>Ga0181601_10005738_pt1 | contig 10303 bp, 9 predicted proteins | sample 041ome_8_FD_133020 | JGI IMG/M metagenome (GOLD analysis project Ga0181601, IMG submission 133020) | Coastal salt marsh microbial communities from the Groves Creek Marsh, Skidaway Island, Georgia - 041407BS metaG (megahit assembly) | ecosystem: Environmental > Aquatic > Marine > Intertidal zone... | reverse complement strand
TATTCATCAGGCTAATTATTGATCATAACAAGAATGAGAAGATGAGGATTATCACTTTTAGTTCGCCAGCTTCAGATAGGCCTAGGAAGTCAAATTTCATATATGGCTCACACAAGGGCACATTAGACTTTATGATTAAGGGATTAAGACTAAAGTATCCAAATATTTCATTTGTCATTATTAAGCCAGGTCCTACTAACACAAAAATGACACGAAATTATTTAGGTTTTAAGCATAATAAAAATACTGTAGCAAAATCAGTATATTGGCAGCTTTGTCTTGGACTAGAAAATATTTACGCACCATTATATTGGAGAGTCATTATGATTATTATTTCTTTAATTCCAAATAAAATATTTAAACATTTAAAAATTTGAATAATGAAATATCTAGATAATATTATTGCATTAAAGTATTTATCAATTATTTTTGTTCTTTTAACACTTGTTGGTGTTTTTATAAATTACTCCTCAGTCCCACAGGCAGATATGTGGTCAAATTTCGAATTAATATACGAATTTAAAAACAAAAATTATCAGTATTTATTTTCTCAGCACAATGAACATCGAATCCTTATTCCAAGACTTCTATATTTGCTTGATTATTATTTATTTAATGATGGGTATTATTTATTATATTTTTTAAATTCTTTATTATTCTTTTTTATTTTTTATTTTTTAAATCTATGTTTTCGTGAGAATTATATTACTAAAAAATACGACTTATCATGGTATTTTTTTACTTTAGGTATTTTGTTTTTTTGGGGGCAGAAGTCAAATTTTATTTGGGCATATCAATCACAATTTCTCTTAGCCTATTTATTTCCGTTGTTATCTATTTATTTCATATCGAAAATCAATGTTAACAATTATCTTTATTTGTTATTATCAATTTTATTTGCTCTTCTAGCTATTGGAACAATGGCAAATGGATTATTTGTATTGCCCATTCTTTTTTTATATCTAATTTTTAACAATCGTTTACAAGAAAGTTTATTGATTTTATTTATTGGATTAATAAGTTTTATCTTTTACTTTTATGACTTTACATTTGTAACTAATCATGCTGATTTATCTAATTTTTTTTCTAGAATTCATAACATAATTATTTTTTATTTTGTTTTATCAGGTAACCTTTTTAGTTTTATGGTTGGAAAAGGTAGTTTTGGACTTATATTCGCAGGATTGTGCGGATTAATAATAAATGTAATGTTGATTTTACTATCAATAAAAAATTTTAAAGAATTAAAAAAAGATTATCTTATTTATATTCTTTTATTTATAGCAATCAGCCTGTTATCCATATCAGCTGGACGAGAAAACCTTGGCTTAAAATCTGCAATAAGTTCAAGATATATAACTCCGGTTATTATTTTTTTTTGTATTTCTATATTTTATTTTTTTAAATATTCTTTTATTAAGCAAACAAAAATCAGGATTTATTTTGTTGTAATTTTGTTAGCTTTAACACCCTATCAATTGTTAGCTTTAAAAAATAATAATGATAAAAATATTAATGACTTTTTAAAAATAGTTTCTTTTATAATGGGTATTGATAAAAATATCCCCCATTTTCACAGCATTGAGCAGACTGATTACTTTATCAATGAAAATATTTTATTATTTTCAGAAACTATCATCAAAGCTGCATTAACAAAAAGAGATAGTAATTCTTGTGAGCTGTTAAAATTATATAATTATGAATTAACAGATATCCAAAATTCATCCTGGCAGAAAATAAAAGTCGCTGATCGTTTAAAAAAAAATAAGTATAACTATCTATATGATAATGAAGGGTTATACTTAGGTTTTATCTTTAATTCTAATTATTTAAATAACTTAATTTATAAAAATAACGGTTATTATGGTTTTATAAAATCAGGAAATAAAAATTTTTATTATTGCAGCCATGATTAAATTTAAAAAGTTTTATTTTTTTTTAATTTGTGGTTTTGTTGCTTCATTTGTAAATTTTTTATCAAGAATATATTTAAATCAATTTATATTAATTTCTTTAAATTTATCCATTATTTTTTCGCATTTATTAGGAATGATAATTGCTTTTGTTCTTTTTAAATTTTTCGTATTTGAAAGCAAAAAAAAAATAAGCAAATCTTTATTTTATTTTATACTAGTCAATTTTCTATCTCTACTTATTATTTTTATTGCTACATATATTTCAATAAAAATTTTTGAATATTTTCTATTCATTAATAATTTGATTATTACATTTTCTCACGGTATTGCTTTAATAATTACTGCCTTTACAAGTTTTTTCCTTCACAAAAAATTTACTTATTAGATTATTATTCTAATTTTTTTAATTTATAGTTTTTTTTAATTTATAGTGATATATTGATTAGCTATTGATAAATTTGTCTCTTGAAATGTAAATAAAATTTTTTTGATTTAATTTTTAATATTTATTTTTCTCTTTTGATATTTTTTAATTTACCATGCCTAAAAAAAAAAATATTTTTGTGTTGTCTACGTCTGGCTTTATTATTAAGCATTTTTTTTATGATCATTTAGTAAAATTGTCAATAGATTATAATGTTACTGTTTTAGTACCATTTTCTTCATTTCCAGAAAAAAATTTTAATACAAATTTATTTAAATTAATAAATTTTCCAATTGAAAGAAAAATATCAATTATTAATGATATTAAATCTTTATTCAATTTGATTTATATTTTATTCAAAAATAGACCAAACATGATTATCTCACTAGGTCCCAAATCTGGACTCATTGGCGGTTTATCTTCATGCTTGGTCAAAACGAAAATAAGAGTATTTATTTTTCAGGGTCAGGTTTGGTCAAACAAAGTTGGTTTATACAGATTTTTGTTACTAAATGTTGATAAATTAATATGTTTTTTAAATAATTATTTAATATCTGTTAGCCACAAAGAGAAGTTTTTTTTATTAAAGAATAATATAGGGGCCTTTAATAAAATTAAAGTAATAGGGAGAGGCTCAATATGTGGAGTAGATTTAGATAAATTTAATACAATTAATACTAGAAATATTTCCCATAAGAAAAATTACTTTTGTTTTCTTTTTCTAGGAAGATTTAATAAAGACAAAGGGGTTCATGATTTAGTTAATGCATTTATTAGTCTTAATATGAGAATTAAGAATATCAGGTTAAGTTTTGTCGGAATTGATGAGTGCGATCTTGTGAAGCAAGCGAAGAATAAAAATATAAAATTTTTTAAGTATTCCTCTAATGTACCTAAGATTTTAAAAGAACATGATTGTTTGATTCTGCCAAGTTACAGGGAAGGCCTTCCTATAAGCATATTAGAAGCTTTTGGTTCAAAAGTTCCAGTTATTGGTTCAAATATTTATGGTATTAATTCATTAATTAAGCACAATGAAACAGGATTGCTATTTCCAGCAGGAAATGTTGAATTACTTAAGAAACAAATGAAAAGAATAATATGTAATCAAGTATTAGTTAATAAAATTGTTGAAAATGCATATAATCATGCAAAGAGATATTATAATAAAACTACAGTTATAAATAATTATCAAAATTACTTCAATCGCATAATCAAATGAATAAAACTATTAAATCTAACATTAAAGAGCATCAAGATGTTATACAGAAGATGTTTGATTTTGAAGACTCTATTTTTGAAATTTCAAAAGTTATGATAAATGCATTAAAGAGAAAAAAAACAATTTTTTGGTGCGGAAACGGTGGTAGTGCTTCAGATAGTCAGCATTTAGCTGGAGAACTAATTGGTCGATTTAATGGTGATCGAAGACCTCTCAAATCAATAGCTTTGAATTCTGATTCATCCGTAATGACTTGTATTGCAAATGACTATGGATACAATTATTTATTTTCTAGACAACTAGAGGGATTGGGATCTAAAGGGGATATCTTAATTGGAATTACTACATCAGGAAATAGTCAGAATGTAGTAAATGCTTTTATTTCGGCAAAAAAAATCGGAATGAAAACTATTGGTTTTCTTGGTAGAGATGGAGGAAAAGCAAAAAAACTTGTTGAGAAATATATACTAATTCCGTCATATTCAACAGCTCGTATTCAAGAAATGCATATTTTAATAGGCCATATTCTATGTGAGTTAATAGAAGAGGGTCTTGATTTAAAATAATGACTATTTTAGTTACTGGCGCAGCGGGGTTTATAGGATCAAATTTTGTTATTCATTGGTTAACAAACAATAATGAAAAAGTCATTGCTTTCGATAAGTTGACTTACGCCGGCAATCTTGAGAATCTCAAGTCAGTTGAAAATGATCAAAACTATTTTTTTGTTCAAGGTGACATTGGAGACTCTGAACTTGTCTCTAACCTTTTAAAAGAATATCAGCCCACGGCAGTTGTGAATTTTGCTGCGGAGAGCCATGTTGACAGATCAATACATGGACCGGATAACTTTATCCAGACCAACATTATTGGTACCTATCATTTATTGGAAGAAGCCCGTGTATACTTTAATGCCTTAAGTGATAATGGAAAGAATAAATTTCGTTTTCTCCACGTTTCAACGGATGAAGTTTATGGAACATTAAACTCTACTGATGCGGCATTCAAAGAATCGAATCGGTATGAGCCTAATAGTCCATATAGCGCCTCTAAGGCAGCTTCTGATCACTTGGTCCGCGCCTGGCACCAAACTTACGGCTTGCCAGTACTTACGACTAATTGCTCTAATAATTATGGTCCTTATCACTTTCCGGAAAAGTTGATCCCGTTATGCATTCTCAAGGCTCTGCAGGGACAAGATCTGCCAATCTATGGCGACGGTCAACAAGTGCGTGACTGGATCTATGTGGTCGATCACTGCAAGGGAATTGCGACTGTATTAGATAAGGGGGTTCTAGGTGAGACCTACAACATCGGCGGCTGGAATGAGAGGACCAATCTGGAGGTCGTAAATACGTTATGTGATTTATTAGATGAACTGCATCCCCGCAGGGATGGTAAGTCTTATTGCGAACAAATTACCTTCATCGAGGACCGTCCGGGACATGATCGCCGATATGCAATTGACTCCACCAAAATTTCCAATGAGCTTGGCTGGAAACCCGAAGAGACATTCGACTCCGGTATCCGCAAGACCGTCCAATGGTACCTCGACAACCAGAACTGGGTCACCAACGTCCAATCGGGCGAGTATCAACGCTGGTTAGAAAAAAACTACTGATGAAGGTCTTAGTTACTGGTGTCAATGGTCAGGTTGGGCATGCGTTAATGCAACAGTTAACAGATCATGATTTGGTCGGCTTAACTCGGCAGGGCTGTGACCTCAGGAATCATGATCAAATAAAACATGTTATCGATCATAACCAGCCGGATCTCATTATTAATCCTGCAGCCTACACTAAAGTCGACGAGGCAGAGGATGAGTCTGAGTTGGCTTTTCAGATTAACCGAGACGCACCAAGGGTTATGGCACAAAAAGCTCGAGAATACAATATTCCATTCATTCACTTCTCGACTGACTATGTGTTTGATGGCGAAAAAGATGATGCTTATGTTGAGGATGATCCAACGCATCCTTTAGGCATCTATGGGCAATCGAAGTGTGCTGGTGAGGAAGCGATTCAAGAAGTTGGTGGGTTAAACTATATTTTTAGAACTAGTTGGGTATATTCGACTATCGGATACAATTTCTATCTCACCATGAAACGATTGAGTCAGGAACGAGAAGAATTAAATGTGGTAGTAGATCAGAATGGCGTACCAACCTCAAACCAGTTTATTGCTAAGCAAATAAAAGCTATTATCCCCCAACTCACTAAAAAAAATATCGGCATCTATCACCTGGTGCCAGATGGGTCCTGTTCATGGCATGGGTTTGCTAAACAAATTATTAGTCAAACCAATTCCCAATTTGATCTTGAAAATTTATATCCTATTCAAACCCATGAGTTCCCGACCAAAAGCAAACGACCTAAAAATAGTATTCTCAATAATGCTAAAATAAAACAGTCATTTCATTTGAAATTAAATCATTGGCAAACAGAGTTGGAGAAAGTGATTCATGAAGCGTAAAGGCATTATTTTAGCTGGGGGTTCGGGAACAAGGCTGTATCCGGTAACGCACACCATCTCCAAACAATTACTACCAGTTTATGACAAGCCTATGATTTACTATCCCTTAGCAACCCTAATGTTAGGCGATATCCGTGAAGTCTTAATTATCTCCACACCCCAAGACCTTCCACAGTTTCAAAATCTACTGGGCGACGGTTCTCAATGGGGCTTATCGCTAAGTTATAAAGCACAACCAAGTCCCGATGGTCTTGCCCAGGCATTTATTATAGGCGAAGACTTTATTGGTGATAATGTATCTACATTAATCTTGGGCGACAATATTTTTTACGGATATGATCTTGAACATTTGCTGCATTCGGCGAACAAAAGAGAATCTGGCGCTACTATCTTTGCCTATCACGTTAATGATCCTGAGCGATATGGAGTTGCAGAATTTAATATGGATAACCAAGTTATCAGTTTAGAAGAAAAGCCCAAACAACCAAAATCCAATTTCGCCGTGACGGGTCTTTACTTTTTCGACCAAAAGGTAATCGAGTTTGCCAAAAATTTAAAACCATCCGCTCGTGGAGAGCTGGAAATTACCGATTTAAATAAAATGTATTTAGATAGTGATGAATTATTTGTGGAAATGATGGATCGTGGTTATGCGTGGCTTGATACCGGCACACATGATAGTTTATTGGATGCAGGGCAATTTATCTCTACAATTGAAAATAGGCAAGGCTTAAAAGTGGCTTGCCCCGAAGAAATAGCCTTCCGAAAAAAATGGATCACCAAATCTGATTTAGAGAATTTAGCCAAACCATTACTCAAGAATCAATATGGTGATTATCTTTTAAAGCTCATTAAATAATATGAAAGTCATCTCATTAAAAATACCTGATGTGAAACTTATTGAGCCAGATGTGTTTGAAGATGAGCGTGGTTTTTTTTATGAGTCTTTTAATCAAAAGAAATTTAATGAAGCGATTGGTCAAGATGTCACTTTCGTTCAAGACAATCATTCTAAATCATCAAAGGGAGTGCTGCGGGGTTTGCATTACCAAGAAGCACCTTTTGCTCAAGGAAAGTTAGTTCGTGTCATTGTTGGAGAGGTGTTTGATGTCGCAGTCGATATCAGAAAATATTCACCGAATTATGGCCAATGGGTTTCAGAAATATTATCAGCAGAAAATAAGAAACAGCTGTGGATCCCTGAGGGTTTTGCCCATGGTTTTTTGGCACTATCTGATAATGTTGAGCTTCTATATAAAACAACCGCTTTTTATTCAAAAGACTTTGAACATACTATAAATTGGAAAAAAAATGATTTTAATATTAAATGGCCATTAATTAAAAATATATTTTTAAGCAAAAAAGATCAGTAATATAACTTAAAGCCTTATCATTGCAAATTATCATTACAACCTATCTAAAATTATTGACTCGAAATACCAGAATAATTTTTATCAATCTAAATTGGACTTATCAAAACCCTCTCCTTTTTGGAGAATACGTCGTTGATTATTTGTAAAACATAACATTAAGATTAATTTATTTGATGCTAGATGTGCGAATGGACAAAACACAGTTTTTATTGCTCTTAATAAATTAATTTCTATTTTTATTAATCTAATGTGGTAATAACAGATTATAAAAAAACAAGTTAATCAAAATAAGAATAGTTTATTGAACTATTAAGAAGCTGATTTTACAATATTTGATTATGATGATTATTCATTTAAGAATAGTCATAAGTTTTTGTGGATTTTATTAAAGATTTACGTGGCACGTCAATGATTATAAAGAAGAGTGAATATTATTAAATAAATAAAGATATCAAAAAGCTAAGTTATCTATTTATTTAAGCCAGTACAATTCAGGATTAAATTATGGTGATGGTTAAGAGGTAGGTGAATTCATAAAAAGACATTATCGAAGATTTATCTATCCATTAGTTTAAATTAAAAAAATAAAAAATTGTGGTTTTGAAATTATTGAATTTGATGAAGGCGTTGTTTTATCTTAAACAGATTAAGATGATCCGCATTTATTTAAATAAATGCTAAGAAAAGTATATAAAAAACTAATAATAGATGCATAATTAAACTTATCGGATATTTTTTTATTGTATCTGATTTACAAATCCATTTAATTAAGAAAAATAGTATGAAAAGTAAAAAAAAAACAATTTATGTGGGAATGAGTGCAGATCTTATTCATCCAGGCCATTTAAATATTCTCTCAACTGCATCAAAATATGGTGATGTAATTGTTGGGTTATTAACTGATAAAGCTATTGCTAGCTACAAGCGATTGCCATTTATGGAATTTAGCCAACGAGAAATTATTATTAAATCAATAAAGTATGTTCATAAAGTTGTTCCTCAAGAATCTCTAGATTACTGTGATAACCTCGAGAAGTATAAACCTAACTATGTTATTCATGGCGATGATTGGACTTCTGGAATACAAAAAAAAACAAGAGAACGAGTTATTGAATCATTAAAAAAATGGGGGGGTGAGTTAGTTGAAATACCTTACACAAAAAATATATCTTCTACAAAGCTTAATATGGCTCTTAAAGAAATTGGTATTACGCCTGAAATAAGACTTAAATCATTAAAAAGATTATTAAATTCAAAATCAATTTTAAAGTTTATGGAGATACATAGTGGCCTTTCTTCTTTAATAGTTGAAAATACCAAAATTGATATCAATGGTAAGGTTAATGAATTTGATGGTATGTGGGGAAGTAGTCTAACTGATTCAACATCAAGAGGAATGCCTGATAACGAGTCAGTTGACTTTTCATCAAGATTGCAAATGATCAATGATGCATTACAGGTAACTACAAAACCTATTATTTTTGATGCAGACACTGGGGGCATTAAAGAACATTTTGGTCTTATGGTTCGAAATCTTGAGAGGTTAGGGGTATCTGCTGTTATCATTGAAGACAAGACAGGGTTAAAGCAAAATTCATTATTTGGCAATGATGTTATTCAGCATCAGGATGATCCTAAATTATTTTCTGAAAAAATTAAATTTGCAAAAAAGAACCAAATAACCGAAGATTTTATGATTTTCGCAAGAATAGAAAGTTTAATCTTGGATAAGCCAATGGAAGATGCGGTTGAAAGAGCTCATATTTATTCTGAAGCTGGGGCTGATGGAATAATGATTCATAGTAGAAAAAAAAACCCAGGAGAAATTTTGGAGTTTTCTAAGTTATTTAAAAAACAATATCCTTCAAAATATTTAATTGTTGTTCCAACTAGTTTTAATGAAATCTATGATTTTGAGCTTCAAAAGGCTGGAGTAAGTATTGTAATTTATGCGAATCAACTTATAAGAGCAGCTTATCCCGCAATGATTTCTGCAGCTCAGGGAATTTTGAAATATGGTAGATCAAAAGAAATAGAAAAAAAATTAATGTCAGTAAAAGATATTCTTAAATTTATATCGAACTTATAAATTAATGATTAATCCTGCAAATTTTTTGAGTTATTTAAAAAATAAAAATATTAATTTTTTTACTGGGGTTCCAGACTCACTATTAAAAAATTTTTTAGATTTAATTGTAAATGAAAAAAATCACATTATAGCAGCCAATGAAGGCCTTGCTGTAAGCTTAGCAGCCGGATATAACCTTGCTACAGGAAATTTACCATTAATTTATATGCAAAACTCTGGGCTAGGTAATGCCATTAATCCAATTACATCTTTATTGCATAAAGATGTATACGACATACCTGTTTTATTTTTAATTGGATGGAGAGGTAGGCCGGGGTCAAATGATGAACCACAACATATGGTAAAAGGAAAAATAACTTTAGAAATTTTGAAACTTCTAAATATAGATTTTCATGAAGTTTCAGGCAAATGCAATTATAAAGAAATAATTGATTTAGCTATCAAAAATATTATTCAAAAAAAAAACTCACAAGCACTTATTGTTCATGAAAATACTTTTTTAAGCCCTAGAATCATCAAAAGCGAATCTCCTAATAAAACACAAATATCAAGAGAGTATGCGATTGAAAAAATAATAGAGAATTTTCAAAATGACATAATTATTTCTACTACAGGAAAATCATCAAGGGAACTATTCATGATTAGAAAGAGACGTGGGGAAATCCAAAAAGATTTTTTAACTGTTGGTTCAATGGGGCATGCAAGTTCAATAGCTCTTGGAATAGCATTAAACAGCTCAAAAAGAATAATTTGTATTGATGGAGATGGTTCATTAGCAATGCATATGGGAAATCTAATTACAATTGG
>Ga0181601_10005737_pt1 | contig 10304 bp, 8 predicted proteins | sample 041ome_8_FD_133020 | JGI IMG/M metagenome (GOLD analysis project Ga0181601, IMG submission 133020) | Coastal salt marsh microbial communities from the Groves Creek Marsh, Skidaway Island, Georgia - 041407BS metaG (megahit assembly) | ecosystem: Environmental > Aquatic > Marine > Intertidal zone... | reverse complement strand
CACGTGGTGGTCGTCCGGGAGCAAGCGCGGCAGGTTGATGACACGCTTGCAGGCTTTGTCCGGGGTCAGGCGACCGTTTGCGTGGTGCTGGGCCTTGGTTATGGCTTGGCTCTCTCACTCGCTGGTTTGGAGTTCGGATTCGTCATCGGCATCCTGTCTGGCATTCTGGCGTTTATTCCCTATGTCGGATCGATTTTTGGCCTGTTCGCCAGTGTTGGACTTGCCCTGTTGCAGTTTGATGATCCCGTTCGGATCGGGATCATCGCGGGCATTTTCATTGTTGGTCAGGTGCTGGAAGGCAATGTGCTTACCCCAAAGCTTGTTGGTGAACGGGTTGGATTGCATCCAGTGTGGGTGATCTTCTCATTGTTTGCGGGCGGTGCTGTGCTTGGATTTATGGGCATGCTGTTAGCGCTTCCCGTCGCAGCGTCCGTAGGCGTGCTGACGCGCTTTGCCGTAGCACAGTACCGGCAAAGCCCGATCTATCTGGGCGACGATCATGAGGACGATGACCCAGGAGATGATCCTGGAGAATCGCCACCGGAGGCTGAAGGCGCTTCAGCCACGTGACCCGGCAATTTCCGCTCAAGCTTGAGCCGCACCCGGACTATACCGCCGCAGATTTCCTGAACTCCAAAGCCAATCGCGCAGCGCTTGCGCTCGTGCAGTCATGGCCGGAATGGGCGTTGCCGACTGCCGTGATTTGGGGGCCTGCTGGGGCGGGCAAAACGCATCTGGCACATATTTGGGCTGAACGGGCAGGGGCGTCGCTCATTGGTGCGGATGATTTTGCCGACCTTGCCTTGGAGACCCTGCCAGAAGAACCACACATCGCGCTCGATTTTGCAGACGCAGAGGTCCCAAAACCAGATGAGCGCCGAATGTTTCATCTGCTTAATATGATCCGAGAGAAAAACGGCGCGCTTTTGCTTGTCGCGCGCACAGCACCAAGCCGTTGGGATGTGGCTTTGCCAGACTTGGCCTCACGGCTGAAAGCGCTTCCTTCCGCTGAAGTTTCATCACCTGATGATGGATTGTTCGCGGCGGTTCTGGCGAAGCAGTTCGCAGATAGGCAGTTGGTGGTGGACCGGGAGACGGTTGAGTATATCGCGGCCCGATCTGAACGCTCATTCGCTGCAGCCCGCCGCCTTGTCGCACGGCTAGACCAAGCCGCGCTGGCCAGCAGGCGCCCCATCGGCAAGCGCTTAGCCGGTGAAGTGATAGAGGCGCTAGAGGCGGAGTCCGGCGAGGCAGGCTGAAATATAGGTGTAATCTTCATATATTAGACCAATATGATATCATACAGCCCCGCAATCTAAGGAAATCCAATGGCGAATGAGCCGTTGACCACTGCTGCGAACGATGTGTCGAGCCCGATTGCTCCACATACGACCCTGCAAGAACTAACGCCGGAAACACGGCTGATTAACCGCGAGCTATCGTGGCTGGCATTCAATGCACGTGTTCTGGAAGAAGCTTCTAACCAGAATCACCCGCTTTTTGAGCAGCTTAGGTTTCTTTCGATTTCCGCCGATAACCTGGATGAATTCTACATGGTCCGCGTTGCTGGCTTGAAGGGCCAGGTCGAGGCTGGTGTGACCACCCCAAGCGCTGACGGCATGAGCCCCCGCGAGCAGCTTACGGCGATTGATGCCCGCGCCCGGCAATTGTTGGACGATCAACAGGCGCGTTGGCAGGAGATCGTTACAGAACTGCGCGCGGCAGACGTCCATGTACTGCAGCCAGAGGATGTTTCCAAGGAAGAGGCTGATTGGCTTGGTGCCCGTTTTGATGAGCAAATTTTCCCGGTGCTAACGCCGCTTGCGATTGATCCAGCGCATCCATTCCCATTCATTCCCAACTTCGGCTACGGCTTGGCACTTTCCCTGCGCCGACGGAGCGATGGCGAAGACATCAATGCGCTGGTGCCAATACCGCATCGGCTGGATCGCTTTATCCGGCTGCCGGGGGAGGCTATACGAGCGATTGCGGTTGAGCAGGTCGCGGGCATGTTCATGGATCGGCTATTTCCTGGCTTTGATGTTCTGGGTAAAGGCTGCTTCCGCGTTATCCGGGATAGTGAGCTTGAAATCGATGAAGAAGCCGAAGATCTGGTCCGCCTGTTCGAAAGCGCGCTGAAACGCCGTCGCCGGGGCAATGTCGTGCGGCTGGCCTGTGACGCTTCTATGCCACCAGGCCTTCGCGCGGAACTTGCGCGGGAAGCGGAAACGACGGTCAGCGATATGATTATCGTCAACGGCATTGTTGGCCTAGGTGACGTCTCAGAGCTGATTGATAGCGCCCGCAAGGATCTTGTGTTTGAGCCCTATCAGGCGCGGTTTCCCGAGCGCATTCGTGATTTTGGCGGCGATTGCTTTGCTGCTATTCGCGCCAAGGATATCCTTGTCCATCACCCGTATGAAAGCTTCGATGTTGTTGTGCAGTTTCTGCGCCAAGCGGCTCAGGACCCAAATGTCCTAGCGATTAAGCAAACACTTTACCGCACCACGCCTAACTCCCCCATTGTTCAGGCATTGGTCGAAGCGGCTGAAGCTGGCAAGTCCGTAACAGCGCTGGTTGAATTGAAGGCGCGCTTTGACGAGGCGAATAACATTCTGTTGGCGCGGGATTTGGAGCGGTCCGGCGTGCAGGTGGTTTACGGGTTCATGAACCTCAAGACCCACGCCAAAGTATCGCTTGTTGTGCGCCAGGAGGGGGAAGAGCTTCGATCCTATGCCCATTACGGAACCGGCAATTATCACCCCATTACGGCGCGCATTTATACGGACCTATCGTTCTTCACCTCCGAACCCGCGCTCACCCATGATGCGAGCCTGCTGTTCAATTACATCACCGGCTATGCCAAGCCAGATGGCATGGCTAAGCTGATCTACTCGCCAGACATGATGCAGCCGAAGCTGTTGGCGCTGATCGATGCTGAAATCGCCCATGCTGAGGCCGGACGATCTGCTGCAATTTGGGCAAAGCTAAATTCCCTGGTTGATCCGAAGATTATCGAAGCGCTTTACCGCGCGTCCAACGCCGGGGTTGAGATTGAATTGGTCATCCGCGGTATCTGCTGCCTTCGTCCGGGCGTGCCAGGATTGTCAGAGCGGATCACGGTGAAATCGATCGTTGGGCGATTTTTGGAGCATGCCCGAATCGTCTGCTTTGGAGCTGGGTTTGGGCTGCCCTCCGTTAAGGCCGCCGTTTATATTTCATCGGCTGATTGGATGCCGCGAAATCTTTACCGCCGGGTAGAGACGCTGGTTCCGATTGAAAACGAGACCGTGCGCAGGCAGATCATCGATCAAATTATGATCGCGAATCTGAAGGATAATGCCCAAAGCTGGCAGCTAAACGCGGACGGCAGCTACACGAAAGAAGAAACGTGCGGGGAACCATTTTCCGCCCATGCCTATTTCATGCACAACCCAAGCCTTTCCGGTCGCGGCAGTGCCTTGAATGCATCGGAAACACCTGATCTAACGCTAGAAGATGCCGATCTTTAAGGACTTCCCCCGCGTTGATGACGCTCGCCGCACCAGGCCTAGCTGCATATGAAGGCCGCTCCGCGGTTATTGATATCGGCTCAAATTCCGTCCGTATGGTCGCATATGACCGCGATAGCCGCTCGCTTGAGCCGATCTTCAACGAAAAGGCCATGAGTGGTCTTGGCCAGGACATATTTTCTACCGGCAAATTGCATCCTGAAGGCAAAGTCTCCGCCCTGAAGATTCTGCGCCGATTCCGCGCCATTGCTGACAGCATGGGCATTGGCCAGTTACGCGCAGTTGCGACGGCTGCGGTTCGTGAAGCCAGTGATGGCCCGGATTTCGTGAAAGAGGCATCAGCGGCGACCGGCGTCACTATTCAGGTGATTCCCGGTGAAGAAGAAGCACGCTTGTCGGCGCTTGGCGTCCTTTGCGGCATTCCCGAAGCAGATGGCGTTATAGCGGATTTGGGCGGTGGTAGCTTGGAGTTAGCGGACGTCAGGGACGGCACCGTTCATAGTGGAATATCTGTGCCGCTTGGCCCACTGGCGCTGGGGGATATGGTCGGCGGTAAAAAAGAAGCTTCTTACATTAAGGAGCTTTTGGCACCAGTTGAAACGGGTGGGGCCAAAGGGCGGACGCTCTATTTGGTTGGTGGCGCGTGGCGTTCGCTCGCGAAACATGACCTGCTCGCGAAGTCCTACCCCATCAATATCATCCACCAATATGCGCTTTCAGCGACTGAGGCATCTAAGACAGCCAAAGCAGTTGCAAGCCTGTCTGGAGACGACCTGAGCACGCTTACAAGCGTATCCCAGCGCCGCCGACCAACACTGCCATATGCATCCAGGGTCCTCCTGGCATTGATGGCCCGGTTGAAACCCTCTGAGGTCGTGTTCTCGGCATACGGGCTTCGCGAAGGGGTTCAGTTTGAAGCCATGGACGAACCGGTCCGCGCCCGTGACCCGCTCGTCGATTATTGCCGGCGGCTTGGGCGCAGCGCCATGCGCGTGCCTTTTGACGGTGACCGGCTTGCAGATTGGCTGAGCGGCGCTTTCAACGAAGAACCGTTAGGTCCAGAACGGCTTGTTAGTGCTGCCTGTTGGCTCAGCGACATATCAGGCCATGACCATCCAGATTACCGCGGCCACCACGCGGCTGCGCGCGCGCTCCATTTGCCGGCAGGTGGCCTTAAGCATTCGGACAGGGTGTTTTTGGCAGCCGCTGTGTATGCGCGGTATCACGGGTTTGGTATGGAAAAAGCGCTCGGATCAGCCGTAGAGATGGTTGACGAAGGCATGCGCAAACGCGCTGTCGCCCTGGGCCTTGCGCTCCGTTTAGCCCACGCGATTGAGCCTGGTGGCGGGCATGTCGATGCTGATGGCGTTGATGTGCCGACGGGTGCCAGCCTGCGCCGCAGGTTCCATTTGGCGCGCGGGCCGGGTGTTTTACGGCTGCTGGCGGACCCAGGTGCGGAAGACGCGCTTGGCGAAACGGCACTCAAACGCTTCAACGCCTTGGCGAAAGCGCTTGAGCTTGAGGCCGTCGTATCCGTGGATCAGTCTGCGGTTGCCTGACCGGGTTCAATATCAAAAATTCGAACCTTGCCGTCCTGGATCGCCATTGCAAGACCGCCATTGATAAGTTTCAAGGCTTCCTCACCGAACACCGTCCGTCGCCAACCGTTGAGGGCAGGCGAATCGTCTCCAGCGGCAATTGCTTCCATATCATCTGATGCCGCAATTAACCGCTGTGCGACGCCATGCCGTTCCGCAGCGCGTTTGAGCAAAACTCGCAGGAGTTCGATCGTTGGCTGTAGTTCAGGGTCAGGCTGTCTGCGGGCTTTCGGTTTTGGGGCTGCTGTGTTCGGCAACTCCGCAGCTGCATTCAACGCCTCAAGCATCTCTTTGCCGCCTCGGCTCGCAGCGAAGCCTTTTGCAATGCCACGGCATTTCGCCAATGCATTCTCATTGCGCGGTATTTGGGCTGCGATGTTCAACAGCGCATCATCCCGAATCACCCAGTTGCGTGGCTGATTCCGGCGCATGGCCTCGCGCTCACGCCAAGCAGCGGCTGCGCGCAGAACGTTCAGAAATTTCGGCTTTTCGTTGCGAATTTTCAGCCGACGCCAGGCCTCAGCAGGCTCATTGGCGTAAAGGGCTGGGTCAACGAGTGCGCGTTGTTCTTCTTTCGCCCAATCCAACCGTCCGCGGGACTCCAGCATTGAAACCAGACGCTCATAGACGACGCATAAATGTGTTACATCAGATATCGCATAGCTTAATTGCTGCGCTGACAGCGGGCGTTCGGCCCAGTTGGTAAAGCGCGGGCCTTTATCGATCTGCACCCGGGCAATGGCTGAAACCAGTTTGTCGTACCCAACAGAATCACCGAAGCCGCAAACCATCGCTGCGATTTGCGTGTCAAATACGGGCAGGGGTGGCTCGCCCATGAGCTGGACAAAGATTTCCAGGTCCTGGCGCGCGGCATGGAAGACTTTGACGACCTGCTGGTCAGCCATGATCTTCAGGAAGGGTGCCAAATCCAGCCCTTCAGCGAGTGGATCGATTGCTGCAGCGAATTCTGGCGTGGCCGCCTGGATCAAGCAAAGCTGTGGCCAGAAGGTCGAATCGCGCAGGAATTCGGTATCCACCGCAACATAGGTTGCGGTGGCAATCTCCGCACAAAAGGCATCGAGTTCGGATTGTTCGGTGATTAGACGTATAGAATCAGTCATGTGACAAGCATATACACCTAAATGTAACCAGTTGAGACAATTGTTCGTGGGCCTAACGTGGGACGAAGGTTGACACTAGCACGTTCCCCGTGGCCAATCCGGCCTGAAGCTTCCTGCCTGACGCACCTGAAAGAGCCATACCGCCATGCATCCCTATCGATCACACACCTGCGGCGCACTGCGCCAAGAGAACGTGGGCCAGACTGTCCGTTTATCCGGCTGGGTTCACCGCAAGCGTGACCACGGCGGATTGCTGTTCATTGATCTGAGGGATCATTACGGCCTGACACAGTGTGTGTTCGACCGTGAGCGGGACGAAGCGGCATTTGTCATGGCTGAAGACGTTCGGCTCGAAAGCGTCATTACGCTAACGGGTGAATGCGTGGCCCGTGCTGACGATGCTAAGAACGATAACCTCCCAACCGGCAGCATTGAGTTGTGGGTGGATGAGGGGTCAGTTGATTCTGCCGTTGAATCCTTGCCGCTCCAAGTGAACAGCGAAGAGGATTATGGCGAGGAAACGCGCCTACGTTACCGCTTCCTGGACCTCCGCCGTTTCAAGATGCAGCGCAACATCACGCTGCGCTCAGACGTGATTTCCTCGATCCGGCGTCGCATGATCGACCAAGGCTTCCGTGAGTTCCAGACGCCGATTCTGACGGCCACGAGCCCGGAAGGTGCGCGCGACTTTCTGGTGCCATCAAGGGCGCATCCAGGGCAGTTTTATGCGCTGCCGCAAGCGCCGCAGCAGTTTAAGCAGTTGCTCATGGTCGCCGGATTCGATCGCTACTTCCAGATCGCGCCTTGCTTCCGGGATGAGGACGCGCGCGCGGATCGCTCGCCTGGTGAGTTCTATCAGCTCGATTTTGAGATGAGCTTTGTGACGCAAGAGGATGTTTTGCTGCCATTGAACCCGTCCTTCATGGCGTGTTTGAAGAATTCGCAGACGGCCGCTCCGTAACGCCGGCACCATTCCCGCGCATCCCCTATGACGAATCCATGCTGAAATACGGTTCAGACAAGCCGGACCTTCGGAACCCGATTGAGATCGTGGACGTGACCGAGGCGTTCCGCGGTTCAAACTTCAAGATTTTTGCGGGCTTGATCGAAAAAGGCTCTGTCGTCCGTGCCGTTCCAGGCCCCGGTGGCGGCAGTCGCGCGTTCTGTGACCGCATGAATAGCTGGGCGCAGGGTGAAGGCAAACCGGGCCTTGGCTATATTTTCTTCCGTGATGGTGAAGGTGCGGGGCCGATTGCCAATAACATTGGCCCAGAGCGCGTTGAGCAGATCCGTGAGGCGTGCGGCCTGAAAGACGGCGATTCCGTGTTCTTCGTCTGTGACAAACCCGAAGGTGCCGCTGAATTTGCAGGTGCTTCGCGCACAAGAGTTGGCGAGACATTGGACTTGATTGAGCAGAACACGTTCAAGTTCTGCTGGATCGTCGATTTCCCGATGTTTGAGCTGGATTCGAAAACGGGCGAGATGGCGTTCTCCCACAATCCGTTCTCCATGCCGCAGGGTGGCATGGACGCGCTGGAGAACCAGGACCCGCTGACCATTAAGGCGTATCAGTACGACATCGTCTGCAATGGCGTTGAATTGTCCTCGGGTGCCATCCGAAACCACCGTCCAGAAGTTATGTACAAAGCTTTTGAGATGGCGGGTTACGGGCCGGAAGAGGTGGATAGCCGATTTGGTGGCATGATTTCCGCCCTGAAGCTTGGCGCACCACCCCATGGCGGCTCAGCGCCAGGCATCGACCGGATTGTGATGTTGCTCGCTGATGAGCCGAACATCCGCGAAGTCATCGCATTCCCAATGAACCAGCAGGCGCAAGACCTGATGATGGGTGCACCTGCACCTGCCGATGATCGACATCTCAAAGAACTCGGCATCCGTCTTGATGGACCAAAGGGCTAACGTCTTGGGGCGTTTTCTTGCTCTGGCAGCCATTCTTTGCGGCCTGTCCGTCCCGGCGGATGCCGGAGAGATTGCGCCGCATCGTGCCCTTTATGACGTCACGATGGTGGGGCCAGCCCAAAATATCGATGACGCCGTTGGCCTGTTGTCTGTCGAGATTTCGCGGAGTTGTGAGCAGTGGACCTATAGCCAGCGGTTTCAGCTGAAACTCATCCAAGAGGGCGCGGACCTTGGGGATTTCAGCTTCAGGCTGACAGCGTGGGAAAGTCTGGATGGCGACCGGTATGGCTTCCGCTCCACGACGTCCCAAGGCAAAGCGGCGGGCGTCAAATTGGTTGGTCGCGGTGAGATCAACGCGGATGGCGCAGGCCTTGCTAAATACACGGAACCGGCAGCGTTTGAGCGGCCTTTGCCGTCTGGCGTACTGTTTCCAATCGGCTGGTTAAAAGCGGGCTTAGCCGCATCTGAAGCCGGGCAAAAACGGTTCAGCGGCCATGTGTTCATGGGGGCCGCACCGGATGAGCCGCTTCGGGTAAATTCCATCATCGTGGCGGCAGATGCGGTAAACCAGGGAGAGGCCTTGCTACAAGGTCCACGTTGGCGTCACCTTTCAGCCTTTTACAACCAGACGAGCGCTGAAGTGCCTGAGTATGAGGCTGAGGAGACGGTTCTGGCCAATGGCGTTCTGGCGGGCGCAATTATGCGGTATCCGACCTACGCACTTCAGGTGAAGTTACAGCGGATTGAGGCACTGCCTGATCCCAATGATTGCTGAGGATTTAGCGTTCAAGACTTCTTGTCGTGGCGGATCGCGCGACCTTTATAGATCGCTTCATTGCCGCCTTTTGAGCGGATCGCAGCCATCGCCGCCTCCAACTTGATATGGCGTGCAGCACTTTCACCGGGTGTTGCAGCCGCTAGAAGGTCGTCCTTATCAACGGCTTCATCTGCGGTGTGCAAATCGGATGCACCAAGACCAATCAGGCGGAATTTCCTTCCGTCTAACTCGGCCAACAACATCGGTTCGGCGATTCTGTAGAGACGTTCAGCCAGTTGTGTTGGGGGTTCAGCCGGGCGTTGCCGGGTCAGAATTTTGAACCCATCCGTTTTGAGCTTCATGACAACGGACCCAGCCGCAAAATTCTTCGCCTTCAATTGGGCCGCTACCTTTTCTGCTTGCCGCCAACGGATTGGACGAAGGGTTTACGGGTCGCCAAAGTCTGTCTGCAAGGTTGTTTCAGATGAAATGCTCTTGGTCTTCCGCTCGGGACTGACTTTCCGTGGGTCCTCCGCTTTTGCGAAGGCTTCAAGTCGTGCGCCGGACGCGCCATAGCGTTCCAACAGGCGGCCTGGAGGCAGGCGGGCAAGATCGCTGACGCGCCGAAACCCATCGCGCTCCAACTTCTCAACGAAGCGTTTGCCCACCCCCGGCAATGCGCCAACAGGTAGGGATGCAACGACACCAGGCGCATCTGCACGGCCAAGTACAGCGAATCCACGGGGCTTATCCATGTCTGACGCAAGCTTAGCCAGGAATTTGTTGTAGCTGAGGCCGATGGAGGCCGTGACCCCCAATTCAGCTTCAATCCGGCTCACCAAACCAGCTAAAACGCCGGCGGGAGGATGCTTGAATAAACGGCGCGAGCCGGTGAGGTCCAGGAATGCTTCGTCAATGGAGATTGGCTCAACCAGGGGCGTAGCGCTCTCCAGAATGGTGCGAACTGCGCGGCCGACTTCAACATATTTTGCCATGTTGGGGCGAATCACGACCGCATCAGGGCATGCCTTCAATGCCTTGAACATGGGCATCGCTGACCGCACACCGTAACGCCGGGCGATATAGCAGGCAGTGGACACGACGCCCCGTCGCCCACCACCAATGATCAGAGGCTTGTCTAGCAGGCCAGGATCGTCACGCTTCTCGACCGATGCATAGAACGCATCACAGTCGATATGGGCGATGCTGAGGTCTTCAAGTTCAGGGTGCGCCAGAAGACGGGCCGAGCCGCAACTGGCGCAGCGGGCGGCCTTCGGTTTGACGTCGGCTGGATCAAGGGTGCCGCATTGGCGGCAGAGCATCGGCATGGCAGGTCCTTTGCGCCGAATAAGGATAGCGCGGCAAGGGCCTGACGGGTAGGCTTGTGCAATCTAAT
>Ga0181601_10005736_pt1 | contig 10305 bp, 5 predicted proteins | sample 041ome_8_FD_133020 | JGI IMG/M metagenome (GOLD analysis project Ga0181601, IMG submission 133020) | Coastal salt marsh microbial communities from the Groves Creek Marsh, Skidaway Island, Georgia - 041407BS metaG (megahit assembly) | ecosystem: Environmental > Aquatic > Marine > Intertidal zone... | reverse complement strand
GTGGTACTTCGCGAGAACCGTCGCGCCGATCGTGCTCGGCTTCGGGCGCGAGCGGCAGGACGGGGACGCGCTCGAGCGACGAGCTCGCGAGGCGCTGGGAAAAGAGATGTCGTCGTGAGGCAAGGCAATATGTAGAACAGAGTGAACGACGCGCCGTCGCGAGGCGAGGCGAGGGGCTTTTTAGAATCCGCACTCACGCTTTTCGGCACGACGCCGATTCGCAAATCGCTTGCTGGAAACCGATGAGAGAAAAAATAAAAACTGAGCGTCCACCGCCGCCCTCCAATCTCGTTCGACCGCCGACGCTGTTGAGCGCACCACTCCGCCGCTCGCGGCGGGTGACCCGGACGATGGAGTTCGTGAACCTCGAGGGTCTGCGCCTGGATGGCCGCCGGCCGAAGGAGACGCGGCGCATGCGGTGCGCGATGACGGTGCTCCCTGCCGCGGACGGGAGCGCGACGTTCGAGGCGGGCAACACCAAGGTTTTGGCGGCTGCGTACGGGCCGAGGGAGGCGCCGCTGCGCAGCGAGGCGCTGCACGACCGGTGCGTGGTGAAGGTGGAGTTTTCGCAGGCGGCGTTCTCGAGCGACCAGCGGCGGCGACGGACGAAGGGCGACCGGCGGTCGCTGGAGCTCGGGCGGGTCATCACGCGCGCGCTGGAGACGGCGGTCATGACGGAGCTCATGCCCCGGTCGCAGATCGACGTGAACCTGGTCGTCCTGCAGTCCGACGGCGGCGTCCGCGCGGCGGCGATGAACGCGGCCGTGCTGGCGCTGGCGGACGCGGGCGTGCCGCTGCGGGACACCATGGCGGCGTGCAGCGCGGGCTTCCTGGACGGCACGCCCGTGCTCGACATAAACCACCTGGAGGAGAGCGGCGGTGGGCCGGAGGTGCACGTCGCCGCGCTCGTCAATCTCAACCGAGTCGTGCTTGTGCAGTCGGACAACAAGTGCGCGGTAGATGTCTTCGAGCCGACGCAAGCGCTCGCCATGGAGGGGTGCGAGGTGGTGGCGCGGGTGATGCGCGAGGCGATGCTGCGCAGGACGAAAGAGCTCGCCGCGACCAGAGCCGCGGAGAGGTTGTGACGCCGTACGTTCGCGAAGACGTCCGTAGCAATAACACGGAAGAAAAAAACGCTCTTCATTAAAAAAGACTTTTCTCTCCCGCGGTACGCGCCTCGCGCTCAGCGCCCTACCGTCTCTCCCGCGCCGCCGCCGCCAGCACGTACCCAGCCGCTGCCGCGAGCGAGAGCGCCGCGGTCCACCGCGCGAGGCTCGCGCCGCGTCCTCCGCTCGCGTAGGCCGCGTCGCCCCTGTGCTCGAGTCGGAACCCGGCGCCGCGGCGGAGCTCCGCCTTGAGCCGCGCGTGCTCGGCGGCGAGCGCGCGCACGCGCGCCTCCAGCGCCGCGACCACCCGGCTTTGCTCGCCCGCGCCCGTCTTCAGCGCGGTCAGATCGTTCATCACCGTCTGCATGAACCAGCCGTCCCGGTACGCGTCGTCCAGTCTCGCGGGGGAACCCGCGGAGACGCCGCCGCGACGCGACCTCGTCGGCGTCCGCGGTTCCTCGGCGGTTCCTCGGCGATCCGACGCGTCGCGCTCGCCCGGAAGCTCGTTCCGCGAACGTTCCGGCGGCGGAAGCTCGTCCACTCCGTCCACTGCGTCATGCTCGGAGGGCCCGACAGTTGTCGACCCGTCGCGCCCGTCGGGATCGTCCGGCGCTCGCGCCGACCGACTCGATGTCGTCGCCGACGCGCTCGACCTCGCCGACGCGAACGAAGCCGCGCTTTTGAAACTTTTGAAACTACTCGCGCCGCTCCGCGTCGACGCCGCGTCGTCGAAGAGGTCCGCATCGTCGGAAACGTCGGTGACGTCGGTGACGTCGGAAACGTCGTCTGATGTTCCGGAACCGATATTAGGCGGTTCCGGAACATCCGACGACGGGCCTCCTTCCTCGACGGACAGAGACGCGCGGCGCGACGCGCCGGGCGTCGCGGGGTACTTCTTTTTTGCGTTTCGTCCCGATTGATGAGACGACGCGGTCCGATCCGGGACGCGCGCTCCTCGCCCATTCATCGCGTCCGTCTCTTCAGAAGGCGCCTTCTTTCTTGCCGACCCTGCCCGTTCGGAAAGTCTCACCGAACGCTCAAAACCGAGATCCGTCTCAGCATCCGTCACAGGAGGCAGGGACCCTAAACCCAACGCGCTGAGCGAAGGGAGCGTCGCGGCGAACCCCGAGGCGCCGAGGCTCGTCTTCTCGACGAACTCGTCGGTCCACACGACCCACTCCCTGAACCCCGCCACCGCCCTGTGCTCCATCACGCGCTCCACCACCGGCTGCAGCGCCCACGCGCCGGCCGCGTTCACGGTGATTCTCGCGGCCATGGCCGTGCGCTCGGGTGACGCTCCGTACATAGACACGCGCATAGACTCGTCCGCGCGTATCGACGCGTACGTGATCTCGACCGTCGCGTCGAACCGGTCGGCGCGTTCGGGCCCGACCCGCGCGCTGTCGAGCGACGCCGCGCTTCGAACGCGCACGTTCCCGGTGACGGCGTCCACCTCGAGCGTTTGCTTCTCCACGAACGACAAGCCTTCGCGCGAGTCATCGTGTTTCCCCGCGCGAGTCATACCGAGCAGACGCTCGACGACGCTCGGAAGCGCCATCGGCTTGGAAAAGGCGATCGTCCTCGAACCCACGACGCCGTGGAGCGCGCTCGATCGGTCCGAGATGGAGACGTCCCACGCCGGCACAGTCGCGTCCTCGCAGTTCCCGCAAGACGCGTGGTACTGGCGCAGACATTGCCCGTCGTCGCCGTACACCACGCGCAGGAACGTCTGCAGCGGGACGTCGAACGTCGTCTCCATCTCGTACTCGCGCATGGTGGCGAACGCGCCCGCCGACGGAAGGCTTCTCGCCGAGTACTCGCCTCAGTCGCCGATTCTCCGAGCGGAGCTCTCGGTCGCCGCGAAGAGACCCGACGAGATGAACTCGGTCGCCTCGCTCGACCCGCAGGCGCCTCCCCACGTCGAAACCGCGAACGCCCCAGCCGCCCCCGGACGGGCCGTGTCCGCGCTCGCACGACTGGCCGCGACTGGCCAATGGCGTCGTGATATGTCTCTTCTCTCTTGGCCGACGGGCCACGGGCTCCCAGCCTCGATTCGCCCGACGCAGCGCGGGCGAAAAAAGGTCGGCGGGTAACAAACGAAACACTCTCGAGAGCCACCATCCACGGGCACGCGCCCCGAGGTGAACTTCACGGCTCGGGTCTGGCGCGATGAGCAGCGAGCGTCACCTCCCCCCCATCCGCGTGCGGGACGACCCCGGCGCGGAGAACCCCCCCCGCTCGGCGCCGTACCGCGAGCCCGTGGAGCTCGCGTGTTTCTCGAAATCTCGCGACGCCGGCGTCACCTACGACTCGTCCATGCTGAAGGCGTACGCGCGTCCCTCCGTGCCGTTCGACCTGAGCGAGGGCTTCGACACCTTCCGCGACCGCGATCGGGACGTGCCGCGCCCCGCGGACCTCGCCCCGAGCTTCGGCGCGCTGCGTTTTAAGGGCGCGGAGGCCAAGGAGCTCGCCGCCGCGGACGTGGTCACGTGGCGCGGCAATTTCGCCAAGCTCCTGTCGACGCCGTGGAACGCGCGCGACCCGTGGCACATGGAGTGCGAGGCCGTGCACGACGTGTTGGTTTTAAACGTGCTGGAACCCGAGGAGTCACTCGCGAAGGAGCGGAAACGCACCTCGGACCCCGCGCGTGCGCGCGAGAAGCGCATGTGCTACTGGGGCTTCGCGTTCGAAGAGGCGTGCACCGGCGGGTTCCGGCCGAACAAAGCCGTGGACTGCGCGGACGCCTTCTGCGCCGTCGTGCGCGCGGGCGTGGGCAGGCACAGGCTCGTGCTGGGCGGCGAGGTGGACTGCTGGGACGGCGAGAAGGCGGGTTTGCCCGGGTACGTCGAGCTCAAGACCACGCGCGTGATGGACGCGCACGCGCAGGTGGCGCGATTCGAGCGCGACAAACTGCTCAAGTGGTGGGCGCAGTCCTTCGCGGTGGGCGTGCGGCGCATCTTGGTCGGGTTCAGGGACGACGACGGACACGTGCGGAAGCTGCAGACGCTGGACACGCTCAAGCTGCCGGGGTACGCCGCGCGCCACGCCGGGGCGTGGGACCCCAAAACCGCGCTCGCGTTCGCGGACCGCGTGCTGACGGAGTTAAAAGAACTCTTCGCCGGCGGCGCCGTCGCGCCCGGCGCGCGCGTGCGCCTCGAGTACGAGCCGAGGCGCAGCCGCGAGGAGGTGCGCGTGGTCGCGGACGAGCGCATCCCGGACTTCATTCCCGCCGAGGCGCGGCGCGCGCTGGCGCGCGCCGCCGCGATCCGCGCCGCCGGCGGCGGCGCCACCAGCAGCGGCTCGCGCGGCGGCGCGCGCAGCGGGAGCCTCAGCAAGAGCCGCGGCAGCGGCGGCGGGGGGAGCGTGGGCGGCGGCAGCGGCGGCGGCGGCAGCGTGGGCGGCGGCAGCGTGGGCGGGGGCAGCGTGGGCGGCCCCGCGTCGGGACGTGCGTCGGGCGGGACGGCGGCGTCCGCGAAGCGGGGCGTGGTGTTCCGCGCGCCGGACCCGAAGCAGCCCGGGTACGACCCGGCGCGACACTCACTCCGCGGCGCGAGCGGCTCGGGCACGGGCTCGGGCGGCTCGGGCTGGAACGAAACCAAAAAGGAATCCCCGCGCGGGAGTCTGTTGTCCGGGGACGCCGCCGCGGACTCCTCGCTCTCGAAGCGCGGCGTCCGCGTCGACGAAAAAAACGCGTACGCCACGCGTCACGATTTTGAAAACGCGTACGACGCGCACCGCTCGAAACCGATCAGCCGCGCGAACGAGCTGGAAGACACCGTCGCGTCGGCGGATGCGTTCGGAAACGGAGGACCGGGCTCCACGCCCGCGCGTCTCCCGGGCGTCTCCCGCGAAACCGTCCCCGAAGGTGCCGGCGAGCGGACGAACGCGGCGTCGCCGCCGGCGTCGGGCTCGCCGGTTCGAAGCCCCGAGATCGACCCCCCCGCGCCGACGGCGCGGTTCGTGCACTGGGGCGTGGGCGGGTCCATCGACGAGAGGCACGAGCGGAGGCGACGGCGGCGCCACGAGCGGAGTCAGACGCCCGTGCCCGGCGGCGCCGCGCTTCGCGAGAGCCGCGCCAAGGACCCGATGGCCGCCGGCGCCGGCGGCGGCGCGACACCGCCGCACTCGACCGCGCCGAGCCGTGCCGACCACCGCGCCTCCGACGACGCTCGGCGTGCCTCCGGCGACCGCGGGACGATGGCGGCGGAGGGGCTGGTCAACAAGGCGGCGCAGCCGGCGCCGCACGCGGGGCCGCACGCGTCTTCGGGCGGCCGATTCGCGGGCGGGCACAAGGGTGGCGCGCACCATTCGTTCCGGCACCCGGTGGTCGCCGGGCCGGGCGTGGGCGACCCGTTCAAGCTCGCCGCCTCGAAGCTGGCGTACGCGCGCGCGCTCGGCCCGGCGGCGATGAGCTTCCTGATGGGCTTCACGCCGGGCGACCCCGGCTGGCGCGGGGACGACGCCGAGACGCTCGCCGCCGCCGGCGCGGCGGCGGCGGGTGAAGTCGGAGGGCGGGGTGAAGAAGCGCGCGCCGCCGCGCGCGCGTCCGCTGATACGCGCGCGGACGTCCCCGGGGACGTCCCTGGGGACGTCGGCGCTCCCGACGAGGCGGGTCGGGAACTTGACGCGGGGACGCCGCCGGGGAGCTCCCCGAAGAAAGGGAGCGTTTCTTCCCGAACGGAACCCGGCACTGAATCGGCGCGGCATCCGCCCGACCCTCCGCCCGATCCAGTCGTCGTCGCGTCCGCGGAGGAGAAGAAGAGCGTGGGTCTGGACCCGCGCGCGTTCGCGTTCGATCCTCTGAACCCCGGCGCGAGCCTCACCGCGCGCGATGGTCCAGACTGCGACGCGCGCCGACGCCGACGCCGACGCGGCGGAGCCCTTGGATGTGAGCGGCGGGAGCGCGCTTTCCGGCGACGGGCCGCAGGGCTCGTACGTCGGCGCCGCGGCGGTTTCGGGAAAGAAACGCGACGGCGCCGCGCGACTACGCGCGGACGCGTTCAACGCCGACGCCGCGGGGTCGGACGTCGAGGACGCCGAGGCGGCGGTGAAGAGGACCAGACGGGGGTGATGAGAAGAGGGTCGGGAGATGCACTCTACAGAGTCATACGTGTGACGACGTAGCTATGAATACTCGTATGAATACTCGTACTATGAATACCTTCGTCACACACAGGCGAGTACTCGTCTCGTTAGACTACGCGACCTCTTCTTCAAACTGGAGCCTTCTTTTGCCGGACGGCTCCGCCGCCGCGCGCGTCGCGGCGCCGTCGGTCTCGCGGCGTCCGTCCGCCCGCACCTCCACGAGCTCGCGCACGCGCGCGGCGACGCGCTCGAGGTCACCGCGCACGCCTCGCGACGGCGTTTCCTCGCGCGCGACCGACCGCCGGTACCGGATGAACGAGGCCAGACGCTCCGCCGCCGCGTCGTCTTGGCGCCAGGACTCTGCCGCGCTTTTTCTCGAGGCGAAAACCGTCGCGGCGTCGACGCACTCGCCCCGCGTCGCGCACGCGGCGAGGAATCGGGCCGTTTTCCCCCTCGCGTTTTTGAATCGCGAGACGAACACGGGGACGCCGAGCGACACCGCCTCGCTCAACATGGAGCACGAATCCGCAGTCACGAGGACGCCGTCCGCCCAAGCCATCGCGCCGGCGTACGGTGTGTTTTCGCCGAACAGGCTTTTCGTCCGCGCTGCCGGATCGAACGTCCGCGCGACGGGTCCCGCCGCCGACGACGACGTGAGCCCTTTTTCAGCCATCGCGCGCTCGACGGCGTGTTTCACCGCCTTCGGCGTTCGCGCGCTGAACGCGACGAAGGCGCTCGCGAAATGCGTCGAGTGTATCGCGTTCGCGATGCACTCGACGAGCTCCGCCGCGAACGACTCGGGCGTGCCGAAGCGGCACAGGCGCGTCGGCCCGCCCACGGCCACCGCCAGGCGCGGCGCCGGCGCGGTCGCCATCGCGTCGCGCCACGCCTCGCGCGCGGCGCGCGCGAACGCGGGGTCGAACCGATGCAGCGCGCCCTTCGTGAGGACCAGTCTTTGCCGTTTTTTAGTGAAAAAGTTTTCTTTCGCGTCCGCGTCGTGCGCGGGCGCGACGACGAGGTCGAACGCCGAAAAACGCACGCGCGGGTGCTGCGCGACGACCACGAACGCGACGTCGCCGTGCCGCCGCCGCACCGCGGCGGCGGCGGGGACCGCGCCGCGGCCGCACGCGAGCACGAGCGTCTTGTTGTCGGCTTTTAGGAACCCTTTTTCTTCGCGACACACGGTGTTTTTTCTTTTTCTTCGCGGAGTCGCTTCCGCGTTCCCGGCGTCTTCACCGAGAACGTTCGCGTCTCGAGCGTCGCGAAGCGCCGCGGCCACCTCCGCGAGATCCGCGCCGAGCCACACCTCGTCGAAGCGCGCGCCGAAGGCGCGTTCCCACAGAGCGTGCAGACGGACGTGCAGGCTCGCGGGGAGCAAACGCAGGAGTTTCGCCGCGGCGGATTGCGCGCGCGGCATCGGGTCGACGCGTCGGCCCACGCGTCGGACCATCTGCGCGGCGCCCGCGCTGAGCGCGAGGGCGCGGCCGCGCGTGCCGCCGCGCGCGTTGTCGCCGGAACGCGCACCATCGACGGGGACCTTTTCGCTCCACGCGGCGGAAAAGCGCGGCGCGAGCGCCAGCGCAGCCTCCCCGACCAGATGCACCTCGGGGTCGTGGAACCCGAGAGCGCGTGCGAGGCCCAGACACTGCCCCTCCGCGCCGAGCGCGCCGTTGCTCAGGACCAGCGCGCGGGACACGACGTGCGTCGGATCGCGCGCGTCCCCGGCATCGCGCATCTCGTTCAGTGAGGCGGACCCGCCGGAGAGCGACGGGGACGCGCCCAAGACTCTAACAAGTGTGCCTAGAAGAAGTGTCGTCGACCACCGGACCACGAAAATTACACCGAAAACGGCCGAAAAGAACGAGGTGCCCACAATTATTCCTCAGCTGGCACTCGTCGGGCGCGCGAGCACGGCGTACCGCGTCGCCGGTCTCGCGGCGTCGAGCGGGCCGGTCGCTCTTACCCGACGGCGCTCGTGCCGGGCGCGATGCACAAGCGCGCGCGGGCGCGAAGGCAGCTGCTGACCTCGCCGGAGGACCACCAGCCTGTCGAGATGGCCGAGCCCACGAGTTTCCTCTCGCCGGTGTCTTCGTGCGCGCGGAAGCTGGACATCGCGCTCCAGCGCTGGGGGGACTCCCCCGGCGTCCCTCAGGCGCCGGACACGAACCGCGCGGGTCTCGATGCGATGTTCGGGGCGGCGCACGCGTGGCCCTCCGAAACCAACACGCCAGCGATCGGTCCTGGCGCGTTCGCCGCGCGCTCCACCCCGTTCTCGGTCACCCCGCGCGCGGGTCCGTTCGCCCAGCAACCCGACATCGACACGCGGCCCATCCGATCCGAGCAGGGCCTGACGTTCGCGGAGATGCTCGCCGTGAACGCGAACCCCGACGCAGGCGGTGGTACGTTCCTCACGCAGCCCTGGCTTCGCCGCCCGACGCGGTCGGATTTCAAACCGCCCGTTCACGTTTCTTTTTCCGCTCGCGACGCGGACGACTGGACGACGGCTCGCGCGCCGATGCCGCCGAAACACGAACTTCATCAGTCGGCTCCCGGAACCTCGTCGCTGACCCTTTCGACGACGCTCCGTCGACGCAGAAGACGCAGACGAACGCGCGTTCGGCAAGCGCAAAGCCGCCGCGATGCTGTGCGAGCACCCGGCGCTCGAGCGCGCTTCGTGCCTCTCGGCTCGCCCGTCGCGCTCGCCTCCGAGATGGACGGGAGGGAAGGAGAACGTTCCGCGTTTTCCGAACGCCGCGCGCGCGGCGGCGGACGCGAAGCGGCATTTACAAAAAAACGACGACGGTCGTTCGCGCGTGGACGATTCGCCGTTACCGTTTTTCGTGGACCCCGATCGCGGCGTCCCGTCGACGCGCGCGGACGCGCTCGCGGCGCGCGTCCCGGGCGCGTTCGGTTTTACAACTTTTTCCGCCGCGAACGCGAACGCGTCGCGGCGGCGGACGCACGTGCTGGACGTGCGCTTTCCGCACGAGTTCCGGGGGGGGCACATCCGCGGGAGCGTGAACGTCTGGGACCCCGTGGAGATGCACCGGCATATCTTAAGGCTGCTCGCGAGCAGCAGGGAAGCGTCGCATCACCGTTTCGCGAGAACGAACGAATCGGAATCGTTCGTCTTCGTGTGCGACGCCGTCGGCGATCGCGCGACGAGGGCGTTTCGTTACGTTCGAGGCGTCGATCGGAACGACCACGTCGCGGAGTACCCCACCTTGACGATCCCTCATTTGTACGTGCTCCACGGCGGGTTCGAGGCGTTCGTCGAGAAACACCCGAGTTTGTGCACGGGTCCGTCCGTTCGGCGCGACGAGGCGATGTTCGCCGCCGAGCGCCGCGCCGTCGCCGCGGCGGCGCGCGACGCCTGGCGCGCCGCGGGGACGGCCACCTCTCTGTCGCGCGCGCCGGACGCGCGGCGGTTCGGCAACGGGGGCGTGCACGTCTCGGCCGCGGAACACGAGGAGCTGGAACGAACGCGTGAGGGCGGTTTCGGGGGGGAGGACACGTGCGCGATGCGGGAGTGACGGATGCGGGAGTCGTACGTATACGATGGCGCCTATCTATGACGAGCGTTTTTCGGGTATTATTGTAGGCTACGGTAGGACCGAAACGTCGCTCATCAGATTCGTCTCCTCGTCTCTCTTCGTTCCGACGCTCATCGGGACGACGAGGACCACTCCGCGGCGCGCGGCCGCGCGGCGCGCGGCGATGTGCCTGTGCTTCCCGCCGTGGTTCTGCGCGGCGTGCTGCGGGTGGCGGGGCGTGAACACGATCGGCCCGCCGCGGGACGCGGGGGCGATCGCACGGCGGCGCGAGCGGAGGGAGACGCGGGGGAGGTGCTGTCTGGGCGCGGCACCTCGCCATCCGACGATGGAAGGACGCGAGGGCGGGGAGGTGGAGATGACGCCAGGGGAGGGCGCGGGGCTGGCGGAGACGTCCGCGTCTGTCGCTGAGGCGAGCACGCCGCGAAGCGCTGTCCCCGCGAAGCGCACCGTGCGTGTCCCGGCGGCGAGCGAGCGACCCCTCGGGGGAAGCGGCTCCGGGGACGCGACCGAACCCGAAACGCCGCTCGCCGGCGACGAAGAACTCGAAGAACTCGACGACG
>Ga0181601_10005734_pt1 | contig 10310 bp, 7 predicted proteins | sample 041ome_8_FD_133020 | JGI IMG/M metagenome (GOLD analysis project Ga0181601, IMG submission 133020) | Coastal salt marsh microbial communities from the Groves Creek Marsh, Skidaway Island, Georgia - 041407BS metaG (megahit assembly) | ecosystem: Environmental > Aquatic > Marine > Intertidal zone... | reverse complement strand
TTTTTAAATCTTAATTTTAAAAATTTAAAAAAATCTTTAATTGAATGTAAAAAAGAGAATTTGATAAATTAAAAGTTAATGAAGATGGTCCTTTTGAAAAAAAACTGTTATTCTTATATTAAGTATTATTTAAATATTTCATATGTAAAATTTGCTAATTTTATATTTCCACTAGGAAGCATATGCATATCGAATGGTATGTAATCTTCATAGTTAAGTAAGTTATTTGGATAATAAACGTTATCATAAAAATTTTCTAAAAAATTAACTATTTCAGACTTTCCAAAATTTATATTTTTATTAAATTTAAAAATTTTACTATATTTTTCTTTAGATTCTTGAAATAAAAATTCGTCATTAGGTATAATTATAAAAATACACTCAATTCTATATGTATTACACTGTTTATTAATATGATTAATATGCTTTTGGGTAATATTCTTCTGTACTTCAAAATCATAGTCTCCGGGATTAAATATTTGATTAAAATAATTAGGATTTCTTAATGCTAATTTATAAAAATTCTCATTTAAAATTCCAGATGAAAAATCATTTTTTATATTTTGAGGAGTATCATTCATTCTTTTAATAGCATTACTAAGATTTGCTTCAAAATAAGTGTTTTCACTAAAAATTTGACGAACGTAATTTTCATCAATACGATTTTTAAACAAATATTTCTTTATAAATTCTCGCCAAATAATATTAAGTGCTTTTGTAGATTTAACATAATTTTTTATAAAACTATTTTCTCTATCAGAGGAATTATTATCTGAATAATCAAAAATATTTTTATTTTTGACAGATATATCATTAATGCTTAAATTTTTATCATAATATCTAAATTCAAAAAAATCATTTCCTTCATATAAATAAAAGATTACTTTTTTTATATTAAGATTTGAATTAAGCGTATGTTGAAATCGATTAATATAATGTGTTATGTATGTGCCAGAAACACCAAAATTACAAACTTCGTAATTTTTATACTTTTTTGCTAAAAGTTTTGAGATATTTTCTTCTTTATCTCCATAAAATTCTGTAAATGAATCTCCATAAATAGCTAATATATTTTTTTTATTATGACATTTTTCTATTTTATCATTAATTGTATTATTTGACAAAAATCCATAACTTGGAAATAAATTAGGATTTAATGAGACATATATTTCAAATAAAAATAATGAAAATATGGATGAGCAAAAAAATATATATATATAAGTTAATATTTTTCTTTTCACTTTATCTACTAATTATAAAGTTTTCTAAAACCAATATGTCCATTTTTGTTCTTAAAAAACAATCAATTGCTTCTTCTGGTTTGCATATTATTGGTTCGTTTTCGTTAAAGGACGTATTTAAAATTAATGGAACATTTGTAATTTTATAAAAACTATTAATTAAATCGTAATATTTTTGGTTAGTTTCTCGATACACTGTTTGTAATCTTCCTGATCCGTCTACATGAGTAACAGCAGGAATTATTTTTCTTTTGTCCTTTTTTATTTGAAACACTTTCATCATAAATGGAACTTCATCATCGGTTTCAAACCAATTAGAAACATATTCTCTCATGATTGATGGTGCAAAAGGTCTAAAACTTTCCCTTCTTTTTATCTTTATATTTAGAATATCCTGCATATCTAATCTTCTCGGATCTGCTATTATCGATCTATTACCAAGCGCTCTAGGGCCCCACTCCATTTTTCCTTGAAACCATCCTATTACTTTACCATTTGAAATTTCGTTAGCAATTCTCTCGGTTAAAATGTTATCTTTTTCCAAATAGTTCACTTCACAATTTTGTTCTTTTAGTCTAATTTTTTCTCTATCTAGGACTAAACTTATTTCATCATTTGAAAATGAATTACCCCAAGAAGCATGTTTCATAATAAATTTTTTATCCCTTTTTAATATTTTGTGCCAAGTTGTGTAAGCTGCACCTAGCGCACCCCCAGCATCTCCTGCCGCTGGTTGAATGTAAACTTTTTTAAAAGGAGTAAATTTTGTAACTTTACCATTAGCAACTGAATTCATTCCACATCCACCAGCAATACAAATGTTTTCATTTTTATAATTTTCATAAATTTTATTTAAAAGATTAAAATATGCTTTTTCATATAATGCTTGTGTTGAGTGGGCTAAATCTTTGTGGAATTGTGTTATTTCATTATTTTTAATTCTGGGTTTGCCCAAAATTTCATAAATTTTATCAGAATAGAGTTTACCTACTTTTGGTTCACAGTTGTCAAAATCATAATTATGAAATGATTTATGAAAAACATAATAATCTAAATTTAATTTAAAAGTACCATCTCCCTTAAGTATTAAAATTTTTTCCAACTTATCAACTAATGATGGTTTTCCATATGGGGCTAATCCCATTACCTTATATTCGTCACCATAATTACCAAATCCTAAAAATTGAGTTATTGATGAATAAAAAGCACCAAGTGAATGCGGGAAAAAGATTTTATTTTTAATTTTTATATTATTGCCTGATCCAAAACCCCATGCTGTGCTCGAGAAATCACCAAAAGCATCAACAGAAATTATACAAGACTCATTAAATGGTGAAACATTGAAAGCTGAGGATAGATGAGCCTCATGATGCTCAATATTTATAATTTTACCATGAAATTTATCATTTAAAAATTCTTTCTCAAAGATTAAATCTAACGTTTGATATTTTTTTTTAAATTTTAATCTATCCAATATAAGATTAATACTTGGCTGATACCTTAATACATGTAAAAATTTTTTGAACAAATTAGCTTTAGGATCTCTATTAATAGAAATATAGTTAACTTCTGAAAGTTTAATATTTGCTTCTTTAAGACAATGTTTGATTGATAATGTTGGAAAGCCAGACCAATGCTTTATTCTTGTAAGCCTTTCTTCTTCAACAGCGAATATTAATTTACCGTCTTTAATAATACATGCTGATGAGTCGGGATGATATGAGTTTATACCAATAATATACATTTTAAATATTTATAATTTTACTTTATATATATTTTTTTTTATTTTTATAGATATATTGAATTTACTCTTTAAAAAATGAATCTTTATAAAAAACTTTAGAATGTTTTTGAGTAACTCAAGATTAAAAAGAAATATTTTTTCAAGTATATCTTCTCAATCTTTGAAAATATTTATCCAAATATTTTATCCTCCTTTAATGATTTTTTTTTGGGGTATAGAAAACTTTGGAATATGGATATTTTTAATTTCTATACCTAATATCATTCAAATATTTAATTTTAATTTAACCGATGCCTCTGTTAACCAAATGGCAATATATAATGCCCAAAAAAAACATACAAAATCAAATGAAATTTTTCAAAATACTATATTGTTTGTATTCATAAATATTATCATTCTTTCTTTAACTTTATTAATTTTTTTTTTTCTAAAAAAATTTAGCTTTTCTATCTTAGAAAATATAAACTCTAAAGAAGTCAAAATTATTTTGATACTATTATTTGCATCAATCTATTTAAAACTATTTGAGTCAATATTTTCTACATGTTTACAATCAATTGGTAAAATTTACATTGGTTACAATTTAGAAATTGCGCATGATTTTTTTTCAAAAAGTTTTATTATTATTGCAGGAATTTTTTATAATTCATTAGTTGTTGCAGCATTAATATTTTTTTTATTAAGCTCTTTAAGATTTTTTATAAAATTTTTATTTTTTACTAAGTATAAAAATAAATTAAAAATTTCGTTTGAGTTAATTTCAAAAAAAATTATTTTTAAATTAATCAAATTATCAATTGGACATATGTCAGATATAATAGCAAATTTGATTAAACATTCTGGGGTAATTTTTATAGCTGGTATATTTTTAAATCCTTATTTAGTTGGTTTAATAACTACTGTAAAAACAATTTTCTATTTTATGCCAGTAAGTTTATTTGGAAAAATCAATTTTGCTCTTAGCTATGAAATATCTAATTTATATGGAAAAAAAAATCATAAATTAATAAAATTAATTTTAACTCGTTACATAAAAATTACTTGTTTATTAATTATAGGGTTTATTTTATTTAGCTATTTTATTGGTCCTTACATATATAATTATTGGATTGGTAACAAATATGAATTAAAAATGATTTTTTTATTATTGATAGTTTTTGACTCGTCACTATTTGTTATAAGGCAAGTATTAATAACCCCTTTTGTTGCAATAAATAAAAATATTTTGCTTGGATTATCTGATTTATTTTTTACCATTATAGCTATAGTAATATTTTTTTTAAGCTTTTATTTTGAACAAAATTATATTTTTGCCTTTAAAATTTTTATAATAACTTCTTTGTGTAGTACTTTTACGTCTGCATTTTTTTTAAGATTATTTTTTAAAAATTGAAATAAAGAATAAGAATTATTTATGAATTCTAAATTAAATTATGTTTTATCTTGTTCAGGAAAAAATCATTATTTTGATATAGCAAAGGTACTATATAATAGGAAACAATTAACAAAAATTATATGCGGGTATCCTTGGTTAAAGTTGAAAAAATATGGTATAAAAAAAGAGTTTGTTTCCTCTAACGGATTTATTCGGATTTTAAGAGAACCTTTAATTTCATCAAAGTTTTATAAAAAATTAGATAATTTTTTAAACTCATTAAACTCTAAAAATATTGATAGAATTACTTTTAACTTCATAAACAAAAATACAGATATTGATGTTTTGTTGGGTTTTGCTGGTGTTAACTTAACATCTGGAAAATTAATGAGAGATAAAGGAAAGATATATATATGTGATAGTACATCTGCACATATTCAAGAGCAAAATAATATATTAGCTGAAGAATATAAAGAGCATTTAAATAAAAAAATTGAGATAAATAAATCGAATGTTGAAATGAAACTTTCTGAATATGAAAATGCTAATATAATTTTAGTACCATCAACTTTTGTTAAAAAAACTTTTGAAAAATTTAATTTTACGAAAATCAAAACTTTGGAGTTGGGATCGAGTGTGTCAAAGTTTTTTACTTTAAAAGAAGTAAAAAAAAGTGATACTTATTTTGATATTTTATTTATTGGCCAAATTTCACTCCGTAAAGGTTTACATTATTTAATAGATGCATTTAATAAATTTAAACACCCAAAAAAAAGATTACATATAATTGGATCTCAAACGGAGGATAAAGATTTTTTTTACAGTAAGTTGAAAAATGAAAATATAAAATTATATGGACATATGACACATGATAAAATTAATAATATAATTAATAAATGTCATGTAAATGTAATCCCAAGTATAGAAGATGGTTTTGGTCTAGTTGTTACTGAAGCTGCTGCAGCTGGATGCCCAAGTATTGTTTCTGAAAATACAGGAGCGCTTGATTTTATAAATAGATATAAATGTGGACTAAGTGTGCCAGTTAGAGACTCTAATTCTTTACTTGAAAAGCTGCAATTATTAGCAGATGATAAGATTTTACTAAAACAACTCTCTTTTAATGCTAGTATTATTTCTAAAGAAAACACCTGGGAAAATTATGTTACAAAGTTAGATGAGATAATTTTGGATTTCAAAAGTAAAAACTAATCTGTTCTAATAAATTATATCTTTTTAAGAAATTTGTTGTAAGCGAATTTTGCAATAAATATAATTATAAGAGTTTGTGGGATTATTCTAAAAATTAAATTAAGCCAAAAAGATAGTTCGGTCGCAGAAATAAAATTAAGAATTCCGCCTGAAGTTGAATAAAAAAATATAATAATATAAGGGCTGAAAATCATTTTTTGTTTATTGTAAAAGGAATCCATAAAAATAAAAACAGGTATAAAAAATATAAATAAAATAATAAAAATCCAATAACCAAAAATAATATACATTGTCATTATGGCAGACCCGATATTAAGAGTTCCACCACCATATTCTAAGTTACCGTATAAAAAACTTGCAGTACTAAAATGTACAACATCTTGTTTATTGAAATTATGACTAAAAATATTAATTATTGGTTGAGGTAGTATGGAAATAGTTTTGTTTATTTGAATTTCTTTTAGCTTGTCTAATTTGACGTTTGAAATATTTTTATCAATATAATTAAAATTATCATGTATGTGTAAAATATTAGCTCTGTTAAATAAAGATGATTTATAATAATTTTCAGAAAAAAATATCTGATCAGATAAATATTTTTTTTCTAAATATAAATTATTATTTTTTTTTGAAAATGCATTCTCTATAAAACTTTTTACATTTTCTATCGGAGTTCTCTCCATATATAATGATCTTTCGGTGACAAATTGTTTGGATAAATTTTCAATAATATTAAATGAGGGAATTATTAAAAGAGGTAGTAGTATTAATTTTATAAAAAAATTTTTTTTTAAATTAATCCTATCAAATAAAATAAGTATAAATACAACTATTGCAGATAGAAGAAAACAATCAAATAAAATAGACCTGTTACTTCTAGAAAGTGAAATAAATGCAATTGATAATAAAAATAGAATAAAAAAAAAATATTTTTTAGGAACATGGTCTATTTCAAAAAGAGATTTAGAGAAAAAAATTACAACTGGTAAATAAATTACATATTTCAATCCATTAACAATATCTTGAAACAAATTAGGATTATAACCAAATTCACCTTGTGCGGATATAGTTCTATTTAAATCAAAGAAAAATAATTTTGAGGCGACTACAATAAATGATAAAAAATATAAAAATTTGACATCTCCGATTTTAAAAAAATCAATTTTAATTAAAAAATTGTTAATTTTATTTGTTTTCGTAGATTCATTAATTTTTCTATATAAAGAATGACTCAAAATAATTGTTATATTAATTGTTGTTAAAATAAGAATTGTAGAAAGCGGTAAATCTAGTTTTTCAGTAATTAAAGTAAACTCAAATGATTTAAAGAATAGAGCACCACCAAGATTAATAAAATATGATATAAAAATCATTAATAATGAAATTGGGTACTTAAAAAAATATTTTTTATTTAAACAATAAAAGGTAGTAAGAATATTTGAAAAAAAAATAATAAATATACAATAAAGATCATTATTATTTTCAAAAACAAATAATTGAATAACAAGTGAAATAAAAGAGATTAAATAAATAATAAGTCTTACTGAATCTATTTGTTTATTGGACAATTTTTTTTATTTAAAATTTAATGTTTATTTTATACATCATATTAATTTATAATTAATAATGAAAATTTTGTTTATTGGAACTAAATTTGGTAACTCATATCTTCAATATTTAGCTTTAAGAAAAATTCATAAAAATGTTGATTTTATTAATACTTTAGAAATTTTTAAATTTAAAAAAGTTAGTAATTTATTATTTGTTCATTTTACACCTTTGATTTTTGAAAAAAAAATAAATGAATATATTTTAAAAAAAGCTAACAAAAGTTATGATTTAATTTATGTAAAATCAGGGGAAGTAATTGGAAAAAAATTAATTATAGAGTTAAAAAGAAAAACTAAAAAAATTGTTTTCTTTTGTAACGATAACCCTTTTGTAAAAAGAGATAAACAGAAATGGAGTTTATTTTTACAAGCAGTAAAATATTATGATTTAATAGCTTTCCAGGATCAGTCACGCATAAAGTTATCAAAAAAATTTGGAATTAAGAATTCTCTTTTGGTTTTGCCACCATATGATAAGAAAATTCATAAAAAACAAAAAATTTCATTAAAATTTAAAAAAAAATACCAAAATGAAGTTGTTTTTGTTGGTACATGGTCAATAGAAAAGGGTAAATTTCTTAATGAATTAATAAATCTTGGAATAAATGTAAAAATTTATGGCTCAAGATGGAACAAAGATAAAAACTATAAATTTTTAAAGAAAAGAATTGTACTTGGGCATCTTCATTTAAAAAATTATACAAAAATAGTTCAAAATGCAAAAATAGCTTTATGTCTTTTTGCTGAACAAAATTTAGATACAATAACTGCAAGATCTATTGAAATTCCAGCAATAGGAACTTTGTTATGTTCGAAAAGGACACTACAAATGAAAAAATATTTTGTTGAAAATAAAGAAGCTATTTTTTTTGATGATGCAAATGAATGTGCACAAAAATGTATTTTTTATTTAAATAACCCTAGGTTGTCAAAAAAAATATCCAAAGCAGGTAAAATCAAAGTAACTAAAATTTTGAAAGCTAGTAATGATATGTTGATTAGAAAAATTACAAATACTGCATTTAAAAAATAAATTAATGAAAATAAAATATTATAAAAATTTTGTAGAAGATTATAGGCCCAGTATGGATCAATATGCTAATAGATTAATTAAACATCAATCAGAAAAATTCAAAAATTTTCAAATAGATTTTTTTCAACCAAAATTAAATTTTGCTTCTAAATTAATTTTATCTAATGCTTGGAAAATGAGATACGCAAGATACATCTTGTACCCCAGTCAAATAAAAAAATTGCCTGAACATGATATAGCTCATATATGTGATCATCAATATGGCAATCTTTATCCTTACTTAAACAGTAAATTAAAATTTATAACAGTTCACGATCTTATTCCTTTAGTTTTTCAAAAAAAATTAAACAAAAATCCACTTTTAGGTAAATTCTCTCTGAGTAAGTTAAAGTTATTTACTAAAGTATTTACAATAAGTGAAAATACTAAAAATGATATAATTAGATTTACAGATTGTCCTAAAGAAAAAATAGAAGTTATAATGCAGACTACTGAGGATTTTTTTAACGATAGCCCAATTGAAAAAAAAAATGTCTGTAAAAAATATAATATTCCGATTGATAAAAAAAAAATATTAATTTCTGGAAAAAACTTTTATAAAAATAATGAAATAGCATATAAAGTTTTAGAAAAACTTAACAATATAAATAAAAATATTATTCTTATTCATATTGGAAGCGGAAATAAAAATATAAATATTCCAAAGTATTTAAAAAATTATGTTATTAGACTACCTTTCATCGATAAAAAAGAAATCTCAAATATATACAAGATAAGTGATATATTATTTTTCCCTTCAATTTATGAGGGTTTTGGTACGCCTTTACTGGAAGCTATGAGTTGTGGAATACCAGTTGTTTGCAGTAACAATTCTTCTCTTCCAGAAGTGGTAGGTGATGCGGCTTTAATGTCAAATTGTGATGACATTGATAAATTTACAAAAAATATTATAGAAATTTTAAATAATAAAGAATTGTATTTATCTTTGGCAAATAAATCTCTAACAAGAGCAAAAATTTTTAACCCAGAAAAATTTCATAATAATATTATTAAAATTTATAAAGAAGAATTAAAAAAAATAGAACTTTAATCTTTTAATAATTTATAAAGTTTGTCATTATTAGAATTTAAATTAAAGTTATCATTAAAACATTGTAAAGAATTCTTAGATAATTTTTGGATTTTTTTTTTATTAAATTTATTAAATTCTTTTAAGATACATGCAAAATCTTTAACATTATTCTTTGCAACAAGTCCTGATTTAGATTCTATTATAGATTTATAAATATTAACTTTATTTGTAATCAAAACTGGCTTTGAACAAGAAAGCGACTCTGCCAACGATAAACCAAAATTTTCCCCGTGAGAAGCTAAAACCATAGCCTTTGAAGAATAAATAGCACCCCATTTTTCATAACCATTTAACATACTTGACCAATAAATTTGGTTCTTTATTTTTAACTTTTCACAATTTTTTTTTAAATAATTTTTATATTCATTTTCTGGTCCTGCCATGAAAAGATTTAATTTTATATTTTGATTGTTAAGAATTTTGATTGATTTAAGCAAAATATCACAACCCTTTTTTTCGTGAAACCTACCAAGGTATATCAAAAATGATTTTTTTTTTAATTTAGGATGTCTTTTAAGAAAAATTTTTACAGCTTTTTTTTTATTTATATTTGGTTTCAAAATTCCATAATTAACAACATTTTTTTTTAAACCTGTTGTATTAACAAAAGATTTATTAAGTAATTTCTTTTCTACTTCACTTGTAAGAAGAATTGATTTTGATGAGAGTAGATTCCTTTTTTCAAAAAAATACCAATAAACTTGTTTTTTAATTTTTTTAAAAAACTCAAATCTAAAATAAGGATCAAGATTACCGTGAATGAATACAAAGTATTTCTTTAACAATAATCTTGCTAATAACGTATAAATTCTCCAGATATCATGTATTATAAAAAAATCATAATTATTCTTATTTTTTATAAGCCATATTAACAAATTTAAATTAAAACCATAATTACCAAATGCTGGTCCTTTGTTATAAATTTTTATATCTTTAATTTTAGTTTTTATTTTATTAGAGTTA
>Ga0181601_10005730_pt1 | contig 10312 bp, 8 predicted proteins | sample 041ome_8_FD_133020 | JGI IMG/M metagenome (GOLD analysis project Ga0181601, IMG submission 133020) | Coastal salt marsh microbial communities from the Groves Creek Marsh, Skidaway Island, Georgia - 041407BS metaG (megahit assembly) | ecosystem: Environmental > Aquatic > Marine > Intertidal zone... | reverse complement strand
GGCGAGGAGCTCGTCACGAGCTACGGAGAGAGGGACGACCGACACTTCTTCCTCTTCTTCGGCTTCTTACCCGAGCCCAACCCGCACAACGGCGTCGCGCTGTTCCGCGGGCTGGAGGAGGCGGCGGCGTGGTACGAGGCGCTGTGCGGCGACGGGGAAGAGACCAGGGGGGCGTGGGCGACTGCGCGGCGCGAGGCGGTGGCGACCGTGCGCGCGGAGACGGAGACACCCGGCAAGGAGACACCCGGCGAAGGCGAGACGGGCTGGTCGTCGACGGACGCCGAGGCGGAAGAGGCGGCGGCGCTTCGCGTCGCCGCGGACGCGGCGGTGGACGAACGTCTGCTCCGCTTGTTCGAGATCCTCTCCGGAGACCCGGACGTCGCCGTCGCGGCCGTGCGTGTCCGCGCGCAGCGCCTGCTCGAAGACATGCGAGACGCGGAGGCGCGCGTCGACGCGGGGTCCGCCGCGATCGCGGCGGGCGCCGAGGCGGAGGCGCTCGAGTCCGCCGCCGGGTACCGACGCAGACGCCGCGCCCTGTTAGAGGAGATCGCGTAGGGGCCGCGAAATGCGCGCGTGTTTATCTAAACGACTCGGCGTCTCGGGGTACGCGCACTTCGTGGCTGTGTTCGATATCTAAACGCGTCTAAACGCGCGTATCTAAGCGTTCGAGCGGTACCGGTACTCGCGGCACCACCGTTTTCGGCGAGAAGCCCCCGAGAAGTCTACGCGGCGCGATTGGCTATGGAGTGTTCGAGTCCCGCATCCGGACACCGCGCGAGCAGAAACTCGCGTAACCGCGAGGCGAGCCCGGTGAGCTCGTTCGATTCCGCGCTCGCCGCACGCCTGTGGCATCCCCCTCCACGTCGCGGCGACGTCGCGTCCGTCGCGTCCGCCGCGTCGTCGCGAGCCCCCGCCGTCGCGCCCGCGCCGCGCGCTTTCAGCTCGTCGGCGCGTTTGCGAAACTGCCTCGCGCACGCGTTGCACCGGAACACCTCGAACGCGCCCAGGCTCACAGCCTGTCCCGTCCACGTCCCGCACCCGAAACACCTCTGCATCCACCCGGCCGAAGGCATGTTCGTGCCGGGCACGTACGCGTGCGCGTTCGGCTCGTCGTTCGAAACGCCGGCGTTCGTCCCCGAGCGTCCCCGAGCGTCAGTCTCGAGCCGTTCCGTTTTCGTACAAGACTGTTCCGCTTTTCGACGGTCGTCGTCGGCGTTTCGTCGAGTCGAGTCGGTCGAGCGTCCCGAGGCGTCGGTTGATCGTCCCCAGGCGTCGGTTTCGTGCTGTTCGACACGGCACACGCTCAGCGACGCGACCGACGCGCGCGCGCGCCTGGCCAGCAGGGACGCGCTCGGCGTGCGCAGGCCCGCGCTCGCGGGCGAGCTCGGGCCCGCGAGCTCGCTATCGCGCGTGCGCTCGCTGTCGAGCGACGAAGGCGCCTCCGAGGGCTCCGCGCGCGCGCGCGATCGCGCGAACGACAGGTCTTTATCAACCCCGTGCGATTGTCGAACGCGCAAGATTTTGGCGAGGTGTTGCGAAGGAGGCGTAGCGACGAACGGCGATACAGGGGCGGCGCGCCCTTCGGTGCCCTCGATCCGCGCGCGTTTCTTCCCCGCCTCGCCTCCCGCCATCGAGACGTCAACCTCCCGCGCGAACATCTCGGCGCGGCTTCGAGTGACGAGCGCGACTCTTCGAATATTCCGACAGGCTGCGCTTTTGTTCCGAACGAGAAAGTGAAAGCGCAGACACGTATTGCGGCCAATCGGAGAGCTCTACAACTCTGGTATCGACGTACCAGTCCGGCATTTTCGCCCTCGATTCGAAAACCGGCGCGCGTGGCTGCAAACGCTTTTTTTTGGACTCGAAAAAAACGACGCGAGGCGGCACTCGCGTTTTTTTCTCTCCGTCAGTCGGCACATCGCGTGAGCGCGTGAACCCTTCACGATGCCCGGCGAGATCGACCTCGTGACGGGGAAGCCCATCAAGAACAAGGAGCGCGAGCTTCTTAGCGCGCTCACTCCCGAGGAGAAGGCTGCGCAGAAAGCCGCGCGCGCGGCGGAGAAGGAGGCCAAGCGCGCGGCGAAGAAGTCCGGCAAGACCAAGGGCGCCGCCGCCGACGGCGACGGCGCCAAAGCCGATGCGGTGGAGAACGTGAGCGACGCGATCGCGAAGCTCACCGCGGGGGGCGCGCGCGAGCCCGAGCTGCTCTCGGGGCAGCAGATGCTCGCGAAGCAGAGGGCGGTGACGGGTGTGCTCGCGTCCAACCCCACGGCGAGCGACACCAAGATCGAGAAGTTTTCGGTGACCGTCGCCGGCCAGCCGCTGCTGGACGACGCGACGCTGGAGCTTAACGTCGGCACGCGCTACGGGTTCATCGGCCAGAACGGCAGCGGCAAGACCAACGTTTTGAACGCCATCGCGCTACGCGAGATTCCGGTGCCCGACCACATCGACATGTACCACCTGCACGCCGAGGCGGAGCCCACCGAGCGCACCGCGGTGGAGGCGGTGGTGGACCACGTCACCGAGGAGATCGCGCGCCTGGAGGCGGCTCAGGACCTGATCATCGAAAGCAGCGGCGTGGAGGACGAGCGGCTGGAGGTGATCAGCGACCGACTCGCGGAGCTCGACCCCGACACGTTCGAGTTCGAGGCGAGGAAGATCCTCAGCGGGCTCGGGTTCTCCAACGCGACCGTCCCGATGGAACGCGCCACGAAGGACATGTCCGGCGGTTGGCGCATGCGCGTCTCGCTCGCCAAGGCGCTCTTCGCGGCGCCGACGCTGTTGCTGCTGGACGAGCCCACGAACCATCTGGACCTGGAAGCGTGCGTGTGGCTCGAGGAGCACCTCAGCCACTACAAGAAGTGCCTGCTGGTGGTCAGCCACTCGCAGGATTTCCTCAACACGGTGTGCAACAAGATCGTGTGGCTGCACGACCGCGACTTGAAGTACTACGGCGGGAACTACGCGACGTTCTGCGCGCAGGTCGAGGCGGAGGAGAAGATCCAGCTGAAGCTGTACGAGAAGCAGCAGGCGGACATGGCGAAGCTGGCGGACTACGTCGAGGCGAACCACGCCAACGGCAAGGCCAAGAGCGCGGCGTCCAAGGACAAGGTGCTGACGAAGATCAAAGCCGAAGCCGTCGCGAAACCGAAGCTCAAGGAGAACACGTTCACGTTCGAGTTCCCCGACTGCGACAAGCTGCCGTCGCCGGTGTTGCCGTTCGACGGCGTGTGCTTCGCGTACAGCGGCGAGAAGGCGGACTACCTGTACGAAAACTTGGACATCGGCGTGGACTGCGACTCGCGCATCGCGCTGGTGGGGCCGAACGGGTGCGGGAAGTCCACGCTGCTGAAGCTGATGGCGGGCGAGCTGCGGCCCACCGAGGGCGACGTGAAGCCGCACCCGGCGCTTCTCATCGGGCGATACAACCAGCACAGCGCGGAACAGCTGGACCCGGAAAACACGGTGTTTGCTTTTTTCAAGTCCACGTACCCGAACTCGCCCACGTTTAAGCGCACGGACGAGTTCTGGCGCGCCTGGCTGGACCGCTTCGGGCTGGGCACGAAGATGCAGAACACGAAGATCGGGTGTTTGTCCGACGGCCAGAAGAGCCGCATCGTGTTCGCGATGATCAACATGCGCAACCCCAATCTGCTGCTGCTGGACGAGCCCACCAACCACCTGGACGTCGACGCGATCGACGGGCTGGCGAACGCGATCAAGAAGTTCAACGGGGGGGTGGTGCTGGTGTCGCACGACTTCCGGCTGATCGACCAGGTGGCGGATCAGATTTGGGTGTGCGAGAACAAAAAAGTCACGCGGTGGCGGGGTACCATTCGCGAGTACAAAACCAAGCTCGCGAAAGCGATGGGGTATACGCACATTTAGCGTTTTAGCGTTTTGTACTACTACTCGAGCGAGCTACCGCGTATCTCTACGCGTATCACGAGCTACCCAGGTGCTCCGCGATGAGCTTCGCGCCGCCCGACGCCACGAACGCGCCGTGGCACGGCAACACGGCGTCGAACGCGTCGCCTCCGAGCAACGCGTCGCGTTTCGCCGCGAACCTCGTCGCGTCCGTCACCATGGCTTTCCTGTAGAACGGGAGGTACACGCGGTCCATGCCGAACTTCCACGCCTTGGTGCCGAGCGGGAGTTTAGGAGTTTCGGGGTAGTTCCAGAACACGTCCGTGACGAACAACACGCGCGAGGGCTTGTGCACGAACACCGTCTCGTTGAAAAACGGCTTCCCCGTGAACGGGTTCGCCTCGCAGTCGAACCACGTCGCCGCGAATTCGGCGCGCGCGCCGCCGAAGTTCCCCTCGCCGTCCACCAGCTCCTCGTCCCACGAAATCTCGGGATACTTCCGTTTCATACCGGGACATCCCCACAGCGTCGCGTCTGGGTACGCTGCCTTCCACTGCGCCGCCCACTTGACGTGCTCGTAGTTCGGGGATACCACATGGCGCACCGGACCCAGCGCGTCGATGGCTTTTTTCGTGGGCGCGTCCAGGTCCACGGGCGAGTGGACCCACAGCGCGCCGTCCTCGAGCTTCACTACGCCCATCTTGCCGCCGACGTCGATTGAATTCCACGTGAACGGGCGTTCCGCCGCCCAAACCACGCCGTCCACCAGGGGCGTGAGCACCTGGCCCGCGGGGTTGGACCACGTCTTGTCGTACGCGCGCGCGCAGACGGCGAGTCGAGGTGGACGATGCGAAGGCGGATTCCGCGGGAGACACGAGAGGGGTGCCGTCTTCCGCTGGGCGCGACCGCGGCGAGACAGCGCGCCGGGACGCGAAGGGACGAACGCGCGCGTCCGAGCGAGCGTCGTCATCGGCATCACCGCGCGTGCGCGCGCGAAAGCTGGCACTGCTCGTCGCGTGTTGTGGTGTGGGCGTACGTATCGGAAACTCCGACGTGCTTATTTCGCCGAAACTCAGACGTCCTGTGTCGATGACGACACAACGAGGCGCGCGCGCGCGGAGGCGAAGGATGCTCGCGATGTCGTCGACAGCCCACGGTGTGTCGTTTCCGTGGCATAGAGCGACACTAAGGCGCGTCTCTCGCGCCCGAGTCGGATATCGGGCATCCTCCGGTTTCCGAGCCGGAGCGTCGTCGTCCGCCACTTCGCACGCGCATGAGGAGAAGGAGGCGGAGGAGTACCGCGCGCACTTGTACGAATCCGTCGACCTGTGGTCGACGTCTCGGCGCGCGTCACTTCCAGGCGGCGGCGCCGAGCATAACCCGGAAACCACGCCACCTCGATTCACTCTGTCGTACATGCCCATGCGCAACCGCGCGGAGGTGTCGAGGATGATTCTCGAGTCGACGGGGTGTCCTTACCATTTCGACGTCGTCGGCTTCAAGAAGTGGACGGACGAGGTGAAGCCCGCTTCCGTCCCGGAATGGCGCGGCGATTTCGGTAAACTGCCCGTGTTGACCAGCCACGACGCCGCGCACGCGCTTCCCGACGGCACGCCGCTTCGCATCGGCCAGGAAACGGCCATCACACGGTTCCTGGCGCGCGAGTGCGGCGTGGCGGGCGACGACGCCGCCGAGGAGGCGCGCCTGGACTCGCTGTTCGCGTTTTACTTCTGCACGCTGCGGAATAACGGCTTGACGCACGAGGGCGAGCACTACTCCGCGGGCGCGCTTCGCGAGGAAGCCGCGCGGAGTGCATCGGAGAGGCTCACGCGGACGACCGCGGCGAAGTACCGAGCGACGAAACGCGTCAACGATCTATCCGTCGCGGAGCGGAGTCTTTCCGCGCTCGGCGCGTTCGAGGAGCTTCTCGAACGGAGCGACACCGGTTTCCTGCTGAGTCGAACCGAACCGAGTTACGTGGACCTGGCGCTTTTCGTCGAACTCCTGGAGCTCTCGGAGGATGAGCACGTTCCCGATTTCGCAGACGTGTTCCATCTGCCCAGGCTTGGGGCGTTCCTGGAGACCACGCGCGCGCGGCCGCGCCTAGACGCGTACCTGCGATCGCCGCGGCGCATGCCGAGGTACGCGCGCCCGGGGTACGTGTACGTGTGACGAACGCGCGACGAACGTCGCGCGCGTGATGCGTACTACGGTACATAGTCTATTAAAAAAAACGACGGACGCGATCGCGATCCATCGCACGCGCGCGTCGCCTCCCCGAACCCGAACCCGAACGCGTTCGCGACCGTGCCGATGCTCGCGACTATCGCTTTCGCCGTCATCTCCGCCTCACGCGAGCGGCGTGAGTTCGTGCCCGAATAACGTCGCGTACACGCGTTTGCTCACCACCGGCCCGACGGTTCGATTCCCCGACACGGGCGTGTGGGCGAGAAGCGCCGCCGCCGCCTCGGCGGACCCGGCGTCCGCGTACGCGGCGTTCAAGGCGCCCGGCGTGGGGAATCGGTCGGTGATCGCCTGCGCGTACTCCGGGCCCAGCCCCGTGGTCGACATCAGCATCGACCCCCACACGTTCTTGAGCGTGCTCAGGGACCGCTTCGCGACGACCAAGTTCGCGTTGTACTCCGCCAAAGTCAGAGGCGTCAGGCGGCGCGTCTCCTCCTCGTCTCCGCTTCGTATCGCGCGCGCCGCGGCGCCGTCCTCCGCGCGCGCGAGCGCGAACCGGTCGCGCATCGCGAGCGTCATGCGCGCCAGGACGTCGAACGTCTCCTTGACGTCCTCGGTGCGAATCACCGCGAACCCGTCCCAGACCTCCGTCTGCGTCGCCGCGCTCGCCACGGCTTTCGCGCTCTGATCGGAGACGTCCGGCCGGTCGGCGAACCGCCCGAAATCGCCCTCGACGAGGTACCCCAGGTTCCGCAACCCGCTTCGCTTCAGGAAGAACTTCTGTTGCCGGTACCGGTCGTCCTGAATGGACAGCTTCAGATCCTCCAGCGACTTGCGCTCCACCGCCAAGTCCAAGACGTAGTCGTCCGCCGCGCCGGCGTTCCCGCGCCGCCGCCGCGCGACCCACGTCGCGTCGCCGCACTCCAGGTGCCCCACCTCCGCCGCGACACCGTGCGCCGCGGCGATCCGACGCACCTCCTCGAGACGGTGCTCCGAGCGGCTCTGGCCGGCGGCGCGCCGCCCGCCCCCGAACTGCTCGCGGTTGTCCACCACCAGCACGACCTCGTACTCGTCCGCGAACGTCTTCCCGTCGGAAATCGGAGGGAGCCGCGGCGCGCGCCCGGCGACGGCGCCCATCGCGGGGTGCTCGCGCGCCCGGACGCCCCCGCGCGTCGCCGCCGCGGCGCTCGGGCGGACAGCCCTCGGTGACGCGTCGGCGTCGCGCGTGCCACGAGGACGCGCGGCGTCGTCGTCGGGCGACGACCGGCGGCGTTCGGACACCGAAAGAAAAGGGGGCAGATCGCGTTCGTCCGCCTCCTCTTCGTCGTCGTCGAGGACGACGACGTCGTCGTCGCTCGGCGCCGGCGCCGGCGCCGACGCGCGTGGCGCGTGAAGGTCAGTGGACCGCCGAGTCTCCGCCGCCGCCGCCGCGCGCGCGCGCGGAGGCGAACGCGCATCCTCGCGCGCGCCGGAGGGGGGCGCACTCGGCGCCTCCCCACGAGCGGACGCCTTGATACTGGCGATTTCCGCTCGCGTCGCCGCGCGCGCGCGCTCGCGCCGGAGCGCGGCGGCGTCCGGCGCGGCGCTCTCCCCCGCCTCCGCGGTATGCGCGTCGAAAGCGCTTTCGCGCGCGTCGGGGGCGCGTTCGTCCGGCTCCGCGGCGCCGAACACGATTCGCCGCCGCTCGGCTTCCGCGCGCGCGACGGTTTCGGCGGACATCAGCCCGCACGCGCAGTCGCCCCTCGTCTCCGCCGCGGCGTGCAACCACGCGCCGAGCATCTTGCCCTCGTCCGTGAGGCGGATCTGCACGGGGTTGCTCCAGGTCATGACCATGGGTGCAGGCCAGCCCTTCGGGGCCTTCGCCAGCTGCTTGCTGAAGCATGACCACCCCGAGTACGCGAAGCGCGCGCCGTCGCCGCGGTACCCGCCGTCGCCGCGCGCCGAGTGAACGAGGTCGTTCCCCTTCGGGTAGATGCCCTGCGCGGACAGGCCGCTCGCCTCGGCGGCGTCCATCAGCCGCTTCTTCCCGACGGTAGTCTCGCCTTGCAGATGGAGCTTGTGCAGGGTCGCCAGCAGCGCGAACGGCGCCGTGCGGTACCCCGGCTCCCAACGCGCGGGTTTGGCGGGTCGCGCCTTCGCCGGCGCGCGCGCGCGCTTGGGCGGGGGCGCCGCGTCGGCGTCCTTCGAAGGCTCGGGGCTTCGGCGGTTCTTTCGCGTCGGCTCGGAGGGTCCCCTCCCGGGAGGGGACTCGTCCAGGACGATGGCGACGATGTCGTCGTCCACGCCTCTCGGGTCGTATCGACGGCGCGCCGCGCTTCCCAAGTCGTCCGCGGGCGTCCGCGGCGTCGACGCTTCGCTCCGCGCCCGCGCGCTCTTCTCTCGCGCGTCACCCGCCGCGCGCTTTTTCGCTTCGCGCTCCGCCTTCTTCCGCGCCTTCTCCGCGTCCTTCGCCGCGCGCGTCGCCTCCGCCGCGCGCTCGTCCGCGAGGAGCTCCGCGTCGGACGGCGGGTCGGGGGGGTGCGCGGTGAGGTACATCCGGAACAGGTCCAGGGTTTTCGGCCCGACGCCGTGGATGGCGTTGGCGTGTTCCAGGCTGCGCACGCGCGACGGGAGTTTGCGCAGCGAGCCGACGATCTTGAACAGCGTCTTCGACCACTGCGCCTCCACGCCATTGCGCTCGACGGAGGACTTCATCACGTAGTCGAAGAACAACGCGTACTCGAGATTCTGCGGGTGCTTGCACCCGAGGGTGTTCGGCCCGTGACGCTCCGAGCGAGCCTTCTCGATGCATCGCTGCGTCTCGCGCGAGCTCTGCTGAGCACCCGCCATCGCGCCTTGCGTGTCGAAGGCGTATCGCGCGTCGCGCTCACGCTCGGTCGAACACCGAGGCGCGAAACGGGTCGCCTGGACCGCACGTCCGCGCGCGTCGACCCGCGCACGGCACGCGATGCCCGCGCCCGCGCGACTGGCGCTTCGAATCGAGGGGTGCCAACATTAGGATTCGGACCTTCCGAGGATGCCACTGACGAAAAAAATGTCTTTCATCACAGTGATCACACAAGCGCTCGAACGCGCGGTGGCGCGGAGTTGTCACTCGTCTAGTTATCCGCCGCGAAGTCCCCACCGCCGCCGCCGTCCGCCGCGAACGTCCCCCCGCCGCTGTCGGCGTCGAATCCTCCGCCTCCCCCGCCTCCTCCACCGCCGAACATGCTGCCGAGCATCAGCCCTCCAAGCAGCCCCGCGCCGCCTGCGAAGGGTCGAGCGAAGGTCAGTCTTCAAAACGGCGGGACTTCGTGTCGGTCGGTCTTCACGTCGTCGGATAATGCGTCGTCTGCGCGAGCGGCGGCGCCGAGGGCGCTCGGGGGTCGGGTACAGGCGCGGGCGGCGGCGGAACCGGCGGCGGGGACGCACCGGCACCGGCGAGATTCGAAGCTCCGTATCCTCCTCCGGTCTGGTTTTGATAATACGGCTGCCCCGTGGTCGGGTAGCCGTAGGCGGTGCCGGGCGGCGGCGCGCCTTGTCCGTAGTACTGCTGCCCGACCGGCATGGGCTGCTGCGTCCGCGGCTTTCGGAAGCACGCCATGCAGCACGCGGCGAGCAGAGCCACCGGGATGAGCAACGAGAACAGGGCGTACCACGGCGACGGTCGGTCGTCGCCGTCTCTCGAGGTGCCCGCCGCGCGACAACGGAAGGTTGACGCGTCGGGCCGGTAGCACTGCCCCTCGCCGAAGGAAGAGGCGGCCGTGGGGCAGCAGAACGACCGGCCGTCGATCACCCCGCAACACTTTCCCGGCGTGCCTCGAAACGCGGAGGAGCAGCTGCCGCCTCCGCAGCACGCCTCGCACCCGGTGGCTTCCGTCGAGTTCGAGGCGGTCACCGCGGACGCCCCGACGCGCGGGTCGGGGAGCTTCGGGGAGAGCCTCGCGGCATCGACGGCGCACAGGACCGTCGACAGGGCGAACATGGCGGCGGTCGCGCGACGCATGTGGGTCGCTGAGCACGTGAGGTGGCGCGGGAGACTGTGAAAGGGGAGGAGTCTTCTACGCGCGAGCCCTGCGAGTCCTTTATCACGCCTTCCGAGACGGCCGAAAGAAGTTGGAAGTTTTCGGGGGACGGTGTCTGGGTGTTGACATAAAAACTTTGAAAGTGCGTACAGTATGTATTTACGTGCGCGTGGCCGTGCTCGCGGTCGTGGCCGTCGCCGTGGGCGTAGGCGCGGCGACCGGGGGGTACACTGCAGGCGTGGGCGTAGCCGTCG
>Ga0181601_10005718_pt1 | contig 10323 bp, 11 predicted proteins | sample 041ome_8_FD_133020 | JGI IMG/M metagenome (GOLD analysis project Ga0181601, IMG submission 133020) | Coastal salt marsh microbial communities from the Groves Creek Marsh, Skidaway Island, Georgia - 041407BS metaG (megahit assembly) | ecosystem: Environmental > Aquatic > Marine > Intertidal zone... | reverse complement strand
TTCCAAATGAAGGGCTTATTTTTACAGGTGATTTTGTTTTCAAAGATAGTATAGGTAGGACTGATTTATTTTCTGGCTCCATGGAGGAAATGAATAATTCGTTAAAACATACTTTCCTTAATTTTAATGATGAATATGAAATACTCCCAGGTCACGGTCCATCGGGTAAGGTTATAAGTATAAAAAATAATAACCAATTTATTAAGGCCCTAACAAATGATTGAACAAGTTAAAGGAACTCAAAATATATCTGGTGATAATGCTATTAAATATTTATATATACAGAATTTATTCAATGATAAATTTTCCGATTATGGCTATCAATACATTCAGACACCTTTGCTTGAATACAAAGAGTTATTTGATAAATCTATAGGTGAGTCCTCTGAAATTGTTACTAAGCAGATGTATGAACTTGTTGATAAAGGGGGAAGAGAATTAGTTTTAAGACCTGAAGGCACATCAAGTATTGTTAGATATCATGCTGAATTTAACAAAGATCTGACCATAAAATATTCTTATTTTGGATCTATGTTTCGATATGAAAATCCACAAAAAAATAGATACAGAGAATTTAACCAAGCTGGGGTAGAAATCGTTGGATTAATAGATACTTATTCAGACTTCCAAATAATTAATGACTCGTTTAATTTTATTAATGAATTAATTCCTGGAACTAAACTCAATATTAATACCATAGGTAGTATTTCAGATCGAGAACAATACATAAAGGTTCTTTATGAATATTTTCACAAAAACATTGATAAGTTGTCTAAAGATAGTATTGATAAGCTTGAAAATAATACATTGCGAATTTTAGATTCAAACAATCCCGATGATTCAGAAGTTATTAGAAACGCTCCAAATATATCAGAATATATAAATGATAATTCCAAAAATAATTTTTACTCACTTCTTGAAATACTAAATAGTGCAGATATCGAGTACCAAATCGATAACTCATTAGTTAGGGGGCTTGATTACTACAATGATTTAACATTTGAATTTATCACTTCGGAAAATGTAGTTGTTGGTGGTGGAGGTAGGTATGATAATTTAGCAGAAATACTTTCGTTAGGTAAATTCAATGGTGTTGGCGTTGCTTTTGGAGTAGAACGTATCATGAATAGTATTCCTTTACCTAATAGCACATGTAAATATTATTTATTAGGTACTGATATCAATAAAATTACAAAATACTCAAAAGAATTAGATAGACACAATATTAATTACAGTAAACCAACTCGCCTCAGTAAGGAGAACGCACAATTTAAAGACGCTAAAAATCAAAATGTAATATATTTAATAAATACTGATGAAGATACAATAAAGAACTTGATAACTAATCAAATAGAAAAATTTAATATTGAGGTAATTCTTGAACATTAATGAACTTGTAAATAGTAAAAATGATGCTCTTATAGAAAATTTAACTGGATGGGTAGATAGTATTCGAGATCATGGAGGTTTAACGTTTGTCGACTTAAGGGATTTTACAGGTACTGTTCAACTTGTATTTGATAAAAGTGGTGAAGTAGATACAAAACTCAAGAATGAATATTACATTTCAATTAATGGTTTATTCAAAAAAAGAGACAAGGAATTAGTTAATAATAAAATATTTTTAGGTGATGTTGAAGTTGAAGTTACTGAGTTAAAGGTTATAAATGTGAGCAAAACATTACCTTTTCAGATAGAAAAAGATATAGATACAGATGAAAATATTAGACTTAAATATAGATACTTAGATCTCCGTAGAGAACCCATGAAGGTAAATATTATGACAAGATCTAATACATTTAAAAGCATTAGGTCAGTGATGAATGATTTAAATATTTTTGAAATAGACACACCGACACTCATAAAATCTACACCAGAAGGTGCAAAAGATTTCTTAGTTCCATCACGTAAATCTCCAAGTAACTTTTATGCTTTACCTCAATCTCCACAAATGTATAAGCAATTGTTTATGATGGCTGGTTTCCCTAATTATTATCAAATTGCTAAATGCTATAGAGATGAAGATTCGAGGAAAGATAGGCAACCTGAATTCACTCAATTAGATTTAGAATTTTCAGACGCAAACCCTTCTCTCGTTAAGTCAAATATAGAAAAAATTGTTAAATTTGTATTTTCTGATGCATATGATTGCAAAATTGAGACACCCTTCAAATCAATTTCATATAATGACTCAATGAATTTATATGGTACTGACAAACCAGATATGCGAATTACTGAAACCCTTAACGATATTACTGATTTCTTTTATGACACTGAGATTAACTTTCTAAAAGACATACTTAAAAATGGTGGATTAATTAAAGCATTACACACAGAAGAATTATTAACACGTAAACAGATTGACACACTTGATACAGATATAAAAGAAATGGGATCTAATGGATTAGGTTGGTTCAAGATTGACAATAAAGAAATAACAGGACCATTAGCAAAATTACTCAAAGAGAGTGAAAAGTCAGAAATTTTAAAATTGGGCTCAGGTACTTTATTATTTCAAGCTGGTGATTTACATTCTATTGCTCAGTATTTAGATTTTATAAGAAGAACAATTTTTAAACCTTCTTTGAATGATATGTATTCATTTGTGTGGATTGAAGATTTTCCATTTTTTGAGTATGAAGACGGTAAATTACAGCCATCACATCATCCATTTACCTCTCCAAAAGACAATGAGACATTTAAAAACGATCCTATTAATGCTATAGCACTTCACTATGATTTGGTACTTAACGGTGTTGAATTAGGTTCTGGTTCTCAAAGAATAAATAATCCTGATATGCAGAAACTTGTTTTACAAAAATGGGGCTTAAGTGAAGAAGAAATAGAAGAAAGGTTTGGATGGTTTATTGAAGCTTTATCGTATGGCACACCTGTTCATGCTGGTTTTGCTATAGGTATAGATAGATTAGTTGCTGAAGTATTAAAACAACCTTCTATTAGAGATGTAATTCCTTTTCCGAAAACACAGTCAGGTTTAGACCCTTTAACGAATGCACCTGCAAATATCGATGAGATAGTTTTGGAAGAATATAACCTTAAATACATAAATAAAGATGAATAGTAACGAAATTAGAAGTAGTTTTCTCGAATATTTTGAGTCTAAGGGTCATAAAATTATGCCTTCTGCTTCGTTAATACCTCATGATAATTCTTTATTATTTACAGCTGCTGGGATGGTCCCATTAAAAGACTTTTTTTTAGGAAATAAAGATACAAATACACCTAATATGGTTTCTTCTCAGAAATGCATTAGAACAATTGATATAGATATCATCGGTGATACTGATAGGCACTTATCTTTTTTTGAAATGCTTGGAAATTTTAGCGTTGGCAAATATTTTAAAGAAGATGCTATTAAATACTCTTACGAATATATTACTGAAATTCTTAAAGTCGATAGTGAGAAATTATGGTTTACAGTTTACAAAAATGATGATGAAGCTTTTAATATTTGGAAAAACGTAATAGGTGTACCAGAAGAAAGAATTCAAAGAGGAGATGAAGATAATTTCTGGCATATGAACATTCCTGGACCATGTGGTCCTTGTTCAGAAATTTTCATCGATAGAGGTGAAAAATATGGTGAAGATGGTGGACCTATAGGTGGTGGAGAGGATAGGTTTATTGAAATATGGAATTTAGTTTTTATGGAATCAATCCAGGATAAGCCCTTTGAAGTTGTAGGTGAATTACCTGAAAAGAATATTGATACAGGGATGGGCTTAGAGCGTATTTCAATGATTATGCAGGAAAAAGAAAATTTGTTTGATACAGACCTGTTTCAACCTCTATACAAAGAATTAATAAGTAATACTGATAAATCAGATAAAAAATATGAAAAAATAATTCTTGATCATGTTAAGTCTTCAACATTTATGATATCTGATGGAGTTGTTCCAACAAACGAAGGAAGAGGTTATGTTTTACGTAGATTGATTAGAAGAGCAATAAGGGCTTACAATCAACTTAAAAATAAATCATCTAGTTTAGGCTATTTAATTGAAATAGTTATTGATATATATAAAGACTCTTATCCTGAATTAGTAAATAATAAAGATAAAATTATTAAACTCTTTGTTAAAGAAGAAGAACTATTTCAAAAAACTCTTAACAAGGGAATACAGGAAATCAATTCTTTAATTAGTAACAACAAAACAGTAACACCCAAAGATGCTTTTTATCTGTTTGAAACATTTGGTTTTCCATTTGAACTTACTAAAGAAATTTTATTAGAAAATGAAGTAGATATTGATGACAAGGAATTTTATAAGCTCTATGATGAGCACAAGATGAAATCTAAATCTGGGAAAAACAATAATAACGATCTTTTTACATTTGATGTAGATTTAAACGATTTTGTTGGTTATGAACAAGTTAACTCATTAACAAAGATTTATCATATTGAAAAATATAAAGATAACTATATAATTTTTCCTGAGAAAAACCCATTTTACTTTGAAGCAGGTGGGCAAATTTCTGACCAAGGAATTATTAGTTTTCAAGATACCTCCACTGAGGTTATTGATGTATATCAAGCGGCAAATGGAGCCACTGGTTTAATTGTTAACAATGGTAATTTTACTGTTGACCAAGAAATTGAATTAGAAGTTAATAAAAGTTTTAGATCTGGTGTGTCTAAAAGCCATACAGCTGCTCACATAGTTCATACCGCACTTCGTAGTATTTTAGGAGACCATGTTTCACAAGCTGGATCTAATGTAGCACCTGGAAAATTCAGATTTGACTTTAGTCATACTGAAAAAGTAAATGCTGCTGAGTTGGATGAAATATTTTCTTTATCAAATAATGCAATATTTAATGATTATGACGTAAATACTGAAATTATGAATATTGATGATGCCAAAGACCAGGGTGCGTTAGCATTTTTTGGAGATAAATATGATGATGATGTACGAGTTGTGACCATAGGTGATTTCTCTAAAGAACTATGTGGAGGTACACATGTTCATAATTCAAATGATGTTGGTCTTATAGTACTATTACAGGAATCATCTATTGGTTCTAATTTAAGACGAGTTGAAATGCTATCTGGTAAATATGCATATGAATTTCTTTCAAACGCACATAAATCCTACAAGTCAGTTGCCGATATCTTACAAGTAAGTGAAGAAAACGTTTCAAGTAAACTTCAAAAACAACTTGAAACTCTTGAAAAATATGAAGAAAAAATTAATAAATTTCGCAATCTAGAACTTTCTAATTTAATTAATTCAATTGAAGATAACTTTGAAACTATTAATAAATTTAATGTATATGTTGATGAAGTTTTGTTAGAAACTCCTAACGAATTGCGAAATTTTGCATTACAGCTAATTAATGAGACAAAAGTAGATATAGTAGTTCTATACGCTTCTATAAATGGTAAAAATTCAATAGTTGGCGCAACTAAAAATAATATTTCTTTAGATATCTCTAATATTATCACTGAAATATCAAAACTCTATGGTGGTGGTGCATCTAAGGATACTGATTTATCCATTGGCGGTGGTCCAAATAATTTCGACACTTCACAAGCTTTAGATTTGGCGAAAGAATTAATTCTTAAAGAATCTTAATCTTGAACAATTTACTTGCTATCGATTACGGAGAAAGGTTTATAGGCATAGCCATAAGAACGTTGAAAACTACTATCCCAATTCCTTTAAAGGTTATCGACTCAAAGAAGGAAACGATATATAAAAGTATTCAACAAATTATTAAAGAGTACGATATCAATGAAATTATTATTGGATATCCAATAGGCTTAAATAATTCTGAAAATAGAATGACTAAATTAGTTAATATATTTATAGAAGAAATCGACAAATTTAATATTCCAATTTATAAAATTGACGAAAGATTATCATCAAAACTATTCAGTGACGGTTCAAAAGAGAGAATTGACGACTTGTCTGCTTTAGAAATATTAGAAAGCTATATTAAACAGAATGATTAATTTATATTATAAAAACCGTTTACTCGTACAGCTTCTAACTAGTATTTTTGTTATTGTTATAATTTTTAATTCAGTAAATAATTTTGCTCAACTAATTAAACCTGGAGAAATAAATAGCAATGTTGCAATAGGTGATATAAAAGTAATTGAGGTAAATATACCTCAAGGAAGTTCAGCTTCTCAGATATCTTCAATTCTTGATTCAACTGGAATAGTTTCATCCAGCCTAGCTTTTGAATTATATTTAAGAAATGAAAATTTAACAGACAAGTTAAGACCTGGAACTTATGAAATACAAAATAACTTATCATTTGAAGATTTAACATCAATCCTATTAAAAGGACCCCCATTAAAAACTTACACAATAACAATTCCAGAAGGTCTATGGCTTTCAGAAACATTAGATACAATTTCTGCACAAACAGGTTACGATGTTGCACAACTTGAAAATTCATTATTATCAGGCAAGGTTATTAGTAAGTATTTACCTAATAATGATTATTCTCAACTACAAAATTGGGAAGGGTTACTATTTCCAAATACATACCAAATTGATATTGAATCTAATGGAGAAATAATTCTACAGACACTAGTTGATGAATTAGAAATTCGATTTGAAAATTTATTATCAAATAACCCTATTCCAGATTGGATCTCAACACCAACACAATTCTTCACAATTGCGAGTTTAATTGAAGCCGAGTCTAAATTGGATGAGGATAGGCCCTTAGTTTCTTCAGTAATTAGAAATCGTCTTGAAGATAATATGTTATTACAAATTGATGCGACAGTTCTATATTCACTGCAAAAAAGAAAATCTCAAGTGTTATTAATAGACTTACAGATAGACAGTCCTTATAACACTTATAAATATACATCCTTACCACCAACCCCGATATCAGGATTTGGTGACCGATCAATGAATGCAATAATCAATACCCCGGAAAATAACTATATATACTATTTGTTAACTGATGTAAGTGGGAAAATGACATTCACTAACAGCTATGAAGAATTTATTAATCTTAAAAATAAGGCAAAAGAAGAAGGAGTGATTCCATAATGGTATCAACAAATGACATGAGGCCAGGACAATCCATTATTGTAGACTCACAAATTTACAATATCTTAGAGTATCAGCATGTAAAACCAGGAAAAGGTAAAGCCTTTGTTAAAACAAAATTAAAAAATATTACCAGTGGAGGAGTGGTTGATAAAACATTTAGAGCTGATGAAGAAGTTGAGCAAGCATATATTGATAAACAAAAGTTTCAATACTTATATAAAGATTCTGATGAGTATATTTTTATGAATATGGAGTCATATAATCAAATAGCGATTAACAGTCAATTAATTACTGAATCAATTGAACTAATGAAAGCAAATCAAGAAGTGACTATTTCAATGTATAAAGATACTCCAATAGATATTGTATTACCTACAACTATAAATTTAATTGTTACAAAATCAGAACCAGCAGTGAAAGGAGATTCTGTAAATTCAAGCACAAAAGAAGTAACACTTGAAACGGGTTTAACACTTCAGGTTCCAATGTTTGTAAATGAAAATGATATAATAAAAATAGATTCTAAAACTAAAACCTATATCACTAGAGTATGAGATTAGATTTTAGACATTATACTTTTAATTCTATATTTAGACTTGATGATTACTCAGATAACATAGTGCTTATTGATAATGATCTAGAAGAAAATCAACTTTTAAGAGCTAATCAATTAATTCAACATACAAACGTTAATATTGAAAAAATAATACAAATTTTAGGTAATTCCGCAGAAAATTGGACTGTATCAAGAATCGGTAAAGCAGAACGTTCTGCATTAATTCTAGGAATATCGGAATTATTACTTAACTTAACCCCACACAAAGTCATAGCTGCAGAGTGGACAAAAATTGTAGATAAACATTCTTCATCAGATGGTGCTAAGTTTGTTAATGCTATATTAGATAATATAAGTAAAAATTATGACGTTAATTAGAGATATAGAAGCTATAAAAGCTTTAAGAAATGAATTTCTTAATGATTTTGTTATAAATTCTGATTTAACAAACATACTCACAGAAGCTTCTGGCAATAATTTTTTAAATTCAATAAGAATCCACAAATATTTAACAAGTACGGCATTAATCGGTAAAGTTAAAACAGCTAGATTTCTTGAATCGATCGAATTAACAGAAAAAACAACAATTAAACAATTAAGTGAAGCAAATATTAATAAAATAGCAGTATTTGTGAGTGAATTATGATTTTAATTATTACTGGACCTTCAGGTGTAGGAAAAAATACAATAATAGATGCTTTAGGTAAAAAATTAGATTTTAACTTTTCAGTTTCACACACTACTAGACCTAAGAGGGTATCTGAAGTTAATGGTAAGGATTACTACTTTATTTCAGATGATGAATTTCAATCTATGATCAACAATAATGAGTTAATTGAATTTGAAGAATATGGTGGATTTTCATATGGAACATCAAGAAAGGAATTAAATCAAGAAGGATTAGTTATATTAGATTTAGAGGTCAATGGTGCGACAAAACTACTGAACAGTAATAGTGATTTCGTTGGTCTTTTTATAGATATAGATGATGACGAATTAATAAATCGTTTAAAAAATAGGGGACACAATTCAGATTTTATTATGAAAAGAATGGAGCTGGCTAGTAAGCAAAGAAAATACAAAGATATGTACAATTATAAGATTGAGAATGTTGATATAAATACTTCAGTTAAGGAAATAATTGATATAATATATAACCTGGAGGATAGATGATAAAACCACCTATTGAGAACTTACTGGAAGAAACACCTGGGAGATTTGCTCTTGTAATTACTGCTGCAAGAAGAGCTAGAGATATCAATTCATACTTTAACCAACTTGGTGAGGGTATCGGAGCATATACACCACCACAAGTGCAAAGTTTAAGTCGAAAACCTCTAACTGTTGCTTTTGAAGAAATTGCAGCTGGGAAAGTTGAAGTTTCAGAAGAAAGTTAATGAAAAAAAATATACTACTTGGTTTAACAGGTAGTATTGCTTGTTCAAAAGCTGAACAATTTGTTCAAGAATACAAAGAAATCTATAATTTTAAAATCATTGCTACCCATAGTTCAAAAAATTATCTGAGTGATAAATTTTTAGCAGAACATAATGTTATTTCTGATTGGGATGATTTAAATGGATCTCCTCATATTGATTTAGCTAGATTTTCTGATTCATTTATAATTTATCCAGCAACTGCTAACTTTATTGCAAAAATTAACAGTGGTATTGCAGACGATTTACTCACGTCGACAGTTTTGATGTTTAACAAGGCAATTTACATATGTCCAGCAATGCATGAAGAAATGTATTTAAATAATAAGACACAACACAATCTTTTAGAACTGTCTCGGGACAATATTATTCTTGGACCAAGATATGGAAATCTAGATATTGGGGATATAGGCTACGGTAGAATGATAGAACCTAAAGAACTTTACAATACAATAACAAAATCTAAAGAAAAAATTATTGTCACTTCAGGACCAACGTCTGAACCAATTGATGATGTTAAAGTGATTACAAATAATTCATCAGGTAAACAGGGTAAATCGATAGCTATTGAACTTCTAGCTAAGGGTTACGATGTTATATACATACACTCCAGCAATATTTCTCCTATACCTGGAGCTGTTAACTATAGTTTTAATACATCTAAAGAGTTATTTGAACTCATGTGTGACGAAAGTGAAAATACAAAATACATTTTTATGGTTGCTGCAGTCTCAGATTTTACAATTGAAAAAGTAGACGGAAAGATTTCTAGAAATAAAGGTGAAATAAATATTAAGTTTCAACAAAATTTTGATCTGATTCAACAATTTAAATCACAAAATCCTCACATAGTTTGTATTGCATTTTCAGCACAAATTGATAATGATGAAAATTTCAATAAACTTATTTCAAAAAATGCAGATTATTTAGTTATTAATAATATTGTAGAAAATCCATTTGGCTCTGAAACAAATAAGATTAAATTAATAAATAAAGATAAATTGCTATTGAGTACTGGTGTTGAAGATAAAAATATAGTTGCATCAAAAATTATTAATTCAATAATAAAATAATGTTCGCAAATATAGAGATAATCTCAAATAATACATATAATTTTTCAAACTTCACGTATATAATTCCAAAGAAATATCAAGGTAAAGTTCAACAGGGAACAATAGTTGAAATTAAATTCAGAAATAAGATCTTAAATGGAATTATTGTTAGTACAAGTTCAAAAACTAATATTAATAAGTTAAACAACATAGAAAAAGTAATACATAATTTAGAC
>Ga0181601_10005711_pt1 | contig 10329 bp, 10 predicted proteins | sample 041ome_8_FD_133020 | JGI IMG/M metagenome (GOLD analysis project Ga0181601, IMG submission 133020) | Coastal salt marsh microbial communities from the Groves Creek Marsh, Skidaway Island, Georgia - 041407BS metaG (megahit assembly) | ecosystem: Environmental > Aquatic > Marine > Intertidal zone... | reverse complement strand
TTTAGTATCAAAAAAATGTTGAATTGAACGAATGATTTTAGGACGCAATATCGCGACACGTAATGCATCATCATTGGTTAGTAAATCTAAATAACGTTTACGGCGTGCAATTTCTTTATCTTGAAGTCCGTGAAATTTATCTGGTAATGGTCTTAGTGCTTTTGTAAGAAGGGTATAATGTGTAGCATGAATGGTTAATTCATTGGTTTTTGTTCTAAATAAAAAACCTTTCACACCGATAATATCCCCTAAATCACTATGGGATACAACTTCGTATTGATCTTCCCCTAAATCATCTAGTCTTACATAAATTTGCATCGTACCACTACGATCTTTCACATGCATAAAACCGGCCTTTCCCTGGCCGCGTTTTAGCATAATTCTTCCCGCAATTGAAACCTCAATGCGAGTTTCTTCTAACGTTTCTTTAGAAAGCGCATCATACGTATCTTTTATGTCTTTTGCATGATGGGTTCTAGTATATTTAGAGCCAAAAGGATCAACACCTTTGTCTTTTAAATATTGAAGTTTTTCTTTTCGTATACGGGTTTGTTCTAAGTCTTCCATGAGACACTCCTTTAGTTCATAACAAATGGCCATGAATATGGCCACTTGAATTTAAGCTTGAATAACATCATACATAAGTTGATCTTTGATGTGTGTCAGTGACGACACTTTCACAATAATTGTTTTTGATGCATAGTGAATCGAAATCGAATCACCTATTTTAAGCTGATGACTCGGTTTTGCAGGTTTTCCATTTACATCTATTTTTGATTTTTCAGCAACGTCTTTTGCAACAATGCGACGCTTCATAAGACGTGATACTTTTAAATATTTATCAAGACGCATTTGGTGTTTCTTCAACCTCTTGAGACGCATTCGTTTCTTGTTGTTTTTCCCACCAAGAAAGTTTTCCTGTTTCAACAATTTCATCAATATCTGCTTTTGTCAGCGTTTCGATATTGAGTAAGTACTCAGCAATAGAATCTAATAATGTGATATTTTCAGTAATGATTTTACGCGCAGTTTCATAGCACTCAGTAATGATATCCCTAACTTCTTTGTCGATTTCATGTGCAACTTGATCAGAGAAGTTCTTTTCTTTGTAGTAATCTCTACCTAAGAAGACACTACCACCTTGGTTTTCATATTGAATAGGTCCAAGCGCACTCATTCCATATTCTGTTACCATTGCACGCGCAATTTTAGTCGCCATTTGAAAATCATTATAAGCACCGGTTGTAACAGTATCAAATTTAATTTCTTCAGCAACACGACCACCTAAGTAACTCGTAATCATTGCAAAAAGAGATTGTTTTGTTTCTAAGAATGTTTCTTCTGCAGGGGTCATTAAGTTATAACCACCAGCACGACCTCTTGGAATGATCGTCACTTTTTGGACCACATTAGCATGTGGAACTTTAATACCAATGACAGCATGACCTGCTTCGTGGAAGGCAACTGTTTTCTTTTCTGTTGGGGTAAACTTACGTGATTTTTTCGCTGGTCCCATGCGGACACGATCCATCGCTTCGTCCAAATCTTTTTCAATCACCATGGTACGATTTTCTCTTGCAGCAAGAAGTGCGGCTTCATTGAGTAAGTTTTCAATATCAGCACCACTAAAGCCTGGAATACGTAAAGAAAGGCCTTTAAAATCTATACTTGGGTCAATCTTTTTATTTCTCGCGTGTACTTTTAAAATTGCTTCACGACCTCTAACATCTGGTAAATCAATCGTGATTTGTCTATCAAAACGTCCTGGACGTAATAAAGCTGGATCTAAGACGTCAGGGCGATTGGTAGCAGCCATAATGATGATGCCTAGGTTTCCTGTAAAACCATCCATTTCAACGAGTAATTGGTTTAATGTTTGTTCACGTTCATCGTGACCACCACCTAAACCAGCGCCACGTTGGCGTCCAACAGCATCGATTTCGTCAATGAAAATGATACATGGCGAATTTTCTTTTGCTACTTTAAATAAATCACGTACGCGTGATGCACCAACACCAACAAACATTTCCACAAAATCAGAACCTGAAATTGAAAAGAAAGGAACGTTTGCTTCTCCCGCAACAGCTTTTGCAAGGAGTGTTTTACCAGTACCTGGTGCACCAACGAGTAAGACACCTTTAGGAATTCTAGCACCCATATCAGCATATTTTTTAGGTGTTTTGAGGAAATCAATGATTTCTTCTAGCTCTTCTTTTTCTTCATCAACCCCTGCAACATCTTTAAAGGTCACCGTTTTTTCACGGTTGAGTTTAGCACGATTTTTAGAGAAATCAAAAGCACGATTGTTTTGGCTATTTGCATTTCTAAAAATAATAAATAAGACAACTAAAAATAGTCCAATCGGTAAAATGTTAATGAGTACTGTCCAAAATGTCACACCTGACAACGGTACAATTTCAGTAGTACCACCAGAGACTTCAACTTTTTGAGCAATGGCATCCGCTTCATCAATACGCATAACACCAGTGAACTGTCTAATATCACCATAATTAGAAGCACTTGCAGCTTTAATGACCCCTGAGACGTTAACAAGGTCAAAGTTTTCACCACCAACAAGTTGATATGAAAAATACTCGATATCTTGTTGATCTGCAGCTTCAGAGATTTCTAAAGACGATAAAGATTGTGTCGGTTCTTCAAGCGCATTTCTTAAAAATAAGAAAATACCCAAAACAATCACGAGGGTAAAAATAATGACTAAATAATCAGGCTTTTTCTTTAATGGTGTGTTTGGTTTTTTTGTCATGAATTAAGACTCCTTGTTTGCATAAACAGCTTTTTTTAATACACCTACATAAGGTAAATTTCTATATAATTCATTGTAATCTAATCCATATCCAACCACAAATTGGTTCGGTATGGTAGTTCCAATGTAATCTGGAATATATGGTTTTTGACGACCTTCAGGTTTATCAAGTAACGTGACGACTTTGACTGAATTTGCGCCTCTATTTTTAAATACTTCAAGCATTGTTGTAATGGTGTTGGCGGTATCAACAATGTCTTCAATAATGAGAACATCTCTGCCTTTTAATGAGATATCAGAATCTTTTTTGATCTTAACATCGCCAGTGGAAGCAATACCACCATGATAACTACTCACGGATAAGTATTCAATTTCTACGTATAAATCAATATGTTTCACTAAATCTGACATAAAAGGAATGCACCCTTTAAGCAGTCCGATCAGTAGCGGTTTTTTGTCTTTGTAATCTTGTGTGATTGTAGAACCTAGAGACTTACAAATTTCTTGTATTTCTGCTTCAGAAACTAATATTGTTTCGATATCATGTGTCATCATGTGTTCGTATACATACCCACAGTGTGTGAGTATCTCCTAACGTTTTGTTTGTATAGACATTTTCTACATAGAGAATGTGTTGAGATTGATCTTCAATCACAATAAGTGAATCACGTAAATATTTGGGATATTTGATGTTTATTAGATGGTCTTTAAGTTTTTTTTGGCCATAATGAAAACGCAAAGTATCACCCGGTTGTCGATATCTTACGGTGAGTGGGAAAATCAATTTATTATAACATATTTCAATGAGAGGTAGGGTGTTGTTTGGTTTATTATCGTAAAATATGGAAACGTGTTTATCACCAAATAAACCTTCATGTTCAACTTGAATAGAAGACATTACAACGTCTTTGTTTTTATGTATGATTGAAATGGCATCATAAGATAGCTGAATGAAGAGGGTATCTTTAAGTTTAATTTCAACGTTTGGTTTAGAATTTTGAAGTTCCTTTAACACTCTTTCCACATGTATTTTAGAAGGTATCACGTGATGTCTTTTCAACCATAGTCGAATGATTTCTTCTTGTAGAATTGTGTTTAAAGAAAGTAGTCGTTTTTTTGATAATTGGTGTGTGACAGAAAAAGATGCTTGTAATTTCAATTGATAAGACGTTTCTCGAACACGTCTTGAAAACTCAACCAAGTGTGTTTCATAATCAGGATCTATTTGTTTTAAAGCAGGAATAATCTCATGCCGAATTTTATTACGTTCATATACAGTTTCTTGGTTAGATACATCCTCTATATAAGGCACTTGGTGTGTCTTTGCATACTCATAAAGTTCACTTTTTTGAATGTTTAATAGTGGCTTATAGAAGGTGATGTGGTCAATGACTTTTTTAGATTTTATACCCTCTAAATATTCAAAAGAACTCCCTTTTAATAAACGCATGATAATAGTCTCGATGTGGTCATCTTGATGATGTGCTGTCATGATATAGTGAAGATTATATTGATGGGCAATGTTTAAAAAGATTGCTTGTCTTAACGAGTGCGCTTCACCTTGAAAATTCCCTTTTTTGATATCGAGATGCTCAATGACACAAGCGAGATTTTCTTGTTGACAAAAAGATGCAACTAGCTCTTCATCTTTATAAGATGATGCCCGTTTATGATGATTGACGTGGACTATAACAGGAGACTTATGTTTAAGAGCATGTAAAAGCACCATGGAGTCTACACCACCACTAACCGCAAGTAAGATTTTTTTGTTTTCAAGTTCTTGATTCAATTGAATCAATCGTTGTTCTAAATGCATAGCCATATTATATCACGATTAAAGACGTTCATTAAGATGTGTTATAATACCAAAAGAGGTATAAACATGCGCCTTATATTAGCAAGTCAATCACCAAGAAGACAATCAATTTTAAAAGATGCTGGTTTTGACTTTGAAACCATTCCTAGTTCATTTGATGAGTCAAGCATTAAACCAACAACAAAAGAAGAATACGTAATGACACTCGCTTATCACAAAGCTAAAGCAGTCTTTATGCAACATCAAGATGCCATTGTGATTGGGGCGGACACCATCGTCTATATCAAACATGAAAACAAAGTATCATATTTAGGTAAACCAAGAGATTCCCACCACGCAAAAGAGATGTTAGAACTTTTATCAAGTCGTACACACCAAGTCTTAACGGGTGTCACGATCATATCAAAAAACACAGAAGAAACTTTTTATACTGTTTCAAATGTCACGTTTAAAATCCTTTCTGATCGTGATATTGAAGATTATATTCAAACGAAAGAGCCTTTTGATAAAGCTGGTGCATATGCCATTCAAGGTGAAGGGTATAAATTGATTGAACGTTACGACGGTGATTTCTTTACGATCATGGGACTCCCAATTAAAGAAGTACAACAGGCCTTAAAAAAAATAAAGACATCTGATTAAGATGTCTTTTTTTCTATGATGAACCGTATATCGTCCTCTGTGATATCATATTCTTTTTTACAAAAGTGACACTTAATGTGTGCGCCATGATCTTCTTCAACCAAAGGAATTAACGATTCTTTGGATAAAGAGGATAAAGACGTTAAGAAGCCTTCATATGAACATGGACATGTATACGAAATTGGTTTTTTTTCTAATATAACGCCTGTATGATTGGATAATCTATCCAATAACGTTTCAGGCGTTTCCCCAGATTCATAAAGCGTTGTTATTGGTTCTAAATTGGAAATAATGTTTTCGATTTCTGTAATCGTTTCTTCTGTGACACCCGGCATGAGTTGTAAGATATAGCCACCACTTGTTTGGATACTTTGATCAGGATTCACTAAGACACCTAATCCAACACTAGAATTTGTTTGTTCTGAAGTCGTAAAGTAATACGTGAAATCATCAGCAATTTCACCAGTTTGTAACGCTGAAGAAGAAGTATAATAGTCTTTCATTAATAAATCTTTTGTAACAAAAAGAAAACCTTCTCCGACAGCTTTTCCAACTGCAAGTTTTCCTTTTTTTGGACCATCATGATACGTCATATATACTTCAGGATTTGTAATATCAGCACGAACCTCACCTAATCCATTTGCTTCTACAGTCATAGAACCTATAGGTCCATCTCCCTTGATGCGTAATGTTAATCGTTCGTTGTCTTTGTACATGTGGCCCATCATCGCAGACACAGTTAAAAAACGACCTAATGCAGCACTTGCTGTTGGCCATGTTTGATGGAGTATCCGAGATGTTTCAACTGTCTTTGTAGTTAATGCTGTATAGATACGCACCGTTTTGTTGTATGCGTGACCTATTAATACATAATCTTCCATGTTATCACCAGAGTCATTGTAGCATATTTGAAACTAAGAATATGGTATGATACAATCAAGTCGGTGAAAATATGGGATTTAAAATAGGCAATATAGAAGTCAATAACAAACTTGTTTTAGCACCTATGGCAGGTGTTTCAAACAGTCCATTTAGGTTACTTGCAAGAAATCATGGAGCAGGTATGGTTTATGCTGAAATGATTTCAGATAAAGGGCTCATTTTTAAAAATGAGAAAACGATTCAAATGTTATTTATGACAGATGAAGAGAAACCGATGATTCAACAAATATTTGGTTCTGATTTAGAAACAATGGTTGAAGCGGCTATGTATGTAGATAAGCACAGTAATTGTGATGCAATTGATATTAATATGGGGTGTCCGGTACCAAAAGTTGCGATAAAAGCGCAAGCAGGTGCTGCACTTATGAAACATCCAACAAGAATTTATGATATTGTATATGAAATTTCTAGACGTGTTTCTAAGCCACTTACTGTTAAAATTCGATCAGGGTGGGATGATGAATCGGTTAATGCTGTTGAAGTCGCAAAAGAAATAGAACGAGCAGGTGCTAGTGCCATTACAGTTCACGCTAGAACACGCGCACAAGGTTACTCAGGAAAAGCTGATCTTGATGTTATAAAAGCCGTTAAAGAGGCGGTTTCCATACCTGTCATAGGAAATGGTGATATCGTAGATGGTCCATCAGCCAAAAGAATGTTAGACTATACTGGGTGTGATGCCGTGATGATAGGTAGAGCTGCTCTCGGTAATCCTTGGATATTTAAAGAAATTGATGCGTATTTAAAAGGTGAACCAGAAGTCGTAAGACCAACAGTGAATGAAATCAAAACATTAATGATTGAACATTTATATGACCTTGTAAAACTCAAAGGCGAAAAATTAGGTGTGTTAGAAATGAGAAGTCACGGTCCTTGGTATTTAAAAGGGATTGAAAACGCAACGAGTTTAAGAAAAGAACTTGTGAAAGCAACCACTGTGAAAGAATTTGAAGACGCAGTGAATGCATTTCAATTATAAAAAAAGAGTGTCGCCTGAGACACTCTTTTTTTATGAAGTTTTAATATACTGCATATAAGGTTTTAAATGATTTGGATCGATTGATACTTTAACTTCTATACCATTTTCATGAAATGTTTCAGAAATAATTTTGTAACGTGATTTTAACTTGTGATAAACCGACATGTGATTAAAATCTAACATGAAGACAACATTTTTAAACGTTTGATATAAGTGTTCAAAAATAGATGACATCAATTGTGGAATACCCAATTCAGAGTGAGATGAAATTAATAAATAATCTAGATCAATCAACGGGAAATCAGTTAGTAAATCTGCTTTTGTTAACACATATTGTACAGGAATATCATCGGCACCAATCTTTTTTAAAATATCTTGTGTTGTTTGAATATGTGAAAGAGACGGGTTGGTACCATCAATTAAATGTAAAATTAAATCCGCTTGTTTGACATCCTCTAATGTGGTTTCAAAAGATGTGATAAGTTCGGTTGGTAGTTTTGAAATAAAACCAACCGTATCAATTAATAGAAAATCGCGTTGGTTATCAAAATGCAATCGTTTTGATTTAGTATCAATGGTAGAAAACAACATATCTTTTTCAAGTGTTTCGTGTTCTTTTGTACCGTATAACTTAATAAGCGCATTCATCAGCGATGACTTACCTGCGTTCGTGTAACCTACCAAAGCAACCGTTTTTGTTTGGGTGTACTTCCTTTGTTTTCTTGACGTTTCTTTTTCAGTTTTTATTTTTTTAAGTTGAGATTTAATGATTGAAATATTTTCCAGGACTTTTCTTCTATCAAGTTCTAGTTTTGTTTCACCAGGACCTTTTGCGTTATAAGAGCCACCACCTTGTCTTGATAAAGAAGCACGCATGCCAATAAGTCTTGAAATCATATAACGTTTTTGAGCAAGGGAAACCTCTAAGACGGCTTCTTTTGATTGAGCACGTTCAGCAAAGATGGATAAAATTAAAAAACTTCTATCAAATACTTGAACATCTAAATCAGATTCAAGATTTCTTAGTTGGGCAGGCGTTAACTCATCATCAAAAATCACAACATCAATGTTGTCTTTTTGAATGAGTTGTTTGATTTCTTGAACTTTACCATCTCCAATGAGGGTTCTTGCTGAGGCTACTTTTCCGTGCTGTGTTATTTTATGTACGGTTTGAATATACACAGTCTCTGCGAGACGTTCAAGTTCATCTAAAGAGATGCGTAAATCGTGCGTATCAAGTTGTGTTGAAAATGCGACCAAAATTGCTTGGTCTTGTTTTTGCTTTGTTAGAATCATAAATTGATTATAAATGAAATAGGATTCAATTAGCAAGTAAAGAAATGTCACCTATGAAAAACACATAATTATGCTATAATAAAGGTGTTATTCAAAGGAGTCTTATATGCCTGACATTACAGTGAAACTCTTCATAGAATTTTATATCATTTTTATATTTGCGCTTTTTGTGATGCGTTTTGTTACATCATCAAAAAGATTAATTGCGATTACAACAGTATTTGTTTTCATTTATTTGATATCAAGTATTGTGTATGCACTTGAATTAGAGATATTATCTGTGTTTTTTGATTATGTCATTTACTGGTTGCCACTCGTCTATGTCATTGTGATTGTTCCTGATATGAGACTTGCAATAGATTTAGCTTGGAAAAAACAAACGAAAAAAGATGGTTTTGAAATGGGTAGTGATTTAACAAGAGGTCAAATTTACGATGCAGTTGTCCACTTATCAAATCAAAAAACAGGGGCACTTATTACCATTGAAAAACATAATACCTTAGATCAATACAGTGAACGCGCTGTCTTGTTACATAGTAAAGTGAGCAAAGAATTGCTCATTAATATCTTTACACCACTAACACCACTTCATGATGGGGCAGTTATTATTCGTGGGGATGAAATTGTTTGTGCTGGCGCATATTACGTCTTATCTGAAAACGAAAAAGTAGAATCAACAATGGGTTCTAGACATCGTGCCGGACTTGGAATTAGTGAGGTAACCGATAGTTTAACAATCGTTGTTTCAGAAGAAACAGGAAATGTTTCGATAGCAATAGAAGGTATTTTAGTAAGATTAAGTGAAAAAGAAAAGCTTATGGATTACTTGAATACATTTATGAAGTGAGGAAACCATGAAAAAAATATTGACGATTTTATTTTTACCTTTTCGTGTGTTAGCGGGAAATCAAGTATCAGGGATCTTGTTTAATGTATTTAGAAAATATCCGTGGTTGAATGTTGTATTTGCCCTTATGATTGCAGTAGCAGTCATTGCGTTCTTCCCTAGAGGGTAATATGATTCATCCGATTTTTTTATTGATTTTTTCTCTGCTCATGCTTGTCATGATCATTTTACAAAGTCTTCAACAAGAAAAAGTCTTTGTCATAAGACTTGTATTTGTATTTGTGTTTGTCTTAGCGAATGCTGTTTTGACATACCTCACCGCTAATATGACGATTAATTTAAATTCACTATCCACACTGAATCAACAATTCTACTTAGGTTATACCATCTTTGTATTCTTGATACTAATCTTTTTAATTATAAGTTTATTTAAATCATCATCTTTAAAAGCAAATCATTACGCATTGTTCGTAAAGGCAATGAAAAATTCTAAATTTAACATGTATTTCATTGTTGATCAAAAAGAAAAAATCAAAGATCTTTCTATTGGATTTCTCAATGAAATCGGTATGGAAAAAGAAGACACCATCAACAAGAAATTTAATCATATCCTTTCAAAGACAATTAGACTTCAACAACTTAACAACCAAGATGCCTCTTCAAAAGATTTACAAAACTTCTTTTCGACATATAAAAAAACAGTCAAACCAAGCCAAACTGACATATTAGAACTCATCTTTTTAAACGCTTTAGGAGAAAGATCACTGATTAGGTTCATCCTACAACCGGTTTTTGTTTTTTCTTCATATAAAGGCGTTGTTGCTGTAGGTGAAAAGAAAACAGATATTGAACTTATTGCAGTTGAAAAAGAACTAGAACAAAGCAATCAAGAACTTGAAAGTATTCGACATAAATTCATTGCTGTATTAGAACTGACAAAAGAAGGTTTATTTTCTATCGATTTAAACAAACAAGAAATTTGGCTGAATGAACCAGCAAGTACATTATTTAAGTTAAATCCTGATATCAACCCATATGAA
>Ga0181601_10005710_pt1 | contig 10331 bp, 7 predicted proteins | sample 041ome_8_FD_133020 | JGI IMG/M metagenome (GOLD analysis project Ga0181601, IMG submission 133020) | Coastal salt marsh microbial communities from the Groves Creek Marsh, Skidaway Island, Georgia - 041407BS metaG (megahit assembly) | ecosystem: Environmental > Aquatic > Marine > Intertidal zone... | reverse complement strand
CAGAAAGAGAAGAGAGGAAACGTGCGAAGAAGCGGAAAAAGACGAAAAAAAACCCGGATCGTGGGCTGGAGCTAGTAGAAGTCTCAGGGCATACTTACCAGATAGATTGTCCAAATGCGATCGTGCTGAGTCACTGGAAGAGACGCAAGTGCTCGATCGCTTGTCTGTCTGACAGAGGTCACATCTTGTTGTTCAACAAGAAAGTTAAGGTAGAGCTCCCAGATCTTCGGCATCTTGTGCATCGTGACCAATGCACGCTCAAACGTGTTATTGAGAGCCACGTGCGCAGCATCAGTAATGCGCAGATGGCGTGCAGCCTCATAACGTTCTTCAAGGTATGCATGCCATAACTGTTGTTGACGAAGAAGGAACCATGGGAAAGGGGGTCAGTTGAGGGTTGTCTTGGCAAAAAAAAAAGTGAACTGAGTTGGATCCGAGACGCGGAGCTGTCTGCAGAAGTAAGCCGTTGCACCTCGCCCCGCGACATAGATTACCGTATATATCGCATGGAACGTCCGATCCGAGCTGCATACCTTATAACTACCAGGCAAAGCATTCACTGCGCGTTCGAAGATGATGTAACGTCGCTTAGCGGGCGCATCTTTGCGCGCGTCGAGGTAACGTGACCATAGGCTGGGAAGCTTGGGGTTGCGTAACAGTTCAGCCTCAAAAACAAGATCTGGTTCCTGTGGGAGCAGATCATCGTCTGCGTAGTTTATCCCCGCTTCAGATGAATATGTCAAGGGGCGGTGATCCCTTTGATGCTTTGCCATCGTCCAAGGCTCCTCTGAACGGGCTGAGCCGATTAACCCACCTTATTAAATTATGCCTATGCCAATAATATTATTGCTTGCAATTTTCTTAGAACGAAAAGGGCGGTCAACTACGGAAGGCGTCGCACTTACGTCCTACAGTGACATGTTTTGACCAAAACCTTGCGCATGTCGAACGAGGCCAAGCTCAGGCACAACGCCTTGAGCGCGGTATGCGATGATCATTTCAGCTTGATGCGGTGCGTTTCCGGTCTTTCTCGGAGCTTAAGAACGGGTCTTTCTCCTTGCGAACGAGAATTGTGCTCACCTTTTTCATTCCTCTTTTGCTTCCGCAGTGCTTCCGAGAACCTCCGTCAACGAGAGGAACAAGCTTCTACGTACATACAAAGTCGCTGGAGATCATACAACACTCGAAACAACTTTGAACGGTTGAAAACCGCTGTTCTTTCGATACAGGCTGGATATCGCGGACATCTTGGCCGCAAACGGGCGCTTTGCAGGTCTCACCTGGTAAGTTCCTAGTCAACTATTTTCAACTCGAAAAATGTTTATTGGTCCAACCTCGCCTGACCTCATTTTTCCTTGCGTGCAGGTGGCGTCTGATAGTCGCCTCCAGCATTTTCAACGAGCTGCACTTATTCTTCAGCGATACTGGCGCGGGCACTTCAGTCGAAAAAAAGTTCACAGCTTTTATGACAGAAGGAGATACTTGCAGTCTGTGCATTCTGTGGGTGAACGGTTACGGGAAAATCTGTACGCTCAACACGGGTCACTTAGACACGCGACATGGAAAGGAAAGGTAATCATTCGACGATAGCTTAGCTAGCTATCTAGATAGTAGCTACCGCAGCATAGCTCTAGTAGACTCCAAACACGTTTCCTCTCATCATTCAGTTAACTTTCTAAGCGACGTACTCACCTACAGCCCTGCTTCCCGCTTTTCTATCAGGATTCACACTCGCGCGGGGCTTTTGCGACAGCTTCATGCCAATCACATCACCTTACTTCGACAAGATCATACGCGAGTGTAGAATCTCGATACCCCGATGTCGTCCGAGCCAAAGTGAGAGGCGTTGAAGCAAGCACACACTATTGAATGTTATATTTGCAAAACATGACACGAGAGTGATAAGCTTTACGTACAAGCTAGTCACCACGTCGCCCGTCTTGATGAACGAGCCTCCAGAGGTGTGCCTGTGAGAGGATGGTTTCCAACTGAATTACGTGTGAGGATGAGGCAGGGTAAGTATTCGGGAGCAGAAAACAGCAGTGAGTTGTGAATTGCTTACCTCCACAAGTGTCCAGTTGTCTGTCGGTAGACGTTGCAAGAAAACGATGATACCCTGGAAATCCAGAGCTTTTAAGTCAGCAGACCAGTTCAGTAAAAGTGCGGCGCAGAAGTATGCTACGAAGTCACCAACTTGATTGTTCTCAGCAACATATGTATCCTGATGGTCATAAAACGTTTTCGTGATCAGTCGAAAGAAAAAGTAATGAGCAAAAAATCGTCTTCTCTCTCCAAATGAAAGCGAAACTTACCCATAGACGTGGAACGAGAGCAAACGGGATCTCACGGAGCAAGAGACAATTTATCCAGCGAAATCCAAACTGTAAAAAGTCGACTCCCTATAGTCAGGGGTGGTAGATCGTGTGAGCATAGACATGTAGGCATCGTGTGAGTGATAACATTATTGTGCAAATACTTACCTCCTGTTTTAAATGCTGATGCAAGTCGCCATCAAGGAGTTTAACAAGCTGTATCCACGTAGTTGTTAAGTTTACGAAAGACGAAGAGAAGAAGCTCACGAAATCACAAAAGTCTGCTGCCCGCAGCCTGTGGATTCTACGCACCTCGCTGAAGTGGAAACATGTTTTCTGAACACCAGGCTGAGCAAATGTGTAATTTTCCTGAATGTAGTCAAGAACTTTGCAAAGACACCAATAACAATCCGCTTCAGCATCGAAGAGCTCGTTGCATGATGATGCGGTCTTGTCCAACCGGTCCGTCTCCTCCGAGCAAAAGTCAGACAAAAAGACTGCGGCGGTGAAAGACGTGTTGCGTTGTCAGTGTTTGATTCGTTCGCCAGACGCCATAAACAAAAAAAATGTTTTCCCTGAACCTCACCTGACATGAATGGGATGACAAGGTCATTCATACCCTGCACGTACGATGTTCCAGGATTTCGTATGGATCTTACGTAGAGGATTCGTTCGATGGACCTGAAATAACCGATGATTTAAGGTTCGTAATCAGCTGGAAGTTTGGTGACGGATTCGGTCGGACAGCGAGCGAAAAAAGGATGTTGCGCTTACTTTCGGAAACCGTCGTTTTTGCTTGGGAGAAATCCAAGTGCTGCGGTGCGCGGCACGTCAATCTTAATCTGGTGCAATATTCTGAGCTCGTCTTCACTCTTATCAATGTCATCAACATCGTAATGTTCTTGTACCCAGATGTGATATTCTTCGCGCTTTCGAGAGAGCACCTCGACGCGGCGACCCGAACTCTGGGGCAGATATCCCTGCGACAGAAACAAGGAAGTGATGATCAATGACCTGTACATGCATGATCGAAAATTTTTCATATTCATTCCTACTCACCAGTAATAATTTCCAGCAGATGGAACGTCGCCCTGGGGGGCAACCGTTCCACACCAGCTTTTGTAGTTCCTGTGCTCAGTCGAGGACGTGGACGACGTGAACTCGTGATTAAAAAAGTGCCGTGAAACTGGGGACCGCCTGTTGACACATACACACACCTGTAGATTGACAACGGGCTCGAGAAGGAGCCTCTCGAATTTCCCATCGCGCGTGCCGTACACGCCGATCGCATCGATGTTGTTGACACTCTTGAAAGCCGGAACATCTTCATTCGTTGTTGTTGAAAGCACTTCGGACTTCACCTCGTGTACTTTTTGCTGCTGATTCACTTGTTTTGAGCGAACTAAAAGTTGTCCCGGGAACCTGCGCCCTTGGGTGTAACTATAAAGATGTGGTTGGGATGGATATTTCTTGTGGTTCAGTTGATATTGCCTCAGGAGGCACCGTTTTGCGCTCCGCAACACATTTGACGCATTCGCGAGGAGAAAAGTAACGGCGCCTTCGAAGGACCTGCCTGGCAAGGAGTCGGAATCTTTCACCCAGATTCACGGTTGGATCTTGTTCAGTCACTGTTCTTTCTTCCTCACTGGAAGAAGAAGAGTGCAACTCAATTCGTGTCCTTGCACTCATACACTCGCACGGACATACAGTTTCAGTTGAAGTGTGATACCAGACGTGTCCATTCCGCGGCAAGCGGCACTGCTTGTATTCCAGTTCGCTTGCTGGTATTGTTTTGCTTTAAGCCTTTTTGTCCGATGAAGTTCTTCGATATTTTCTAAAAACGTTCTAAAAACGTTGTAATCCTAAGAAAAAAATAGAACGTTTTTTTTTTTAAACGATGTACAATTGTACTACATATTGCTGTATGTAGTTGTTGTTGTTAGTTGCTTGTTCGTTTTTAAATTGACATGAAGCTGCTTCATATTCATGCGGAGGACGCGGAGGAGGAAAAGTGTCGTTCGCTCCGCCCTTGCCCCTTCGGCGAGTTCTCTTCCGCTTCATACGCAGCGGTACAGAACAAAACGCAGTCGTTCATCGATACGACACTCTTGACGGCGCCCAGGGTGGCACGTGCAAGAACAAAGATGACAAATGGTTCTGGCCCGTTCGATGTCGCCATGGACGTCAGCACGATCAACAGGTGTGTTCTTTGTTCGGCAAGCATCTTAAATCAGTCCGCCGAGAGAACGCAGTGAACTTGGTCTATCCGCTGGTCTTACGTAACATAGAGAAACACCATCTCCTTACTAACTTACACGAACGGGCGCAGACTCTTGCAGGAGGTCGTGCAGAAAGAGCGGCGTCTTCGTCGCGAACTACATGACACAGTAGAAAAGAAAGAGCTAATCTCTTGCAGAATGGTGAAGCACCAGGTAAGTCCTTCTGAAGCACTCGAAACAATCTTTCACAAGTTACAAACCCTCCCGCAACTCTTCACAACCATCATTCGCAGTCCGACATCTCCTCTTTGGAGACTGTGCGAAACCACTCGGCTTCTCTACTTGATGACATCAAGGACACAAGCTTGTCTGCAAGAGCCGCAAGCGACCAGGCAAGTGTGCCACCCGGAGCAACAGTATGTCGATTGCAACCTACCTCACTCAAGATAGTCTGACTCCTCATTTTTATTGTTTTCGTACAGGTTCGTCAGCTCGATACCGCTCATGGCCATGCTCAAGAAGCGATTGCTAGAGTGTCATTGAATGCAGATGTAACACAGTGCATGGACGGTGTCACGGTATGTTTCTTTCCCCAACACGCTGACGTGGTTTATTGCTTGTTAACTAGGTCTGCATTCTAATCCAAGATTCTGCTCCTACAGAGCTCTCTGGAGAACAAAGAGTATGAGGCTGCGGCTCATTTCGTGGACACCCTCGCAAAGCTTCATAATTTTGTGCCCCAAGAAAAAGGCATCACCGCGTCAGACAGTGAAAATGCGCAGTTTGTTCGAGTCCGAGACGCTGTGGCCAGAGTTGTCCGGGAAGAGCTGCATACTGCAGCATCTAAGAGTGACGTGTTGCAGGTACGTATGCGGCAATAATTTCACTTGACGGAAATCCAGCTCTGCACGCTTCTTTCAAGTGCAGCGTAGGTTCTTGCTAGTTCACCAAGACCAAGGCACTTACTATGCGAAAATTGTTTCCAAACTTCAGGTCTTGAGATTTGCAAAACTATTTCCAAAGCTATGCTTGTCTGACGAGGGGCTAACTACAGTGTGCCTCCAACTTCGCAAGGTACGACGTAAAACTTTCTCTTTGTTTGTGTTCTTTATGTTGACTGTTTTCCCCTCCTTTGCTTACAGCTTGTCACTGCACATTTCAAACACGGTGAACGGACGTGGAGCGCCGAGAACATAGAAGGTGAGTATCACTTTGGGTCCATCTAGTCTTGCTCGCGGAAGACCTTAGCTCTCTCACCAAACTGACCATATCAACAACATTATAACGAATATCGGAACACTCAGGCAATGACAGTGGCCCTACTAGTCTTCTCGCTGAGCTCTTTGAATCCGTAGTTACCATAGTCGACCAACACGGAGACGACTTAACTTCTTCTTTTGGAGGTGCTGCCGTACATGCCGTGGTCCAGAGTCTCAATAAGGTATGTGTCTTTTGAACTTTAGCTAGGTGTATCTTCAACTGTATGAAAAATCCTGGTAGCTTTTTACCAGGCTTGAGGTAACGGCATTCATTAAGCAGGAAAACTAACGCTTCTTTTTTTGTGCAGGAGTGTGATATCTGTGGTGCTCAGCTGCTGAAAAGATACATTGTACGTGCCCTTCAATATTTTCCCAAGGTGAGACGTATTAATTAACTCCCGAATGTTCCCAACGATTTCATCTTGCATACCTCACTGTATCAGGACCAGAGGAACATCCTTCAAATAGCGAAAGACGTCAGTTTACGATCTAAGAAACAGGGAGAGAGCAACGTCGATCCAAGGTGCGAAGACAAAAAGAAAAAGTGGCGAGCAGAACAAATAACGATCTGTTTGACATCGAAAAGTCAAGTGCCACCTACAGTCACCTTCATTGACTTCCAGCCTGTTCCCTTCTCTTGTACACGCAGATTGATCGAAGAATACTTGGTACGCGACTGATCTTCTTTATTAATACGGTTATTTACGACTACTTGTACACCGGTTGTTTGTCGTTAAAGGTTTTCTTGACATGCGCCTTTTTTGAAAGCAAAGGATATCTGAGGGCCCAAAAAAAATTAATCAAACCCTTTTTTTTCCACCACACACAGGAAGAAATCGTTTCCATATGCCAGGTTTCAATCAAATACAACAGGCAGGTCGAACAAACCACCGACTTTTTTCCTGCGTTCTTAATAGAGTGTGTGGCTCTTTCCGCTAACGAGTCATCATGATCAAATTCAATTCGCTACCATCGCAGGTATCTCAAGGAAAGGCTGCAATCATCTTCTACGAAAGAAGCTTCAGCATATCATCTTCTTCATCAGCAAAATCCTGTTTCGACTAAAACCTTTGATGGAGAGCATTATTTCCGTGTATTGCACGAGATGGTCGGCTTCTACATCAGGCTGGAGGTACGATGACACATTTTTTGCTCGTGCTAATGAAAATAACCCAGATTGATTGTACTGTACGGTTACTTACTTGCTCACCACACAAGTGATGCGGTCCACTTACTAACTAACGATGGGAAATGCGCACAGGAGTTCTACATGTATGAAACAGTCGCGGTCGCAATCAAGATCAACGAGAGAGGCGAAACACTAACAAGTTCCGTAGTAGATGACGTGTTCTACATCTTGCAGAAATGCGCAAGACGTGCGAGCGAGACAGGTGAGAAACGCCAAATGAACCCGACCTTCTCGACACTAGAATGCTATCGTCGTGCGATAAGGATTCTTGAAAGGTTATCAATGATCTAAGAGCGCGTTTCTGGTTCGACAGGTTCAATTCAAGCGGTCTGCGCATCGCTCCATCATGTAAGCAACATCCTCAGCGACCAGGTGCTTTCGTTCGTTCAGCATGAGCTCGCGGAAGTTTCCCAGGAAGGATTTACAGACATCCTGAGCAAAGATTCAAAGGTAATAATCTGTGCACTTACACTTTGATGCGGCTTTGTTTCCGACGTTCCTTTCTGAATTATTTTTCTCTGCGAGGGCACAGGAATCTCTGCATTCGTGGACAACTGCGGTGAACAACGCTGAAATTATTTTTGAGAACGTCAACATTCTCACACGCGACATTCAGGTGCGCTTTCACGCGTTTTTGTTTTCGTTTCGTTGAATTGCATCTGACTTTGAATTAATTTTTGCATCTGGCACCAGGAGTATCTCCTTTTACTTTTTGACATTCCCGGCGAATGGGAGCGCATTTCTAATTGCTTGAATGAAATTCGGGTGCGCGGAATGCTTCCCCATTACTCTTTCTTTCATCGGCTATCTGTTTTGCCTCCGCTCTCGCAGCTAACAACATGTATTATTTATTTTCTTCTCTACAAGGAAACCTCTCAATTCTTCGAGCACTGTTCGCATAACTCGTTGAAAGTTTTTGCGAACACTTCACTTCAGTCCGTCGACAATGCGTTGATGCACTTGTCATCTACATCTTTCGAGCTTGATGATCTAGATCAGGAGGATCAAGACAGTTTGGATTCCTGGGTCCATCATCTTTTAATTGCCGTGGACCATGTAAGTACGCCGCTTTTCTCTCCTCTGCTTTCTCCTTCTTCACTTGTTTGGTTGTTTTTTGATGTTCGTTCGATTGTTGCGTACCTCCAACTCTTTCTGTTTTCCTTCCTGCACACCGAAAGCCTGAAGTTTGACTCCTCTCCGCATTCTCCGTACTCAGCTCCTTCATGCTCTGAAACCGTTGCTTGTGACATCTTGCTTTCGCGCCTTCTTACATGCTTTCGAGGAGTCTCTTGCACTACGGATCGAGGTATTGAACGAACGAATGCTTTTTTGTTTGCTACACACGCACATACAGATCATATCAGATCGCGATGAGAATTTTGTTCTGTCTTTGAGCCCCTGTTCACAACATTCTGACGCGATTTCCATCTTCCGTGACGCAGGTTGTCCTTCTCAACGATCTCCGGTTTACGCAGCTTGGGGGTCTCCTGCTAGAGCGCTCTGTCCGCAGAATCGTCTTCCACCTCTCAACTTCGTTTCCCGAGGCCCCTTGCCGTGAGTTATTCGGTCGCGTGCTGCAGATTTCGATGATGCTTAGCATGGAAAGCCCATCTGAAGTTCTCGACTATTGGAATGATCTCTTGGAGCGACTTTCAGAGATAGAGATCAAACGGGTTTTAAGTTTGCGCTCCGATTTTCGCGTTGCAGACGTAAACGCACTGGGTCGTTAGCTTAGTAGATATTAATACTTCGCTAGCTAGAGCTAAGCCAGCAAGCTAGCAGTTGTGTCCCTCTCATTGTGTAAATGAAGTCTTTTGTAAATCCAAACAGGAAGCAGTTTCTTCTTCTGTTGTCAGGACTTGTTTTTTTTTCGAAGTTCTTTTTTCTGTATCTGTCGCAATCGAATCGATTACAAGTTTAATAAACCACGATATCAGTCCGCCTCCTCAGAGGCGCCTCAGCCGCGCTTTTTTTTTTCAGTATCTCTCGCAATCGATTACAAGTTTTAAACCGCGATTATCAGTCCGCCTCCTCAGAGGCGCCTCAGCTGCGCGAGTAGCGTCGGCGTTTTTTTTTTTTGTCCTGTGTCCTGCGTTTGATTTTCTTGATAAATGACGATGATCAAGCAAGATCAAAGCTCTTAGTCAGTCGACTACCTATCAGATTACCGAGAAGAAGTTTCGAGGAGCTTTTTCGGTGTGCCGCATAGTGACCTCGCAAGCGCAGAAAGGCGCGCACCCTCATCCGCGCCTACCGGTTTACACTTTGCGAACACCTCGGCTGACATCACATGGAGTCGCGTCGACGCAGCTCTCGCGCGATTGCTGACAAGCACGATCCTCAGGATCAAAAACCGGCCGGGGCGGAAGGCAGTGTCGGCGGCGGATTGTCAAGTGAGGACGATGCCGAGGACATGGTGAGTATCACTGGCATAGAACGGTATAGTCGCTGTTAACGGTCATCGGTTTGCTTGCGCGGAACGAGACTTACGCGAAATCCTTCATGGCGTGGCGTCTTCGGGAAGCGCACGCTTACAAGAACGCTGAAGAGATTCATTCCCGTTTTCTTGCCCTGACCTAATCTTCCTCCCCTTTCGTTTGCAGGCTGCTGGTGCCAGAGCCACCCCGGGCACCTCTTTAAAGCGACAGGATACCCGTGTTGATCTTTCCAGACTAGAGGTATGCGACATCCCTTGCTTCTAGCTGTTTACGGCATAACTTTCCATGTTCAAACCCCTGACCAGTGATCCTTAATCACAGGCTCCTTCACTTCGCAAATATCGTCGAACCTACAAGCTCGGAGAGGTGCACAACGGAGGCACAAAGGAGGAGCTGATGCCTGCTGTTCTTCGCCACTGGAACCAAACAATCGTAGATGAGGATGAAACGCTGGTTGCGTTTGCTTTTGCTCTTCGAAAGCAAGCCACGACAGGCTCCGGGTCCGGATTCGGAGTAAATAGGACCACTGCCATGAAGTCAGGCGCACGATCAAAAGGCACGAACAAAGGCAAGTGAATCGCGTGGCGAAGAGCAATAAATGTTTGAAACGATGAGACATACATAATAATGTAGTACTAATATGTACGTTTTACTCCTGGAGTCGGGCGAAGTATTTAATATCAGCATTGAATCCCCATCTTCTAGCTACTAGTATGGCTATGTCTGAAGTTGATTTGGCTGCTTGCTAGCTAGCCAGCGCATAATAAATACTCTAGTACTATGAAGAGCGGCATCCAAGTAAGGAGCTAAGTTGTGCACGACCTTTTTCGTTTCTCGATCTTCTTGATGTTGCGCGGCCTTGCCAGTGCCTCGACATTTTTTTCCAATATTTCTCGTTGCCGCTGAGCATATCT
>Ga0181601_10005703_pt1 | contig 10334 bp, 9 predicted proteins | sample 041ome_8_FD_133020 | JGI IMG/M metagenome (GOLD analysis project Ga0181601, IMG submission 133020) | Coastal salt marsh microbial communities from the Groves Creek Marsh, Skidaway Island, Georgia - 041407BS metaG (megahit assembly) | ecosystem: Environmental > Aquatic > Marine > Intertidal zone... | reverse complement strand
GATCAGGGATCATGCGGTGGAGCGAATGGTGGAGGCATTTGAAACCCGTGCCCACGCCCTGTATGGGCACAAAAAATAACTCAATGAGCGCTGTTGCGCTGAAGACCGCTTCATTCGGATAAGCGGGCCAGCAGCATATCGGCGGCGGCATCGACTGTTGCCATCCGAACGGCGCTTCGGCCTATATCGCCAAACTGGCAATGTTGATGGATGAGGCCGGCCTCGGTCGCTGTTGCCATATGAACCGTGCCAACCGGCTTGTCGGGCGAGCCACCCCCTGGGCCTGCAACGCCCGATATAGCCAGTGTGAGGTGGGCCGTTGTTTGATTAAATAGATTTTGCGCCATCGCCTTCACCGTTTCGGCGCTAACGGCGCCATGGGTTTTCAAAAGGTCTGCGGGCACATTGAGAATTTCGCGTTTGGCTCGATTGGAATAGGTGACAAAGCACCGGCCGACAACAATAGAGGATCCCGGTATTTCCGTGAGCAAAGCGGCCACCAATCCGCCAGTGCAGGACTCGCCCGTTGAAATGCGCCAATGGCGCTCACTTCCGAGTTTAATTATTTGTTCTGCTTTGCTTATTAAAGTATTGTTAAACATGATAAATCTCTATTAGTTAAAGTATTGAATGAGCATCAAAATGGCCATCGCATAAAGTCCGGCAATCACATCATCCGCCATAATGCCATGCGGGCCATCGATATTTTGATCGATCCAATTGGCGGGCCAGAGTTTCACAATATCGAAAAACCGGAATAAGACAAAGGCGCCGAGATAGCCCCAAATGTGAGGCGGGGCAACCGCAAGGGCCATCCACATGCCGACAAGCTCGTCAATCACGATGGCTTGCGGGTCTTCCGTGGCATCATGTTTGAGCCAGTGTGTGCACGCCCAAGCCCCGACCGCATAAGCCAAGACGGCGCCAATTAAAAGGCTGCTCGCGGGCGCGACAGAAATCCACAGAAGCCCTATGGCAAGGGCGGCAAGGGAACCCCAAGTGCCCGAGGCGGGTTGAAGGCGCCCAGCCCCGCCCACCGTTGCAATGAGGACGCTCGGCGAAAAGGCGTGGAGGCCGGATGGAAAGGGACGAAGTGCCATTTTTTCCTCTATTTCATCTGATCCATGCGCTGGCAAGCGCCTGCGCGGCAATTCCCTCACCACGGCCTGTGAAACCCAACCCTTCTGTGGTTGTTGCTTTGATACTTACACAAGATTCCGGCAAGCCAACCAGTTCGGCGACACGGGCTCTCATTTGCGGCCGAAAAGGAGAAATTTTTGGCTTTTCGCAAATTAAGGTGATGTCAATATGGGTTAATTGGGCTTGATGGGCCGCTAATTGCTGCATCGCAAAGGCAACAAACTCGGCGGAATTTTGGTTTCGATGCGTCTCGTCGCTGGGGGGGAAATGCGCGCCAATATCATCGAGGGCGATCAAGCCGAGCAGCGCATCGGTGAGTGCATGTAATCCGACATCGGCATCCGAATGACCGACCAATTCGAGCGCTCCTGGAATATGAACGCCGCATAAGGTCAGGCCATTTGTGCCTGGGGCGAGCCTGTGGACATCAAAGCCGGATCCTGTTCTAGGGCTGGGTTGGTTAAGAGGATGGGTCATAAAATCTGTTTCATAGGTTAGTTTTATGTTTTCTGTGGGACCGGTAATGGTGGCCATGCGGGCGCCTAATGCCTCCAGCAGGGCCGCATCATCTGTCGCTTGATGCGATGTTGTCTCGGCGTGCTGATGGGCTGCAAGCAACTCGGAAAACCGGAAGATTTGGGGTGTTTGAGCGCATGCCAGCGTCTCGCGGGGGATCGTGCCAGTAATCAGCTGACCCTCAATTTGCTTAACCGTGTCGGTCATCGGCCGCGTCGGGACGACACCGGACACCTCACCTGTGGCCAGTGTTTGGCACAGCTCTTGGATCAGCGCGTCGCTGACAAATGGGCGGGCGGCGTCGTGAATGAGGATGTGGTCAATCTGCGGGGCGTCCGCGGATAAGGCGGTGAGGCCGGCTAAAACAGATGCCTGCCGCGTCGCGCCGCCGATGACCGGTGGGCGTAATTTAGAGGTCAGCTCCGGAGCCAGTTCAGACAGGCTGGCATCATATAAATCGCGGTCATCGGCGTGAATGACGACTTGAACCCGATCAATCGTCGCGTGGCTCAAAAAGCGATGAACGGTCTCGCTGAGCACGGTATGAGTAGGCGAGCTGCCGCCCGACAACGGTCGATATTGCTTCGGCAGGCCGGCGCCGGCTCTTTCGCCACGGCCAGCGGCAACAATAATGGCGGCGGTATAGGGGGGAGGGGTCTCAGCATTCATTGCGCGACTTTACAAAACCATGGTTGGAAATGCGATGAAAATAAGTTAGGTCAAGTGATATGTTTTTAGGCACAGTCATCATCGATGTGCAGAAATGGTAAAAAAATGGGCATTCAAATCGGTCCCATCACATTGTCAGGCAAAGCCATTTTGGCGCCTATGTCGGGCGTAACCGATCTTGCATTTCGACGTGCCGCGGCCTCGCTTGGCGCGAGCATGGTGGTGTCGGAAATGGTTGCAAGTGCTGAATTGGTGCGGCAAAGACCTGATGTGGTTCGACGGGCTGAGGGCGCAGGCTTAAGCCCTTTTGTGATGCAGCTTGCGGGTCGCGATGCCTATTGGATGGGTGAAGGCGCGCGCATGGCCGAGGATGCGGGCGCCGACATGATCGACATAAATATGGGATGTCCGGCGCGGCAGGTGACGGGAGGTTATGCGGGTTCTGCGCTGATGCGCGATCTCGATCACGCGGCACGGTTAATTGAGGCGACAATGGCGTCAACTTCGCGGCCTGTCAGTGTCAAAATGCGTTTGGGGTGGGATCATAATAGTCTTAACGCCGCCGAATTGGCTCGTCGTGCACAAGCATTAGGCGTCAAATTATTAACCGTTCATGGCCGAACCCGGTGCCAATTTTACAAGGGGAAGGCGGATTGGGCGGCTGTTCGTCCTGTGGTCGAGGCGGTGTCCGTGCCGGTGATTGTGAATGGAGATATTGCAAACGCCGAAGATGCTCGATCGGCCCTCAAGGCCTCCGGAGCGTCCGCAGTGATGATCGGGCGCGCCGCATTGGGGCGGCCCTGGTTGCTGGGCGAGGTGAGGGCGCAGCTGGCGGGTGAAACGTGGCAAGAACCTAGCCTTCAAAAAATTTCCGAGATCATAGCGGCGTGGTATGACGACACGATGCAGCTTTACGGTGTGCCTCTGGGGGTGAAGGTTGCGCGCAAACATCTTGCGGCGCTGATTGATCATCTCGAGGTCAACGAAGACGAGGCGCGCATGTGGCGTGGGCGCATTTGTCGGCTGGACGATCCGCGCGGCGTTTTGGCCGAGTTAAATCAGTTTTATGATCAGATCCCTGAAGCCGCTGATCAGAGGGTTGCCGAGGTGGCCGCATGAACATCGCCGCGCAAATTTTATCGGCGATGCCGAATGCACTGATTGTAATCAATCAAAGTCGCCAAATCGCTTTCGCAAATGTGGCTGCAGAAGAGTTTTTCGGAACCAGCCTGGAGGTCATGCGTCGCCGTCCTTTGAACATGATCATTCCGCCCAGCAGTCCGGTGATTGGTTTGATTGATCGGTGTTTAACGGAGGCGATCGGGTTTCATGAATATGACATTGATTTATCCGTACGATCGGGCGGCGGCAATCGGATTGTCGATCTTCAGGTGGCCCCCATGGCGACGGCTGATACGCATCATGTGGTGCTGGTGATCCAGCCCCGCGCGATTGCTAATACCATTGACCGTCAACTCGTGCATCGGGATGCGGCGCGCTCTGTACGTGCGATGTCGGCCATGTTGGCGCATGAGATTAAGAATCCGCTCTCAGGGATCCGTGGCGCCGCGCAATTGCTTGAGCACGATCTGCCGGCAGAATCGATCGAATTAACGCAGTTAATATGTTCCGAGACCGCGCGGATTGCGGCTCTCGTCGATCGGTTTGAGATTTTTTCAGACGCTCCCCCCGCCTTCACCAAGCCCGTCAATGTGCATTCGGTTCTTGACCATGTTCGGCGGCTGGCACAGTCGGGATTTGCAAACTCTATTCGTATTATCGAGGATTACGATCCCTCCTTGCCGGATGTGATTGGCGATCAAGATATGTTGACGCAGGTTTTTCTTAACTTGGTGAAAAATGCCGCGGAAGCCTTGGAAGATATTCCCAATCCAGAAATTCGTCTGGCGTCAGCCTTTCGTCCCGGCGTCCGCTTGTCCTTGCCCGGTCGCACACGTCGGGTGAGCCTGCCGCTGGAATTTAGCATCACGGATAATGGTGCTGGCGTTCCAGAGCATTTGCAAAATCATCTCTTCGATCCCTTTGTGACCACTAAAAGCTCGGGCTCTGGCCTCGGCTTGGCTCTGGTCGCAAAAATTATTGGAGATCACGGCGGGGTTGTCGAGTTCACGAGTCAGCCGGGGCGAACAAGTTTTCGTGTCTTATTGCCAATGGCTCCCGAGGAGAAAATTCTCTCGCAAGAGGATGGCGCTTCCACCCGTTCGACGTCCACCGATTGGGAACGGCTTAATCAAGAGGAAATGTTATGAAAGAGGATACCCCGAAAGGTCGCGTGCTGATTGCCGATGATGACCGAGCTATTCGGACGGTTTTATCTCAAGCCCTCGGCCGTGTTGGATATGATGTACGAAGCACCGGATTGGCGGGCACCTTATGGGAGTGGGCGAGCTCAGGCGATGGCGATGTGGTAATCACCGACGTCATGATGCCCGATCAAAATACGTTTGACTTGATCCCGCGTATTCAGCGCATTCGCCCCGATCTGCCGATTATTGTCATCAGTGCCCAAAATACGCTCACCACGGCCATTACGGCGGCGGAACGAGGTGCTTTTGAATATCTCCCCAAGCCGTTCGACCTCAATGAAGTGGTGGGGGTGGTCAATCGCGCCATGGCAATGCCAAAGGGCAGCCATTCGGGCGAGGATAAACGCGCGGTTGATGATACCTTGCCGCTGATCGGTCGATCACCTGCGATGCAGGAAATTTATCGATCGGTGGCGCGGCTGACGCAAAATGATCTATCGGTTCTCATTTCCGGCGAAAGTGGTACGGGCAAGGAATTAGTGGCTCGGGCCCTTCACGATTATGGGCTGCGGAAAAATGGTCAGTTTATCGCCATTAATATGGCGGCTATTCCCCGCGAACTGGTGGAGAGCGAGTTATTTGGTCATGAAAAAGGCGCCTTTACGGGGGCGGTACAACGCCAAATGGGGCGCTTTGCGCAAGCCGAGGGGGGCACCTTATTTCTCGATGAAATAGGCGATATGCCCATGGAGGCGCAGACGCGCTTATTGCGGGTTCTCCAAGAGGGCGAGTTCACCCCGGTGGGTGGTCGATTATCGATTAAAACCAATGTCCGCATTATTGCCGCGACCCACCAAGATTTGCGTCGATTAATTGAGATGGGGCAGTTCCGTGAGGATTTGTTTTTCCGTTTAAATGTGGTTCCGATGCGGCTCCCTCCCTTGCGGGAGCGCCGGGAAGATATCCCGGATTTGGTCCGCCATTTCACCGCCAATGGACGTGAACAAGGCTTGGGGGATAAGTCATACACCACAGAGGCGCTGGACCTATTAAAGACCCATAATTGGCCTGGTAATGTGCGTGAGCTTGAAAATCTTGTTCGACGAATTGCCGCTTTACACACTGAGGAATTAATCGGTGTCGATGTTATTCGGCAAGAACTCATCGACCTCAAACAGGCCGATCCTATTGAGAATTTCTCAGAGCAAACGATGGCCGAGAGTGTTGCGCGCCATCTCAAACGTTATTTTGATCGGCATGAAAATGAGTTGCCCCCCAATGGTCTGTATCATCGGGTGTTGCCGCAGTTTGAAATTCCTCTGATTGAGCTGGTTCTCGAGGCCACACGAGGAAATCAGATCCGCGCCGCAGAGCTTTTGGGGTTGAACCGAAACACCTTGCGCAAGAAGATCAAGGAGCATGGCATTTTGGTTCAGCGGAATGTCGCGCGAGACAAAAACGGTTATTAGTTCTAGGATTACGTCACGCGATTTCTTTTCTTGATATCGCAGCATCTGATTAACTTGGGAGGACGAGATGGGAAAAGGGCCATTACACGGTGTAAAAATTGTTGAATTTGCGGGCATTGGACCGGGGCCCTTTTGTGCCATGCTGTTGTCGGATATGGGAGCCGACGTCATTCGCATTGATCGAAAAGGGGCAGGGCCCGGCGCCGGCGCCAATGATGTGACCTCTCGGGGTCGGCGCTCGGTTGCGGTAGATCTTAAAAACCCCGATGCCGTTGAGGCCGTTTTAAAGCTGATTGATACCGCCGATATTGTTCAAGAAGGGTTTCGCCCGGGCGTGATGGAACGCTTGGGGCTGGGCCCCGATGTCTGCCTCGCGCGCAATCCAAAATTGGTTTATGGCCGCATGACCGGATGGGGGCAAACCGGCCCCTATGCCCAAGCTGCCGGTCATGACATTAACTATATTGCGCTCACCGGCGCGCTGGCGGCCATTGGGGGCGCGAACAAACCTGTTCCCCCTCTCAATCTTGTTGGCGATTTTGGCGGCGGAGCCCTGTATTTGGCGATGGGCATTTGTGCGGCTTTGTTCGAAGCCCAGCGGAGCGGCAAGGGGCAAGTCATCGATTGTGCGATGACCGATGGGGCGACCTCGCTCATGTCCATGTTTTTTGGGATGCATAGCTCAGGCATTTGGACCCTCGACCGAAACAATAACATGCTCGATGGCGGCGCACATTTTTACGATGTGTATGAAACGAGCGACGGAAAATTCGTGTCGATTGGATCTATCGAGCCACAATTTTATGCCTTGCTGCGTCAGAAAACCGGCCTTGATGCTGATCCCGAATTTGACAAGCAGCATGACCGCAAACAATGGCCCGTTTTAAAAGAGAAGTTGGCTGCGGTAATCAAAACGAAAACACGCGACGCATGGGATGCGCTAATGGCCGAAACGGATGTGTGCTATGCACCGGTTCTGGATATGGTTGAAGCGGCGACGCATCCGCATAATGCCGCACGCCAGACCATCACCACCACCTTTGGGGTAACACAGCCGAACGTCGCACCACGGTTTAGCGGCACTCCGAGCGAAATTCAGGGGCCGCCACCAGAAGTGGGCGCGCATACTGAAACGGCGATGGCCGATTGGGGGATCAGTGCGTCCGACATTGCGGCTCTGCGGGCATCTGGAGCGATTTAGTTACCCCAGACCCGAATAGATACGACGTCAGCGCCGACGGTAGCTCTCTTAGTTGAGGGGGCTCTTAGTTAAGGGGGCTGGCCCACCAGCTATCAAGTTGTGGCCCATAAAGGGGGGTTGTTCTGGGGTGCTCGAGAGTGTGCCAATAGGCAACCCAAGCCGTGTCTGCATGGAACAAGGGGATCACATAGTGGCCGGCCATTAAATGGCGATCGAGCGTTTGCGCCGCCTCGATGAAACTTTGCGATGTGGTCGCGTTGGTGAGTGCGCTTATGGCGGCATCAATATCAGGCGATCGAATGCCCGCATAATTACGACTACCCGGCGTGTTTGCGGCCTGCGACGACCAATAGTAATTTTGTTCATTACCAGGTGATAAGGACGCGTAATAATCATAGACGATCATGTCAAAATCATAATTTTGGATGCGCCGTTGATATTGAGCGGCATCCACAAGGCGCACGGAACACTCAATACCCAATTGCGCCAACATATGCTGATAGGCCAGGGCGAGGCGTTCGTGATCGCGTCGCTGAACGAGAATTTCGAATGTCAAAGCGGCGCCGGTTTTCGTGTTGACCATCTTGCTATCTTGCAGCCGATAGCCAGCCGCCTTCATCAAATCGAGGGCGATCCGCCGCTGGGCGCGATCGCGACCCGAGCCATCGCTTTCGGGCGCGGTGTACACATCTTGTGCGGTGCTGGCCTGGCCACTTAATTGAGTTCCGCCAAAATAACTCTGGGTTCGGCGATAGACCCCGCCGAATAGTTTTTCATTGATCCAATTGAAATCGAACAAATGATCCAGCGCGGCGCGCACCCGAATGTCGGAAAACTGCTCTTGGCGGGTATTAAAAACAAAGGCGTTAAGGCCAGTTGGGGTTCCTATTGGCAGGGCCTCTTTGATGACCCGACCATCCATCAGGGCTGGGAAATCATATCCTGTTAGCCAACGGGTTGGATTGGTCTCTCTCCAAAAATCGATCTCGCCGGCTTTGAAGGCCTCAAAAGCACTATTTTCGTCGCGAAAATAATCATGTTGAATGATATCGAAATTATAGCGATTGCGGTTCAAGGGGTTGGACCATCCCCAATAGCTGGGATTGCGCTTGAACACAATTTGCCGTCCGGCATCGACTTGATCAACGAGATAGGGGCCAGAGCCCAACGGCACCTCGAGCGACGAACTTTGAATATCAAATTGTTCGTAATGATGTTTCGGTAAAATCGGCATCAGCCCGACGATCAACGGTAGCTCGCGATCATAAGGGGGACCCTTGAAATGAAAGGTGAGATCGCGCGGGCCGGCAATATCAATGCGGTCAACGTGGCTATAAAAAGCGCGATGATTGGGGCGCCCACGATCGCGCAACACCTGCCAGCTGAATTTCACATCATCGGCAGTAATTTGTGTCCCGTCTGAAAATTGGGCATTTGCTCGCAGTCGGATTTGCATTCGGTCGCGTTGTTCCGAGACAGCCACTTGTTCGGCGAGCAAGCCGTAAAGCGAGAAGGGCTCGTCCATCGACCGTCCCAACAGGCTCTCGAACACGAGTTCGCGTATGTCATAGGCTGGTGTGCCTCGAATGGTGAACGGATTTAAATTATCAAAGCTTCCAATTTTCGCATCGCGCAATCGCCCGCCCGGTTGAGCCGTGCGATCGCTATAGGGCAAACGCTCAAAGTTTTCAGATAAGGCGGGTGCGCCCAGCATGCTGATGCCATGCGTGACACGCCGAGCCGGATCGGCCCATGCCGCCGAAACAAAAGCGGTAAGGAAAAATAAGCCCAAACTATAAAGAAGTGGTTTTAAACCGTATGACACGGAGCCAAGATGCCCAAGGGGTACGCTGCGTGTTCGAGGTGGTATTCGACTAGACATGCCGCATTATAACGAGTTATCCGGCCACAGCATACTGCGGATCCACCGTGAAAAACTATTCTCTTTGTGCTGTAAATGCTTAATATATTTCATTGTTTTCTTATATTTTACGGGGTCGGCGAACATCGATGCGCGGGTGCGCCGCGGCTTTTTGGGATCTAATTTGCTGATCAGTTTGGCAGGGTTTCCGCCAATAATTGAATTGGCAGGAAATGACTTTGCGACGACGGCGCCAGCGGCAACAATGGTATTTTTTCCGAGACGAACACCTTTGAGCACCTTAGCGCCTTGCCCCAGCCAGACATTATCTTCAAGAATAATTGGCGCCGTTTTCCCCGGTGACGCCACTCGATCATAGAGATCATGCCAGTCGGCATCACTGACATAACAATGGCTCGCCATCATTACATTATCCCCAATATGAATATTTTCTGCACTGGTGATGTGAACACCGGGCGAGAGCAAAACATAATTGCCGATCTTCAAGTGGCCGTGCTCGCCCGTTTGGTTCGGCCATGTGCATAAGCGGGTCATGGTGCCGCGCGCGGTCGAGATATGAACATAATCCCCGATCGAAATATGTGGCCCAAATAATTCAAGATTGCGCGGGCCGATAATCTCTATCCCGTCGCCAAATTCTTCGCATTGGGGGCGGATGAAATGCCGACTATACCACTGTGCCCAGAATTCATGCCACCGACGGACGAGCAAAGGCCGATGATCACGTCGCATGGTTTGATTGTCGCGATGCCGGTTTAGACGTGTGCTTCGATTTGAGTAAAGATTTTGCTTTAGGCCGTTCGTTATTACGGCGCGGTTTGCTCTCGCTCCGCGCAGGTTTTGCGTCTTCCTCATCGGTCGACCATGTAAAACTTTTATAGTCGGGACGTCGCTCGATGGTGGGTTTTACAACACTAAAATAGGGCGACAAATCGAAGTCGCGCGGTGTGTATAATGAATGATGTCGAATATGCATCACCTCAAGCCGGTTCTCGCGCGTGATGTGAGGTAAAATCGGATACTGGACCGATTGAAATGCCCGCGCGATCAGCGTCGAGCAAATTGCCCGCGAAGGCTCGCCCGAGCCCAGCGCAATCATTTTGCGGCGCCAGCTCACAGGAACGGGAGGTTGCGGAAGGAGATATCGGGCCAAATCAATGACATTGCGCAGGTCATAAGATGTTCCCAAT
>Ga0181601_10005697_pt1 | contig 10345 bp, 1 predicted proteins | sample 041ome_8_FD_133020 | JGI IMG/M metagenome (GOLD analysis project Ga0181601, IMG submission 133020) | Coastal salt marsh microbial communities from the Groves Creek Marsh, Skidaway Island, Georgia - 041407BS metaG (megahit assembly) | ecosystem: Environmental > Aquatic > Marine > Intertidal zone... | reverse complement strand
GACGTCGCCGCCTTCCAGGACGCGCACCTCAAGGGCCTCGCACCCGAGGACGCCAAGGCGCTCGCGCGCGAAGCCGCGGCGACAAACCAAAAAATCGAGTCGGGCGTCGCGACGGTTCGCGCTCGCGGCGCGCTGGTCGCCGTTCTGCGCGCGCTGCGCGACTTGGCGGCGCGGGACCGCGCGGCGGCGACGGAGGCTGCCGCGGCGGCCACCTCGACGGCGAACGGCCTGTCTCGGGACCCCTCGGCGGCGCGCGCCATGCTCCGCCTCGGCCTGAACCGGCGGAGCGGCGCGTGGGCGGAGGCTACGTTCGACGACCTCGTCGAGGGGCTGCTGTGCTCGGACGGCGAGAAGATCCTCGCCAGGCTCACGCCCGGCGTGGGCGAGGCCGGCGCCGCCGCCGCGCTGCACCTCGCCGCCGAGGCGCTGCTGCTGACGTCGCGCGCGACGCTGGCGTCGCGCGCGGCGGCGGCGGCGGAGGACGCCATCGCCGCCGTGGACGGCGCCGCCGAGACGGTGGCGGCGGCGGCGTCCGCGGAGGCGGGCGTCGAGGCGTGCGAGTTTGGGGTGTCGCTGGCGGCCAAGGCGCTGGCGGACCTGCTGCGCACGAAGCGCCACTACTTCGACCGAGTCAGCGGTTCCGAAGACGAGCATCTGGACGAGGCGCTTTTCCGCGATTCCTCTGATGACTCGAGAACGACGTGCCACTACGATCCGCGCATGCTGGTGTTCGAGTACGCGCAGGGCGTGGTTCTGCGGGAACGGCAAGTCGCGCTCGTGCGGGACTTCGCGCGCGCGGCGGCGTCGGCGCGCGGCGCGGAGTGCGCACAGATGCTCATGGGCGAGGGCAAGACCACCATGATCTGCCCTTTGCTTGGGTTCATGCTGGCGAACCAGGAGACGCTGGTCGTGCAGGTAGTGCCTCAGTCGCTCCTGGAGTTTTCCCGCGGGTGCCTCCGCCGCGCCTTCGCCGGCGTCGTGCGCCGCTCGGTCGTGACGCTCGCGTTTGACCGGTTCACGCCGCTGACGCCGGCGCCTCTGTACGCGCTGCGCAAGGCGCGCCGGTCGCAGGCGCTGGTCGTGACCACGCCCACCGCGCTTAAGTCTCTGGTGCTCAAGTTCCTGGAGACCGCGCATCTGCTGGACCAGAGCTACGTCGCGCGCGTGGAGGGCGCCGCCGTGGAGTCGCACATGGGCAACCTCGGGAGGCTGTTCGAGGGCGCCACCGAGTTCCGCAGTCGCTCGGAGCGCGTCGCGGACGCCGGCGGGCTGAGCGCCGGCGAGATTCTGGAGCTGCGCAAGGAGGGTGCCGTCGCCGCGGAGATCGTGAAACTGTTCCAGACCTCGGGCGTGCTGGTGCTGGACGAGGTGGACCTGATCCTACACCCGCTGAGGTCCGAGCTGCACTGGCCCCTCGGCCGCCGCGTGCCGCTGGACTTCTCCAAGGCGCGCGCCGGCGACGGGTTGCGTTGGAAGCTCCCGTTTTTCATCCTCGACGCGGTGTTCGGCGCGTCCAGTCGGCGCGTTTCCGCGGAGGAGGCGCGCGGCTCGAACGAAGCGGCTGAGATTCTGCGACGAATCTCGGCGTGCTTCAAGGAGGCGACGAAGAGCAAAGGGGTTCAGTCGCAGCCGCACGTCGTGCTTCTGGACCGCGAGTGGTACCGCGACGCGCTCGCGCCGCTGCTCGCCGAGTGGACCGAGCTGTGGCTCCGCGCGCGCGGCGCGGCGCGCGGCGTCGCCGAGCACCACATGCGCGCGTACCTGACGCGTTCGGGTGACGTGCGCGAGGCGTGCGAGGTGATCGAGCGCGAGGCGGAGGATGAGGCGCTTAAGATGATCAACCTGGCGCGCGACTGGATCTGTGCGTTGCTCCCGCACGTGCTCGCGAAGATCAACCGCGTGAGCTACGGCTTGCTCAAACCCGCCGACGTCGCGCTGCTCGAGCGCGGAGGCGGCGGCGCGCGCGTGCCGAGCTCGCGGCGTCTTCTGGCGGTGCCCTTCGTGGGCAAGGACATCCCCAGCCGCACGAACGAGTTCTCGCACCCGGACATCGTCATCGGGCTCACCATCTGCGCGCACAGGCACGAGGGTCTGCGCCGGGGCGACTTCAAGACGGTCCTCCGCGGGCTCCTCGCGTCGCTGGAGAACGAAACCGGGCCGCAGGGCAAAAGGCCGAGCGCGGTGAAGTGGGGCGAGTTCGTTCGGTTCGCGGGGCGGCGCGTGCGCGGCGAGGCGCGCGAGGAGGCGGCCGCCGAGGCGAGGCGCACGGCGGCTAGCCTGAAGGCGAGCGTGGGTGACGTGGGCGCGTCGCGGGTCGGCTTTGTGACGTCAGATCTTCCTTCAGGAAGCTCGGCGTCGCTCGCTGACGATTTTCCCGGCGGGACCGGCGCCGCCTCCGCGGGCAAGGCGGCGTCGCTGGCGCTCGCCGCGTCCAGCGAGGTGTGGCCTTTGCCGCTGGTGGACCCGCGCGACGCCGAGCAGGTGGAGGCGCTGTTCCGCCTGATGCGCGCCGTGCCCGAGGTGATCGAGCACTACCTCGACAAGCACGTGTTCCCGGAGACGGCCAGGCACCAGGGCATGAAGCTGAGCGCCACCGGCCAGGAGCTGGGCGGCGACCTGCTCTTCCCGCGGCGGCTGGGGTTTTCGGGGACGCCGGCGGACTTGCTGCCGCTGGAGCTGGGCGCGCCCAAGTTCGAGACGGGGACGGACGCGAAGGTTTTGGCGACGCTGGCGGACCCCGAGGTTGTCACGACGCGGTTCCTCGCGGACGACTGGGACGTCGAGTCTCTGCTGCGCGCGGTGGCGGTCGCGGACCCCCCCGCGCGCGCGCTCATCGACGTCGGCGCGCTCGTCACCGGCATGTCCAACCAGAGCGTGGCGCGGTTCCTGCTGGACAACGGACTGGCGTGGGCGGAGGGGTGCGTGTACCTGGACGAGGAGGACAGGCAGATGGTGCTCATGCGCGTCTCCGAGGCGACGTCGGAGGAGCGGGAACAGGAACAGGAACAGGAACAGGAACAGTCTTCCGAGACGAATAAGGCGTCGTCGGAAGAGAAAGACGCCTCGCTCGAACGCCGAGCTCAGAACGTTCGCGCGCGCCGCGCCGAGAAAAAGTACGACGCGGTGCCTCTGTCCCGCGTCGCCGCGCTGGACCCGAGCCGCCGGTTCACGTTTTACGACCAGGTGCACACCACCGGCATGGACATCCGGCAGGCGCCCGCGGCGCGCGCCGCCGTGACGCTGGGGAAGGACATGACGCTGCGCGACTACGCGCAGGGCGCCTGGCGCATGCGCCAGATCGGCCGGGGGCAGAGGCTCTCGCTGCTCGTGACGCCCGAGGTGAAGCGGCTGGTCGAGCGCGCGGCGGCGGCGGGCGAGGGGCGCGGCGCCGAGGCGCGCGCCGGCGACGTCGCGCGCCTGGCGCCGGGCGCGGCGCGGGAGAGCCGCCGGCTGCGGGACGTGCTTGCGTGGCTGGTGGTGAACGGCATGCGCGCGGAGAACGTGCAGAGCGGGCTGCTACAGGAGCAGAGGGCGGCGAACGTCTGGCGCAAGCACGCCTACCGCAAGACCCTCGCCGCGGGCGCCTCGTGCTTCGGCAGCGAGCGCGGCGAGGGCGCGCCGCGCGCCAGCCTGGACGTCTTCCGCGAGCGCGTGTCGTTCGTGGTGTCCAACGCGGTGCCGAAGGGGAGCCACGCCTCCAAGCGCCTGGCGCGCGCGGTCACCGCGCACCAGGCGCTCCTGATGGACGACCCGGAAGCCAACAAGGCGCTCGCGCGGATCATGCAAGACGTCGCGGACGCCGAGCAGAGCACGGCGGCGAGCCTGGCGGAACGCGCGCGGGCGATGTCCGGCGGCGTCGACGCGAACGAAAAGCGCGGAAGCGCTTCCGACGCCGATCTCGTCGTCCTTTCGGAGGACGGACGCGACTTTTCCGCCGGCGCGGCGGCCGCGAGCGGCTCCGAGTTCGCGGCTGAGCTGGAGCACGCGCTGGACGCCGAGCAGACCCAGGAGCAGGAGCAGGAGCAGGAACAGGAACAAGAACAAGAGCAGGAGAAGGAAGAGGAGCGCGAGGAGGAGCACGCGTCCGAGGAGGCGGCTTCGTTTACGTACTCGCGCGACGACGAGACGCAAATCGGTTGGCGCCTGGACGCGCTCAAGGACCAGCCTTCCGCGTCGGCGCAGGGTTTCAACGCGCTTCGCGAGTTCGTGCTCCACCGCGGCTTGGGCGCCACGACGAACGCGCTGGACTTCCCCAACTACCTGTACGTCAGCCGCAACTGGTTCAAAACGGGCTGGGCGCTCAATTCGCACAGGCGCCTGAAGAACCTGGTGATCGTGTGCGATTGGACCCCGGCTTTTAGCGCGGCGACCGCGGCGCGCGCCGACGGCGACGGCGACTTCGACGCGATCGAATCCAAATCTTCCGAAGGAGCTTCCGAAGACGACGGCGGCGGTGTCTTGGCGCAGGCCTCGGCTTTGGCGAGCACGCTCACGGACACGCTCGTCTCGGCGACGGCGCAGCGCCGCCAGCGGTCCTGGACGCCGCGTGAGCTCACGAAGGAACAAGAAGCCGGTTTGCAGTCGGCGTTTTTGATGTTCGACGAGGCGCGGCTGGGCAGGCTCGACGAGTCGCAGCTGCGCGAGGTTTTGCGCTCCGCCGACGCGTGCGTGGGCGGCGACGAAGCCGCGCTCGCGTCCCTGAGCCAGCGCGTGATGCGCTCCGCCGCCGGCGGCGTGGACGCGGGAATCACCCTGAAGGATTTAAAAAAAGCCATGCAGCGCGAGAACATCTACGGTGTCCAGGATGGGCGGTACTACGTCGCCGTGTCCCTCGCCGAGGCGGAATCGCTGCGCGCGGCGATGCGCGCCGCGAAACGCGAAGTAACGGAGAGCGACGGCGCCAGCGACGGGCGGCTCGTGCCTTTCGCCGAGGTCGAGCTTGGCTTGAGAGTCGCCGCGCCTGGGGGGAACGGCGCGTTACTGGAGGCGACACCCGGCTACGCGCCCGCGGAGCTGTTCCAGGCATCCACCGCGACGCAGTGTTTCCGCTTCCTCGACTCGCAGATGGATTTCGAACCGCACGAAGTTTCGCTTCTGCTGCGCGCTTTACAGGGTTCGGTTCCCGAAGCGCGCGTCGACTTTTTTGAAAAGGTCAAGTCTGTGCGCCGGCGCCCCCGCGGTTTGGACTGGCGGGACACGCCGCTGGCGCGCGCGCTCACCACCGCGGACGAGTTCGCGCTGCTCGCGTCGCGCGCCTCCTCCTCGCGCGTGCGGCACGCGCTGCGCGCGAGGAAGATGCGCCTGCTGGACGCCTTCCGCGCCTTTGACGGCGAGGCGCGCGAGGGGAACCTGTCGTACGAAGCGCTGTACGGCGGCCTGACCTGGCTCGGCGTGGAACTCACCCCGGCGCAGATGATGGAGCTCGCGCGGAAGATCGACGTCGAGAACGCCGGGTTCGTGACGTACGAGCAGTTCGTGGACGCGTTCGGCCCGGACGACGCCTGGGTGGAGGACGAGGGCGAGGAGGACGAGGGCGAGGGCGAGGCGGAGACGAACGCTTTCGCGAAACAAAAACGCTCGACGGAAGGCTCGACGGAAGAGGAGGCGTTTTACGCGGATGAGGGTGACGGCGACGCGTTCGGCGCGATGGTCTCCGCGCCGCGCCGCGACGACTCCGACTTGTTCGGTCTGTCGCGTGCGACGAAAAACAACGAAACGCCGTACGACCCGCTCGGCGCGCTCGGGGGGAACGATCCGGGGGGAACCGCCGCGCCGGCGGACGGATGGGGCGGCGAGGAGGACCTCATCGATTTCGACGGCGCCGCCGGCGCGGGCCGCGCTAAGATCGAGGCGCGCTCGTTATCTGAGAAGACAACGGTCCGCGCGGACGGCTCCGGAATCGCCGCCAAGTCGGAATCCGCGACGAATACTGCCGGTGGCGCGCTTGTGAGCGCCGCCGCCGCGACGCGAGGCGTGCCACTCACGCGCGACGTCTTGGCGGGGATCCGCGTCGCGATCAAGCCGCACGCGAGTTTCGCGCGCGTCTGGACCTCGGAGGCGACGGGCTCGCGCCGCGCGGCTTCGTTCTGGCACGCGCGTTTCGAGCAGAGCTTCGCCGCGCGCAACCGCGACCGCGTGCCGCTCGGGTCGTACGCCACGCCCGGCTTGTCGGACCCGAGCCGCTACGCGCCGGCGACGGCGAGCGGCGCCTTCGGCGCCGCCGGGAAGCACGCCAACGCGCTGGAGGTGACGGACACCAAGGCGTGGGCGATGGCGGGTTCGCCGTATTTGAAGGATGTCATCGACGCGCTGTTCCCGCACCCCGTGCGTTTCCGGCAGGTCTGGGGGCAGGAGTGGAAACACGTCTCCGCGTTCGCGTGGGCGGCGGTGCCTCCGCCGGGGTTCGTCGCGATGGGCATGGCGCTCACCGCGACGCCCGAGCCCCCCGACGTTTCAAGCGCGCGCTGCGTCCCGAAACAGTGGACGCGCCGAGCCACCGCCGCGCCCGCGCTGGTGTGGGAGAACGCCGGCGGCGGCGGGCGCGCGGCGAGCGTCTGGATCGTCAACGAGCTGGGCGTGGCGCACGTCGTGCTCGGGCACGAGCCCCCCGACCCGGCGGACTGCCTCGAGTTGGTGCCGGCGGCGCAGATGCTCCCCGAGGACATCCTGGCGCCGAAACCGGCGGACCGAAGGACCAAAGGACCCGGTTTCGGCCGCGACGAAAATCGCGACGGACGCGCGAGAGAGATTCGCGGCGACTCGGTGTCGTCCGAATCGGTGTCGTCCAACCTGTACGGCTCGACGAGCGGCGACCGCGCGCCCCCCCTGCGCGGGCGCGCGGCGATGTTCGAGTCCGTCGCGGAGGAGCGGCGCCGGGAACAGGCGGCGCGCGACGCGCGCGAGCGCGACGCGCGCGAGCGCGAGGAGCGTCGCCGCGTCGCCGCGCTCGGCGCGAGTTCGGGCGCCGACATCTTCGCCGGCACCTTCGACGTCTTCGGCGCCGGAGGCGGATCCTCCGGCGGAGCCTCCGGCTCCGACGGCGCTGGAGGCGCTGACGAGGCTCGCGCTCAGTACCCCGCGCTGGTCTCGGTCGCGCCCGCGGCGCCGAGCGCAGCGACGCCCGCGCAGAGAGCTGCGGACGCGAACCCGTTCGCGGCGCCGGGGTCGATAGCCGCTCCCGGCCCCATCCCGGGCATGGACCTGCTCACGGGGTCGCCGGCGCCGGATTCGCGAGGAAACGACGCCGACCCGCTGGGCGCGCTGGACCCGCTCGGCGCCGGCGCGCCGGTGCGGGTGAAGAAGGAGCCCGCCGGCGTGTTCGGCGCGGCGGCGGCGCGCAGGAGCAAGAAATCGGAGTAGACGATGATGGAAACACAGCACCTACGAAAGGAGCTATAGATAGATGTTTCGTTTGTCACGAACGGGTAAGGTAGCTTTTTTACTTACGAACGAACGAACGACTCGCGCGTCTTCGGTTCTCGTCGTCCTTTGTTAAACGTCGCGCTCGCCGAACGGCGCGTGAGAATAAGATAGTCTACATGTATGCATGCCGTGAACTCGGTGGGCCGCGCTCGTCGCTCTCGCCTCTCGAACAGGCCCCCGCTCGGTCTCACTTGGAATCTTCAGCCTCTTTCGGGCTGACGGACTTGGTCGCGTTCGCGATGATCTTCTGCAGCTCGGCGACGCCGGCGTTGAGTCTCGCGGCGGAGATGACATTGTTCACGAGGCCCACGTCGAACGCCTCATCCTCAGCGGGCTGCAGCTTCTCGACGACGTTTCGCATGATCTGCGTCTCGAGGTCGTTGGCCATGGTGCTGTTCTCGTCCTTGCTCGCGTCGATGAACGCGTTGATTCTCACTTTCGGCGTCAGGCCGTCGAACACGGTGCGCACCGTGGGTTTGCGAACGCTGAAGTCGTCGACGGTTTCGCTCACGAGCCGCGCCACGTCGTCCACGAACGTCTGCATCTCTGCTTGGCCGTCGACGCTCGCCGGGAACGGAATCGTGATTTTGATCGGGACGTACTGCCTTCGGCTGAGGTTCTTCAGCGCCGAGCCCAGCACGTCGGTGTTGGGGACGATGTACGAGTATCCGTCCTCGACGCTCGCGATGCGCGTGCTGTGCCACCCGACCATGTCCACCCTCCCGTCGATTTGTCCCCAGCCCGTCGCGAACTGCACGCGGTCGCCCTCCACGAACGGCTGCGTGACGAAGATCAAGATGCCGCCGATGCAGTTGCTCACGAGCTTCTGCGCGGCGAAGCCGATGGCGATGCCGGAGACCCCGCCGACGGCCAAGAGCCCGGACATGTTCACGCCGAGCGCCGAGAGGCAGTAATACGCTGTCAGGATGTACGCTCCCACCGTCATCGCCTTGTCGATGAGCGCCGACCTCGCCTGGACGTCCCAGGTCACGCCTGGGTCGCCGCGCAGGCCGCCGCAGTACCTGCGCAGCGCCTGGGACACGAAATCCTCTCCATCGTAGTTCTTCGAGCGCGTCTTGAGCTCCTCCATGGTGGGCGCCGCCTTGAGGGAGAAGAACCACTGGCACAGGTCCAGGATGACGAAGCACCAGAGCAGGCGGAGCGTCTTGGCGACGAACCACATCTGCACCTCGGTTGTGGTCACGATGCCATCATTGTTCGCGTCGAAGATCGAGGTCAGGAGCGAGCTCACGTGCGACAGGCCAATCTGCGGGTTCACGCCGCCACTCACCACGCCCGCCACGCCCTTATCCGCGGTGATGGTGATGAGGTCGATGCCTTTCGGAATCGTCGACCAGAGCTGGTTCCCGAAACTCCACACGAGCACGTTCCGCACGATGGCGGAGACGTGCCGCACGCTCCGGACGCACATGAGCGAGATCCACCACAGCGTGTTCACGCCGCTCGGGCGCACGAAGCCCGCGAACGAGGTCAGGACGGCGGAGACGCACTTCTGGGCAATGCCGAAGTACAGCGCGAAGGCGGTGACCGCGAGGTCGACCCAGGCGTCCTCGAAAAGGAGCTTCCGCGCGACGCGCATCGCATCGTGCCCGGCGGACGTTTCCGTGCACACGGTGAAGTAGAGATGCGCGGCGAGCGCGGCGAATGCGGCGAGCGCGATGGCGGGTGCCCACCGCATGAGCTTGCTTCGGTCCATCGAGGAAATCTCAAGCGAGAAGGACGAGGACGCGTCGGAGGGGTCCGACGCGTCTCCGACGAGGTCCACGACAGGGTCGGGTCCCGCCGGGTGATCGTCTCGATCGTCTCCATCCGCCGCGCCGCTCTCGGCGGCGTCGCGCGGCGCGGCTTCAGGTGACGCCTGCGCGGCTTCGCGCGGGAGTCGGCCGCCGGTGGCGAGGTCGTTCACGAGGTTGCGGCCGAACTCCTCGAACGACTCGCCCACGCCCTTCGGCCCGCCCGAAAGCGCGCGTGCGGACGTTCGCGAGATCGTGGGCCTCGAACGCAGTTTTGGCGTCCTCCACGACGGGGCCGGGCGTCGCGAGCCCGGGGCCGACGCCGCGGAGAGGAGGTTGGGCAAAGGCGCGAAGGCGCGCATAGCGGCCGGTGGGACGCGCGTCGCGGGGTGAGGTGGCGCGGCGCCCGCGTCGTGCCTTCCAAGCGCCGAGCGATCCGACGTTTCGAATAATGTGACACTATTTCGTAGACACAAGTGATGACAAGTCAGAATATCGCGCCATAACCTATAGTCGAGCGGCGAGCTCGATGTCCCCCTCCTCGTGTCCCCACTCTGCTTTTCGGCGCTGTTTTACTCCTCGAATCCCGGGATACGAGTACCGACACTGATCGAGACACTTCGAGTAGACACAGATACGGTAGTAAACACTGTGTCGTATCAATACAATACTACGGGCGCGATCGTTCCAGCGCGCGCTCGCGGGCTTTCTCTCTGGTAAGACGACGAACGACGACGAAGCGCGTCTTCGTTCGCGTCTTCGTTTCTCTCATCCTCCTTCGTTAAAAGTTGCGCTCGCCGAGCGGCGCGCGCTTCCCGGCGGGCGAGCCGAACGAGGCGTGCGACTTGCTCTTCGCCGGCGAGTGGTGCGCGAACTCCGCGTTCGCGCGCTTGATCTCCGCGGCCATCTCCTGCGAGGCGCGCATCGCCACGGCGGTGGCGTCGATCTCGCGCTCGGCGGCGGTTTGGAAGCCGCCGCTCGCGGCGCGCGCCTCAACCGCCGCCGCCGCCGTCGCCGGCGAGCCCTGCGCCCGCAGCTCGAGCTGATTGTGGATGGACGCGAACTTCTCCTGGATGCGCTCCATCTGCTCCAGCTCGGACTCGAGCTTGCGCTGCCTCTCCTCGAGCGCGACGCGCACGGACCGCACGTCGAACACGGAGTCCAGGCTG
>Ga0181601_10005695_pt1 | contig 10346 bp, 7 predicted proteins | sample 041ome_8_FD_133020 | JGI IMG/M metagenome (GOLD analysis project Ga0181601, IMG submission 133020) | Coastal salt marsh microbial communities from the Groves Creek Marsh, Skidaway Island, Georgia - 041407BS metaG (megahit assembly) | ecosystem: Environmental > Aquatic > Marine > Intertidal zone... | reverse complement strand
CTATTCAATTTTTACCCATCAAGTTTTGGGTGAATTGTGTACATAGATAATTGGTATTGTATCGTTAAATAAAACCTACAACACCTAAGTTATTACCAACAAAAACAGTTCTAAATGAGACATTTTTTAATTAGTAGTATGTTCCTTGCTAGCGTTTCAAGCTTTGCACAACAATTTACCCATCAAGATTCTATAAGAGGCAGTATTACTCCAGAGCGTGCTTGGTGGGATTTAAATGATTATGACCTACAAGTAAAAGTGGTTCCTGACCAAAAATTCATACAAGGGAGCAACACCATCAGTTATACCGTATTATCAGCGTATCAAACATTACAAGTTGATTTACAACCTCCAATGGAATTGGATTCTGTGATAGCATATGGAGAAAAATTGAACGTTCGACACGATGGAAATGCGCATTATATTGAACTGACAAAAAAACAACACATAGGTGCTACCAATCAATTGACTGTTTATTTTTCTGGTCAACCTCGTGAAGCGGTAAGAGCTCCATGGGATGGTGGTTTCTCTTGGTCAGAAGATCAAAATGGAACTCCATTTATCGCAACCTCTTGTCAAGGGTTAGGGGCCTCTGTTTGGTGGCCCAACAAAGATCATATGTATGATGAAGCGGAACACTTTAAAATTAGTGTAACTACCCCATCTCATTTAATGGATGTTTCCAATGGACAGCTCATTAAAACTGTTGTAGATAACGATTGGACCACCTACACTTGGGAAGTAAACAATCCGATCAATAACTATGGTGTTAATGTAAATATTGGTGATTACGCACATTTTGGAGAACAGTACCAAGGAGAAAAAGGACCTCTTAAACTGGATTACTATGTTCTAAAAGAAGACCTTGAAAAGGCTAAAAAACAATTTAAACAAACGACAAAGATGCTGGAAGCCTTTGAATATTGGTTTGGCCCCTACCCCTTCTATGAGGATGGATTTAAATTAGTACAAGTACCGTATCTAGGAATGGAACATCAGAGTTCCGTAACCTATGGAAATAAATTTAAAAATGGGTATTTAGGTTCCGATTTATCAGGTACTGGATGGGGGTTGAAGTTTGATTTTATCATTATTCATGAAGCTGGACATGAGTGGTTTGCCAATAACATTACCTATAAAGACGTTGCAGATATGTGGATTCATGAAGGATTTACCGCCTATAGTGAAAACCTCTATTTAGATTATCATTTTAGTAAAGAAGCCTCTAGAGCATACGTTATTGGAACACGTAAACGTATTCAAAACGACAGGCCTATTATTGGTCATTATGATGTGAATTCGGAAGGTTCAGGTGATATGTACTACAAAGGCGCTGCTATACTACATATGATAAGAACCATTATCGATGATGATCAAAAATGGAGAGCTATTTTAAGAGGTCTTAACAGTGAATTTTATCATCAAACTGTTACTACGGATCAGATTGAATCCTATATTATTCAACAATCAGGGGTTGATTTAAGTGCATTCTTCGATCAATATCTAAGAACTGCTGACTTACCAGTTTTAGAACTTAAAAAGAAAAAAAACACCCTTTATTATCGATTTACTGATGTAAGCGATCAATTTACCATGCCATTTGATTTAGAAATCAATGGTGAACTTATAAGAGTCACAGGTGCAGCGCATTGGAAATCTTTAGAAGTAGAAAACAACGAAAGCGCTATTGCTGTTTCAGAAGATTATTACCTTATCATCAATACTATAGAAGAATGAAAAAATTAATCCTATTAACGCTGAGTTTAATCAGTTCTGTTGCAGTAGCTCAATCACTTGATATGAAGTTAATGCACGATTTAAAACCTAGAACTATTGGTCCAGCAGGAATGAGTGGTCGTGTCACTGCTATAGATGCTGTACATGAACAACCAGAAATCATATATGTCGGTACTGCATCTGGTGGCCTTTGGAAATCTACTTCAGGAGGAGTTACTTGGGAAGCAATTTTCACTAATGAACGCACCGCTTCTATTGGAGCAGTTGCAATTGATCAGTCCAATCCTTCCGTAATATGGGTAGGTACTGGAGAAGGCAATCCTAGAAACAGTCTTAATGGAGGGTATGGTGTATACCAATCACTTGACGGTGGAAAAAGCTGGAAATCAATGGGATTAGAAAAAACTAGGCATATCCATAGAATTATTATCGATCCGACTGATTCTGATGTTGTTTATGTAGGTGCTATTGGGTCTCCTTGGGGAGAACACAGTGAGCGTGGGGTTTATAAAACTACCGATGGAGGAAAAACATGGAATAAAATTCTCTTTGTAAATACTAAAACTGGGGTTGCTGATATGGTTATGGATCCTACAAATCCAAATAAGTTAGTTGTAGCGTTATGGGAACACAAAAGAGATCCATGGTTTTTTAATTCAGGAGGTCCTGGTTCTGGTATTCACATAACCTATGATGGGGGTGAACATTGGAAAAAAGTTACTTCAGAAGACGGACTTCCCAAAGGTGATTTAGGTAGAATAGGATTAGCTATAGCTAAAAGTGATCCTAATATTATATATGCATTAGTTGAATCAAAAAAGAATGCACTTTATAAATCATTTGATGGAGGAGATACCTGGAAAATGATCAATAACAAGAGTGATATTGGAAATCGTCCTTTCTATTATTCTGATATTTTTGTAGATCCTCAAAATGAAAACAGAGTTTATTCTGTATTCACCTATGTAAACGTGTCTGAGGATGGCGGCAAGAACTTTACACAACTTATGCCTGCTTATGGTGTTAACAATGGAGTGCATCCAGATCACCATGCCTGGTGGATTCATCCTAAAAATGGAAAATTCATGATGGATGGTAATGATGGAGGTATGAATATAACTCAAGATAGAGGTAAGTCCTGGAGGTTTGTAGGAAATATTCCTGTGGCACAATTTTACCATATCAATGTTGATTTAGAATACCCCTACAATGTTTATGGTGGAATGCAAGACAATGGCTCTTGGAGAGGACCAGCATATGTATGGAAAGCACAAGGCATTCGAAACAGCTATTGGCAAGAAATCTCTTTCGGAGATGGATTTGATGTGGTTCCAGACCTAGAAAACTCTCAATATGGATATTCAATGTCTCAACAAGGGTATGTTTCAAGATATGACTGGAAAACTGGAAATAATTATTCAGTTCGTCCAACTCCAGAAGATGAAACAACGGAATTGCGATTTAATTGGAATGCTGCTATTGCACAAGATCCTTTTGATTCTGGCACGGTATACTTTGGGTCTCAGTTTGTTCATAAAAGCACTGATAAGGGGTTAAATTGGAAAATCATTTCTCCTGATCTAACAACAAATGATCCAGAAAAACAAAAGCAAAGCGAAAGTGGTGGACTCACCATGGATGCCACGGGTGCTGAAAATCATACTACAGTCATTGTCATAGAACCTTCCCCAGTTGAACAGGGAATGTTATGGACTGGTTCTGATGATGGTAAAGTCCATTATACTACTGATGGAGGTAAGCAGTGGATTGATGTAACAAAAAATATCAAAGGACTTCCACAAGGTAGTTGGATTCCACAAATTAAGGCTTCACATCGTAACAAAGGAGAAGCACTAGTAGTGGCTAATGATTATAGAAGATTCAACTACGAGCCATATGTGTATCGAACAACTAACTATGGAAAAACTTGGAAACGCATCGTAGATTCAAACGATGTTCAAAGCTATGCCTTAGCTATTCTTGAAGATGCCATTAATCCAAATTTAATGTTCTTAGGAACAGATGATGGATTATATGTATCCATAAATGCTGGTGAAAACTGGACAAAGTGGACACATAATTTCCCAACGGTATCTACAAAAGATTTAATCATACACCCAAGAGAACACGATTTAGTCATTGGAACTTTTGGAAGAGCGGCATGGGTTTTAGATGATATTAGACCGCTTAGAGCAGTTGCCAGTCAACCCCAAGTGTTGGAGGAAGCTATAGCTCTTTTTGATCCCCCAACAGCTTATCAAGCTGCTTACCAACAACCTACTGGAAGTCGTTTTGGAGCTGATGCGCTCTATCAAGGCGAAAACAAACGATCAGGTGCGATGATTACGTATTACATCAATACAAGTGAGATTGAAACTGATAACAATACATCCAATACTAAAGAAGAAGCACACACTGAAACGGATGAATCAAAAAAAGATTCACTGTTCTTTAATTTTTATGATCAAGACCGATTGATCAGAACCCTTTCCTTTAAAAAACCCAAAAAAGCAGGGTTTCATAGAATCTACTGGGGAATGGACGAAAAAGGTGCCGTATACCCTTCTAGAAAAATTCAAAAAAATAATAGAGAACGAGGTGGATTTGAGGTATTACCTGGCAGCTATAAGGTGGAACTTGTTTACGGAGATTATACACTTTACACCACTATTAAAGTTGAATCAGACCCTAGAATTGAAGTCAGCAGAGCTGATTTAGAGAGTGTCTATACGGCTGCTAAGGAATTACAAATTGATATTCAAAAAGCTTCTGACGCCGTAAAACAATTAGTTGAAAGTAAAAACATTGCTGACAAAATCACCGCTGATTTAAAGGAAATAGAGGCTAAAGCAAATAAAAAACTTATCGACTCATCTGTTGAAATCAGCAAAAAAATTGATGCATTAATCGATTCATTTTTAGGAAAAGTAGATCAGCGACAAGGAATTACTAGAAATCCAGAACTTACAGTGATGCAACGTTTAAATTTAGCGAATAGCTACATTCAATCACGAAAAACGGGTATAAACGACAATGAATTGAGATTAATAAATTTTGCTAAACAATCATTAAATACTAACTTAGATAACGTAAATGACTTTTTCTCATCGGATTGGAAAACGTTTAGAGAGCAATTTGACGTTTCTAAACTTTCACCTTTCAAGTCTCTAGAATAATTTCAATTCATGAATAAAATAAAAATAAGTGTTGCGTGTATCGTTTTTTCAGTATTCACTAGTACTGTCTTTGCTCAAGATACAGAGAATACAACACTTCCAGATATAGGAAGTTATTCCATCTTTGTGTTGAATTCTGAGATTGGAAACAATCTGTATTTCTTTACTCAAGGGAGATTACATCAGTATGATTTATTTAAAAATGCAAAGCAATATTTAATTCGTTCAGCTATTGAATATAAATTTTCAAAGAAATTTAAAATTCATCTAGGATTTGCAAGTGTTGACAAACAACCCTTTGATAAGAACGCATGGACAGGTTTTGAAATTCAACGTTGGTTTTACAATGAATATCAATTTACATTTGGATCTGCTGATCAACTTCAATTAAAAGCGCGTTTAAGACATGAAAGAAGATGGATTACTCCAAAAGATCAAATTGACACCTACAAGAAAGATAAACTCAGACTACAAGTATCATTAATTAAAAATATAAGTGAAAAATTTTATGCCAATTTATTTTCAGAAGGCTTCTTTGATGTGGAGGCTAATCAAATCAAAAACTACAGAAACAACTTAAGTATAGGAACTCATCTTAATAAAACACTCAAATTTGAAGCAGGTGTTATCGATGAAGGATTAGGTAATAACAAATCGACTTTTATTGTCTCTAGAGTATTTATTAACACGTCATGGCGTTCCAAAAAAAATAATAAAGAGAACAATCAAGTATTAAAAGAAATCCCCTTAGATCAAAAAAATCAATTAAGTCAACTCATCACTGATGATACTTTGGCTACCATTGATGAGTCAACTATATCAACTGAAAAAGAACATCCAGAGGTAGTTATAGATGAAGGTATTGCGCTAGAAAAAGAAGTGAAGACTACTGCTGAACAACCTGATACACCATCAACTACGCTAAGGTATCATCTTATTGTAGCTGCTCACCAAGACAACACCTCCGCCTCAAAAACACTTGAGCGTTTAACAAGAGATGGATACCCGAATGGAAGCGTTCTTGAAGTCAATGAAAACGAATATTACCGCGTAAGTGCTCAAGAATTTAATTCGTTAGAAGCGGCTGAAAAAGCGAAGCAAAATCTTATCGCTATTGGATATAAAAAACCATGGATTTTAAGCACTTCAAGCTCCACAACAGCAGCTTCTACCTATAATGATAAGCATGAAGCAGTAGGACAAAAGGAATTAAAAGAACATCAAAAAGCTACTACACCTGGGATGTATCATCTCATTGTTTCCTCCAACAAAATAAAAAAAGAGGCTGAAACTACCGCTTCGTATTTAACCGAAAAAGGATATCAAAACACACGTATACTTCCGGTATCACTTAATGGATATTATAGAGTAAGTACGGATTCGTTTTTATCCGATTCTGAAGCAAGAAAAGCGTTACATAAACTCAAAACTGATTATCCTGCTACTTGGATTTTAACAGCGAATTCAACTTCAATATCAGAAAGTTCGACAAATGAAAACAGTGTTAAAAATAGGCCTGCTGAACCAAAACACATGTTGGTTAAAGTGAATGATTCAAATGAAGATTCAATCTATGAACGAAGTTCATCGGCGATACCTTACTATCCAGTTCACCATGTTATTTCTGCGTCAACTAAAGATGTAGCCGTTGCTACTCATCTTCTTGAACAACTCCGAAAACAAGGATTTATCAATGCATTTATTTTAGAAACTCCATCAGATGAGGGTGCGTATCGCATAAGCGCTGCCCATTTTAAAAACAAATCAGACACCTCACAAGCTATTGAACTCTTATCCAAAAAAGGACACCCATCCGCATGGGTATTAACCATAAACAATTAAAATTAAAACGACATGAAAAAATTAGGAATCTTTATTTTCAACATTGCTATCATAGGACTTGTATCGTGTAATGGCACCTCCAAAAAAGCGAAAGATACTACCCAGGAACACCAAACCATGGAAATGAAATCAGAAGTAAAAAAAATAACATTTGATATGGAACCTAAGAGCGGCTCAACTGTTAAGGGAACAGTAGAATTTTCTCAAATGGGAGATCAGGTGATGATGATGGCTTATCTATCTGGATTAACCCCTGGTGAGCATGCGATTCACTTACATGAAACAGCTGATTGTAGTTCTGATGATGGAAAATCTACAGGAGGACATTGGAATCCAACACATGAACCACATGGTCAATGGGGATCTGAAAAAGGATACCACAAAGGTGATATCGGAAACTTTACCGCAGATGCTGATGGAAATGCTACCATTCACTTTATGACCGATCAGTGGTGTATGGATTGTGATGATCCAACAAGAAACATTATTGGCAAAGCGGTCATTGTTCATCAAGGAATTGATGATTTGGTTTCTCAACCAAGTGGAGCTGCTGGAGCTAGGGTAAGTTGTACTGGTATTATTCAATAAACTAAAAACCCTTTAAAAAGGGTTTTTTCTTGCTTATGAATCCCTCTTCTTCACTTTGGGTTAAAAAGTTTGGAGTATTATTTGAATCCAAAACAGCTTATTATCATGATTTTGAATCACTCTATAGCGATCTCATTGATATTGGGTTTGTATTTGGATTACATTTTAAAACGGTTGATCAGTATACAACCAAACATGAACTATTAGCCGATGAAATAGCAAAACTTAATCTAGTATTTGCATTGAGTGAAATTCATGCAACACATAATAAAACTAGAGATTTTAAGTGCTTTTTAGATGATGTGCTTCGGTTCTACAAGCCACTTTCCAAATCCTCAAGTATTTGGAAAACTATGCTTTCAAAAGAACCTTCTGTAACTCTTGAAGCGCTAATTGATCGAAGAATTAATACCAAAAATAATAGACTCACTCAGCTTTTTAGCTCTGATTTTTACAACGCTTTTGTGCTATTTGATGTAATTAGTTTTTATCATTTTTTACGCTTTAAAACCGATTATGATGATTCCTATGGTTATCTCAAAGAATTAACCTTACACTATGGAAAAAAAACGCTATTTCAAATTCCAGAGTCCAAACATCAACTCTTTGGGATTTTTATCGCTCATTTAGGGGCTGATCACTTATTTGAAACTTATGATGCCGATAGCATAGCTGCAGACACCTATTGGTATCATCGGTATATCCTAGACTTTTGTTCGATTCTTATTTATGCTCAAGATCAACCTAGTGAATCGTACAACAACTACCTCTCTATTTTGAATACTGAATTAAATTTAGAAGCTACTACCATTGAACTTAGTAAAGAAAAAGCAGTAGCATTCACCTCGAAGTTCAAAACAAAACTCGATTCTTTAAAAGCTTCAAATACCATCAATCGATTTCAAGCAAAAATAACTAGTTTGGCAGAGCGTTTAATTAAACGGAATTCCAAGCGTATCTTGACGGAACTTAGTAATTCAAAGGAATTAGTGGTATTACTCACCTACTCTACCCATCGAGAGCTGAATCCCGAGGAACAAAAAAAAGTACAACAATACGCCTTAGATATTGCAAAGAGCATTCCTTCTATAGCTATATTTATGTTGCCTGGAGGAGCCTTATTACTCCCTATATTTATTAGACTTATTCCAAAATTATTACCATCTGCCTTCGATGAGAATAGAATTGACTAAGTCTTTTGGTATCTTTGCCCTATGAGTGAACAAGTTCGTATTAATAAATACCTCAGTGAACTAGGATATTGTTCTCGTAGAGCTGCAGATAAGCTCATCAAGCAAAAACGAGTGACCATCAATGGAAAGGTACCAGAAATGGGTGCCAAAATTACTAAAGGTGATCGTGTGGAAGTAGATGGTCAGGAGGTAAATAATAACAATGAAGAAGCGGTTTATATCGCTTTTAACAAGCCTATTGGTATTGTTTGTACCACAGATACTAGGGTAGAAAAAAACAATATCATCGATTACATTAATTACCCAAAACGTATTTTTCCTATTGGACGTTTAGATAAACCGAGTGAAGGACTAATATTATTGACCTCTGATGGTGATATAGTTAATAAAATTTTAAGAGCAAGAAACCATCATGAAAAAGAATATGTGGTAAGCGTCAATAAAAAAATACAAGATGATTTCGTAACAAGAATGTCCAATGGAATTCCAATTTTAGGACAAATCACTCGAAAATGTAAGGTGGTACGAATAGATGAGTATCAATTTAAAATCATTCTTACGCAAGGATTAAATAGACAAATCCGAAGAATGTGTGAATACCTTGGTTATAAAGTGACTAAACTAAAAAGAGTACGAATTATGAACATCCCTTTAGATGTTCCTATAGGAAAATGGAGGTATCTAACCGACCAAGAACTTTATGAAATAAACTCCTTAGTTAGTCAGTCTTCTAAAACGCATAAAAATTAAGACAACCAAGCTTTCATCATCCATACGGTCTTTTCTTGTTCTGATATAAAATCACTCATCATACTTACAGTACCTTCATCAGAAGCTTACGCTGCTCATTGAAGAATGGAACGTTTAATAGGAATTAATTCCTTAAGTGAATCTATAATCAGTGTAATAGCAGCTTTGTCCTCCTTTACATTAATGCTACAGGAATTTTAGCAACATTGATATAATCTTGATGGGTGTGCAAAGGCGTATGCTCTAAGGTTAAAATACGTTGAGCAATTAAATCAATTTTCAAATTTGAATCAGTATAAAGCTCCACAAATTTAAGATGTAAATCAAAAAATGAACTACCTTAGATGTTCCAATGTATTCCTCTAAGATTTTGATAATACATTTGAAAATTAGCCAACAATTCATTTAACGATGTACAGAATTGAGCTGACTTTTCAATTGATAATCCAATACCATTAGATTTCACAGGAGGGGTCTTAAGGGAGTTAAACTTACACTATAAATTTACACTATTTTATCGTAAATTTAAATAAGATTTATTTATATAATTTATATCTTTATAGCTCTAATCAATGGGATATGACTATAACACAATTAAAGTATTTACTTTCTGTTGCAGAGCACAGAAATTTTACTCAAGCAGCAGAACATTGTTTTGTAACTCAACCTACCTTGAGTATGCAAATACAAAAATTAGAAGATGAATTAGACCTGCAAATTTTTGATCGTTCCAAAAAACCTATTGAAGTTACCCGGGTAGGTGCACTAATTTTAGAGCAGGCAAAGCATATTGTAGATGAGGCTTCCAGAATCAATGATATTGTTGATCAACAGAAAGGATTTATTGGTGGTGACTTCACCTTAGGTATTATTCCTACAGTTATGCCAACGTTACTTCCTTTATTTTTAAAAACATTTAATAAAAAGTACCCTAAGGTGCATCTCATTATAAAAGAGGAAAACACCCAGACTATTATTAAACACCTAAACGAAGGCAAACTAGATGCTGCTATTGCTGCAACTCCTCTGGAAGATGAACATTTAGTGGAGCGCCCTTTAT
>Ga0181601_10005693_pt1 | contig 10347 bp, 2 predicted proteins | sample 041ome_8_FD_133020 | JGI IMG/M metagenome (GOLD analysis project Ga0181601, IMG submission 133020) | Coastal salt marsh microbial communities from the Groves Creek Marsh, Skidaway Island, Georgia - 041407BS metaG (megahit assembly) | ecosystem: Environmental > Aquatic > Marine > Intertidal zone... | reverse complement strand
GCAGTTCCAGGGGTCCCGCAGGTACGCGTCCGGGTCCTCGAAGTAGATCCCGTACGCCACGATCTTCATGCACATCTCCAGCGCGAAGATCACCGTGAACACGATGTCCACCGCCTCGAGCGCGTTCGCCGTCGACGCAACCTCCATCGCCGCCGGGCTCTCGAACACCATCGTGAAGGACGAAATCAGGATGAAGCTCATGATGAGGTACTCGAACTGCTTGTCGTCCACCACCTTGTGGCAAAACACGCGCACGGGGTTGGTGGGCGCGAACACGCCGAGCGACTTCGTGGTGAACTCGTGAAGCGGCTTCGGGCCCGCGCCAGGCATCGGGCCGCACCCCTCGCCTCCGCGCGCCGCGTCGACGCCGAAGGACACGAGCTGGCCCTTCTTGGCGCGTTTCAGTCGCCCCTCGGCGACGGCGCGCTCCTCGTCGATGCGCGCCTGCCTGGCCGCCTCCTCCGCGGCGATGCGCGCGTCCTCCTCCGCGCGGCGCTCCTGCTCCTCCTCCCAGAGACGCGTGAGCACCGCCTCCGCGAGGCACTCCCAGTTGGACATGGAGGTGGGCGTCATCTCTTTGTCCGGGAGCTCCGCCCAGAACCGCTCCTTCTCCAGCTCCTCCGCGCTCTTCTCCTTCTTCTTCTTCTCCTTGGACATGAACTTGAAGAACGAGATGCTCTCCAGCACTTTGCGCGTGCTCTCGTACTCCTCGGAGATCTCCTGCTGGCCGAAGTTGGTGAGCAGGATGGCGATGAACAGATTGAGCACCAGGAAGTTGCCGATCACGAGGAGCAGCACGAAGTACAGCGCCGACGAGTTTCCGTTAGCCGCCATGCCGTCGTACATCACCGCGTTCCAGTCCTCGCCGGTGAGCACCTGGAACACCGTCACGAGCGCCCAGAGCAGGGTGTCGAAGTTGTGGCGGGGCACCTCCCCGTCGTCCAGACCGCACATCCTCCCCCCGAACAGCTGCATCCCGAGCAGCGCGAAGATGAAAATCGCGAGGAAGACGATGAACGAAAAGTTCCCGAGGTCCAGCACGGTGAGGTACACCGTGTACAGGAAGTTCTGCAGCGACGTCCAGCTCCGGATCAGCTTCAGGACGCGCAGGATGCGGAACGCGCGGAGCGCGGAGAGCGACCCGGAACCCGCGGCCGCGAGCTCGATGATGCTGATGAGCACCACCGCCGCGTCGAACAGGTTGAACCGATCCGCCGCGTACTCGTTGAACCCGAGCCCGCCGACTTTCAGCACCAGCTCGAGGATGAACGAGATCGTCAGGACCAGGTTACAGATCTCCAGCGCCCGGGCGTAGTCCGCGGGCATGCCGCTGTACTCCATGGACAAAATCAACGTGTTCACGATGATAAGTATCGTGAAGAACGGCCCGAACAGCGGGTTGTCGATGATGGATTTGCAGATCTTCTTCAGCCCGATGCCGGCGGCGCCGCCCTCGAGCGCGGCAAAGTCAATCTTCGCGTCCCCGCCGGCTTCGTCGTCGCTGTTCTCATCATCCGTCATCAGCCCGAGCTCGTGGCGCTTCGCTCTCGCCTCCTGCTCCTTCTTCTCCTGCGCGGCTTCCTTCTCGATCTCCTCCGACGCCTCCTGCTCCTTGGCGTCGGTGTTCTCCTCGTCGTATACCTCGGTGATCACGGCGAGCGCCAGGTTGAGCAGGAAGAACCCGCCGGTGAAAACCAGCAGCACGAAGTAAATCACGGACCAGCCCGTGACCGCGTCCATGGCCATGTACATGATAGGCGTCCACCCCTCCAACGTGATGCACTGGAAGATGGTGAGCCACGAGTACTCGATGTTGTCGAAGCTGGTGATGCCGTAGTTGGGGTTATTCCCCTTCAGGCACATCATCCCGTCGGGGCACGTGTACCCCGGCCAGTGCGTGGTGGTGTTCGTGCACGTCTGCTCGTCGTCGTCCGCCAGGAGCACCGCCGCGGTCACGTTAAAGTCCGCGCCGAAGTCGGGCATCACCTCCCGGCAGAACACGGCGTTCTCGTTCAGCGCGTGGTCGTCGCACGTCGTGTCCCCGACGACGGTGAAGCACCTGTTTCTCAGCGCGCCCATGAACACGAGCAAACCGAAGATGCCGAAGATGATGAAGAAGAACACCGTGAGCAGCATGACGTTGGCGATCATCGGCACCGACCGGATCATCGTGCCGATCAGCACGCGCATGCCGGGGAACATCGACAGCGTGCGCAGCGGCCTCAGGACGCGGATCACGCGCAAAGCGGAGACGTTGCTCCCCAAGCCTGGGATGTTGCTCAGCAGGCTCACCACCACGACTGAAAAGTCCATGACGTTCCAGCCGTCTTTTAAGTACGACGAGTCGTCCAATAAGAACCCCATCGCGATCACCTTCACGACGCACTCGAGCGTGAAGACAACCGTGAACAGGATCTCGGTGTCCTCGATCACGGCGTTGCCGCCGGCGTCCGTCGACGCGCCGTCGCACCCGCGGCCCTCCATCTTCAGCGGTTCCATCTGGCACAGGATTATGGCGTTCGCCAGGATCGCGATAAGGATGAAGTTGTCGAACAAGGGCATCTCCGACACACGCATGCAGAACACGCGCACGGGGTTGTCCAGCTCGAAGTACCCGAGCGACCGGTCCGCGTAGAAGCGCTTGAACCCCGGGGTCGGCTCGCGCTCCTCTTCATGCAATTTGTGCGAATGCGCAAGCTCATCGTCCGTCTGAGTGCGTGTAGATGAAGGGAAAGAGGGTCAGACGCGATTCGCGATCCGCGATTCGCGGAGGTGGCGGGGAGACGGGCGCCGCGACGCGTCACGCGGCTCGTTCTCGCGTCCGGGGGCGAGTCCCACGCGGATCCTTCGGTGGCAACCGCCTCAAAATCCATCGGCGTGCCTCCACTTGTTAACATGACGGTGATTCGCGCGCGCGTACCTTGGCCTTGGGAACATCCGGGTTATCCGGGTCGTACCCCTTCGCGTCTCGCGCCTCCATCGCGGCAGCCGAGGGAGGCGCGCCGCGCTCCCCCTGCTCCAGCCCTGATCGCGCGCGAGGAATGCGCGGCCGCGCTCGCAAGCCGGAGGGTTTGAAGGATCCACTCGACTCTTCTAAAAAGAAAAGCACGAGCCCAACGGTTCGCTGTCGAATTCCAACCCAGACTTTGCGAAAGTGCGCCGACCCGCGAGCGACACGCGCTCGCGGTTGCGGCGCGTGTCTCCGGAAAATTTCCCGAAGGGTCGGGTGCCTATTTTCGCGTTTCGGGCACAGCTCCCTCGGATCAGACGGCGAGGCACGCGCGCACGCGGCGCGCGCGCGAGAATGGCGTCTCTGGATTCCTTGGCGTGGTTCCTGGACGCGCCGGCGCGCGTCCTCGGCGAGCGCCACCGGTGGGTCTCGCTCGCGCTCGGCGTCGCGGTCCAGCTGTGCGCGGGCACGCTGTACAGCGTCTCCGCGTGGGGCGTCGCGCTTCGAGATGCGGCGGGGTGGCAGAACGATGAGGACCTGTCGCTCGCCACGACCGTGGGGACGTTGGGCGTGTACCTCGCCGTGCACAACGGCCTGGCGCTGGACCGATTCGGCGCGCGACCGTGTCTCGCGTTCGCCTCCGTCGCGCTGCTGCTCGGTTGGAACCTGCTCGCGCGCGTGGCGAGCGCGAACGGGTCCCCGGGGGAGGCGGCGTTCGCGCTGACGCTCGTGGGCCAGGGGTCGGTCACGTCTTTCCTCGCGTCGCTCGCGCCCAACGTCGCCAACTTCGAGGAGGCGCACCAGGGCAAGGCGCACGGCGTGTTGCTGGCGGGGTTCGGGGGGAGTAGCGCGCTGTTCGCGGCGGCGTACCGAGGCGCGTTCGTGGGGAACCTGCCCGGCTTTTTCGCGTTCGCGGGCTGGGGAACCGCGCTCGTCGCCGCCGCCAACGCGTTCGCGGTGAAGGACGGCGCGCGGGAAAAGAGCATTCGCGAAGAGCGTTCGCGCGGCGCGTACGGTGTCGCGTCACCGTACGCCGTACGGAAAAGAACACTGCAGAAACAACGCAGTGGGATTCGTGGGATTCGGCTGGGCTCGATCGGCGGACGGACGCGTTCGTCGTCGCCGAACGCCGAGCGCGACGACGACGACGACGACGAGGACGAACGGAGGCTCGTCGAACCCGCCGCGCTTTTCGCGCGAGACGACGACGACGACGACGACGCTCACGACCCGACGCTACCGACGACGACGCTACCGACGACGGCGCTGGACGGCGACGGTGTCGCGTGTTCTCCGAGTACTGTGATGCGCTCGAAGCAGCAGGGCAACAGCATCGAATCGGACGGAACCGCGCGCTCTCACGACGAGGAAACGGCGATCGCGGCGATCGCGGCGATGGCGAACGACGATCGTTCGAAAACGTCATCCGCGTTTGATTATTACGACGACGCCGCTCGCGACGACGCCGCTCGCGACGCCGACGCCCTCTTCGCGCACTTGAAGCGCCTGTTCCGCGCGCCTTTGTTCTGGCTCATCTACGCGCACCTCACGCTCACGCTGGGCACGGCTCTTCTCTGGGTGAACCAGGCGGGCTCGTTCGCGGTCGCCGCGGACGATAAAGTGGAAGCGAAGAGCGCGTCGCTGGCGACGATGGTGACGCTGTTTTCGCTCGGGAACGTCTTCGGGCGCGTTTCCTGCGGCGTCGCCGGCGATTTCTGCGAGGCGCGCTTCGCGACGCCGCGCGGCGCGTTCCTCATTCTCGGCGGCCTGCTGATGTGCCTCGGCGCCGCGTGCCTGGCCGGCGCGCCGGAGCGCGAGGGCACCCGGAACGGCGTCGCGCTGACGATCGGGCTCGCGGAGGGGACCATCATGGCCGCCTGGACGAGCGCGGTGCGGCGCGCCTTCGGCGAGAAACGCTTCGGGCTGCACTTGGCGGTGTACAACTCGGCGTTGGCGCTGGGGTCGTCTCTGTTCAACGGGTTCGCCGCGGCGGCGACGGCGGACGAGAGCGGCGACTACGGCGACGGCGAGGTGCTCGGGTACAAGGCGACGTTCGCGATCGCCACCACCGCGTGCGGCGGCGCGACGCTGCTGGGCCTGGCCATCGTCAAAGAAACGACGCGGGACGCGGCGCTATACTCTGGCGCCGCGCGAAGAGGGGACGACGTGGGGGGGTAGTTGTTTACATAGACTACTTGCGAAAGTATGTATTGCGAAAGTAGCTATATATAGTTCGATACGAAAGTACAGTAGTTGTTAGACTTCGACTGTCGCTCGGAATTCTTTCCGCGCGCGTCACATGATGGCGGCTCTGAGATCCTCGAGCCTCTTGAGGATCTCCCCGACGGAGTGGTCCATGTCCTCGGCGACGCGCGCCCGCGCCTCGGCGTCCAGCGCGGCGAACTGCTCGCACAGGTCGCCGTCGACGACGTCCTTCACCGGCGCGTACGCTCCGCGGAAGCTGAGGTGGTCGCGGCCCAGGAGCGGCGGCGCTTCTTGACGCATGTGCATCTCCAGGTGCGTGCAGAAGTCCACGTCGTCGCGGCTGGCACACGGCGCCAGAGCGCCGAGCGTGCCGTTCAGAGACGCGTACAGCAAAGACTCCTTCCCGCCGCTCACGAGCGTCCCTCGCGTCAGCGCGCACACCGTCTCGCCCACGTGGAACTGCGCCGCGCACGCGGTTTTCAGCCGCGCGCCGTTCAGCTTTCCGTTAAACGCGTTTCCGTTCTTACCCCCGGTGGGGTCATCCTCCATCTCCTTCGACGCGTCCGCGGTGAGCCGGTTGACGAAGACGTTCCCGAACTTGTCGCCGCCCGCGATGGTGTCGTAGTCCAGCGGCGTCGCCGCCGTCACGTGCCGCGGCCGGTCGTCGTCGGCGGCGACGAACAAAGACCCGTCGCGCGCGTCGTACCGAACGAAGAAAAAGCTCTCGGCGACGTCGCCGACGTACGCGCGGTCGCCGGCGGCGTGGACGGTGGTCACGAAGTTGGGGAAAGGGCCGCACTCGGCTTTGCGCAGGAGCTTCTTCTTGCCGAACTCGTACACGCGCAGCGCGGCGCCGACGCCGGCGAGCAGCCGGCCCTTGAACGCGCGCACCGCGCCGGGACACCCGTCGACGGGCGTCTTGTGTTTCAGAGCGATTCGACCGTCGGCGTCGTACGCGTACAGCGAAAGGAACCCGCCCGCGCAATCGCGCGGCGCGAAGGTGAGCCCGACCACGGACCCGACCACCAGGAACAGCTCGTCCGCCGCGGGGAAGTACGCGTGACACGCGCACAGCGCGGCTTCGTTCGAGTCGAGCTCGACGATCTGCCGCGTCTGGTTCCCGGGGGGCGCGCGCGGATCCACCACGCGCACGCACGACGCCCACGCGCCCGGGGGCGCCTTCGGCGCCCCGAACTGCTCGGCGGGGGTCAGCGCCGACTCGTCGTCCGAGTCGGCGTCGGCGTCACCGTCGGCGTCCATCGCGTCGGCGCGGCTTTCGCCCGCGCCGGCGCCACCGGAAGCCCGCTCGCCCGCCGGGCCCTCCGGGCCCTCGCGCCGCGCGAACGGCACGCAGCTCTGGTCCGCCTCGACGATCGCGATGGTTCGCAAGTCGGGGTGCACGGTGAGCTCCCGCGGCGTGTACCTCAGCTTCTCGGAGGCGGCGTTGAAGCTCTCGCCGAGGCGCTCGGCGGCCAGGACCCGCAGCGTGTTCCCGCAGGACGCCACCATGCCCTCGGGGCACTGCTCGGAGCGGAACGGCGCCGCGTGCTCGAGCGCCTCGTACGACGCCGGCGCCAGCGAGAAGCGGCCCTGCAGGTCGACCCAGCCCAGCCAGGGCTTCGAGGAGAGCGCCAGCATCGCCGGCGCGCCTCGTGTCGTGGTCAAAAACAACGCGGGCGGTCTGGTTCCTAAAAACCGAACCCGCGCGTCCCCGATGGACCCCGTGACGACATCCACGTCCGCGCGGACCAAAACGCCGTTGGCGAGGCCCGCGTTGAGGTAGAGTCGACCAGCCTCGTTCCCCGTCCCAGACGTGTGCAACATGAGCAGCGACGCGGGCGCCGCCGCCAGCGCCTGCACGCCAACCGTCTGCAGGCAGTCCTCGGTCGCGAGCGAAAGCACGCGCACGGTGCTGTCGTAGGCGCCCACCGCGGCGAAGCGCGCGCGCAGCTGGCCGTCAGGCACGCTCGGCACACTCAGGCACGCGACGTCGCCGCTGGTCTCGATCTTCTCCATCTCCACCAGCGCGCCGGTCTGGTCGAGCTCGAAGTACACGACCTCGCCGCCGCTGAGCGCGACGAGCGCCTGGCGCGCGTTCGCCGCGCATTTCGTGACCGTCTTGCGCCCGGGGCACCGCCACTCGTTCACGCGCCCGTCCGCGCGCACGTGCCGCAGGCCCCCGGGGTGGATCTGCAGCAGCGCGTCGTCGCCGAGGCGCGAGGCGCTCAGCGTGGGGACGTCGCCCAGGAACCCCGAGTCGCCCACCTCCTCCACCGTCTCGCCCACGCGCAGCACCAACGTCGCGTCGACGAACGAGACGACGATGAAGGCGTCCAGCGCGTTCGGACGGGAAGACTCGCGCACGGTGAACAGGCCGTTGGGGTTGCCGGGCAGGGGGCTCACCGCCATCTCCGTCAGCGCGACGCCGCGCTTGAGCGTCTTGAGCGTCGACCGCGAGCCCGCGCCGCACAGCGCGTACAGCTGCGGCGTCTCCTCGCCGAGCAGCTCGTGGCACTGCAGGTCCAGCGTCGGGCACAGCGACTCGAGCCTGTCGATGGCAACCAGGTGCCTCAGCGGCGTGGGGTCGAAGAACACGGGCTGGTACCCCTGGTCCGTCTCGACCAAACTTCTCGAGCTGCTCTCGCCGATGGGCGAGTTTACGGCGTCGTCCCCGAGCGACGCGAATTGGTACAGCGCGTGGTCGCCGAGCTCGGACGCCGCGAACAGGAACCCGGTTTTCAACACGCACATGTCCGCGCACGGGGGCACGGTGTCGAAGTACACCAGCCGCACGTTCGCCACCGCCTCCCCGCCGCCGACGCACTTCCCAGACGCGTTCTCCAGCGTGACTTTGTACACGTCCCCGTACTCGCTCTGCGCCAAGACGAAGAAACCGTCGCGCTTGGTTTTGTGCGCGGCGCTCGACACGATGAGCACGCCGCGGTCGCCGGAGAGCGCGCTCCGCCGCGGGATCACCGCGCGCAGCTCCGCGGCCGGGTCGTTCTCGCTCTTGTACATCACGAAGTTCTCCGCGCACACGAGCACGCCGCCGGGGCCGTCCGTCCCCCCCGGGATGGGGATCAGGAGGTTCGCGCCGTTATCAATCGGCTCGCTCGAGCGGCGCGCGACGTGGTTGAGCCCGAGGTCGAGCTCGTAGAAGGTGAGGTGCTTCTGCGCCTCCGCGGCAGCCTCCCCCGTGCTGTCCGCGTCCGCGTCGGAGTAGTCCAGCTCGATGGCCGCGAACCCGGGGTTCTCCAGCCCGCGGTCGAGCGCGGCGACCGCGAAGGAGACGACGCGCGACTTGTTGGCCTCGAGCGGACTCGAGATGGTGAGCCGCGCGGCGGCGTCGCGGTTGAGCACGTACACGAGCTTGGTCTTCTCCAGCGCGCCGATCATGAGCGCGCGGCCCTTGGGGTCCACCACCAGGTGCTGACCGGGCACGATGCGGCGCACGCCGCTCTTCCCGAACGTCTCCTGGTGCACCTTCCTGAACGCGCCGGCTTCGGCGTCGTACCGCGCGATGACGAGGCGGCCGGAATCGCTCCCGAGCGCGAGGTAATCTCGATTTTCGCCCGTCAGCCGGAACGCCGCCAGGCTCCGGATGATGCCGAACACCTCCGTGGAGAACACCGTGACGGTCTTGCCGTGCTCATCGGGACGCAGGAGCTCCAGGGTCTTGTTCCGCGCGACCACGATCTCGTGCGCCTTGGGCGCGGAGAAGTTCCCGACGACCGCGCGGTTGATGCCCCCGCCCTTCTGCAGGGTGAGATTATACAGGAACATCGTCCGACCGCGGCGCGATACGCGGTGCGAGAGCGGCCGTCGCGCCCACGCGAAGCGGCGCGTTTCCCGAAAGGAAGCTCCGCCCGATCCCCCGAGTCGCGCGCCCGTTCCCCCAGGCGGCGCGCGTGGATTCTGGCGCCCCGCCCTTTTTCGATCGCCGTCTCTAGGGCAATCAATTTCGACGGTTCGAAGGCGCGCGCGTTGGCCGATCGGGGACGACTCGGCGTCGGCGGTGGCGCTGTGGCTTGTGACGTCGAGAATTTTCGCCAGCGGAGCGTTCGCTCGTTTCCTGCCGATACCCTCCGTCACAGCTCGACGCGCGCGCGCCACCACCGCGAGTCACGCGCGATGTTCTCGCGCGCCGCGGCCGCGGCGGCAGCGACGGCGCGGCGCGCCGAGCGCGCCGCGCGGCATCGACCCCCCCCCTCGTCCTCCGGCCCATCTGGAGTCGGATTGGCGTTCGCCGAGACCTCGACGCCGACATTCGCGCGACGCGCGCGGTCGTGCGCCTCGACGGCTCGGTGGACGGCGCCGGCGGGGCCGCTCGCCACCGACGCCTCGGCGCGCGTGCGCGCCGGCTTCGAGCCTCGGCGCAGGTCCTTCGCCTCCTCCTCGGCGGCCGCCGCGGCGACCCCGCACGAGACCGCCTTCGCGGCCATCGAGACGGACGCCGAGCGCGCCGCGAGCTTCGCGATTGAAACCGAAACCGAAACCGAGACGAGCTTTCCAGAAACCGGCGGCGGCGCGAAAGACTCTCACGGCGTCCGTCCCAGTACTACTCCCGGCATTCCTACGATCACGCGCACGCGGTCGCCCGCGCACCGCCCGCGCGAGTACGCCGTGCCCGTCCGCGCGTACTACGTGGGGAACGTGATCGACTTCCACGCGCTCGCCAAGCGCCTGCCCGCGTACCCGAAGGAGTTTTTCCGCGAGTGCGTCGTGGTGCGCATGACCCCGCGCGCGAACGTGAAGAACGCTTTAGGCGTGAACGAGCACCTGACCGGGCAGACCGGGCACGGAGCACCTCACAGGCCTCGCGCGCGTTCCTCCCTGTCGCGGCACGACACACCGGAAGGCGACCACCTGAACGACGGGATCCACCCCGGCGCGCGCGCGTTTGTCGAAGAGAATTCGCCGTACGGCGCGCCGCCCTCCGGGAAGAAGGCGCGCCGCGGCGGCGGGAACCGCGAGCAGCTCGAGCGCGGTGCTCACGACGAGCAGCTACATCGCGGTGAACCTTCCGGATTGGATTTTGCGAATCGGACGGATGATTCCTCGGTGAACCACCACACGAGCGAGGGCGGTTTGCGCGTGGGCGAGACCCCGCGGTACCTGGTGGTGTACAAGTACGGCAGCGCGGTGTTCTTCAACATGGGCCGCCGCGAGCGCGAGGAGTGCCTGAAGCTCGT
>Ga0181601_10005689_pt1 | contig 10349 bp, 9 predicted proteins | sample 041ome_8_FD_133020 | JGI IMG/M metagenome (GOLD analysis project Ga0181601, IMG submission 133020) | Coastal salt marsh microbial communities from the Groves Creek Marsh, Skidaway Island, Georgia - 041407BS metaG (megahit assembly) | ecosystem: Environmental > Aquatic > Marine > Intertidal zone... | reverse complement strand
AACGAACGTGATGAAAACTTTCGGCTTATTAATTCCGTGGTGAATTTGATGATGGGAGATTTTTTGGATCTTTTTCCATTTCATCCACATCTCTCTCTGGGGAAGAGCTCCGTAAGTAGCTCATATCTCGTTGCGATACTCTCACGTTCGCTTTCGATAGAGAGATCAAAACTAACTACTCCACAACACAATCACAAAATGATGACGACAACGCCAACGAGCAAAGTGGCTTCTTTGGCGACTACCGCGGGGGTCAGATCGACTGCGTCTTTGAGGAAGATGAAGCGGTCTTCTTTATCTTCTTTATCTGTTTCTTCTTCGGTGCGAACGAACGCGATGATGAAAAAAAACGACGACGATGATGATGATGTCACCGCGACGACGGAAAGCAGCGCGGTTTCTTTTGCGTCGCGAAGAAGAAACGCGGTGCTGAGCGCGTTCGCGGCGGCGTCGTTACTTTTGGTGAACCCGGAAGAGGCGGAAGCGTCCGCGCCGGCGGAGTTTGCCGAGGAGACTTTGAAGATGATCAACATGACGAGAGATATTCTCAACGGCAAAGATTACGACTCGGCGAAGAAGGCGTACGACGCGGCAAAGTTAGCGGAGTTTGAGGAGTATCGCACGTATTGGTTCGATAAGTACCAGTATCAACACGGTAAGTCGTTTTACGGGTACGCGAACACGTGGAACGCGCAAGCGAAGGTTGGGTTTCAGATTTCCATGTCGAGTAAAGAAGGCGCGAAGAGCGAGTACCCGAACGGGTTCGATCCGGAAAGCACCGCGTATAACAAGGCGTATTTGCTTAAAATTTTGGATAAAGCGGAGGATGAGATTAAGGACTACGATAGCAGAAACGCGTTTTAATTGTTACTATTTATTATTGTTTGTGTATGCATGCCTTAAAAAACGTTGTTGTTCATGATTCACCCCCCGGTCGTACTCGTCGTCGTCGTCGTTTCATCGCGACTTGCGGATTTTAACTACGCGAACTTCAAACAAAAGCGGTTCGGTACAATGCGCCTCAATCTGTCGTCTCTGCCCGTACTCCGGTGGCTGCGGTTTCAAAGTTTTCGGCGCGCTCGCATACCCAAACTCTGGTTTCACTAAAAACTTCCTCACTTCGCCTTTCTTCATCCCGACTAACATCTCCGGAATGGTATCGACGAACCCGTCCGCGATGGCCCACCGCTCCGGGTCCCCGTTGCCGCACCCGATGCCACAATCGGCGTTCGAGTAAATGAAATACCCGTTCGCGCGTCGCATGACGTAATCCACCTCGACGACGTCGTTTATTTCCACTCGCTCGTCCCCGGAGCCAGACGCGAGGAGCTCGTATTTCAAACCCAGTCTCTCCGTTTTCTTTATGATTGGGTCCGTGTTCGAAGGAGGAGGAGAAGCTAAACCCGGCGCGCTGCCGTCGTTCAAACTCGCCCACTCTGACGACGATGCTCCTCCCGTCGCCGCGCGAGCAGCATCAAAAGCAACGGCGGCGGCGAATGTCGTCGTCATCGTCGTCGTCGACGCCATCAGCAACATCTGTCTTCGACTCCTATTTCTCGTCGCGTCGTCGCATTCCGATTCCGTTAAAACGACGAGGTCGTCGTCGTCGTCGTCGTTCTTCTCCGCCGCTGCTGCTGCTCTCGCTTTGAAGACGACGGCGCGTCTGTTGCTGCTCCTGCGCGTTCTGACTCGCACATCGCGCTCGGAAACGCGAAGAGCGAAAGGTTTCGTCGACGACGTGCGCGCGAACATCGCGTTCCTGCTTCTCGTGTGGTTTCTCTTTTGTCTCCGAGAGAAAAGAAGTGAGGGCAAAACGCATCTTTTGACGGGGTTCGCGCGCGTGCGCGCGAGGCCAGCTCGATTCTTTTTATTAATAAGCGGTGATGATTTCGTGTACTAATAGTGTTTCAACTAAACTCTCCTACACGCACACTCTCTTTCTCTCTATGTACATATTATATATGTGCTTCCTATTCTTCTCTAGGCAAAGGCGCGCAATAGTCGTCTGCAAAGGCTAAAATTGAACTACGCAACGAGTGATTCAACGTCAGTTTTTTCTGCGCCAGTTTCTCCCCGGTGATGGGACTCGTGTCGTGCTTTTCTAACCATCTCGCGATGGAGTTTCGATCGTACGAGTGACCGTCGCTCGTAATGACTGGTTCTAACATAACTTCGCACGTGATGCAATCGTAAAACTCTTGCGGCACTTTCATCGTCGCCGAGGCGATTTTGATTTTCGCCGCAGCTTCCACCATGATTGGAGACGGTTCTTTTATGCTCGGTTCTTCTTCGATGACGGGGACGAGATCTTCCACCTCGACTTCAAACAAACCGTCGGAAGCCGAGTAACCGTGGTATAACGTTTGGTTTTGATGCAAGAATCCATCTTTGCTGGGAGATCTCGCGTGTCCCGCTCCTCGCGAGGAAGAAAGCGGCTGCAACGGAGGAGTTGGACTATTATTCTGCGTGCCATTCGTATTCGTCGACGCCGTTGACGTCGTCGACATGTACGCTACCGACGCTGCAATTCTCCTTCTCGGTCCGAGAGGTAATCCTAAGGATTCTAAGTCGCGTTCGCGAAGCAAGACTAAATCACTCATAACGATGGATTCTCGTTCGAAAATCTCTGCGAATTGTTCCAAATTGAGCATGCGAAGCCACTCTCGAACCTCCGTATTTGTCGGCGTTTTTTGCGCCGCTACTACCCCAGGCTGCGATGGTGGCGGACCCGGTGGTAACGGTGGTTGCGCCATTCCATTCATTTGGTGCGCTTTCGCGGTATCGTCCTCATCGTCGAATGGGCCAAACACGTCGTCGCCCAACGAGGAAAACGTCAATCCTAAAACGTCGTTCAACGCTCCATCAGAAGCGAACGAATCCGTGCGCTGATGGACGAGCAAGTGCGCCGGCTGCTGACCTTCAGCCCCAGATGGTACATGCTCGCCGCCTAAGATATTATTAAATCCAGGAGGTGGCCCAACTGCGGATCTAGAAATTTCTCTCTGCGCCGCTTTGTCTTTGTGCAACTCGTCGAGATGAATCGGCGCCATCGGAGGTAACGGCGGCTCGCTCATCTTAGCAGATGCCGCCGCCATTTGCTGCTTGGCTTTCATGGCACGCACGACGTGTTCGGGTGGAGGACCTGGAGGCGGTTTCGGCACGTTAAAGTGTGGCGAAGGAATTTGTTTCGGACTCGTCGGTCCTCCTCCTCCTCCGCGGTGTTGCTGATACATTTGCGTCGCAGCCGCGTGATGCTGATGGTGCTGATGCATCTCGTTGTTATTGTAACTATTCTCTTTGGCTTTGTTCTTCGCCTCTTCTTCTAATTTTTTCTTCTCCTCTTCCTCTTTCTCTGCTAACCTCTTCAACCGCAACTTCTCCAACTCCGCCTCGTGCTCCAACGCTCTCAATCGTCTCTTCTCAATCAACTCCTTCTCCTTCGCTTCTCGGGCGATTCTCTCCGCCTCCTCTCGCTCGAAAATCATCCTTTCTCTCTCCAATCGCTCGTTTTTGAGACGCTCTTGTTGCAATTTAAACTCTTCCAAGGCTTCGTCGTCGATCTTCACGTCCTTCGCGCCGCCTTTGTTCCTGCTTCCTTTCTTACCGGATGACGTACTTTGAATCGCGTTCGACGCCGGTTTCGAAACCGACGAAGAAGGCGGAGTCATCGGCGAACCCGGTTGAGACGATTTCCCGTTGTTGTTGTTGTTGTTGTTCTTGATGCTACTGTTGCTATTCTCCTCCTTCTTCTTCTCCTCGCCTCCGCTGTTGTTGATCTCCCCGTCTACTCCTACTCCTACTCCGCCCGCGCTACTCGCAGCCTTGTAGTCATCTGTCGCATCAACTTTGTCTTTCCCAGCGGTAGCTCCTTTCCTCATCCTCTTCTTCTCGCGCAGCACGAAAACCGTCCCGCACACCAACGCAGCGCACGTCGAGAGCGTCACTCTTCCTCCAGTCCCAGAGGACAGCGACGACGACGGGCCGGAGAACTTTTCAATCCATCTTCGAAGAATCGAAGCGCCTTCGGCGGCAAACATCCAATCGGATGAAGAAGAGAGGATGAAAACGATCGCAAACGCGAGCGCGGAAACCGCAATCGTCGCCGGCAGAAGAGTCGAAAAAGACGTTCGTTCCTTCTTCATCGCGAGCTCCATCTCTTAAAAGAGAGTCGATATGAAATCCCTCTCTCTCTCTCGTGTTTCTTTCTCACACGCGGAGATTGATCTCTCTCTACAATTCTTTTTTTTTCCGTACTTTGCGCGGCGTTTTAACAAAACAGAGGAAAGAAGTATCAAAGAAAACGCTCTCTCTAAACGCGAAGCACGCACACGCACGCGCACTTACGACGTATCTCTCTGTTTCTTCTCTCTGTCTCTGTCTCTGGCTCTCTTCTCCGAGACAGCAGAAGTCCGCTTGTCCCCTGTGCTCTAGAAGATGTGTCGTGAAGTTTTTGAGTAGATTCCACACACGTGGCGAACACCTGTGGGAAGAAGGCAAAACTATCAAATTTAGGGTTTTCATACATTTTCAAAAGACACGCAGAGAGACTAAAAGCAGGAAAGTTTCGACGCATCATCCATCGCGCACGATAACAAGAAGAAGAAGAAGGAGAAGAAGAAGAAGACACACGCGACGCGCGAAGAGAACGCTTTATTTAGAGGGAAAAAGATCAAATCGCGCAAAGCGTTTTAATTAAACAGAACATGTCCAGATACGTGCACAAAGCGCGAACGCTCGCGCTCGAAGGCGCCAGCAAAGTCACCGAAACCGTCCTACCGACGCTCAAAAAATCTCTCGAATCATCCATCGCGAAAAACGCGGAATACGTCGTCAAAGATGAAGTCGCGGCTGGGAAACTCCCGAAGCAACTCTTGTACACGAACCTGGCGAGAGTGCCGCGAGCGATCGAGGTGGCGGAAAAAGAAGCGAAAGTGGTGAGAGAACAGTGGCAGAAAGTGGACGAGATGAGCGTGAAAGAGTTAGGGGTGGCGGTGTTGTTCGGTTTGGAGACGTACGCGTGGTTTTGCGTGGGTGAGATTGTCGGGAGAGGGGGGAGTTTGACCGGGTATTAGAGGCGTGATAGAGAGAGGGCTCACGCACGCACGCACAGAGAGAACTATACGACCCGAGCACGCGATCATGTAAATATAAATAAACGAGTTTTACACGCGTTCAACACACGAATTTTTACTACATCCATCTACCTCAGCGCTGTACCTATTGGTATATATATATACATATGACTAGTCAAACCCTGGCGGCGCTTGGCCGGGTGGAACGTACGCGTTCGGATCGAATCCAAAATCTTCTTCGTCTCGTTCGTCTTCGGACGACGAAGAAGAAGAGGAGGAAAAATCGTACTCGTCCGCTTTGCCGCTTTCTATGAGCTCTAAAGCCGTTTCCATGGCTACTTCGAACTCTTCCGGGCTGAAGAACATGTTCAATTGTCTCTGCAACTGCCTCGCGTCGCATTCGCCGATGCCCAGGACGTTTCCCAAGACGTGACGTAGTCGCTTCGAAGAGACGCCGACGGTCGAAGAAGCGGTAGTTTCTTTCTCCTCTTCCTTCTCTGCGGCGGCGGCGGCGCCTTTTAATCCTCTTCGTTCGATTTCTCGCATGGTCATCCATTCCACGACATCCGATGTTCCTTTACTATTAACTATCCTCGGTGCTCTCGCTTCTTTCACCGCGACCCGTATCGCTCCATCCGTCGCAAACTCGACCCCGCAATCGTTCACTTCGTGCCACCGCGTCTTCTTCTTGCACCGCGCTCGATATCGCGAGACGAACGCGTGTTTCGCCCGAGGTAAATATTGGATAAAGTTTTGCCTGTACTGGCGTCCAGCCACGTCTGGATCGGTAAACACCACCACTTCCGCTTCCTTTTTCGTTTCTTCTCGCTCTTTTCTCACCAGCAGCCATCCGGCGTTCCGTTCCACCGTTTTCACCACGTTAGCTTGTATTTTCCACCGGTTCGCCTTCGCGTCGAAATACGACCCTCGCATCGCGAACACCGCGTTCGGGTGCGAGACGTTCAGCGCTTTTCGAACGCGCTTGGCGTCGTTTATGCCCTCAACGACGACTATAATCGAAGGCGGGGAGTACGACTTTTCGATGTTCTTTTCTTCGTTTTCTTCGTTTTCGTTCTTTTCTTCTTCTTCTCTCGTCGCGCGTCGTCGTCGTCGTTCAACGGTATTTCTTCCGATTCGATTTTGCCGCCAAAACCGCTTCGTCGTCGTCGATGTAGTCGTCGTCGTTGGCGCTGAAGAAGAAGAAGAAAAAGACGGGAACGCGCGCATGACAACGACGAGAGTTTGTAAATAAAAAAGGCGGCTCGAGCGTCGAACGCGTTTCGATTTTATTATTCGTGATGACGGTGTGTTTTTATATTGCAACTTTAGTATTATATATTAATATTGTACAGCAGTTTTTTACTTTTCGTCTTTCGCGTTCCGACGGCTGAACACTCTGGCTAACTTTGTCCCCAAGCTCTCGACCACGTTCTTCTTCTCCGCTTTTTGCAAGTTTTTGACGTGCAGTTTGAGGAGTTCGTCGTGACTCTCTATCTTACGTCTGGCTTCTTTCTCGTCGAAGTCGCTCTCGGTGTCGCTGTTTCCGTCGCCGTCTTCGTCGTCGCCGGAAGTCGTGCTTTCGCCGAAGGCTTCGGTGTCGTCGGTGTCGCCGTCGCCGTCTGCGTCGCGGGTTTTGTCGCGGATCTCTTGCTCGGCGAGCCTTTTCGCGATGGCTTCTAAACTTTCCGGTTTCGGCTTCTCTTTCTTCTTTCTGTTCTTCTTTTTGTTCTTCTTCTTTTTGTTCGCGTCGTCCTCTTCGTCTTCGCTCTCGACGACGCCGCGTTTCTTCCGCAACTCTTTTTCGTACCTCAGTTTCGCCGCCGCTCTCGCTTTTCGCATCGCAATCATTCGTTGCACTTGCGCGTAATCGAAAATCTCCGCTTTTTCTAAAATCTCTCCGTCTTCGGAGGTTTTTACCACGTTCCCGACCCGGCGGGCGACGTGGTTATCCCAAGCGAGACGGACGAGTTTGAACCTGTATAATGTTTAGGGTTTCAAGGTCAGGTTTGGAGCTCTCTCTCTCTTTAAGTAAAGATTTTACGACGACGACGACGACGAAGGAGAACGGCGAGATCGCAACAAAAGAAAAGGTAATCGCAACAACAGAGCGTCTATTCATCATCGTTCCCGCGTTCGTCAAATTTGAGCGCGGAGAAGAAACACTCGCACCGAGCGGGCGCGTTCGGGGATTGATTTTTTCGCGAGTTTTCTAGGAAGAATATATCTCACGTACCTTTCCTCGTAACTCGCTCTCTTCGCTATCGGTTTCCCGACGTGCCTGTCCGGATGAAACCGCAAAAGCGCTCGCTTATACACCGCGGGCACATCTCTCGGGTCCACGCGTTGGTCGAGCCTCAACAGGCGCTCCAAAACGACCGCGATGTTCCCTTGCGCGGCTTCGGACTGTAAACCGGATTTCGCGATTTCAATTTTTTCCCGGTCTTTTGCCGCGGTGTACGCGCGCTCGAGCTTCGCGTTCGGCGAAGGTGGCGGGGAAGACATGACGACGCGATGATGCAGATATCTTTCCTTCTCGTCCGCTGAGACGACGGATCTCGCGTCGAGAACGAGACTCCGCAGGAGCGAGAGAGTCGCGCGAGAGCGCACGCGCGCTTTTGAAAAATGAAGAACGTTTAAACAATTAAAAAATAAGTTTGATGTGCAAAATCTGCTTCCGATGAGATAAAATTTTTCAAAACTAAGCAGCGCGATGCGAGTCGTTAGTATTACCGGTACCGCATCGGTAGTAGTATTGATAGTAGTGTAATTATTATTATAATATTAGAATTTAAACTTGATGGTACACCGGCAACCGTCGGCTTCCGAAGGCTAACAACAAGTTCCGCCTGGTGAACTCAGCGTTGACGACGGGGCAATTTTTCGTGCGAAAGGTTTTCACCGGTGCAATTTTCGGGACGATACCCGTCACTACGGATTCTAAACCGTCTTTGTGATCCCAGATGCGGACGGTGTCATCGGCGCCCGCGGAGGCGAGGACTTCGCCGCCGCCTCCGGAGTAGTTTAAGCTGTAGACTGCGTTTTCGTGGCCGAGCATGGTTTTGAAACATCGGGCGGAGTCCAAGTCCCAGGAGTGTATTATGCCGGAATCGTCCGCGGTGGATATGGATTGACCGTCTGGGCTAAAGGCTAAAGCGGTGACACCGGTGGTATGCCCGGCAAAGAGGCGGGTGCATCGACCGGTGCTGACGTCCCACAAACGAACGGTTCTATCGGAGGAACCGGTGGCGACGTAGTTGGAGTTTGGATGCCAAGCGACGCAGTCGACGTCTCCGATGTGGCCGCTGAAAGCCCGGATTGGGGACGATAACTCCGTCGTCCAAATTCGACAGGTTCTATCATGCGATCCAGTGGCGAAGTAGTTACCGCACGGGGCCCATTTCGCGCACCAAATTGGAGTTTGGTGGCCTTTGTACGCACAGAGGGGTATTTCAAGTTCGCACGACCACATGCGCGCCGTGCAATCTCTAGAGACGGAGAGGAGGTAGATGCCGTCGGGAGAATATTGAACGTCGTGAACGGGCGCAGAGTGACCTATGTATTCTTTCACCTTCATAGATTTACCAACCTTGTCGCCGCGTTTATACACTTTTTTCTCTTTTACCTTATCGGCGGCGGCGGCTTTGGTCGTCGTTCCGTCCGTTTCTTTTCCTTTCGCTTCCCCGTCGTTGTCGTCGTCTTTTCCCTCATCTTCGTCGTCTTTTTCACCAGTCGTTAAATCCCACGTTCTCACCACGGAATCGGAAAAGCCACCCACGACTTTTTCCACGTCTGGCGACATGCTCGCGCAAATCAACTTGCCTTCCGCGTGCGTAAACGTAAAGAAGCAGCAGGAAGGTAAATTGTCCGACGTCACTTTCACTCTGTTGGAGAAGTCTTCTAAAGCTCTCAACCCGTCGTCGTAATCGTATTCGGGAATTGGTATCTCGCTATCCACTAATCTCGGATTTCTTAAGCGACTGATGGTCGGGGGCACGTTCGGCACGTCGATCTCTCTTCTCTTCAAAACCTTGTATCCGTCGACTTCGATAGTTTCTTCCTCTAGATTTTTCTCTCCTTCTTTATCGTCGTCGTCGTCATCGTCGTCGTTTTCACTGTCCGAATCTTTCTTTTTCCTCTTTTTATAAATCTTCTTCGGCTTATACGCCGCAACTCTCGCGTCTTCGCGTTTGATCGCCTCTTCGTGTTTTGCTTCGATTTCCCGAAAAGCTTTCTCCGCTTTGATTTCTAAAGACTGTTCGAGTAAACCAAATCTCCCGGGTCCGCTGTTATACGCGGCAATCGACGCTGTCGTCTCCCCAGTCACGACGCCACTGAAAATTGCATCAGTGTTTTTCTCCTCTTCCTCTTCGACAAATATAGAAGGCGAGTCCCTTTGCGTAATTTTAACGCCGACGTTTTCGTTCAAGATGGCTAAGCACTTCGTCGCGCCGCTCCCGTCCGAGGCTCGTAAAAACCTCACCAACAAATCGAACGACTGAAAGCACATCTCGATCGAAAACTTGTGCTTCATAAACTTCACCGCGCACGCATCCGTCTCTAAGTGCTCCGGAAGCGCGATCGCGCTCAAACCTCTCACGTCGTCGCAGTGCGCTCTCACGTGGTCCTCGTGAAACCTCGCGAAGAAGTCGCGAGACTCTTCCACTTTGTTCTTCTTCACCAAAGTCAAGTAACAGTGCACGAACATTGGAAACAACACGCGCATGAGCTCTGGTTTGTACATATCGAGCGCGCCGAATATCCACTCCCGCACTCTCGAGTACCCTTCCACGACCGCGTCCGCGTTGAATCCCTTCTTTTTTTTTCCATTTTTTTTCTCCTCTTCCTCTTCCTCGTTCTCGTCCTCATCGTCGTCTTCCACCGAGTGCAAAACCAACAAATCGCTCAGCGTCGCGTTCGCGCCCAACGCGACCAGAGACATCGAACTCGTCGCGTCTTTCGATAATTTCGCGTCCACCACCAACGCTCGCTCCGCGTTTTTAAACCCTCTCTTTTGGAGGTACTTTAAAACCACCGTGTCTAAAGGTTGACGCTTTTCTTGTCGTTGTTGTTCTCCTCCGTCGGTAACAGTTGTCGTCTTGGTTTCCGCGTTGGCGGTCATCTCAGATGCACGCTTTTCTCTCTCTCTCCGCTACACACGGACAGATAGATCAGACAAAGTGCTCTCGCTCTCTCTCGACGCGACGAACGCAGAAGAAGAAGAAGGAGCGCGGTTCGACGAAAGAGCGCCGCTCTCTCAATCACAAAAGCGCGTTTTTT
>Ga0181601_10005686_pt1 | contig 10351 bp, 10 predicted proteins | sample 041ome_8_FD_133020 | JGI IMG/M metagenome (GOLD analysis project Ga0181601, IMG submission 133020) | Coastal salt marsh microbial communities from the Groves Creek Marsh, Skidaway Island, Georgia - 041407BS metaG (megahit assembly) | ecosystem: Environmental > Aquatic > Marine > Intertidal zone... | reverse complement strand
CTTTTACAAATAGTACTAATAAAATTTCTTTAGGAATACCTTTTAAAGATACATTAGTAATACCTGATAATCTTCAAAATACACTTGAAGATTGGGCTCAAATATTTAATAATAAAATATGTAATTTACCTCCTAGTGATACTGATGGTTATTATAAATATAATAGCAATATGCTCAATATATTTGGTAATACTGGTATATGGAGTATTTCAGGAAACAACATATTAAAAGCTAAAATGAATGTAAATGAAGCCTATAATGATATTGGATGCGAAATAGTTATTGGTAATGATAATAATATATTAAATGCCAATACTAATTTAAATGTATATGGAAGTATTACATCGGTCTATCCTATTAAAACATATGCTAGTAGCAATTTAATGAATAATATACAAAATTTAGATATTATATATGATATACCAGCTAATAATTATGTTGATAAAATAAAAAATATTACAGGATATTCATATAGTAGATCAGATCCTAATATAAGTGAAATTGGACTTAAAGCAGAAGAAGTTCAGGCTGAATTTCCTCAACTTGTAACAGCACATAATAATAATTTAACTATTCAATATGGTAATATGGCAGCTATATTTGTAGAAGCAATAAAAGAATTGAGTGGTAAATTAGACACTATTAATACCAGTTTAAGTACTATCAATACTAGTATAGATACAATTAAAGGTAGATTAGATACTTTAGAAGGATATCATACTTCGACGGCTTAATATTAGAATTTAATATGTTTTTTATATGTAACTTTCTTTTTAGCTATTTTAGCCTTATCTATTTGTTTTTTTGACAACTCTTTATATGTTTTAGGAGTGTTTTTTGTTACTCTTTTTTCTGGACGACACAAAGGATATTGTTCTTTACTATTTGAAGATTTTCTACCACATTTTTCATACCCTATTATTTTACCTGTTTTAGATTTTATAGGTTTATTTAGATTTACCCAATTTTCTTTATACCATCTCAATAATCCTCTTGATTTATTTACAGTACCTAAATATTCACCACCTCTTTTTTTATATTCTTTAACAATCCAACTAGATCTATATATACTAGATGGTGCTAAGAACTTTTTATTAGCAAGTGCGACAATTTGATCATATAGTTTTTTATTAGTAGGAACAGGACGTTTATTATTCATATATAGTTATCTAAAAATATAGAAGATGTTTTATATTATTGAGAATTATATACAATCATATAAGCATCTCTGTTAGCTGATAAATTATTTTCAAAAACATCTTCTGATATTTCTTTAATATTTAAATCATCATATAATAAAATTTTATTATCAGATTTACATAATGAACAATAATGACCACCATTAAGAATACCATAATGAAGTCCTAAAGATGATATTGAGTAATTTTTATCTATTGTAGTGTTTTCTAATACTGATCCTGATTTAAAACAGAGTTTTTTATTAATAAAAATTTTGCTATTATTTTTAATATTTACGTCTTTAAATCTTTTTACAATTAAAAATAGTATATTAGGTAATTTCCATATCTTTATAGTCTTTGTATATTCTGTATTTTTATTACATTTATCACATTTCCATCCATCGCATCTAGTTTCTTCTTTTAAAAAGTTCTTTATCATACTTGTTATAGAAGAATCAGTGTCTATAATATCAAGTTGTATACTTGTAAATGGTTCAAAATTATATAATGAATTATTACATTCATTGCATTTTATTATATTTAAATAAAAACCTTGTAACATTTCTGTCCACATTGATATTTTATTATTATTAAATTTACGCATTACATAATCATATTTATTACGAATACGATCTCCTGTTAAAATATTTTTAAAATTTTTTTTATTATTACATATGATACCGTCTGATATATCAATTTCATTTGTGTGATTAATATTTGATAGTTTTTTATAGCATTTATCAGACGTGTTTATTTCATCTTGAATTTTATCAAATAAAAATATCCATAATTCACCTATATCAATTTGTTCTCCTCTTTCAAATATCGTAAGATGTTTATAAAGATTTTCTATAAATTTATTAGGAGAAAGTGATACATTTTTATTATACATTAAATCAATAATTTCTCTTAAATTACCTAAAAGTGTATCATCGTTTATATTTTTAAGAGTATCTGATAGAATATAGTTGCGTAGTATTGGTTCTCTTGTTATAATTTGTATTAAACTATTAACAGCACACGTAGCACCTAAATTAGCAAGTCCTTGCATTTATTTATAATATTTTTATTTTTTTATATATCATTTATATAGAATTACAATGTACAATCTATATATTTTATTTATTAGTATTATTTCAATTATTATAAATATATTAGGATTTGTGTGGATTAAAAATCTTGAAGATATCTCATGTGAATGTTCAGAAAATTGGATGAGAGACTATATTAAATATTTTTTAATTACTTATTTTGTAGTTAATATTATAAATTTACTATTAAGTATTTATATTAATAGTATTAAAAATAAAGAAAAAGTTTTAATGAATTTAATAAAGAATCCTATATATATTATGTGGAATGTTTTTGTAATGTTATATTTATTTGCAGCTTTCAGTAATATTTTTATAGTTATAAATTATATTAAAAAACTTAAAGAAATTAACTGTCAATGTAGTGAAGATATTAAAAGAGAAATTTATTGGTATTATAATATAATTATCGCTTCTATTATTGCTTTATTTATATTATTATCATTATTTCAAGGTATATTTACAGTTGTTTTTCGTAAATATGTTTAAAAATAATAATTTATAAGATTAATTTATTTAATCTACATCATTCATATCTGAATTATTTTTTTCAGCTTCTGCTTTAGCAAATGCTTCTTTTGCAAATTCTTGTGAAAATCCCTCTGGTTGTGTTCCATTAAATTGTACTCCTTGCGACGGATCGCCGCCTGATTGTTGGGCATATAGTTTTTGCATAATAGGATTTACTTTGGTTTCATATTCTTTTTGTTTATTTTTATATGTTTCTGTTGTTTCTTTAGTATTATCATCTATCCATTTAAGTCCTTCTTCAATGATAGGATCTAGTTCTTTTTTAACTTCATCAAAAATAGGAGGGGAATCATCTTTCTTTGTCATAGAATTTTTGAGATTATATAGGTAATTCTCTAGTCCATTCTTGGCTTCAATATTTTCTTTTAGTTTTTCGTCTTCTTCTTTAAACTGTTCTGCTTTTTTAATCATTTCATCAATATCTTCTTTTGATAGACGACCTTTATCATTTGTAATAGTAACTTTATTTGATTTACCTGTACTCTTATCAGCAGCACTAATATTCATAATTCCATTAGCATCAATATCAAAAGATACTTCAATTTGAGGTACTCCTCTGGGAGCAGGTGGAATACCATCAAGATGGAAATTACCAAGCATATTATTATCTTTTGTAAACTGTCTTTCTCCTTCATAAATCTTAATATCTACACCTGGTTGATTATCTTGATATGTTGAAAAAATCTGTGATTTCTTTGTGGGAATTGTAGTATTTCTTTCAATAATCTTTGTCATTACTCCGCCAGATGTTTCAATGCCAAGCGATAGAGGAGCTACATCAAGAAGAAGAAGATCATTTGTTTTAGCATTACCTTGTCCTGTTAAAATAGCCGCTTGTACAGCTGCACCATAAGCGACGGCTTCATCAGGGTTTAGAGTTTTATTTAGTGATTTTCCATTGAAATAACTTGATAGAAGTTCTTGTACTCTTGGAATACGAGTTGTGCCACCTACAAGTACAATTTCGTGAATATCTGATTTAGATAGTTTGGCATCTAAAAGAAGTCTGTCGATTGGTTTAATAGTTCTTTGAAATACCTCTTCTGTTAGCTGTTCAAATTTAGCACGACTAATAGATGAAGTATAATCTACACCATCCATTAGTGAATCCACTTCTACAGTTGTAGTAGTAGAAGATGAAAGATTTTTCTTAGCTTTTTCAGCAGCAATATTAAGGCGTTTTAGTGCCCTAGCATTCTTTTTAACATCTTTTTTAAATCTTTTCTTAATATCTTCACAAAGATAATCTACAATAAGATTATCAATGTCAGAACCTCCTAAATGTGTATCTCCACCTGTTGCTTTAACTTCAAAGATACCACCATCAAGGGTTAGAATTGATACATCGTGTGTTCCCAAACACGACATTATTACCATAATAGCATTTAACTATTATTTCTCATACTTTCATATGAGATTAGACTATATCTTATTTAGATTTGTTTTTATTGTTTTTAATGTATTAATCCATACATCAGGTGTTATTAAATAATATTCTTTATAATTCCCATTTTTTATTGTTTCTTTTACTGCATTTATTTTTGCTTTATGTTTACCACTCTTGATATCATTTTTATACCAAATATGATTATCTTTTATTTCTATTAATAAGTCATTTATCATAAAATCTACTTTATATTTTCTTTCTATATTTAGAAATGTATATGATATTGTTGGTCCATTTTTAACAATTATAGAATTGTTATTACACCAGTTGATAAATTTTAATTCCAATTTAGATTGATATAATACTATATCATTAATGCAATTTTTAGTTGTTCTAATTTTAAATGTCTTATTACATAATGTACAAGAGAACATAATATCTTATAACAATTCTTATATTTCTCTAATGTTTTAGCACGCCAATTATTATTACAATTATCACATTGTAATATAGGTTGATTTGCTTTAATTATTAGATTATTTTTATTATCATAAAATACACTTGAAAATAGCATCTGGTTGTTTGTTTTAAATACAGACCAGTATTCTAAATCTTCTATTTTATATTTTCCATTTTGGAGACTTATTATATTTTTAGAAATTCTATTATAATCTTCATTTGTTAAATGATAAGAATAGTAGTTATCTTTAAAATCGTCATCATATTCATCAAATAATTTATCACTCTCTTCTTTTTGTTCTTTTAAAGATAATGATTGAATTGGTGTTTCTTTAACATTTCTTGTATCTTTATTATCTAAAGTTGACAAATAGTAAGAATGATTTAATCTTTTTGTTTCATCTTTATTAACACATAGACTACATCTGTAAGAACATTTATTTATCTTTCTTAAGAATTGAGTTGTTCCTACAATATGTATTGATTCACATGTCACACATTTATATTTAATATTAAATGTATCTTTCTTTGACAGATGTTTATCATTTAATGTGATATGATAAATGCTATTTTTTTTTGATGAATATTTATTACATGAAAATTCTAATTTTATATTTTTAATTTCAATTGGAATATTATCTTTTTTTATTTCAATTATATTATTTAATATTTTTAACCTTTCATCCATTATATGTTATATATAATATATGATGTATGTTTATATTGATTATCATTTTTTTCAAATCTAAACGCTGGCATTCGTGGATATTTATGGTATCATAATTAATTATTAACCTTACTTTATCTAGTCGTTGAACCGTCTTGTTATCACTAACAAGCTTGGCTGCTGATTGTCCATTTTGGATATTTGTTTAAACAAATTATCTTTTATCCTTATCTTTTTCAAACCTTCGCATTTATGCTCACGCATTCCGCTGTGGTAGATAATGGTTTTAGGAGTTTCCAGCAATTAACCAGCTTCCATCTATTTATTTAATAACAAGAAATAGATGTATGGGCATAATCCATAGGTAGCAGAACTTTACCACCGCAGTCAAAGACTAAAATATTTTTTTCATTTTTATCATCTGTTTTATCAATACCATAAGCAATAGCTGCAGCTGTTGGTTCATTAATAATACGTAGAACTTCTAGACCAGCAATTGTACCAGCATCTTTAGTAGCCTGTCTCTGAGCATCATTGAAATAAGCAGGAACAGTAATTACTACTTTTGTTAGTGGGCGACCTGTATATGCTTCTGTTGTTTCTTTTAGACGTTGAATAACAAGAGCTGAAATTTGTTCTGGGTGAAATTGTGCTTCTTCTTTTTTATATTGAACTTTAATAATAGGCTTATCATTATTATCTCCTTCAACTTTAAATGACCAAAGTTTTGTATCTTCAACTACGTTTTCATCATTAAATTTGCGCCCAATAAGACGTTTGGCATCATATACAGTATTCTTAGGATTCATAGTAGATTGATTTTTAGCAGCATCTCCTACTAGTTTTTCTTCATCTGTAAAAGATACATATGATGGAATAATACGAGAACCCGTTTGATAATCTGGAATAATTTCTACGCGATCATTTATCCAAACGGCAGCACAACTTGTTGTTGTTCCAATATCAAATCCTGCCGCAAAATCATCACTATTTACCTGGGGTGCGGTATCTTGTGTTTTTGTTTCGTCACTCATAAATATATTTCTGTTCTCTTTAATTTAATTAATGAGTTAATTCTTTATATAATTTTACCTCATTGTTATTTTTTTATTATTACTAAAAACGCATATTGAAATTTCAAAATTTTTAATATCTATTTTATCTATTAAATTATATTTTTTATCATATATTTTTATATTAATTCTTTTTAACGAAGGTTCATGTGGTATTATATTATACACGTTAGTGTCATTTAAACTTGCTGATGTTGAAGTATAAATATTTTCAAATAATAAACCATTTGTTTTAATAAAATCTGTAATTTGACTATTTGCCATTATGAGATATTTTGTTGTTAAATTTAAATTTAATACTTCAAATGATGGATGTACATCAGTTATGTAATTACTTGTAATATTACTTGAATTCTTTGTTATTACCTCTAAACTTGTTTTATAAGTGTTTATTCTATTATAATCATTTAAAGATATATATATAGGATCATTATCAATAACAGCACTACCGTTTAATGAACTTAAATTTAAACGCACTGATGATTTAAGAATTTTAATATGTGTTACATTTTTAATAGGTTCAACAATATCTATATAAAAATCATTTTTTTCATTATTATAATAGATAGCACCTTCATTTGTTAATTGTAAAATTTTTTTGTCTAATATTTCTTCATTTTGCATTCTTATAATCTTATAATCTTCTAAATATTAATAATATATTTAATCTTACATATAACCACACAGTGATTACAAATATATAAGAATATAATTATATTATAATTATAACTATGTCATATACTATTATTTCAGGAACAAAATTTTTTTATTATAATTATATTATGATGTTTTATATGCTTCTAAATTCTTTTATTAATATTTATGATGATGTAATTCTATCTTTTTATATAAAATCAACAAATACTTTTATGGATATTGATAGAGAAACATATAATAATATAAAAAAAAATAGATTTATTAAATTTATTGATTTTTTAATTGATGATAATGTAAATACATTATCAATTGATAAAGAAAATATTCTATATACTATTAGTGATGTTAACAATTCAAAAGAAGATGATGATCTTTACAAAGAAGATGATGTAGACGATGAGTTTGATAAAACTTATGAAGATAAAGAAGATGAAGAAGATAATATAAATGATGATGTTGATAAAATTTATGAAGATGAAGAAGATGATGTAGACGATGAGTTTGATAAAACTTATGAAGATGATCAATATGAAGATGATAATAAAACAATCATGTTTAAATTTGATGATATTGATTATTCTTATAAAAAAAATAAAAAACAAAAATTAAAATAAATTATTTAATTTTTTTAACAGTCATTCTTTTATTCCAATTTTTTAAATCTTCAACTACTGTACCATAACATACTGTAGATAATCTTTTTTCTGGTTTATTTTTAAGATCATTTGATATATATTTTTCATATTCATTTATATAATATAATGTATCGTCTAATATACTATCGTTTTTACTAAAAATATTATATATTATGTAATGACTATATAATAAATATAATATAGTATCTACTGATCCAACTGTATATCCATCTATTATATTAGTTGATAGACAATCGTCTATATTACTAATAACATTTATAATACTAAATGCTTTTTCAGTTTCTTTATTTTCAATAACTATTCTATTTCTTTTATTTAATATTTCTTGGTGAAATGTTCTATTTAATACATTAATATTATATTTGTCAGCTAAATTATCTTTTAATAATTTAACTATTTCTTTAGTTGTTTTTTCATAATTATTTGATAATATTGATAAATAATTAGATGCTTCGTGAATACGACAGCAATCTGGTTTTTTTATATTTTTATATAATTTTATTGCATAATTATCTACAATTGGATATTTATTATCTTTAATATATTTTTTAAGCTTAGTAATTACATTATTATATTCTATTGGTATAGGTATATATTTTAAAGTTTTTTTAGAAATTTTATTTTTGTGATTTTTCATTAAAATATTTAATCTTTTATATATTTTATTCCATCTAAAAGCCGACTGAATAGGTCTTGAAAGTTCAAAATATAAATTTCTTTTTATTAAAGCAACTGGTATTAGCACATATTTATCAGTATAATATTTAAGCGTTTTTCTTTCTTTATTTGATATCTTTGTTAAATTATCAAATAATTTATCGTTCATTTGTGTAATATCTAATATCTGTAATTTTTCTACATATAATTTAAATGTATCATTATGTTGAGCTTTTTTAATTTTTATATAATTATACCCTTTCTTTTTTAATGATTCAGCTAATTCAGTTGCATCTTTTAAAGCATTTTTAGAATAACAATCATAATCATTTAAAGAAAATTCTTTATAAAATCTATGTATTTTAGGCAATATTAAATTAATAGTGAGACCACCATATAATATGAGTTTCTTTTTTATAATAAATTTAGAAACTTCTTCTAATAGATCCTTGTTTTCTTCATATTGTTGTTTTAATTTATTCTCTTCAATCTTATCTACTAAATTTTCAATAAAAGAAGACATTTCTTATCTATCTACATTATTAACAGTTTTATTTTTATGAATATCTATAAATTTATTAAGATATAATATCCCATCCATTAATTCTTCTTTGAGATGCTGTAGATAATCTATATCTATTAAATCAGTTCTATCTAATGTCGTGCCATATTTTTCTTTACCCATTTCTGCTCTTGCTAAAAACTCATCAATTGTTCCTTTAACAATACTGTCTGTATTTTGTATTTTATTATTATAATCCATATTTTATAATGATATATTTTGTCCTTTATATATTTTTTTCATAAAATGTAGGGATTCTTAATCTTTTCTTAACAGTTTGTTTTGTAGAAAAAAATTTATTTATATAATTTATAAATGTCTGTGTTATAGATATTTTTGTTTTAGATTTATTAGATGATATCGATGTTACTGATGGTTTATATGTTATATTTTGTTTAGATGTTTTAGGTTTTATTTCTTCATTTTTATTCATATTTTTATTTATTTCATATAGTAATTCTTTAGGTATTTTAGAATCTAATTTCTTATTTATATTATCTAATTTCTTCGTAATATTATCAAAACTTTTTTCAAATTCTTCTATATATCTTAATACTATCTGTAATATTGATTTTATTTCATTTGTTGTATTATTTTTTCTTTTATTTAAATATTCTTTAAATAAACCTATTAAATATGGTAAATATTCTTTAATATTATTTTTATTTTCATTATAATTTATATCATCAAATAATTTTTTATAAATGTTCTTTATATTGAAATAATATATTTTATATATTAGTATTTTGATATCATTATTATAATTCCCTTCTATAATATTTAATATAAATATATCAAGTAAATTTGTTAATTTTTCAATATTATCTTTTATCTTTCTTGAATTTAATATATAATAGTTTGCTATACAATTTGCTTTGGATATATTGCTATTGTCGCTTCCTTTTATACAATTATCTATTTTTTTAAAAGGATCTGCTCTATTTTCTCTTTGTAATCTATTTGGATTACTTATTAAAATTTTTAATATTTTTAAAGGATTCCTTTTTAATAAAGCTATATAGTTATTAAAATATTTTATGATATCATTATTTCTTATAATTATATCTTCATATATTGTTATCAATTCATCAATTTTATATATATATTCATTAAAATATTCTTTATGTTTATCTTTATATTTTTCTGGATTTATACTTTTTTTATTTAGTAAATTAATATTATTAAAAAATACATCTTTTATTTTATCTATTTCATTAAATAATGATTTTCTTTCTTCTTCATCTAATGGAAAAAATTCTTTATTACCATTACCGTATTTTATTTTAATTTTTCTAAATTCTCCATATTCTTTATCATCTTTTATATGATAATATTTTTTTTTAAGTTCTTCATTTAATTCTTCTATTATTTCTTTTATTATTTTTGCATTTTTCTTATTATTTATTTCTGCATTTTTTTTTTTATCATTT
>Ga0181601_10005684_pt1 | contig 10354 bp, 7 predicted proteins | sample 041ome_8_FD_133020 | JGI IMG/M metagenome (GOLD analysis project Ga0181601, IMG submission 133020) | Coastal salt marsh microbial communities from the Groves Creek Marsh, Skidaway Island, Georgia - 041407BS metaG (megahit assembly) | ecosystem: Environmental > Aquatic > Marine > Intertidal zone... | reverse complement strand
GGACGGCGGTCGGCGGTCGACGTGACGGCGCGCGACTCGATAGCTCGAGAGTTTTTGCGCGGGAACGGGTAAAATGGTACGCGCGGCGCGGCGCGGCGGCAACGCGCGCGCGAATGGCGCTTGCGCGATATACGAGGTATATGTGCGTGTGTGCGAGCGACTGACGAGGGGTGACGCGCGCAGAGACGTAAGCAACGGCCGTATAAGACTGACTTCGCAACGGCGGGGGACGCGGAGGCGGCGTTTGAGACGGTGGATGTGGACGCGTATGACGCGCCGGTGGTGCCATCGCCCGTTGTACATGTGGCCAGTGTCACGGATCGTGTGATGGATCACTCAAAGTCGCATCCGAGGATGTTGAAGAGTACGTTGAGGGTGACGCGAAGCGAGAGACCGCGGGGACGGGCGACGGCGGAGCTCGCTCTCGAACTCGAGACGTGCGATTGTATGATGACTGACGATTGAGGATGTGCGCGTGGTTATAGGTAATGCGACGAGTCATGTGTGGGCGTTCGGAGCGATCGCAGAGTTACTCGACAAGTACGTCTATGCGTGTGTAGAGATGGTTTACGCGCTCGGCGACAACGGCATCGATGAACATGGTGACAACACGACTGACGTTTAATTTGCATACGTAGCGCGCAAGATGAAGAGTGCGGAGCGAGTGAGGTGCACGTTGATGTATTTGAGGCATCTAGAAACGGGATGATGTGCCTGAGCGTGCAAGATGACGGCATAGGAATGGACCGAAATCGGTTGTTGTGTATGTTGTCTTTTGGATTTAGTTCAAAGGAATACTCGGCGGGGAATGTCGGGAGATTCGGGATTGGCTTCAAATCTGGCTCTATGCGCTTGGCAAAAGACGCGTTAATTTTGACCAAACGTGATGGGTACGCGCACGCAGCACTGTTGTCTCAATCTTTCTTGGATGAAATTGAAGCCGATGATATTTTGATTCCAATGTTCTCATGGAAGATAGAACATGGGGCTGCAGGCAAGCCCTGCTACGTCGCTGATGCACCTTCAAATGCATTAAAATGGCAAGACAACATGCGAGTGATCGAAGTACACACGTTTGTGCGATCTGAGATGGAGTTGTTGCAGGAAGTGTCGAAAATTCGAGGCTCGCACGGGACAAGAATCGTCTTATTCAATTTGCGCGCCGATGAGTTGGATTTCACTGGTTTCAAGAATGATATTCGTATAGCGGGAATGTCTGCAGAAGATGCAGGTGATATTGAAGGGGCAGCAGGAAATAAGCGCCGTGCCGCTACTGGAGGACCGGTGTTTCAACAAACGCGAGAGGGACAGCTGGCATCGACTGATGTATCTGAGGATTACAGTTTGCGTTCTTACATGGAGATCTTGTACTTGCGTCCGCGATGTAAGTTTACCCTCCGAGGGACGCCAATTAAGTCTCGCGACCCGATAGCCCATCTCAAGCAGGATTACTACGTCTTTCCTGAGTATAGACCGAGAGGCGCGCGGGGAGGCATAATACTTCACATGGGTTACGCAGAAGAACCATCCAAGTTGTGCGGTTTCCACATTTACAATAAAAACCGTTTGATCAAGATGTACCAGCGATTTGGTGCGCAGTTGCAGGCGAATACTATGATGAAGGATATGCTTGGTGTAGTCGAGGCGGATGCGTTGGAGCCTACGCATAACAAGCAAGCGTTCAAAGAGGCTGATATCTCCTACATGAAGTTTAAACGGCACTTGACACAGAGCATGAACGATTACTATTTCGGGATTCAGAAAGTTCGCCAAGCTGGTAAAGGATGCGCAGGAAAGAGAAAGTATCCACGAATTGAACGAAGAAGTGAAAATATTCAGAAAGCCGCCCGAGAGTCAGATTCGGACGAGAGCGATGATCAGTACACGGAAGTCCTGCCACGTCGGAATGCCTCAACCCGTTACCGCGGTCAGAATGGTGGTAGTCGAGCGATGGGAGTACCTACCGTCAGCGGGATCCTCCCGACGAATACTTCCCGTCGAATCAAGTCTATTCATCGCTCTCTGATGGTGCACAAGTCCGCATTCGTATTCTTGAGTCCTGTTGACCCAGTGTATTTGGAAATTCCGGATTATTTTGACGTCATCAAGAATCCGATGGATTTAGGAACTATTCAGGCACGATTGGATAAGGATCACTACGTTGACGACGATCCGGACGCGTACGCTGCGGACATTCGTTTAGTTTTCGCGAACGCCATGACATATAACAAAGAAGGCGACGTCGTGTACAAGATGGCACGGACGATGTCAAAGTTCTTTGAAAACGAATGGGAGACGCGGATGAATGTAAATTCATTCTCTTCCTCGGACGAGGAAGATGAACCACTCAAGAACGCACGGGATGTTCGTAATCGTAATCAATCACGAAAATCAAAGCGTCGAGCGACTGGACCAAAGTTACATGATCGCGACGCTGAGGGAAGCGCGTCGCTCATCACGCCGGAGAATGTCCCGCATCCGCTCAGATGCGTGCTCGATGAAGCATTCTTTAAAGTCGTGGAGGAGACTATTCGCAAACTCGAAAACGACCTCCGAGAGGAGCGCGCGAAGAATGCCGTGCCAGCACCTAGACACACCACTGACGCGTCGACACCCTCAACCGCATCGCAAGAGACCCATCACTTACGCATGTTCAACGCGCTTGTTGCTGAGAACGGAGATTTAAAAGAGCAGGTTGAGAAGCTTGAACGAGAACTCAGTCTTTCTCGCGCAAATGAAAAGGAACTTGAAAGCGTGAAACAGCGTCTCGAAACCGCACTGCAGTCACAATCGAAGCGCTATTCCGAAATGAAAGTTGAGCTCACGGAAGCGAACGCCACCGTGACGACGCTACGCAACGCGCTCCCGCGGCGGATTTCGGCTGCGCCGAGTGACGCTTGACACAAACATTCTATTTAGTCACAGTGTGCGCGAGTATGTGTGCGTTGTTTGTTGTAATATTTCATATCAGTAGAATGTGCATTTGCACCGGAGTCCCATCCGCCGACGGCGGCGCTTGAACAAACAGCACCTAGTTCCGCGACCACCGTAACCTCAGTATGTGATGGCCGACCCCGAGCAAACGCGCGCCGGCCAGCCCTCTTCGTCGTCTACGGGTGCTAAGCTTCCATTCGCACATCTCACGTTCCTCGGTGGCTCGCAAGCGCGTTCGACGTCGGCGTCACGAGCGCATGAAGCACCGACGTTTCAGGAAGATTGCTTGAGCTGTCGACTGTTAGGGACGTCTGCGTGTGGCGTGGGCGCGAGCGTAGTGTTATGGGAGATATATAAAGAGCCGCGGCGGCCGCTAAGTCATAAATACGCCATGGGGGCGTTCGCGGCGGCGTTCATAGCTCTAGGGGCGTACCGAGCGGTGATGTAGTAGCGAATTTAGGAGTAGTGATTTTAGCGTTCAAGATATAAGATTTTACAAACACTTACTTGTAGCAATCAGGCCACTTAGAGAGGTCCATGTGTTTAATCGGTGCGAACGTTTTGCGATGGTACTTGCACGGGCCGTACTTTTCCACAGCCGCCATGTGCGCCTTAGTGCCGTAGCCTTTGTGCGCGGCGAAACCGTACATCGGATATTCGCGGTCGATTTCAACCATCATTCGGTCTCGAGTCACCTTGGCGATGATAGACGCGGCAGCAATCGAAACATTCTTTGCGTCTCCTTTCACAATCGCCTCAGCTCTTCCTTCTAACGGCTTGGGCACGCGGTTACCGTCAATCAATACCCAGTCGACGTTGGGAATATCGTTCGCGCTCTTCGTCATGGCCTCCATCGTGCACTCCAAAATATTGATCTCATCGATGCGATCTTGATCGATAATACACACTCCGAACTCGATGTCTTTATTTGCCATCAATTCTTCATAAATCTCTTCGCGACCTTCCTCAGTCAACTGCTTAGAATCGTTCACGCAGTCGATGATGCAGTCCTGCGGCACAAAGCACGCCGCGGCGACGACAGGACCCGCCAACGGTCCACGTCCAGCTTCATCGACGCCGACGACGCGCAAACGTCCAGCAGCCCAGTGCTTTTTCTCGTGCGAACGATCCGGGCCGGGACCAATAGCCTTCTTTGCCTTTTTGGCCGGAGCCGCTTCAAACGTGTCTGGCTTGATGCTCTTCCTCGCCGTCTTTCTCGTCAGCGGCGATCCATCTTCGGTGGATTTCTTCGCCGCTGCGCTCTTCGCCTTGGCGTCAGTCGCCTGTGTTGCCTTCCCGTTCGTCTCGCTTTGCCCGTTCGTCTCACCCTCGTCGCGCGCCGCAGCCTTTACCACCACCGTTGCGAGCGTCTTGTTATCGCTCATCTTGACACCTTTTTGCAACCACGCGCCCAAGCCGGGCTGCTTCTTCGGCGCCGCGCCGCCGGCGACGGTGATTTTATTCGAATTATTCATGATCACGCGATTGAGTCCGAGGAGCACTCTGGCCATGCGCGAGATGTGGGGTTTTCAGCTGAAAAACAGCGAGAGCTGTTTTTCAGCGTTTCAAAAATCGAGCGACGTCAATTGTTAATGATTAACATTTTGTTCAAGTGCGATGACCTATAACAAGTACTAAGCGAGAGCTGACACTCAAATTAAGGCTGGGCTTGCATTTGCGCCATGACCAACCAAGAAACGGCGACGGCGCCGAAAGACACCCAGCCCGCAACGTCCCACCAGAACTCATTCTCTGCTCCAGGCTTCGAGCCACCACCCATCTGACCATGCATGCCGCTCTGGAATGCCTGCTGCTGCGCCGCTTGCTCAGCCAACTGACGCTGGAGCTCTGCGTGTAATCCAGGAGCCTTATCCGTCATCTCAAGCGCTTTACGGTAAATTTCATTATTTGGCTCTTCGTCGAGAGCTCGTCGAAAGCACGACTTGGCCTCGTCAAAGTACTTCATCGCCTCTTGAGCTTCGGGGAACAAGAACCCTTGACTCGTCAACGCATTCCCTAAGCACCACAACGCGTCGTGTTTCTTCGGATTTATCGCCAACGCTTGTTCAAACTTTTCCACCGCGTCTTCGATCATCTCCACCGCTTCGGGGCCTTGGCGAAAGTGCGCCAATTCCAACAACGCCCCACCCCATCGCGTGAGCACCTGCGCGGCGTTCGGGTTCGTCGCATGTTCAACCTCCGCTCGCGCGCGCGCGTCTTCGAAGAATAACATCCGTTCTACTTCTTCTCTCGGTAAACCTTCCGCCATGGTGGTCGTCGAATGTGTGTTTTGATTTCTGTGCAAATGTGATTACGTCGCGCGATCTGCGTCGACCGTGTGTTTTACGCGCGCGCAGACGAACGTGCGTGAATGTGTGCGAGCGATTTCGCGCGCGGCGAGAGCGTGACGGGCGGTGAGGCGCGCGTGCACGAGTGCCGATCGCACGTGATGGTGTCCCTGTTTTCTTTGACCTCAAATCAGAACGCGACACAACCGCAGTGTACACCGCGACATTAGCTCGCGCGTGATCGATTCGACCGCGCGCGCGATGGCTGTGCTATTAGAAACCAGTAAAGGCGACATGGTGATCGACTTGTACGTCGACGACGCGCCGAAGACGTGCATGAATTTCTTAAAGTTGTGCAAGCTGAAAAAGTACAATCATTGTTTGTTTCACGACGTGCAAAAGGATTTTATGACGCAAACGGGCGATCCTACGAACACCGGTCGCGGTGGCGACTCGGTGTATAAGTTTTTGTATGGCGACCAAGCGCGATTTTTCGACGATGAGATATCGGCGACGAGGAAACATCACAAGAAGGGGACGGTGTCCATGGCGCCGAGTGGGACAAACAAAAACGCGTCGCAATTCATCATCACGACTCGGGATGACGTCGATGCTCTTGACGGTACGAGAACGATTTTCGGTGAGGTTAGTGAAGGCTTTGATGTTTTGCAAGCGATAAATGATGCGTACTGCGACGAGAAAGGACGGCCTTGGCAGAATATTAGAATCAAGCACACGATTGTGCTCGACGACCCGTTTGACGACCCCGAAGGATTGGCGGCGCTTGTTCCCGATGCTTCGCCTCCGCGGCCGCAAAATAACGACGATGATAGATTAGAGGACGATTTCGATATCGAAGCAGAGATGAATAAAGACCAAGCAGTCGTTGCAGAGGAGAAGAAGAGTCGAGAAGCGCACAGCCGCGCCGTCGTGCTCGAAGTGCTCGGCGATTTGCCAGACGCGGACGCCAAGCCCCCAGACGAATCTTTGTTCGTCTGCAAACTCAATCCCGTGACGACTGATGAAGATTTGGAAATAATTTTTAGCAGATTTGGGAAAGTGACGTCGTGTGATGTCATTCGTGACTTCAAGACGGGCGCAAGTCTCGGGTACGCGTTTGTGAATTTTGAGCACAAATCTGAATGCGAAGCCGCGTACTTCAAGATGGACAACGTCTTGATTGATGACAGACGCATTCACGTTGATTTCTCGCAATCCATGCACCATTTATGGAAGAACTTTAGAAAGTTTGGCAAGAATGGTGGCACCGCTGAAGACTTTGATGAAGCGGATGGCAAGAGCCGTCGCGCCGGCGTCAATCGCACGATTCAAGGCTCGGGACGTACTTATGAAATCAAAAACAGCGCCATGAGTCACATCAGTGGTGGAAATGCGCGTTACGCCATGGTCCAAGGGAAGCCCGAAACTGGTGGCGGTCGGCACAAAGAAAGCAGGCGAGACAGACGAGACGATCGAGACGATAGCCGCGACCGTCGTCGACGTGATACAAGCCGCGACCGCGAAAGAAAACGTTCACGGTCGAGGTCGAGAGATAGAAAAGATAGAAAGAAGGATAGCCGAAGACGTTCGCGCTCGCGTGATCGTAGATAGAAATATTACACACAAGTAATGCACAACAGAATATTGTTTAAAGCTTGGACCTCGCAGCCATATGCGCGCCAGATGGCGTGTGTTCGTGCATCACGCGCTCGCAAATGACTTCGGCGAGCCGGTAGACTTCGCGCCACGCACAATCCCAAGCTTCAATTTTACCAATCTTTGGATTCACCGCGCGCTGCTCGTCGATAATGGACGCAATGCGCTGACACAAATCGAGTTCAATTTCAGATTGCACACCCGTGTCACCGTGCTCATTCTTTGTAAACGCGCCGAAACAATCGCGCGCGAGCTTTTGCGAGAGAATTCTCGAGTCGCCCTCGGCGAATTTACAACATTGTAGAAAGTCAGTGTTGTCAAATCCAGTGGCAGACATGAGTGCGTATGAGCCAACTTCTTGTTTGAGACGGAACGTGAGCTCGATGGCGGTGTCGACGGCTTTAATTTTCGCCACGGCGATGGCTTGCACGAGCCGCGCAGGTGGAATCGTCTTCGCGCGCAAGCACGCGCACAGCTCAGTCTCGCACGTCTTTACGTATGAATCCAACCTCGCGAGCGTCGCGTATGCTTCGTCGTATAGCGAATTCAGTTGAGGCACGTTTGACAACGATGGCGCACTTCCCCGCATCGTACATTTCTTTGCGTCGCTATATACTTTTGTGTCGTCGTACAACTTGCGGGCGAAGGACAGCGCCGCTTGCGCGACGGCGACCCGACCAGTGAATAAACGTTGACCGATCATATCCATCGTGCGAATGCCAGGTTTCTTTGTATACGCGCCCGTTTCAGCATCGACACCGGCGTATTTGTTCAGCAAAGCGTCGTGCGGTACGGTGAAGGAGTCAAAGCGCACCCACGCGTTGTCCAAATCGTTCCCAGTCGTCTTGGCGCCCATGTCGCCGACGGTGACGCCGCGCACCAATCTTCCCAATTTGTCGCGCAGGCGCACGAAAAAACCATGTGGCCCATAGTTCTTACCATCCACGACGAGTTCCGCGATCACTACGGCGACGTCGGCGGTTAAACCTTGCGAAATCCAGTTCTTTGTCCCGTCGTCGCCGCCCGAATCAATCACGAACAACCGCCGCTCGCGGTCATACGTCGCCCTCGTATTCACCACCAAACCACTATTCACCCCGGCGAGTCTTTCAGTCAAACAAAAGCACCCCAATTTCCCTTTTGCCTGCATCTCCTTCAGCCGCACGCGCTGACTCTTACTCGCCAACGCCACCACCGTCCCCGCGCACAGGTTGAATTGCACCGTAAACCGAATCCACATCCCCGGCCCGCAATCATTCGCCCGCTTCGCCAGCATCCTATGCGCCTCAAAGAACTTTTCCGGATTCCTCTCGATATCAAAAAACGACACCGCCCCGGTGCGCACGCATCGCCGAAGCAGCTTTGCCGTCTGCGCGTACGAACAGTTGGGCGCCAGCGCGTCGACGAATTCGCGCTGAAACACCTCGCGCCAATCCCCCGTGGGCGCCGTCGAGCGCGCGAACAGCATCCTCGCACCTGTCGTCGTCTTTGTGCGCGCACTGCGTGCGCTCGAGCGTCGCGAAATGCCGCCTGCGTGCTTGTCCACGAATGAGAGCTCCACGAAACGACACGTCAGACGACGGCGCCCATTCACATTCCATCTTCTCATGGCGCACGTCGCGCCGCGCGCGTGCGCGAGCGCGCCGCACGGTGCGATGGCGTCGGCGTCGGCGTCGACGTCGACCGAGACGGCGACGCGCGCTCGGATGCGCGCGAGCGCGGCGACGACGACGCGAGAGAGATTCAAATCTGCGGCGCATCGTCGCGTGTCCGGAAGTCGCACGATTCCGTCTCGTCACGCGGTGAAGAGCGCGCGGACGCGCGCGCAAGCGACGGAAGATGTGTTTCGCATGATTGCTGAGCAAATTCCGAGCGATTACGATGCGACGTTTGATGTGGCTGTCGCCGCGTTTGTGAGCGTCGCGTGCGTGAGCGCGTGCGTGGGGCTTTGGGAAAACGTTTGGAAACGCGCGGTGTTCGTCGAGGATGAGGACGAAGGCGAGGGAGGTTTGAATGTGGATGGCGCCAGGGGCGGTCGCGTGCGCGTGCTGCATGGCGTGGATGTGCGACGGTATGCAATTTTTAGCGAGCCCGAGGTTGGTCGGGCGGTGGCGTTCGCGGGACGTTGGCACGCTGGACAGAAGAGGAAAAATGGTGACTCGTATATGCGGCATTGCGTCGAGAGCGCGAAGATACTCGCGGCGAACTTGCCGGGTACTGGGTCGAAGAGTCGAGACGCGGTGTGTGCGTGTGTTTTGCACGATATACTGGATGACACGGAGTGCACGGATGAAGAGTTGCGCGAGGAGTTTGGGGACAAGGTGTACAATTTAGTGTCGCAAGTGAGCCGCGTGGGACAGATGAATGAGGTCATCCGTCGTCGTCGAAGAGGTATGGACGACACAGACATCAAGGCTAAACTCAGTGAAGAAGATTTGATGCAACTTCGTAAGTTGCTGCTGCTCATCGTCAGAGACCCTCGCGTGTTTTTGATTAAAATCGCCGACCGTTTGCACAATATGCGAACGCTATACGCGGTGAACAAAAAAGAAAAGGCGATAGTGATAGCCAATGAAACTCTCCAGGTTTGGTGCTCGCTCGCTGAGAAGCTAGGTATGTGGGCAATCAAATCCGAACTCGAGGATTTGTGCTTTGCGGTTATGGATCCGAAGAGCTTCGACGCCATCAAAGCTGCGCGAGAGACGACGTGGACGACGTCATCAAAGGACAAGAACAGTGGAGTTGATCAATCGTCGATGGACGTGAATGAGTTGTTCGGCGTTGACACGCTGCCACTGTTCAATAGCCTCAAATCTAAAGCGAAGGAAATCGTCGCGAGCGGTTCGGTGGATGACGAAGCGAGTCAGTTGACCGATTGGCAACTCGATATGAAGAAACGCATCGAAACTGTACCTTCTTTCGATTGGCTGTCTACGCGAGATGGCGAGTCGTTTTATCTCGATGGCATAGACGAACTACCCAGTAGTGTGTCGTCGTCATTGAGTACGCTCGATAAGATTCGCTCGAGGTTGTGGCAAGACTTGCTCATCGATGGTTTTGGCACCGACGTGAAAATTTCGATTTCATCGCGTTTGAAGAGCGCGTATAGTACGCACTTGAAGATGAAGCGTAAAAGTGTTGATTTTAGTCAAATTTACGATGCGCGAGCGATGCGAATCGTCGTCGGGGAAACCTCGAGTTCGGAGAGTGGGACGTCTAAGGAAATCGATACGTGCTATCAGCTCTTGGATCTGGTGCACAAACTGTATCGTCCCATCGAAGGTGAATACGACGACTACATCACCAATGCAAAGCCAACAGGATATAGATCTTTACACACTGCTGTCGGTGGGCCGGATGGAGCTCCACTTGAGGTGCAAGTGCGTACGCGGGCGATGCACGACGCCGCCGAATTTGGCATTGCGGCGCAGTGGATGTATAAAGGAAAGAAGAAGTTTGCTTCAAAATCCTATCAG
>Ga0181601_10005669_pt1 | contig 10371 bp, 13 predicted proteins | sample 041ome_8_FD_133020 | JGI IMG/M metagenome (GOLD analysis project Ga0181601, IMG submission 133020) | Coastal salt marsh microbial communities from the Groves Creek Marsh, Skidaway Island, Georgia - 041407BS metaG (megahit assembly) | ecosystem: Environmental > Aquatic > Marine > Intertidal zone... | reverse complement strand
TGCTGAGCGAAAAAATAGAGACAAAGTAATCTTAGCAACCAAAGTAGCAGGCAAGGGCGTTTCTTGGATAAGAGGTGGCGGAAATCAGTTTGACTCTGAAAATTTAACTAAGGCAGTTGAAGGTAGTCTTAAAAGACTACAAACAGATTACATCGACCTATACCAACTTCATTGGCCTGAGCGCTCTACAAATTTTTTTAGTAAATTAGGATATAAACATAATGAAAGTGAAGCCAGCTGGACAGCCTTTGAAGATATTCTAGCAACTGCACAAAAATTAATTGACCAAGGAAAAATTCGACACCTTGGCCTTTCTAATGAAACGCCTTATGGCCTTTCAAAGTATTTGCATCTCTCTGAACATAAAAATTATCCAAGAGTAGTATCCGTACAAAATCCTTACAGTCTTATTAATAGGACTTATGAGGTTGGATTAGCTGAAATGTCTGTTCGCGAACAAGTTGGTTTATTGGCTTATTCACCTTTAGCATTTGGAATGTTATCAGGGAAATATTTAAATGGACAAATGCCAGAGGGCTCACGATTAAAATTATACAGTAAGAATTTTCCTCGTTATCAAGGAACACGATCTCAGTTGGCAGTTGAAGAGTATTATAAGGTAGCACAAAAGCATGGCCTTAGCCTCACACAGATGTCACTGGCTTTTGTTAATATGCAACCATTTGTTGATAGCAACATCATAGGCGCTACCAAAATGGATCAACTTAAAGAAAATATCGACTCTATTCATTTAGAGTTAAGCGATGAGGTTATTAATGATATAAATGCTGTTCATGAAAATAACCCCTCTCCCGCACCATAAATAAAATGACTGATTGGCCAAAAGACAATCAAGGAAGACTTTCTAAAGAATTTAACTTTAAAAATTATCGCCAAAGCTTTGCCTTTACATCACAAGTAGCAATGTTATCGGAGAAAAAAAATCACCATCCCACAATTATTTTGGATTATGGAAAAGTAGTTATCAAGCTTATATCTCATGATGTAAATGAAGTTACAGAAAGAGATATAGATTTAGCAAACCAAATCGATAAGATTTATAATCAATGATTTATTTAATTGGCATCCCTGGTTTAATTCCATTTTATTTATGTTTTTACAATATTGATTTAATATTTTTAGATTTTGATAAAAATATGTTTATTCATTATTCAACTGTTATTTTATCTTTTTTGGGCGCGGTATACTGGGGTATTTATTTACATTCGAAAAACAATATTGCCATATTGTTTAGCGTCTGCCCTGCGGTATATGCTTTTTTTGTATTATCATTTGATTTGAAATTTGATGAAACTGTAGGGCTATTTATAATTGGATATTTTATTGTTCTTTGTTTTGATTTCTTTTTTTATTTTAAAGAAAAAATAATTCAAACTGATTACTTCATTTTGAGATTAATTTTGACTGCAGGAATTGCACCAGCTCATATTTTATATATTTTTTAAAAATATTAATTAGCGATAAGATTTAATAACTTACCGAACTTACCAGAGAATTTAATTTTCCCGTGAGTATAGGCTAAGCCAACACATCCTGTTTGTGCATGGCCAATTGGTGTATGATGATGATCATCACTTCTAACTTGAACTGTTCCTTGATTATAGCTTCCATATTCATCACTGTAGGAGCCGTGAAGAACTAAAAAACTTTCATTACCCTCATGAGTGTGTTGAGGAATTTTTGCACCAGGCATTACGTGGATTAATTCAAGTTTTTCATTTTTATCTTTGTCTTTCGGTAAAATAGAAGCAATTTTTACATCTTTAAACGATTTCCATTTAATTTTTTTATCAGCTAAGTGTAATTGAAGAGATTGAGGAAGCTGACTGAGAAAAGGATCTGTAGAAGTATCTATACGTGATTGATTTTTATTTTGAGAATTATTTAAAACTTTCATCCAAAGATCTTCAGAAACAGAGGTAGGTTCAATCCTTTCGAGAAAGTACCCAGCAACTTCTTCTTTAGCCATATTGGTGAGTTTGTTTTCAGGAACAATCTCAACTAAACATTGTTGAAACAATAAACTAGCAGGTGAATTAGCGGGAGTGGTTAATATCTCAAAAGTCATATTTTTTTCTAGTTTATCATATTACTTTCATTACTTCCATTTAGATTAGCCATAGTGCCATCCTGTTCCAATTTGCCGCGGATCTTTTCCAAAGCCAGGCGAATACGGGATTTTACTGTTCCCAAAGGAATTTTTGTAATTTCTGCTATTTCTCCATGGGATTTTTCCTCAAAGAAATTCATTTTCAATAGATTTAGTTGATCTTCAGGAAGGTCATCTAAATATTGTGCCACCATATCGAATTTTTGATCATGTTCGATATTTTCATCTGCCTTGGACTCAATCGGTGGTAGGACGGCTGTTTCAATATCCTCTAATATTGCTTTTCTTGATTTTCTTAATATATCTATCTTTTTATTACGAGCGATGGTGTAAATCCAAGTCGAAGGTGAAGCAACCTTGGGGTCGTAATAGTCAGCTTTGGTCCATATGATAGTCATTGTCTCTTGGATGATCTCTTCTGCGATTGCTTCATCCGCACCAGATTTCATTAAAAAGGATTTCAATCTAGGACTGAAGTAATCAAAAATTTTTTTGAAACTTGCTATATCCTGACTTTTGGCGATATTCACCAACGCCGCCACAAATGGGTTTTTAACCTTAACCATAATCTCCACTTATTATTGTCTATTTATTATTTTAAAAATCAATCTTAATTGGTATATTCGTTCATCAAATTTCATATGTTTTATAAAAATTCTGTAATTCTTATTATGTTTCTATTTCTAAAAAGTAGTTTATTTGCTCATGATTTATCGTTTAAGCATGATCATGGTAAATGGACTTTAAAAAAAGCTTCCAATAATACTTGTTCTATTTTGCAAATTCCTTTGAAAGAGGAGGGTAAATACAAGCTAAGGGGGGCTGTATTATTTTATGTCTTCAAAGACGGTAATGCTGAATATGTTCGCATCGATGCTGGCTACCCGTATAGCACTGAAGAATATGTAAAAGTAACAATTGATAACACTAGCTATCAATTTTTTGGAGAAGACGACTCAGCTTGGTCTATGAAAGACGATAAAATTATTATCGATGCCATGAAAGCAGGAAAAAATATGACAGTAGTTGGATACTCAAAGAAGGGAACTAAAACTACAGATACATATACCTTGATAGGTTTTACTAACGCCTATAAGTCATTACAACAAGATTGTTAATTATAAGATGAAACCAAAAATAGTATTAGCATATTCAGGAGGCCTCGATACAAGCGTGATTCTTAAATGGCTTCAAACAGAATATAATGCAGATGTTATTGCTTATGCAGCCGATCTTGGTCAAGGTGCTGAGCTCACGGAAGCAAAAGCGAAAGCAAAAAAATTAGGTGCTAAAAAGATTTATGTTGAAAATTTAAAAGAAGAATTTGTTCGTGACTATGTCTTTCCTATGTTTCGTTGTAATACAATTTATGAAGGTGAGTATCTTTTAGGAACATCTATTGCAAGACCTTTAATTGCAAAAAGACAAATTGAAATTGCTAAGAAAGAAAAAGCCAATTCTGTATCCCATGGCGCAACAGGAAAAGGAAATGATCAAGTTAGATTTGAATTTTCTTATTATGCCCTAGATCCTAAAATAAAAGTGATTGCTCCGTGGAGAGAGTGGGATTTATCATCTCGAACAAAACTCTTAGAATTTGCGGCCAAACATAAAATTCCTATTATGAAGCACAATAGAACAGAATCACCGTACAGTGTTGATGCCAATGTTTTACACAGATCTGCAGAAGGAAAAATTTTAGAAGACCCTTGGAAAAGACCCCCAGAAAATGTCTTTGGAATATCAAAAAGTCCTCAAGGAGCACCTGATAAAGAAACAGTGATTACAATCCAGTTTAAAAAAGGAGATCCGATTGCTATCAATGGTAAAAAACTTTCCCCTTTCAATCTTTTAGAAAAGCTTAATAAATTAGGTGCAGCTAATGGTATTGGCAGAGTTGATATTGTAGAAAACAGATATGTTGGAATTAAATCAAGAGGTGTTTATGAAACGCCAGGCGGTACTATTTTATTAAAAGCACACCGCGCAATGGAAAGCATTACTTTAGATAGAGAAGAAGTATTCACCAAAGATGAGCTGATGCCAAAATATGCAAGATTAGTTTATAATGGTTATTGGTTTGCCCCTGAAAGAGTTATGATGCAAAAAGCTATTGATGAGACCCAAAAAAGAGTTAACGGTGAAGTCAAACTTGTACTTTATAAAGGCAATGTGATTGTGATTGGAAGAAAGTCTCCTAACAGTCTCTATGACGAAGATTTAGCAACTTTTGAATCATCTAATTATGATCAAAGAGATGCCGAAGGCTTTATTAAGTTAAATGCCCTTCGTTTAAAAAAAAATAAGCTTAAACTCTAGGGCCAACATTTCCTTCAGCTAGGTGAAGTGTATCAATTCTCTCTTCGATTTTATAAATTTTATTATTTTTATCATAGTAAAGCATGTGTATGTCCCAAATACCCTCTATTGTAGAGGAGTTACCTTTTGCTATAGTTATAAAAACTCTTTCTTCACTATCATGATAAACTTTTTCTATAGTCTCGTTCCAATGAGGAAAAGATTTTGCTAAATGTTCAAAAAGATTAAAAATACTTTTTCTGTCATAAATCCCAGCTGCAACGTGTCTGGGGTGTAAAATGAATTTTACATCATCAGTACAATGTTTTAAGAACTCCTCAGGATTATGATCCACCAAAAGTAAATTAAAAATTCTTTTTATTTCTTCCTTATCCATCAAAGGCGAGGATAGAGTAAAAAAGGGTAAAGTTAACTAATTAATTATGAAAATTAATGATTAATATACTTTTCTTTGTATTGATCTTGAGATTCTGAGTCGACAGTACCCCTAGGGTCTCCTAACCCCGCATGCCTATATGCTGACGTTACTGTATTTCTTAAAAGACAAGCAATAGTCATTGGACCAACTCCACCAGGAACAGGAGTAATTTTGGATGCCTTGTTTGACGCGCTTTCAAAGTCTACATCACCTACTATTTTACTTCCTTCACTTCCGTCTTCTTTAGTTACCGGTATTCTATTTATACCGACATCAATAACCACTGCGCCTTCTTTTAACCAATCTCCATTAACCATCTCTGGTCTTCCTGCAGCAACAACAACTACATCTGCTTGAGAGCAGATAGACTCCACATTCTTTGTTTTAGAATGAACAACAGTGACGGTACAAGACTCTTCGATTAAGAGTTGAGACATGGGTTTACCCACAATGTTTGATCGACCAACTACAACTGCATTTTTACCTGTCAAATCGTCAACATTATCTTTTAAAAGTAATAATGAACCTAATGGGGTACATGGAATAAATGCTTTATTGAGCATATCGCCACCGATAGAAAGCCTTCCTGCATTAATAGCATGAAATCCATCTACGTCTTTTTCAACAGCGATTGCATCAATCACACTTCTTTCATCAATCTGTTTTGGAAGAGGTAACTGAACTAAAATCCCGTGAATGTCAGGATCTTCATTAAGCATTTTAATTAGTTTTAATAATGTTTCTTGATCTGTAGTGTCATCTAATTTGTAGTCTTTAGTTTTGATATTACACTCTGCTGCCATTTTTGTTTTAGCACCAACATAAACTTTACTCGCTGGATTTTCGCCTACTAGAACAACTGCTAAGCAAGGCTCCACTTTACTTTTTTCAATTAATCGATCTGCATCTTCTTTTACTTGTGATCTAATTTTCGCTGCGAACGCTTTTCCGTCAATAATATTTGCCATCTAAAATCTCCTTTATCCCCTTGGCCAATACTCAATGAGTAAATCTTTAAATAAGTAAATAAGTAAAATCAATAGAACTGGAGATATATCAATACCTCCAAAATTAGGTAAGTACCTTCTAATATAATTTAACGGAGGATCAGTGAGTTTTTGAAAACTTTCATATACCTTCCATAAAAAAATATTTTGACTATTGAGTATGTTAAAGTGAAATAACCACGAAATAACAACATAGAAAAATACAATTAACGTATAAAAATCTAGTATGCGTACCAAAAATAAAAGCAGTGAATTCACGATTGTAAATTATAAAAATTTACTAGTCCCGTCTATTAAATAAGAAATTTCTGCAGCGCTCTGATTGGGGATTTGTAAATACTGTGTCAGGATGTCCTTGCTCTTCAACTAAACCTTCATGTAAAAAAATAACTTTATTAGAAACCTTTCTGGCGAATTCCATTTCATGTGTGACAACTAACATAGTTTTTCCCTCGCTTGCTAAATTTCTTAACACAGATAAAACTTCATCGACTAGCTCTGGGTCAAGAGAAGAAGTGGGCTCATCAAACAATAATATTTCAGGTGAAATTGCTAAGGCCCTTGCAATGGCAGCACGTTGTTGCTGTCCTCCAGATAAATGAGCAGGATATTCATGGGCTTTTTCTTCAATTCCTACTTGTTTTAATAATTGCATAGCTAAATCTATTGAGTCTTTCTTGTCTTTGCCTAATACATGCACTGGTGCTTCGATAATATTTTCTAAAATTGTCATATGGCTCCATAAATTAAAACTTTGGAATACCATTCCTAATTTCTTTCTGATCAAAATAATTTTTGATTCTAAGTCTTTATTAGGTTTTTCTAAATTTTCGTTGTCACAATTTACTCTTTCACCACAGACGTCAATAGTCCCAGCACTGGGCTTTTCAAGAAAATTAATACATCTCAGCATCGTGCTTTTTCCAGATCCTGAGCTTCCAATGATGCTAATAACATCCCCTCTGTTGGCAACTAAATCAATTCCTCTTAAGACTTTGTTATCTCCAAAATTTTTATACAAATTGGATATTTCTAAAACTTTCATTTAAAACTAATATTTCATCTTTTATATTTTATTGATATTAATAATTGTAATTAATCTAGAAAACAGACTACATTTTCCCTAAATTTGCATTATAAATTATTCACTGCTTGTAAAAAGCTAGTTTATTCAATCATTTTTAGCATTCAATTTTAATTTATAAAAATCTTGTTTGTGCTAGGGTAAATCATGGATGAAGAAAATACAGATTCTATTTCACAAGATCTAGATAATGACTCCAAGATGGTGCTTGTCGGATCTGGTGTAAGAATTGAAGGGCGAATTGACGGAGCTGAAAGCACTGATGTATCTGGCTCATTAAGTGGAACGCTTAAGAGCTCAAGAATAAGTATAAATACCTCCGGTAGCTTTAATGGAGATATGAATGGTCAGGATGTAGTTATCTCAGGAAATGTCGAAGGTGAAATTACCTCAGAAGATACTATTATCGTTAATCAGTCTGCAAAAATAAAAGGAACTATAGAGTATTCATCTTTACAAGTAAGCTATGGCGCAAAGTTAGAAGGGTCTCTCAGACATCGAGGAAGCATTCAAAATTATAGCACTGTAACTTCAGTGTCTGATGAAAACATTGAAGGCGCTGAAAGTAACATTGATGAAAAAACCGAAGATGTAGAAAATAATACTGATGAAGAGGACAACCAATAATGTCAATATTTGGATCAAATGAAAAAAAAGAAGAGACTAATACAACTTTCTTGTTTGATACTGAGAAAGATACAATAAATCAGTCGAACTTAGCTAAGGATATTAAGATACATGGATCTCTTGAAGCTAAAGATTACATAGAGTTTTCTGGTAACATCAATGGAACTATAAAATCTTCTACAGTCAATATAAGGCAAGCTGGCTTTGTTAAGGGGACAGTCTCAGGAGACAGTGTCACAATTGAAGGTGAAATCGATGGAGACATACAGGCCAAAGACTTATATATAAAATCTACTGCAAAAATTAAAGGAACCATTAGATATACCAACATAGATATCCAAAATGGCAGTATAATTAACGCAGATTTGTTCTACTCTTCCTAGATAGTTAAGTTTATTAATCAAATTATTGATAAATGTTTGTCCATTTATCCCAATTTAGTTTATATTTTTGACTAGTAATTATTCAATTTAATAGAGGAAGAACTTAAAGGAGAAAATTATGAAAAAGACAATGTTATCAGCCCTTGCCGCTTTATTGTTGGCAGGTTCTGCGTGGGCTGACACAATAAGAATGGGTACTGAGGGTGCCTATCCTCCATATAATTTTATTAATGACAATGGAGAAGTTGATGGATTTGAAAAAGATGTCGGTGACATGCTTTGTATTCGTGCCAACCTTGACTGTGTTTGGGTTATTAACGAATGGGACTCAATTATTCCCAACTTAGTATCAGGTAACTACGATACTATTATTGCAGGTATGTCTATCACTGCTGAGCGTGATGAGGTAATTGACTTTACACAAGATTACTTTCCACCATCTCCATCAGTCTACATGGGCTTAAGTGGAGCAGATGTTGACGTAGACGGTGGTGTAATTGCAGCACAAACTTCAACTATTCAAGCTGGTTATGTAGCTGCAAGTGGAGCTACCCTTGTTGAGTTTGCTACTGCAGAGGAAACTATTTCTGCCGTTCAAAACGGTGAAGCTGATGCTGTATTAGCAGATGGTGATTACTTATTGCCAATTATTGCTGAGTCTGGTGGTGAATTTGCTGCAGTGGGTGAAGTTTCAATTGGCGGTGGCGTTGGAATGGGTATCCGTGAGTCTGATGGAGAGTTAAAAGCAACAATGAATAAAGCTATTAGCTCAATGAAAGAAGATGGATCATTAAATGCATTAATCAAAAAATGGTTTGGTGCAGATGCAAATACTTTTTAAGATCATATAATTTAATTTATGAATGTGGAGGCAGATATGCTGTCTTCACATTCTCTCAAACTTCCATTATTAATTTTTTTAAAGAGACTGGTTCAGCCCTAATGGCCAGCCAAAGTTCTTGAAAAAAATTATCATAATCGGCGGAGGTATCGTTGGTGCTTCATTTGCTTATCATGCATCACTATACAACTCAAACAAGATAACTATTCTAACTGATGCCTTGCCAGGTGATAGTAAGCAGGCGACCAGTAACACATGGGGATGGGTTAACGGCTACTCTAATAATGACAAAGACTATGCTGATTTTAGATTGGCTAATTTAGACTATTGGCCAAAGTTATTAGAGGAAGTTAAAAACTTCAAATATACATCAAAAGGAGCATTTTTTTGGGATATGGATGATGAAAATTTGAATAAAACCATAAATCAACATAATGGCTGGGGTCACCGAGTAAAAAAAATATCACAATTGCAAATATCAGAAATTGTACCTGAGTTAAATGAATTACCTATCATAGCTGGCTTTGGAGAAAATGATTTAGCTTTAGAGGGCTCTCAGATTACATCAAAATTAATAGAAAATAGCGGATGTGAAATTAAAAAAATAAAAGTGTCTGGACTTATATATAAAAAAGATCGTGTCATGGGTGTGAAAACTGAAAAAGGAATACTTAATGCAGATGAAATTATCATTGCAGCAGGGCTTGGAGTCACCGATTTGCTCTCAAGTATAAATATCAATTTTGAAATGAAATCAAGTTTAGGACTTTTAGCATATACAAAACCATTGCCCTTATTATTAAAACATCCTATTACAGGCAAAAATTTCCATGTAAGACAAGATGACCAAGGGCGTTTAGTAATTGGAGGTAAGTTTGATGAAGATATTAGTGAAGAGAGGAATACCAAACAAGCTGCTGAAAATCTTGTGCAAGAAGTTTCAGCAAAACTTAATTATAATGATAAAATAACTCTTGATTATTTTACTCTTGGTCTCAGACCACTACCTATTGATGGTAGGCCAAAAATTGGAAGGTTGATGAATAATTCTGGAAAAGAGATTAAAGGAGTTTATTTGGCAGTAATGCACTCAGGAGTAACAAATGCACCTTTGGCAGGAAAACTTGGAATGCAAGAAATTATTAGTGGTGTTAGACATCCTTTGATTTCTAATTTCATAACTCAAAAAACAATAGATAATGATAGTTAATATAAATGTTTAGTTATTGCGTTGAACCAAAAAGTCTTGAGGGTCTAATGTGGCTTTCCTGTTACATAACTACACCAAAGCACATGTCTTTTTATACTTCCTTTTTAGTAGTATTGATTTTAATTTCATTGGCCGCACCTTTAGCCATGGCCTTTGGATTTGTGGGCGCAATAGCTTCAAGATCAACTATTAGATTTTTTCGGTATATTGGAAAAGGATATCTTGCAATGATAAGGGGCATACCAGATATTGTTTTCTTTTTATTTATACCAATAGCTCTTGACCAAGCCTTTGAGTATCTCAGACATAAGGCTCTTTGTCCTGATGTAACAGAAGCGATTAGACAGGGCA
>Ga0181601_10005666_pt1 | contig 10373 bp, 7 predicted proteins | sample 041ome_8_FD_133020 | JGI IMG/M metagenome (GOLD analysis project Ga0181601, IMG submission 133020) | Coastal salt marsh microbial communities from the Groves Creek Marsh, Skidaway Island, Georgia - 041407BS metaG (megahit assembly) | ecosystem: Environmental > Aquatic > Marine > Intertidal zone... | reverse complement strand
GTGTTGCGATATTTGCCGCAACCATGGCGGCGCCAGCGCGTTTTGCGGTAAACGGGTCTATCTGTTTGTAGATTGTACCAATTTCGGCACGTTGTTGATTATCAAGTACCGGCAGGTTGATCGCGCCTGGAACATGGTCATCGGCAAATTCGGCTGGTGAACGAACATCAATAATAGCGTCAAACTGCGTGTCAAAAAGCGCTGGCAAGTCAGCTGAAATACGTTTTATCGGTGGAGCCATGGAAGTTACTGCCCTCTGCCAGCGAAGGTCTGGGTGATATGCAGCCCATAATAATTTTGCGCAAAAGAACCAATGATAGCCGCTTTATGACCGGTTTCCGAGAGTGACGATACCACTTTGTGTGCGTAATTTTCAGAAAAAACCCCAAGCAAACCGCCGCTTGTTTGCGGGTCAAACAGGATTTGCGCCAAAATATCAGGCGGCATATGGCCGGCGTGCAGTTTCACCGCAAGACGATTTTGCTCGTGCAGGCTTGACCTAATGCCGGCGCTGAGCAGGTCACGCGCACCGTCTAATATAGGCAAACAAGACACGTCAATATGACACCCCTTGTAGCCTAGACGCAGTGCCAGATTTAGGGCATGCCGAGCGAGGCCAAACCCAGTGACATCGGTCGCCGCGTGCGCGCTGTGTTGTTTAAAGAAATGTGCTGCTGCCGCATTGCTGCGGGTCATTTCGGCAATGGCAGCATCCACCCACGCCGCGTTAGCGCATAACTGCATATTGGCGGCCATGATGACACCGCTACCGATAGGTTTTGTCAGAACCAAAACCAGCCTATCCATTTTGTCAGGCTGCAGGTGAATATGTGCATGTGGTGTGCTGCCCGTTACCGCAAAACCAATTGACAGGCCGCCGCCCTCGCTGGTGTGACCACCGACAAGCTTTACACCAGCCGCGCTATGCGCCAACAACGCGCCTGCTAACAAATGTGTCAATTGATTGGTCTGTATCGATATTTCAGATTCTGGTAAATTTATAATTGCTAGTGAATATAGAGGGTTGGACAAAGATGCGTAGATATCACTGAAAGCATGGACTGAGGCGATTTGCCCAAGGATAAAGGGGTCTGTGACAATTTCTGAGAGCACATCGACAGATTGCACAAGCCGCGTGCTGGCCGGTATTTCTGGCAACAGGGCACTGTCTGTCTCAAGGCCAGATGGGGGCATCAATTCTGGGTTGGCACCGTTGGCAAGAGCGATTGTAACAGCGTCATGCATTGCTGTTTGCAAAACCTGATGGCTGGTTTTTGCGGCACATCCAAGACAGCGCATTGCAGAAAATGCTGGGTCATGCACCAAAATATTGTCTGTGGCCATGTTGGCTGTGTCAGACGTATGGAGCGTGTCTGGCGCGGCATGTCGCGGCACCCCAGCAAAACCTGTGATGGCTGCAGGCAGCGGCATTTTTAAATTTTTGTATTTTGTCATAAAGCGCTGGTCAATCCAGCATTTCATATGCCACCACGCCCGTCCTGAAACGGCCAAATTGCCGCGCGCCGCAATCGCGCTTCCATCGGCAGTACCTATCAAGGCTAGGTAGTGTTTTTGGGGGCGCCAGTGCCGTAGTGCTTTTCCGAGAATGAAACGGCGCAGGTTGGCGGCAAGAATCCGCCCGGCGCGCACCGCAAACACCCCAGCCTTTGGCCGTGGGCCGTGGCGCACCGACGCGCAATCACCTGCGGCAAAAATATAAGGGTGGCTTACCGACTGCAAACTAGGGCCGACAGTGATAAACCCATGCTGATCCAAGGCGAGCCCCGTACTGGCCAGCCATAAAGGGGCAGTGACGGCGGTCACCAAAAAACACGCATCAAAATCTACTTTGTCGGCATTATCAAGGGTCACATGCTGTTTATCAATGTTAATGACATAATGCCCACGGATTACCTTTGCCCCGATGTCATGCAGCCGGTTTTCAACAAGCCTGCCCGCCCGCGGCGCCATATGTGGCATCAAACGGGAAGATCGACTGATTATGGCAAGCTCTGGCAGGTGCCCAGTCTCATTTTTCCAACGTGTTGCAAGTGATAGCGCCAATTCGCATCCCGCCGCCCCGCCACCGATAATCGCCAGCTTTTTGGGCAAGTCAGCGGCGAACAGCGCGAGAAATTTTTCTTGAAATGCGGCAATAGGTTTTACCGGAACGCTATTTTGATCGGCCCCCGGAATAAGCGCTGTATTGGGGTGTCCGCCAATATTGATCGATAAAATATCAAAATTTAGGGCTGGGCGATCATCGAAAAAGATTGTTTTGGTATCCGCATCAATACCGGTGACACTGGCGATAATAATGCGGGCGCCAGCAAATTGCGCAAGGTGGCGTAAATCAATATGAAGTTCATCGTCGTCCCACACCCCCTCGACATAGCCGGGCAGCATTCCCGAATAGGGCGTTCGGCTGGCATTGGTGACTAATGTTAGGCGCACCCCCGGCAGTGGCGTCATGGCAAAGGCTTTGAGAACGGCAATCTGGGCATGCCCCCCACCGACCAGCACCAGATCTGCCAGAATGGGTTGGTTATTCTGCATTAGCTGCCATAATGGCCGAGCTGCCCCTTAAAAAAGGTTGCTGCGGGCCGGTCTGAAAGATGCTGCGCGCGCATCACCTCACCAACAAAAATACTATGATCGCCACCTTCGTAAATGCGCCATGGACGACACTCTATATGGGCCAGCGCGTTAGCAATCAACGGGTGACCATGATGTCCAAATTCCCACGCAATACCGCTAAAACGGTCGGTGTCCTGACCGGCAAAGCGTTGGCATAATTCAGTCTGGTCGGCAGCCATTATATTGACAGCAAAACCGGCGGCTTCTTCAAATAGCGCCAGCTGCGCGTTTTTGTTATCAAGCGACCATAAAACCAATGGCGGGTTAAGTGATACTGAATTGAAGGAATTTACCGTCAGCCCGTAGGGGGTGCCATCCGGCTTGGTGACCGTGACAATGGTAACGCCGGTTACATAATCTGATAGCACCCGACGTAGTGCTGTGTGCGTTACCGGTGTATCATTCATTTTTATGGTCACTCTTTTACTAAATTAGGGCGATATAGGCGCGGTTTGTTTCGCACTACCAGCAACTATGGCGTTACCAGGGGCGTGATTTGCCCAGCAATCTATCAGACACGGGCCCAGCAAAACACACTGGGGCACATCACTTTCTATTCAACATCTTTCTATTCCAGGTCCTTACATACCGTTTAATCAAGCCCTCGGATAGGGTTTCGGCAATAATTACAGCAATAAAAATCAACAGACAGCCAATCACAGCTATGCCGCCAAGGGCTTCACCAAGAAGCCACCAGCCAAATAACGCGGCAAAAACCGATTCTAGAGATAGGATCACCGCGGCGGCGGCGGCGGGGGTGTGGCGCTGTGCAACAAGCTGCAAGGTGTAGCCAACCCCCACCGCCATCACCCCTGCAAACGTCAATTGCGGCAGCATAGGCAGAAAATCGCCTATGGCTGGGGCTTCAACGGGGACCATAATCAGCCCGGCAAGAACCGCGGTTACCACTGATTGACAGACCGATAGCTGCAAGGGGGCCCCCACTTTTTCAAGAACATGCTGTATGAGTAAAATATGCCCTGCCCAGAAAAACGCACCGCCAATAATCAAAAAATCGCCATATTGGGCGTCGAGCGATGACGTACCAGACAGTAAATAGCTTCCGATCATTGAAAAGACGACGGCGGGCCAAATAGTGATAGATATTTGGCGGCGTAAAAATATCGCGGCAATTATGGGCACCAGCGGCACATACAGTGCCGTTAGAAAAGCGGCGTTCGCCACATTTGTATAGATTAGGGCCGTCTGTTGCAACGCGATGCCGCCAAACATCATGCCGCCTAAACCGAAGGCCTCAAACGCCAATCTACGGTCCTTTTTTAGGATGCTGAGCAGATTTATGCGACGTGATTCAAAATAGGCAAATGGTACAATAACAGCGGCACCAATGAGGTAACGCCCAAAGGTAAATCCCATCGGGCCAATGGTTTCCATGCCGGTTTTTTGTGCAATGAATGTCGCCCCCCACACAATGGCGGTGATACACATCAAACAATTGGCAACTAATCGTGACAAACCAACAAGGTCCTTTGTAACAGATGTAAACGGCTTTAGTGCCGGTTTCTGTTGCCCCGATGGCGTAACAGATTTGCTATAAACATGGTTGTGCGGGGCATATAGGCATAAGGCTTTTCAATAGTCACCGATGGCCGCACAAACCCGCGGAAAATTGTGTAAAGCATTAGCAGAATATGCGCCAGCGATACATAGGTAAATAAATATGGCGGGCCAAATATATCAATCACATAACCAGCAATAATTGGCGAAACAATCGCGCCTATCGCGTAAAAGAAAATCAATGACGCACTAAGATCGAGCATCTGGTCGGATGTCGCAAAATCATTCGCATGGGCTGCTGCCAAGGAATAGATTGGAAAGGTCGTAAACCCAAACAGAAAGGCAAAGGTAAAAATGAGCTGATGCCCAAAAATTACACTGGTCGCAATTGATGTGCTCATCAACAAGCAGGTGACTGTGGCTAAAACGCCAAATATCATCAATACTGTACGCCGGTTCATCCGGTCTGCCAGTGCGCCAGCTGGCCATTGCGCGACCAACCCGCCAATAATCGATGCCATTAAAAACACCGCAATGTCAGTGATGTTCAGCCCAATATTAGCCGCATATAACGGCGCAACAGACCCAAACGCGGCGGTTGACATCCCCGCCACCGCGACCCCAACCGCGGCCAGCGGCGAAATTGACATCGCCAAAAGGGGGCGCAGCTTGCTTTGGGCCGGCAGTGAGGGTTCTTTTGATTGCGTCAGTGCCAAGGGCATCATCGACAGACACATGATAATCGCAATGATATTATAGGAAATATAGCTTGCGGGTGTAAGCACAGCGATCATTGCATTGGCGCATAATTGTCCAGCAAGGTCTACCATCCGATAGATGCTGAATACGCGGCCGCGGATAGCATTAGTGATTTTCGCCTGAAGCCAGCTCTCAATAACTGTGTAACAGCCAGCCACCGCAAAGCCAGCAATGGCACGTATAACCGTCCAGGCAATAGGGTCAGGCATCAATGGGTGGGCAATGATGGATATCGTTGCCAGCCCCACCATAACCGCAAAAGCCCGCGAATGCCCGGTGCGGAACACCAGTTTGGGGCTAACCACGCACCCGGTTAAAAACCCAACGAAATGCCCTGACGCAATAAGGCCAATTTCGACAGATGAAAAATTCAAGGACTGCCCTGAAATAGTGTCAAACGGGCGCAAGGTACCGATGCTCATCTGCACAAGCAGAATCGATACAAATAATGCCGAAAGTGAGATTAAAAGACGCACGTCATGTACATCCGTTGTTGGAAAAAACTAGTGGCCTGATGCCAAGATTGAGGTGGTTTGCACAGAAAGGAAAGCCGTTTTTATGGTTTTGCCTAAAACTTTTGAATTAAAAAAGATTTTCACTGGTAAATCTGGTGCTGGCGATCAATGCGCGCAGGCGCCGCGCTGGAGGCCCGGACCGGAATTGAACCGATGTACACGGTTTTGCAAACCGCTGCATAACCACTCTGCCACCGGGCCGGTGCGAGGCAACTTGGCAGGTGATATACGATGATCGCGGTGGCGTCAATGATCTGCTGCGGTTTTGCCGATAGTTTATGTATTAGTTTTTTCTAATTAAATATTAACGCTGTTATTTTGCCAAAACTGTTCTTTTGAGGAGTTGCTCATGGATAATTTTGGCGGAGCATAATGATCAAAAAATGGTTTATTGGCGTTGTGCGTCCACAGCAAGGCTTGTCATTAGTTGAATTGCTGGTCGCATTGACTGTTTTTTCATTAATCAGCGCTGCTGGCTTAAAGATTTTCCAAGCCACACAGGAAAGTTTTTTTGATGGCCGCGTAACGCTGGCGGCGACCCAGCGCAATGAAGCCATTGCCGCCTTCATCTATGGCGATTTTGTAAATAAGGCCCTGCCAGCATCAGATGCGCCGCGCCTCTACATAAACGGTTTGATGCCGGCCGGATGGAGGTTTCTAGAAGGTTTTTTGCCCATGATTTTGATCAAAGCAACCCGATTAACTTCACTTTGAATCAGGCTGTGCCCTTTGCGCGGGACAAAAAATTTCGGTTTACGTTTTTTTCTGCTGGCACCTTGGCAGAGGGCGGTTGCGACACACCGACACCGCACAACTGCCAGCCCGTTCAAATGCAAGGCAACAGCAATCTTGCGATTTTAGGTGGGCCAAAGGCATCCGGCCTATGGTTCGCACACCCTGATAACCTTTACAGCTGTATAGATGGCGAAATAAACAGCATATGTGGCCATTACCGCGAATGGGGAGGCAGTCCGAATGACCCCAACATTTCGCTTGGCGCGGTTGTGCCGATTGATGCTGCCACGCACCAAAAGCACTGCGTATCAAACTAACCATGTGTAAATTACTGATTAGCTGTCCAAAGGGTAAAAAATATCTGTCAAAATTACTGGCAAAATCATTGTGTCACCGGCAAAAAATTGTATAAGGGTATGGTCAGCTTTCACAAGTAGATTTTCGTGGATTTCTTGCGGTCCGGAGATCACGACAATACGCAACCTAAAAACCAGTCAGTTCAAGTGAGTAATGACGATGAGTACTAACGCATTTGCAGCAGCGCGTAAAACAATGGTGGATTGCCAGTTACGACCGTCAAAGGTCACCAACCAGCATGTTTTGGACGCTTTTTTGAGCGTGCCCCGCGAAGAGTTTGTTGGCAAGCAACAACGTGCATTGGCATATGTTGATGAAGATTTGCCATTGCCGGGTGGGCGCAGTTTAATGGAACCTATGGTTTTGGCGCGTTTGGTGCAGGCTTTGGATGTGCGGCCAGACGACCATGTGTTGATTGTTGGTGCGGCCAGTGGCTACGGCACAGCTATCGTCGCCAGCTTGGCCAAGTCGGTTATTGCTATTGAAACCCGCACCACGCTTGTTGAAAAGGCGCAAGATGCTTTAGTATCAATTGGCATTGATAACGCGGTGATTGTGAAGGCACGGCTGGTTGATGGTTACCCAAACGAGGCGCCATACGACCGTATTTTGATCGAAGGCGGGGTTGAAACTGTGCCAAATGAGCTATTGCAGCAATTGTCTGCAAAAGGAATTTTGGCAGCGGTACATCGCAAACCCGGTACGCCGGTTGGTGTCGCCAGTTTGTGGACGCGGTCTGGTAAAAGCTTTGTGCGCACCCCGTTATTTGATGCGCGTGTGCCAAATCTTGATGAATTCACTGCCAAGGCTGAATTTTCCTTTTAACCCTGAATGGATGCCCTTTTTATGCTAAACCGGACTTTACGCGCTGTATCTGTCATGTGGCTTGGTATCGGTTTCGTTGCTGTGGCAGATATCTCGGCTGGCGCTGATACCCTTGATGAGGCGCTGCGAGCCAGTTTGCAGACCTCAGCTGAATTGTCTGCGGCACGGCAAGGCTGGCTGGCGGCCCGTGAAACCGTCAAAACCAAAACATCAACCAGTGATTTGAGCGCAACCCTATCGGCGACAGGCAATCATTCCCGTACTGACAGCCCGTCAAATGATGGGTTTAAACAATCAGAATATGCGTCGACCAGCATCACCCTTGCCAAAGATTTGTATGATGGGGGGCAAACCAAAGCCAACACGCGGCTCGCACAAATACAGCTTGATCAGGCAACCGCAGTCTATTTGGGTACTGAACAAAAAGTCATTTTGGCGACCATTGAAGCGTATCTGAATGTATTAAAAGCGCGCCGTGAAGTGCAGCTAAATGATGCCAACCTAAAACGCTTGGAAGCGCATGTGAATGCGGCGCGCATTCGCGTTGAGGCCGGCGCGGCAACGCCGACCCGCTTGGCCGAGGCCGAGGCCCGTTTCGCCCGGGCAAAGTCTACCGCGTTAGAGGCTACGACAGATTTACAAAACGCCGAAGATAAATACCGGTCACTGACTGCTTTAACCGCAGCAAATTTGACTTTGCCTGCGGCTCCGCAAACCCTGCCAGCGTATATTTTGGACGCTGAACAAACGGCGCTTGCAAACCATCCGACGGCGCGCGCGGCGATCGCGGCAGAGCAGGCCGCAGCCCAAGCCTTTGACACCTTGAAAGCGTCAGTAAGCCCAACCTTGTCATTGTCAGTGTCGGCAACATCCAAAGATGCCACTGGTAAATCCTCTGACTCAGACGTGCTGGCGGGCGCGCTTGTGTTTTCAACACCGATCATGTCGACCAGCGCGACCCGCGCTAAGGCCCGGAATATAGCCGCAACGCATCAACAAGCCAAATATGCCCGTAGCGAAGCCATGCGGGTTGTGGAAGTTGCCGCCCGCGCCGCGTTTCGCACCCGGCAGACCGCCCAAATCAACCTTGATGCGGTGCAGCGTGAACTAAAAGCCTCAAAGTTGGTTGCCGCCGGCATCGCCAGTGAGGCGCAATTTGGCCAAAAAACAACGCTCGACCTTTTGGATGCCGAACAAGATGTAAATGACGCCGAATTACGTCTTGTTACCGCCGAGCATAACATGCGGTTAGCGGCCTACAGATTGCAATCGGCTGTTGGTGGCCTGACGGCGGCGGCAATGGGGTTGGGCGAGGTTCTTGGCGCGCTGTCTGATATGCCGGTCCCGGCAGACCCTTACAGCATCGTGTTTCCATTTTCGCGCCGCGTAACTGAATAGCTTTTTTGTGGGCTTTTCTCTCAGCAAAATCGTCAAAAAATGTTTTTGTTCGAAACCGGTGTGTGCCACCGTAAATGATGTGGTGGCGCTAGATCGGGTAGTGTGGCATGCACCGCATCATAGCCCGCTGGGCGGTGAGGGTGCCGCTGCCAATAGCCATCTGGCAAATGCGGCTGGCGATGTTGTTGACTTGGACAACGTTGTGTTACGCGGTAACCGCCACAATAGCAGTGGCAGCGATCTGTAAATCTATCGATCACGGCTAAATCCAAAATTGCGGGCACTGTCACACAAGCGACGTGTTTTGCTTATGCTGTTTCACGATATTATGGCAGAAATGCGCGAAGATTCGTTGCATGCGCGCCAACAAAGTCGTACAAAAACGCTGCCTTTATAATTTCAACCGACGCTTTATTCAGTTTGTAACATGACCGATCCTGTCCTGCCGAAAACCTATGATCCCCACGCAATCGAATCCAGCTGGTATGACAAATGGATAAGTAGCGGGCATTTTGCCTGTGATCCGGCGTCTGAAAAACAGCCCTATACCATTATGATGCCGCCACCGAATGTGACCGGCAATTTGCATATGGGGCACGCGCTGACGTTCACTTTGCAAGACTTATTGATCCGCTATCATCGCATGGCTGGACGTGATGCCTTGTGGCAACCGGGCACTGACCATGCTGGCATTGCCACGCAGATGGTTGTGGAACGCCAGCTGGCCGCTAGCAATATCAGCCGGCGCGATTTAGGCCGTGACGCCTTTGTTGAAAAAGTCTGGGAATGGAAAGCCGAGTCTGGCGGCATGATTCACAAGCAATTAAAACGGCTTGGTGCCTCGCCAGATTGGGATCGTGAACGTTTTACGATGGATCCAGGCTTATCTGATGCAGTGATAAAAACATTTGTTGCGCTGCACCGGGACGGGTTGATTTATCGAGACAAGCGTCTGGTCAACTGGGACCCCCAATTAATGACGGCAATTTCTGATTTGGAAGTTGAACAGCGCGACCAGCAAAGCTCTATGTGGCATCTGAAATATCGCATAGCTGGTACCGAAGATAGCTTTATTTCGATTGCCACTACGCGGCCTGAAACGATGCTTGGTGACGGCGCCGTTGCGGTAAATCCAGAAGATGAGCGCTACCAGCATCTGATTGGAAAAATGGCTGTGCTGCCGTTGTCTAACCGGCAAATTCCGATTATTGCCGACGATTATGCCAAAATGGATAAAGGCTCTGGCGCCGTAAAAATCACTCCAGCTCATGATTTCAACGATTTTGAAGTTGGCCGGCGCCATAATTTGCCGTTGATAAATTTGATGACGGCAACCGCGGCGATGGAGTCAATTGACGAAATACCGAAAAAATACTGGGGGCTTGATCGCTATGAGGCGCGCCGCCAAATTCTTGAAGACCTTGCGGCTGAAGGTCTTGTTGAGCGTGAAGAAATTTTAGCGAATGTCGTGCCGCATGGTGATCGTTCTGGCGTGGTGATTGAACCATGGCTTATGGACCAATGGTATGTAAACGCCGAAAGACTTGCCGCACCGGCGATCAAGGCGGTTGAAGATGGGCGTACAAAATTTGTACCGGAGCGCTGGAACAAAACCTATTTTGAATGGAT
>Ga0181601_10005664_pt1 | contig 10376 bp, 6 predicted proteins | sample 041ome_8_FD_133020 | JGI IMG/M metagenome (GOLD analysis project Ga0181601, IMG submission 133020) | Coastal salt marsh microbial communities from the Groves Creek Marsh, Skidaway Island, Georgia - 041407BS metaG (megahit assembly) | ecosystem: Environmental > Aquatic > Marine > Intertidal zone... | reverse complement strand
GTACCAACCTGCCATTACATGATGGGTGGAATTCCGACCAACGTCCATGGACAGGCCTTGACACAAAACAGCGCAGGGGAAGACGAAATCATTCCCGGCTTGTTCGCGGTGGGCGAAGTCGCCTGTGTATCCGTACATGGGGCCAACCGACTTGGTGGCAACAGTCTGCTTGATCTGGTGGTGTTTGGCCGCGCAGCGGGCAAACACATCGAAGAAATGCTGTCCCAGGGTATTGAGCAGCGCCAAGTGTCACAATCAGATGTGGAGGCAGCCTCAGAGCGCTTGGAGAAGTTGAACGAATCCACCTCGGGTGAGAGCGTTCCGGCTCTGCGGGCGGAATTGCAGCAGGTCATGCAGAATCACTTTGGCGTGTTTCGCAAAGGCGATTTCATGCAGGAGGGAGTCAAGAAGCTCGAATCGATTCGCGAGCGTCTGGGCAACCTTTACCTGGAAGATAAGAGCGCAACATTCAACACGGCTCGTATAGAAGCATTGGAGCTGCAGAACCTGTTTGAAGTAGCTGAAGCGACAGCCATAGCTGCGGAAGGCCGAACCGAGAGTAGGGGAGCGCATGCGCGAGACGATTACCGTGAGCGTGATGATGAAAACTGGTTATGCCATTCCCTGTATTTTCCCATTGATAAAAAGCTTGGCAGACGAGAGGTGAACTTTTCACCTAAGACTGTCGATACATTCGAACCTATGGTTCGTACTTATTAATTTTGGAATTGGCTCCAGAATTAGCATTTTCCTGATTAAGAAACTGATAGAAGGTTATAGATAACGTGTTAGTTAGCATCTACCGATACAACCCGGAAACAGATAGCAAGCCAAGCATGCAGGAATTCGAAGTGGCTTTGCCTGAGGGCAAAGACCTGATGGTGCTGGATGTACTGGCCTTAGTGAAAGAACAGGATTCATCGGTTGCCTACCGACGTTCCTGTCGAGAAGGTGTGTGCGGGTCCGATGGCATGAACATCAACGGCACCAATGGCCTGGCGTGCATTACGCCGCTCTCTGCAGTTGGTGGGTCCGCTAATAAATTGGTATTACGACCGCTCCCTGGGTTGCCTGTGATCCGCGATCTGGTGGTAGATATGTCGATTTTTTACCAGCAGTTCGAAAAGGTTAAGCCTTATCTGATTAACAATACGCCGGCACCGGCGATTGAGCGACTGCAGTCTCCTGAAGATCGCGCCAAGCTCGATGGTCTCTATGAATGTATTTTATGCGCCTGTTGCAGCACTAATTGCCCATCGTTTTGGTGGAATCCAGATAAATTTATCGGCCCGGCAGGATTACTGCAGGCTTATCGGTTTCTGGCAGATAGCAGAGATACAGCCACCGCGGACCGGTTGGCAGACCTTGATGATCCATTCAGCGTTTTCAGATGTCGCGGAATTATGAACTGTGTTGCGGTTTGTCCCAAAGGGCTTAATCCTACGCGGGCGATTGGGCATATCAGGAGCATGCTTATTTCGCAGGGAACCTAAAGCGGTCACCAAGCCGTGAAAATGACTTTACCCCGTTTTCTATTAGTAGGGTTTCGAATAGTCAAAGGACAGGACAATGCAAGAAAACGTAATGGAATTAATGTGGAGCACCGGACATCTTTCGGGCTCCAACGCTGAATATGTAGAGGAACTCTACGAAAGCTTTCTTTCTGATCCTGATTCTGTGCCTGAACAATGGCGGTCTTTCTTCGAATCCTTGCCTTCACCAGACGGCAGGGGTGCTACCCAAGATGTCTCACACGCGGACATAAAACGCGACTTCAAGACCCTTAGCAAAGTCAGCCGCTACGCACCCGTTCTTAGCAATGAGGCGGTAATTAATTCAGAACACGAGAGCAAACAAGTTCATGTTCTGCAGTTAATAAGCTCATACCGGGTGCGAGGTCACCAAAAGGCGAACCTTGATCCGCTCGGCATCATGCATCGCGAGCGTGTGCCCGACCTAGAGCTTGAGTTTCATGACCTTTCCCAAATCGACTCCTCCACTGTATTCCAGACCGGATCACTGTTTATCAGTAAAGAAACGGCGCCACTTCGGGACATTGTGGATACGCTCGAGCGTATCTACTGTAGCTCCGTTGGCTATGAATATATGCATATCGTCAATCTTGAAGAGAAGCAGTGGATTCAGCAGCGTATTGAGGGCAACGATGGCTACCCGACTTTTGAAAACGAAGTTAAGCGCCACCTTTTGGAAAGACTAACTGCGGCTGAGGGCTTGGAAAAGCACCTCGATTCCAAGTATCCCGGCACCAAGCGGTTTGGGCTTGAGGGTGGTGAGAGTCTGATTCCGTCCCTAGATGAGTTGGTGCAACGAGCGGGCAAATATGGCGCCAAGGAAATCGTATTGGGCATGGCTCACCGTGGGCGTCTCAATGTCTTGGTTAATATTTTAGGAAAAAATCCTGCTGACCTGTTCGATGAATTTGAGGGTAAAGCCGTTTATGAAAGTTCTGGAGACGTAAAATATCACCAGGGTTTCTCTTCCAACATCATGACTGCTGGTGGCGAGTTACATATGGCGATGGCGTTTAATCCATCCCATCTGGAAATCGTCGCACCCGTCGTTGAAGGGTCTGTTCGCGCAAGGCAGGCACGTAGAGATGATGCTAGCGGGAGCCTGGTGCTGCCTATTATTTGTCACGGCGACGCCGCCTTTGCTGGACAGGGTGTGGTAATGGAGACATTTCAGATGTCCAACACCCGCGCCTACTCCACTGGCGGAACCGTGCATATCATTATTAACAATCAGGTAGGTTTCACCACGCACCGGCAGGATGATGCAAGATCTACCGAATATTGTACCGATGTGGCAAAAATGGTGCAGGCGCCTATTTTTCACGTCAACGCTGATGATCCCGAGGCCGTATTGTTCGTGACCCAATTGGCCCTGGATTTCAGATATGAATTTAAAAAAGATGTTGTGATTGACCTGGTTTGTTACCGTCGCCGCGGCCATAACGAAACCGATGAGCCCTCGGCTACTCAGCCGCTCATGTATTCTGCGATCAAGCAACATAAATCAACGCGAGCCTTATATGCCGCAGAGTTGGTTTCTCAAGGTGTAGTGTCTGACGAAGAAGTCAGTAACATGAATAGCAATTTCAGACAGGAATTAGATACAGGACAGCATGTAGTCAAGAGTCTGGTTAAGGATCCATCCATCGAGCTATTCGTGGATTGGAGTCCCTATCTTGGTCATGACTGGAGCCCGCATTTTAATACCTCAATGCCGGTTGCAAACTTGCAGGCGCTTGCCAAGAAGCTGGTAGATATTCCAAATAGCGTCGCGTTGCAGCGTCAGGTTAATAAAGTCTACTCCGATCGAGCAGCAATGGCTTCCGGCGAGATGCCGGTGGATTGGGGTATGGCCGAAACACTTGCCTACGCGAGTATACTGACCAGTGGCAACAAGGTGAGAATTACCGGTCAGGATGTTGGACGCGGCACGTTTTCACACAGGCATGCAGTGATCCATGATCAGAAATCAGGTCAGGACTACATACCACTGCAGGAACTGGCAAAGGACCAGAGCGATTTCACGATTTACGACTCGCTGCTGTCCGAGGAAGCAGTGCTGGCATTTGAATATGGTTTTTCTACGACCACGCCAAATGCGCTGGTGATCTGGGAAGCCCAGTTTGGTGACTTTGCCAACTCAGCCCAGGTTGTGATTGACCAATTCATAACCAGCGGCGAACACAAATGGCAGAGGCTCTGTGGCTTGACGCTATTACTTCCCCATGGCTACGAGGGGCAGGGGCCTGAGCATAGCTCTGCGCGACTTGAGCGCTTTCTACAACTCTCCGCTGAGCACAACATTCAGGTGTGCTTGCCTACAACGGCTTCCCAGGTTTTCCACATGTTGCGAAAGCAGGTGCTTTGCCCGTTGCGTAAACCTCTGGTGGTGATGTCTCCCAAGAGTCTGTTGCGACATAAGGAAACTGTTTGCTCACTGGAAGAGTTAGCAGACAGTAGTTTCCAGGTCATCATTGATGAGACTGATGAGATCGAAAAAGAGCAGGTGCGTAAGCTCATTATTTGTAGTGGCAAGGTTTACTATGATCTGCGCGCCGAACGTCGCAAGCGTGATATCAGTGACATCGCCATTGTTAGATTGGAGCAACTTTATCCCTTCCCGCAAGAAGACTTTGAACAGTGTTTACTGCAGTACAAGAACGTAGAGTTGATCACCTGGTGCCAGGAAGAGCCCATGAATCAGGGTGCCTGGTACGCAAGTCAGCACCATATCCGGCGTGCGCTGCACACACATTTTCCAGAAATATGGCTTGAATATGCCGGCAGAGATGCTTCAGCCGCAGCCGCAGCCGGCTATCCGGCCTTGCATATCAGCCAACAAGAAAAGTTTATCGACGAAGCGTTGAGCTAAAGGCAGAACAAATACCAGGCATAAAGCCTAAGAGTAGGACTAGTCATGACAGTTGAAATTAAAGCGCCACAATTACCGGAGTCTGTGCCCGATGGGACTATTGCGACCTGGTATAAGAATGTAGGTGATAGTGTCTCCCGGGATGAACCCTTGGTAGATATCGAAACAGACAAGGTTGTTATCGAAGTCGTTGCACCTGCCGACGGCGTGCTCACAGAGATCCTGAAAGACTCTGGCGAGACTATTGTCAGCAATGAAGCCATTGCGAATATCGAGGCCGGCGCGGCCGCTGCTGCAGCGCCCGCAGTTGAAGCGCCGGTAGCGGAAGCAAGTGCAGCGGCGACAGCACCAGCTGGCAGTAAAGCAGACTCCCTCTTGAGTCCAGCCGCCCGCAAAATGGCGGAAGAAAACAATCTGGATGTCACGACCATCAAGGGCACAGGTAAAGACGGTCGCGTGACCAAGGAAGATGTGGTTCACCACCTGTCGGGACAATCTGCTGCGGCAGTGACTACTGCGCCGCCAGCTGCAGCAACCAGCGATTTGTCAGCGAACAACGCGGGTCGAATCGAAGAGCGTGTGCCCATGAGCAGGTTGCGGGCGAAGGTTGCTGAGCGACTCCTCACTGCCACGCAGACAACTGCGATGCTGACCACATTTAACGAAGTCAACATGCAGCCGGTGATGGATATTCGTAACCGCTACAAAGAAGAATTTGAGCGGACCCACGATGGTGTCAGACTAGGCTTCATGTCATTTTTCGTAAGGGCATCTATCGAAGCCCTGAAGCGCTATCCTGCGGTGAATGCGTCCATTGACGGTAACGATATTGTTTACCATGGCTATCAGGATATCGGTGTTGCCGTCTCCTCACCTCGTGGTCTGGTCGTGCCAGTGCTGCGAAATGCCGACAACATGGGACTGGCCCAAATTGAAAAAGACATTCGAAGCTTCGGCGAGAAAGCGCGCGATGGCAAACTTGCCATTGAAGACATGACAGGCGGCACTTTTACTATTTCAAATGGCGGCGTATTCGGTTCACTGTTGTCCACACCGATTCTCAACCCACCACAAACAGCAATTCTGGGTATGCATAAAATCCAGGATCGTCCAATGGCAGTAAATGGCGAAGTGAAAGTTTTGCCAATGATGTACCTGGCGCTCTCATACGACCACCGCATGATAGATGGCAAAGAAGCGGTTCAATTCCTGGTTACCATCAAGGAGTTACTGGAAGATCCAACAAGATTGATTCTGGAAATCTAATCCCCCAATTTGGTTAAGACACTATGAGTAAAGAATACGACGTTGTTGTAGTTGGTTCCGGCCCTGCGGGTTATCACGCGGCAATTCGCTGTGGTCAATTGGGTTTCAAAACTGCCTGCATCGAGAAATGGCTTAACAAGGAAGATAAAACCGTATACGGCGGAACCTGCCTGAATGTGGGCTGTATTCCTTCGAAAGCACTGTTAGACACTTCCCATAAATATGCTGAAGCACACCATGACTTCGAGACCCATGGCATTAAGGTGTCTAAAGTAGGTATCGATGTGCCGGCCATGATTGGCCGTAAAGACCAGGTCGTTAAGCAGCTAACCCAAGGCGTAGCGGGCTTGTTTACCGCCAACAAGGTCGATGGGATAAGTGGCACGGGTAAGGTAACCGGTGCGAATTCTGTCGTCGTCACTAGTCATGACGGCAAGCAGGAAGAGCTTTCAGCAAAACACATCATCATTGCAGCCGGTTCAGTGCCGATTGATATTCCACCAACGCCCGTCGATCAGGAAACAATCGTCGATAGCACCGGGGCGCTCGAATTTCAGGAAGTTCCCAAGCGCCTTGGCGTGATTGGGGCAGGCGTTATCGGGCTCGAACTTGGCAGTGTCTGGGCACGTCTGGGTGCTGAAGTCGTGGTGTTGGAAGCCATGGATGATTTTCTACCTGCTGTGGATCGTCAAATCGCAAAGGAAGCATCGAAGATTTTTACCAAGCAGGGTCTCGATATCAAGCTGGGCGCTCGGGTAACTGGCAGCAAGCTTGGCGGTAAAGGGGCCAAAAAGAATGTGGTTGTTGAATACACGGATTCAGATGGTGACCAGAAAGCGACTTTTGACAAGCTGATTGTAGCGGTGGGACGCAAGCCTTACACCGTGGATTTGCTAGACCCCTCGGTGGGCATCGAATTGGATGAACGTGGATTCATCAAGGTGAATGATCAATGCGCCACCAGTGTGCCTTCTATCTATGCCTGTGGTGACGTTGTGCGAGGCCCGATGCTTGCCCATAAAGGCATGGAAGAGGGCGTCATGGTCGCAGAACGATTAGCCGATAAGAAGACGCAGGTGAATTATGATCTGGTGCCTTCGGTGATCTATACACATCCGGAGGTTGCCTGGGTAGGAAAGAATGAGGAAGAGCTCAAGGCAGAGGGCATAGAGTACAACCTGGGAGTATTTCCGTTTGTCGCCAATGGTCGAGCTCTTGCGGCCAATGATTCTGATGGCATGGTCAAACTCATCGCTGACGCGAATACCGACCGTATCCTGGGGTGTCACGTAATTGGCGCCAGCGCCGCTGACTTAATGCAGCAGGTGGTTATTGCCATGGAATTCAGCGCCAGCGCCGAAGATCTGGGCCTCACCATGTTCTCGCATCCCACTCTATCTGAAGCGGTACATGAGGCTGCCCTGGCGGCAAATGGGCATGCGATTCATATCGGTAATCGCCGGCGCCGTAAATAAATGCTTACGAAATAAATACAAAAAAAACTAGTCTGGAGTCTTAATGAATCTACACGAATATCAAGCCAAACAGCTGTTTGCTGAGTATGGGTTGCCCGTTTCCAGCGGTAAAGCTGTTGATACACCCGAGCAGGCCGCTGCAGCGACTGCTGAAATTGGAGGTGACAAATGGGTAGTCAAAGCCCAGGTACATGCTGGGGGTCGCGGCAAGGCCGGCGGCGTCATGCTGGTGGATTCCGCTGAAGAAGCCAGCGCATTCGCTGAACAATGGCTGGGCAAGAATCTGGTCACCTATCAGACTGACGCCAACGGCCAGCCAGTGAGTAAGATTCTGGTAGAAACCTGCACGGACATCGATCAGGAGCTCTATCTGGGTGCCGTGGTCGATCGGTCGACTAGACGAATCGTCTTCATGGCATCTGTTGAAGGCGGTGTGGAGATTGAAAAGGTCGCTGCCGAAACGCCGGAAAAGATTCTTAAGGCGACTATTGATCCCTTAACTGGTGCGCAGCCTTACCAGGGCAGGGATCTGGCATTCAGGCTGGGTCTCGAGGGCGCGCAGATTAAACAGTTTACCCAACTTTTTCTCGGGCTGGCCAAGCTGTTTCAGGAGTTAGACCTGGCGCTATTGGAAATCAATCCGCTGGTCATCACCACTGAAGGTAATCTCCATTGCCTGGACGGCAAGATCAATGTCGATGGCAATGCAATGTATCGCCAGCCCAAACTACAGGCGATGCATGATCCCTCTCAAGAAGATGAGCGTGAGGCCCAGGCGGCAGAATGGGAGCTCAACTATGTTGCCCTCGACGGCAATATCGGTTGCATGGTGAATGGTGCAGGCCTGGCCATGGGAACTATGGATATTGTCCAGTTGCACGGCGGTAGCCCCGCAAATTTCCTGGATGTGGGAGGCGGGGCGACAAAAGAGCGTGTCACTGAGGCCTTTAAGATCATCCTATCAGACGAAAATGTCGCGGCAGTGCTGGTCAATATATTCGGCGGCATTGTTCGTTGCGACTTGATTGCTGAAGGTGTGATTGGAGCCGTTGAAGAGGTAGGTGTCGAAGCCCCTGTTGTTGTTCGCCTGGAAGGTAATAATGCTGAACTGGGGCGTGAAGTCCTGGAGAAAAGTGGGCTAAATATTATTGCCGCCAATTCTCTGTCTGATGCCGCTGAGAAGGTCGTTGGTGCCGCAGGAGGTGCAGCATGAGTATTCTTATTAATAAAGACACGAAGGTGATTTGTCAGGGCTTCACCGGTTCACAGGGAACATTTCACTCTGAGCAGGCCATCGAATATGGCACGCAAATGGTCGGCGGCGTGACCCCTGGCAAAGGGGGGCAGGTACACCTTGAACTGCCGGTCTTTAATACAGTGCAGGAGGCCTATGAGGCGACCGCAGCCGATGCCTCTGTAATCTACGTGCCAGCGCCATTTTGTAAAGACTCGATTCTCGAAGCGGCCGAAGCGGGCATTAAACTCATTGTCTGTATCACTGAGGGGATCCCAACCCTCGATATGTTGGTGGCTAAAGAAAAGTGCGACCAACTTGGTGTGCGTTTGATCGGGCCAAACTGCCCAGGAGTCATCACTCCCGGCGAATGTAAGATTGGTATCATGCCTGGGCATATTCACCTGCCGGGCAAGGTCGGAATTGTGTCACGTTCAGGCACGCTGACCTACGAAGCCGTCAAGCAGACCACAGACCATGGTTTTGGTCAGTCATCCTGTGTCGGAATCGGCGGTGACCCTATTCCCGGCTCCAATTTTATCGATATCCTTGCCATGTTCGAAGCAGACCCTGCCACCGAGGCTATTGTAATGATTGGTGAAATCGGAGGCACCGCTGAAGAAGAGGCGGCTGCATTCATCAAGGCAAATGTCAGTAAGCCGGTGGTTGCCTACATCGCAGGGGTGACTGCGCCTCCGGGTAAGCGTATGGGGCATGCCGGCGCCATTATTTCCGGCGGCAAAGGGACGGCAGACGAAAAATTCGCCGCTCTCCAGGACGCTGGTGTGAAGACCGTGCGCAGCCTCGCCGATATCGGCGCAGGCCTGTCAGAAATAACCGGCTGGTAACAGCCTCACCACCCCCCAAATTCTCCCTCCAACTGTCCTTGTGTGCCCGATAATTTTTATCGGGCAAAAGGTTCTAAACACGCCAGCGGATATGGTAGTCTTGTTCTCGAATTCAGCTTAATACGCTGAATTACAGGGAAAATTTGGCATCGTTGTGGGCAATGAATGGATCACACTTTGTCACGCGGACTTTGGGTTACTTAGCTTCTCAAATCTGAAAAGTTTGAGTAGATCGGTAACCCTTGTCCGGTTTATTTTCAGGGAAAAGCTGTCACAACCGAGTGAGCTGAAAACTCAAGGACTACTCAGGCAGTTTCAAGTTAGGAAGGAAGGACTAAAAAATAATAGTTTTCCGTGTCTAAGTTGATACGGGTTCAATAATAAAAACCCGTGTCGCCATTAGATTCGCATTCAACTTATTAATATTAGGATGGCACATGAAAAACCGTCGCATTAACCGATTGAGTATGTCTGCTCTAGTAGTACTCATGTCGAGCCTCTTCGGAGTTGCGCAAGCGCAGGACATTCTGGTCGATAGCAGTATTCTCGATCAGGCTATGGATGTTCTGGGTGAAAAATACTCCGAGTCTGCCGAAGTGCAGGTTGAAATAACCCGTCTTGCTAATGAAGCAAGCTCAACATTCGAAGAATTCAAGCGCGCAAACGATAACCTGGAGTCACTGTTGGTGTTGAACGCTGGCTATCGTCGCCAGATCGCAGCCCAGGAAGAGCAGATCGCTACGCTGGACGAATCAATCGCCAGTGTGGAAGAGGTGACTCGAGAAATTCCACTCTTGATGGAGAAGATGCTTGCTGCGTTGGAGCAGTTTATCTCCCTCGATTATCCATTCCGAATGGACGAGCGTATGGCTCGTTTGCAATTCGCCAGAGATGCCATCGACAACCCGGATGTATCCATCGCCGAGAAGTTCCGTCAGGTGCTGGTGATGTATCAAACCGAAGCCGCTTTCGGTCGGACTAATGAAACCTACCCAGATACTATTGAGATTGGTGGCACTGAGCGTGATGTGAATGTTGTTCGCATCGGTCGTGTATCATTGATGTATCAGACCACTGACCGTCTTGTAACCGGTGCCTGGGATAACAGTGCCCGCCAGTGGGTGGAATTACCCGCCAGTGAGTACCGCC
>Ga0181601_10005657_pt1 | contig 10383 bp, 10 predicted proteins | sample 041ome_8_FD_133020 | JGI IMG/M metagenome (GOLD analysis project Ga0181601, IMG submission 133020) | Coastal salt marsh microbial communities from the Groves Creek Marsh, Skidaway Island, Georgia - 041407BS metaG (megahit assembly) | ecosystem: Environmental > Aquatic > Marine > Intertidal zone... | reverse complement strand
TGGTCGCCCTTAACGCGTTGAAGTTTGACCGGATGGCATTCGGCATAGAGCCGATCGTCTGCATCCAGCGTCAGGCTCTCAACGTGGTATTCAAATACCTCATATCCGCGCTCCTGCGCGCTCATCATCAGAGCAAAGGACGAATCACCGTCTATGTTGACGGTTTCGATCGGGTCCATCTGAACGGCGACGCGTAGGCTCATTCTGTATTCCTAATTCTCGCCCTACTCAGGGCATCCATGCATTGGTGATGTGGCGAGGGATGCTCGCGGGTGCAAGCAGGATTACGTCAACTCGTATATCATCGCCGTCGCGAACATATTGATGTGCAACCGCTTCTGCCGCTGCGGCAACCCTACGCAGCCGGTATTCATCAATCGCATGATCAAGGTCTTCGCGGCGTTTGCGCCATTTAACCTCGGTGAATGCGACCACACTATTTCGCCGCGCGATCAGATCAATCTCGCCCAGCGGGGTTTTCACCCGCTCAGCCAAAATTTGCCAGCCTTGCAGCCGCAAAAACATGGCGGCGCGAAATTCGCCTTGCCGCCCAGCTCGCTCGGCACGTTTTCTGGTCGCTGCGGGCCGCTTCATTCGGCCTTCAGTTCCATGGCGCGAGCGTATAGCGCCTTACGGTCAAGCCCGGTCGCCTTCGATACCCTGGCGGCAGCCTGAGAAGTCTTCATCGTAGCAAGCGCCTCTCGCAGCAGCACGTCCGGATCAGCATCGCAAGAGTTCTCGACCGGCGGACCCACCATCAGCACAATCTCGCCCTTGGGCGGGTTGGCAGTATAATGATCGGCCAGTTCCGTCGCTGTCCCGCTGCGACATTCCTCGTACAACTTGGTCAGCTCGCGCGCGACCGCCACTTCGCGGGTGGGCCACAGTTCCCCGAACGTATTCAGCGATTTCACCAGGCGCGGTCCGCTTTCGTAGAATATCAGCGTAGCGTGGATGCTGGCCAATTCCGCAATTGCGTCTGCACGCGCTTTTTCCTTGGTCGGCAGGAATCCCGCAAACAGAAAGCGGTCATTGGGCAGCCCGGACATAGTGAGCCCAGCGATTGCAGCACACGCGCCTGGCAAAGTTGTGACCGCAACGCCGCTTTCGCGGGCAGCCTTCACCAGACGATATCCCGGATCGGATATCAAAGGTGTGCCTGCATCGCTGACCAGTGCAATCGCTTCACTGCGGGCGCGTTCGACAATTGCCAAACCCGCCGCCTCGCTCGCGTGATCATCATATCGAATCAATGGCTTATGAGTGACCAGACGCTTCAGCAGCTTGCCCGTCACCCGCGTATCTTCGCAGGCGACAGCATCGCATTTGCTCAGTATATCGACCGCACGGAGCGTTATATCGCCAAGATTGCCAATCGGCGTGGCGACGATGTACAGCCCCGGATGAAGAGGTTCAGACAGGGCTTGCTCAGGGGCGATTGTGTTCACAAGATGCTCTTTGGAACAGCCAAGACAGGGTCGGCAAGTATGAAGCGTAATTTGTTTAATCGGCGCAATCTGGTTGTGGGCGCCACAGCACTGCTTTTGGCAGGGTGTCAGGTCATACCCAAAACCGGTCCTGCCACAACTGAGCCAGTAGCCGGTCCAACGCCCGAACCAAGCGCAACAGCGCTTCCCACAGACGAAACACGCCACCGGATAGCAATTCTGGTGCCTTTGTCCGGTCGCAACGGCGCGGTTGGCGAATCGATTGCCAATGCGGCCAACATGGCGATCCTCGATACCAGCGCGGATAATATCCGTATCACGACCTACGATACATCCAGTGGTGCGGCCGAAGCTGCGGCCCAAGCGGTCGCAGATGGCAATCGACTGATCCTTGGCCCGATGCTGGCAGACAATGTTCCCGCGGTGCGTAACGAGGCTGCCCGCGCGGGCGTTCCGCTGATCTCGTTCTCCAACGACACCAATGTTGCGCGGCCAGATGCATTTGTGATGGGTCACATCCCGGAACAGTCTATCGCGCGCTCTGTCGCCTACGCCCGTTCGCGCGGGGCGGAACGGTTTGCCGCATTGTTGCCCAGTGGCGACTATGGTGATCGAGCAGCCAGCGCGCTCGACAATGCATTGCGGGACTACGGAGGTCTGTTGTCTCAGACACGCCGTTACGACCGGGGCAGCAGCGCGGTCATCAGCGCAGCGACGCAGATGCGCGAAGCTGGTGGCTATGACACCGTTCTGATCGCAGACGGGGTACAATTGGCGTCGCAAGGTGCCAATGCCCTGCGTGAAGATGAGACAGGCTTGCCGCCGCGGGTGCTGGGCACAGAGCTTTGGAGTGGTGAAAGCGCTGTGACGCGGACCAGCGCATTGCGCGGCGCGATCTTTTCCGCGGTGTCTAACCGTCGGTTCCAGCGTTTTCGCGATAGCTATCAGGAGCGCTTCGGCAGCGCGCCCTACCGGATTTCGACATTGGGCTATGACGCTGTCTTGCTGACCTTGCGGGTTGCGCGAGATTGGCAGGTTGGCCGCCCTTTCCCCGCGCGTCAGCTGACGACCAATGACGGGTTCCTCGGTCTCGACGGGGCTTTCCGCTTTGGCGGCAATGGTGTGATTGAACGGGCCATGGAAGTGCGCGAAGTTCAGCAGAACCAAGTTGCCGTTGTGGATCCAGCGTCTGCCCGCTTCAGCGACTGAGCAAAACATTCTGTGCCCGCTTGTCGCCGTGATCGCGCGCGGCATATAGGCTAACCTATGTCCGATGACCTGTTTGAAAACGCGCCAGCTTCCAGCGGCGACTATGATTCCTCCTCGATCGAGGTCTTGGAGGGGCTTGAGCCTGTCCGCCGCCGCCCTGGCATGTATATCGGCGGCACCGATGACCGCGCGTTACACCACTTGGCAGCCGAAGTGCTCGATAACTCAATGGACGAAGCGGTTGCCGGCCACGCCAACCGCATTGAGGTGCGGTTAGATGAAGGCAACAGGTTGTCGATCAGCGATAATGGTCGCGGCATTCCGGTTGACGAGCACCCCAAATTTCCCGGCAATTCCACACTCGAAGTGATCCTGTCTACACTGCACTCAGGCGGCAAATTTTCTGGCAAGGCCTATGCCACATCTGGCGGTTTGCACGGCGTGGGCGTGAGTGTAGTCAATGCGCTGTCGAGCCACACCCGCGTCGAGGTGGCACGCGACAAACAATTGTTCGCGCAGGAATTCGCGCGAGGCCAAACCCTTGGCAAGATCGAAAAGCTGGGCGCTGCGCCCAATCGCCGTGGCACAACGGTCAGTTTCACGCCCGATACGGAGATTTTCGGCGACCGGTTGTTCAAACCGGCCCGCCTGTTCAAACTGGCCCGGTCAAAGGCGTATCTGTTTGCTGGCGTCGAAATCCGCTGGAAATGCGCACCTTCGCTGGCAAGTGAAGATGTACCCGAAGAAGCAACCTTCAAATTCCCCGGCGGATTGGCAGATCACCTGGCCGAACAGATCGGTGAGCGCGAATGCGTGACGGCGGAAGCCTTTACCGGCAGCCAGGATTTCCCTGAGGGAAAAGGCCGCGTGGAATGGGCCGTCGCATGGCCGCTATATTCCGACGGCTCGACCAGCTGGTATTGTAACACTGTGCCCACCCCGGATGGCGGCACACATGAACAAGGCTTGCGCGCGGCATTGACCAAAGCATTGCGCGCGTTTGGCGAACTGACCGGCCAGAAGAAGTCAAAGGATATCACGGCAGACGATGTGATGACCGGCGGCGAAATCATGCTGTCGGTTTTCATTCGCGATCCGCAATTCCAGTCACAGACCAAGGACCGGCTGACTTCACCGGAAGCCTCTCGCCTGGTTGAAAACGCTGTGCGCGATCATTTCGATCACTTCCTGACCGCTAATATGGAGCGCGGTAAAGCGCTGCTGGGTAGCGTGATGGAACGCATGGACGAGCGGCTGAAGCGCAAGCAAGAGCGCGAGATCAAGCGCAAGACCGCGACCAATGCAAAGAAGTTGCGGCTGCCCGGCAAGCTTACCGATTGCAGCGGTGAAGGTGACCGCGAGACCGAGCTGTTTATCGTCGAGGGCGATTCTGCGGGTGGCAGCGCCAAACAGGCGCGCGACCGCAAGAGCCAGGCAATTCTGCCGATCCGCGGCAAGATCTTGAACGTTGCCAGCGCCACCGCTGACAAAATCCGCGCCAATCAGGAGATAGCCGATCTTTCGCTGGCGCTGGGTTGTGGCACCCGCAAGGACTGTGACCCAGAACAGCTCCGCTACGACCGCATCATTATCATGACCGACGCTGACGTTGACGGCGCGCATATCGCAACGCTGCTGATGACATTCTTCTTTCAGGAAATGGCGCCCATTGTGCGTGGCGGGTATCTCTATCTAGCGCAGCCTCCGCTATATAAACTCAGCAGTGGCAAAGAGACGCGTTACGCGCGCGATGATGCTCATCGAGCCGAACTGGAAGAGACTGTCTTCAAGGGCAAGAAGGTCGAAGTGGGCCGTTTCAAGGGCCTTGGCGAAATGAACCCTGGTCAGCTGCGCGAAACCACCATGAATCCGGAAACGCGTTCATTGATCCGCATAACCCTGCCCGAACAACATGAGCAGCGTTTTGCGGTGAAGGAACTAGTCGACCGTTTGATGGGACGCAATCCAGAACACCGGTTCAACTTTATCCAGAACCACGCCAGCGATGTCGATCGTGACATGATTGACGCCTAAAAAGGTGCGCCTTCGATAGGCTTTGCAGAGAATATCGATATCTCTGGAGGTATGATCGCCAACCCGCCAATCTGCTGAACAAATGTACCGGATTCGGGCACTGCAAAGTGTCTTTGAACGGCATCCATATCACGCCATTGCTCGAAGAAATGTATCCGGTTCGCATCCTCGGCATCGAAATAGCAATTGTGCGAAACGCAACCTTCCTCCGCGCGTGATCGTGCAGAGTGTTCACAACCAATCCGGATGGCCTCATCACGCTTGGTCGGATCAATAACGACCGTGCCTGTGATAATGATCATTGAGCGACCTCCGTATGAATATGCAAGTTTCCTTCGAGCGTGCGGTGCACCAGGCATTTGTCAGCAATTTCGATCAACTTGGCGCGTTGTTCCTCGTCTAGCTCCTCACCCAGGATCTCGATCTTTCGTTTCAGAGCCTGGATCCGCACCTTTTCATCCAGCACATGATCGCAATCTTCAGCGTGATCGCGTTCATGCGTCACGTGAATACGCGTTCCTTCGAACGGCCATTCCTTGCGATCCGCATACATTTTCATAGTCATCGCCGTGCACGTGCCAAGCGCTGCATTGAGCAAATCTTATGGCGTCGGGCCGGTGTCGTCACCGTCATAGCTCACTGCTTCATCGGCAACGAAGCGATGGCTGACAGTGTGCACCTCTGTGCCGAATTTGCCATTGCCGGTCTGCACGATCACGCCCTCTTCCGGCATCTCTAGCTGATCTTTCTGGGGCAGATATCGCCCCGCCCATGCCGCGATCATTTGCGCAGCAAACCTGGCGTCCGCTTCGTTCAGCAGCAAGTGATCCGCACCTGCCAAGCTGACAAAGTTCTTGGGATGCTTGGCCGCTGCGAACAGGTTCGATGCATGCTCAACACCAACAATGTCGTCGGTCGGCGAATGCATGATCAGCAAGGGCACGCGCAGAGCGCCGATGCGATCAAGCAGATCAATCTCGCGCGTCTTGTCGAGGAATTCCTTGCTCAGCTTAAACGCGCGGCCACCGATGGTGACATTGCCTTCGCCATTGCGCTCGATCTCGTCCAGATCGCCTTTGATATTGTGTAGGACATGTGGCACGTCGCTAGGCGCGCCAATAGTGGCAACCGCGGCGACATTGTCACGCCCGAGTTCGGTGGCAGCAGCCAATACCGCCGCCCCGCCCAAACTGTGTCCGACAAGCAGAACCTGGCAATCGAACCGCTCGATCAAATGCTCTGCCGATGCAATCAGATCCTCGACATCGCTGGCGAAGCCCGCCCGCCCGAATTCGCCCTGGCTGCCGCCCAGTCTCCTAAAATCGAATCGCAGCGATGCGATGCCTTCCCGCGCCAAAGCTTGCGTTACCGCCTTGGCGCCCTTCGATTGCTTGGTGCGCGTAAAACAATGTGCAAACACCGCCGCCCCCCGCACCAGCCCAGTTGGCAATTCCAACGCGCCAGAAAGCTCATGCCCTTCAGATGTTGTGATCTTTAGCGTTTCAGTTGGCATTGTTCTCTCCTTGGCCTGATAGCTCTAGAGCTTTATCCGCGCGCCAGTGTCAAAGGTTTCATGGACTGCATTAGCCACTCGCCAATTCGATAGCTTACGCAGCGTCACCCTTGCGCTGGTCGCGTGTGTAACTTAACGCGCTCGGCAAGTTTCAAACGAAAACCTCATGGGAAAATTCATGACCGATCAGCCGCAACGTTTTGAAGGTACAAACGACTATATCGCTACTGACGACCTGAAGGTTGCGGTGGATGCTGCGGTCATGCTGCGACGGCCCTTGCTCGTCAAGGGTGAGCCAGGCACCGGCAAAACCGTGTTGGCACACGAGATTGCCAAGGCAATCGGTGCCCCGCTGATCGAGTGGAATGTGAAGTCGACCACCAAGGCCCAGCAAGGTCTGTATGAGTATGACGCAGTTGCCCGTTTGCGCGATGGCCAGTTGGGCGATGAGCGCGTTCATGACATTGCGAACTACATCAAGAAGGGCAAATTGTGGGAGGCATTCACCTCCAAAGAGCTGCCTGTCTTGCTGATCGACGAGATTGACAAGGCGGATATCGAATTCCCCAACGACCTTTTGCAAGAGCTCGATCGGATGAGCTTCGACGTGTATGAAACGCATGAGACAATCACTGCGAAAGAGCGCCCGATTGTCGTGATTACGTCGAATAACGAGAAAGAGCTGCCCGACGCGTTCCTTCGCCGCTGCTTCTTCCACTATATCAAGTTCCCAGATCGCGACACGATGCGCGACATCATCGAGGTTCACTATCCCGGAATTCAGAAGAACCTTGTCAGCAAGGCGATGGATATCTTCTACGAATTGCGCGAGGTTCCCGGCCTGAAAAAGAAGCCGTCAACCAGCGAGCTGCTCGACTGGCTCAAGCTGCTTCTGAATGAAGATATGCCGATGGATGTCCTGCAAGACAGCAATCCGAACAGCGCCATTCCCCCACTGCATGGTGCCTTGCTGAAGAACGAGCAGGATGTGATGATGTTCGAACGGCTCGCGTTTATGGCGCGCCGCAATCCGAGTTAAGCCAACGGCCAGCTTTAGTCGAAGCTGTAGGCCAGTTCGTAATCACCCCAGCGCTCTCCATTGATGTAGAGCGGCACATAGACATTGCGGACGACAATGTACTTCTCGCCGTCACCCTCCTGGCGATAAACGGCCATGGTGTACGGCGCAGTGCTGACCTTCGCTTTCTTGTCGACCCCATCAAAAATTATGCGGCCATTGCGACAAAAGGCGGTGTCATACGCCAGATTGCCGGTCGGCTCCTGTGATCGCTGAGTCAGGTGGGTAGGCAGAAAACCGTTCACATCAGTGCATGCCGCTGCGAGCAAGCGAGGATCGCTAGCATGCACCTTGTCAAGGAACGGCCGCCAGTGTTCATGTATCCACGCTGTTCCAGACGTGCTGAAACGAGGCGGATTGCTGCCGGCGATCTCTTGATAGTTGCGGTCAAACAAAGCCGCTTTGTCGACCTTGTTCTCAGCAATGGCTTGCTCGGTGAATTCAGCCAGTTTGCGCGCATAGGTCTGAGCCTGTTCAACCATTAGGCTATCCTCAGGGGCCAGGCCTGCGTGCACGATACGGTCGAACATCTCGCTTGCGGTTAGCTCGAGTTCTTCCATGCGGCTGTGCGCGTTGGCCAACTTAGCCTCATTGTCGGTCGCGGCCTTGTCAAAGCTGTCGAGTACATCACTGACCCTAACGACATGATCGCTGATCGTCGTCGTCGAGCGCGCGATTTGCTCGTTCTGTTTGTCGACTTCTTCAACAAGCTCACCCACGCTCAGGATGGTGCTCTCGATTTGCGCGACCGAGGCTTTCGCATTGCCGCTCGCTGCGGAGCCAGCCTCTATTCGCTCGATGACTTGTTGCGCCTCCTTTCCCAGCGCATCGACCGTGGCGGTGATTTCTTCGGTAGCCGTGCGGGTATCATTGGCCAGGCTTTTTACTTCGCCCGCCACTACAGCGAATGTACGACCGGCCTCACCTGCGCGCATTGCCTCGATAGTCGCGTTCAAGGCAAGAATGTTGGTCGTCTCAGCGATATCTTCGATATCCTTGGAGCAACGGCGCACCTGCTCCATCGCCGCCGCAAAGCTGGTTACATGCTGAGCCAACGCCTCGACAAGCTCTAGCGCATCGTTGATTTGGCCCAGAGATGAATGGATCAGGGTAGTGCCCTCCCCCAATCGTTCGATCGCACGTTCCGACAATAGCCGCGCTTCGTCACTTGCTTCGGCCACCTTTTACTGGTCAGCTTCCAAGGCAACGACGGTATCGCGCAGAATTTCCGACGATTTGAGGACCGCTTCAACAATCCCGGCTACGTCTGTGCAACCAACGGTTACATCACCGCAGCTTTCCGGAATCATGTCGAGCGCACTCGCGCTTCCCGTGTCGATCTCAATTGGCTTCATGCCGTGTCATGCCCCTGAATTTCTGTCTTGAGAACCTCGGTAACCGCGTATGGTTATCGTTGGGTTAAATTATATAGGGGTTTGCACTCAGGGCTGGCGAGGCCACGATAGGTGCGCTATCGAAACCGACATGTTCTTCAATTTCGTCGATGAGCTTCGCGCTGCGGGCATACCCGCTAGTTTCAAAGAGCACCTCACATTGCTTGAGGCGCTCGACAAAGATGTGATCGAGCAAACGCCAGAAGCGTTTTACTACCTGTCGCGCGCCACATTCGTGAAGGACGAAGGCCTGATCGATCAGTTCGACCAGGTCTTCAACAAGGTATTCAAAGGCATTCTGTCAGACTACGGGCAAAACCCGGTCGAGATCCCGGAAGACTGGCTGAAGGCCGTGGCTGAGAAGTTCCTGTCCGAAGAGGAAATGGAAAAGATCAAGTCACTGGGCGACTGGGACGAGATCATGGACACGCTCAAGAAGCGCCTTGAAGACCAACAAAAGCGCCACGAGGGCGGTAACAAATGGATCGGCACCGGCGGCACATCCCCGTTTGGACATTCCGGCTACAACCCGGAAGGCGTGCGTATTGGCGGCGAAAGCAAGCACAAGCGTGCAGTGAAGGTGTGGGAAAAGCGCGAGTTCAGGAACTTGGACAACACCAAGGAGCTTGGAACGCGCAACATCAAGATGGCGCTGCGCCGCTTGCGCCGTTTTGCGCGGGAAGGTGCGCAGGACCAGCTTGATCTGGACGCGACAATCGATGGCACGGCCAAGCAGGGCTGGCTCGATATCCATATGCGCGCCGAGCGCCGCAATGCGGTGAAGCTACTCTTGTTCCTTGACGTAGGCGGTTCGATGGATCCGTTTATCAAGCTCTGTGAAGAGTTGTTCAGTGCGGCGACTAGCGAGTTTAAAAATCTGGAGTTCTTCTACTTCCACAACTGCCTTTATGAAGGTGTGTGGAAGGACAACAAGCGTCGCTGGCAGGAACGGACCAAGACCTGGGATGTGCTGCACAAATACGGACATGACTACAAGGTCGTGTTCGTCGGTGACGCCGCGATGAGCCCTTATGAAATCACTCATCCGGGCGGCAGTGTAGAACATATGAACGAAGAAGCCGGTGCGATTTGGATTCAACGTGTCACGAACACCTATCCAGCGACTGTGTGGCTCAATCCGGTGCCGGAGAAGCAATGGGGCTATTCACAAAGCACCAAGATGCTGAAGCAACTGGTCAATGACCGGATGTATGGGCTGACATTGGATGGCCTGGATGAAGCCATGCGCGAACTCAGCCGAAAGCAAGGGCATTGACCTTCAGATCGGAATATCAGGCATTTGCCGTAATTATAGCTTGTTAACGTCACCAACTAAGGCGTAGGTGTCTAGCGTCTCTTTCGTGCAAGCTAGAGGGGCATGTGGTCGCAAGCCAACCTTAAGGGTCGCAAAACCTAAAAGGGGGAATGACCAATGAAACGCATTATACTGAGCAGCATCGCAACTGCATCTTTAGCCTTTACCGCAGCACCTGTAACTGCACAGAATGAACCGGAAGAGGCGCGCACAACCTACACCGTCGAGTTCTTGCGTTTTGAGCCGGACAAGGCGGAAACATGGACGGAAATGCGCGAAAAATACTGGGTCCCTGCGGCCAAAGCGGCAGGCCTACCTGTACCTACAGTTCATTGGATGATGGATGGGGAATGGGATCTGATGGTGATTCGTGAGATTCCACGCGGCATGGC
>Ga0181601_10005645_pt1 | contig 10396 bp, 10 predicted proteins | sample 041ome_8_FD_133020 | JGI IMG/M metagenome (GOLD analysis project Ga0181601, IMG submission 133020) | Coastal salt marsh microbial communities from the Groves Creek Marsh, Skidaway Island, Georgia - 041407BS metaG (megahit assembly) | ecosystem: Environmental > Aquatic > Marine > Intertidal zone... | reverse complement strand
TGATTTTCACAATCTCTATAAGGAACTTTTAAATTTTTGTACTGTAGATTTATCAGCGTTCTATTTTGATATAAGAAAAGATACTCTTTACTGCGATCCTATTAACTCACCTAAAAGACAATCGACGATTATCTTGCTAAATATAATTTTAGATTGTTTATTAAAATGGTTTGCTCCCATACTTTCATTTACGACTGAGGAAATTTATAGGTTAACTACAAAAGATAGTAAAAGTATTCACTTACAAAAATTTTTGAAAATACCAGATATATTTCAAAATCAGGAATTAAATAAAAAATGGATTGAACTTTTAAAAATTAGAAATATTTGCAATGTTAGTATTGAAGAGAAAAGAGCATCTAAAGAAATTGGTTCAAGTCTTGAAGCTGATCTAAAAATAAATTTAAATTCAAAATCTAAAGAATATGTAAATAATATAGATTTTGCTGAAATATGTATTACATCTAAAGCTACAATTACTTTTGGAGAGCAATCGGATATAAAAGTTGAAACAACTAAAGCATTAGGTGAAAAATGTCCAGTATGCTGGAAAATTAGTGAAAAAGTTTGTGTTAGACATTCTTAATGATTTTTAAAAAATATTTAAATAAAAAATTTTATTTAAACTTATCAGTAATATTATTTATTTTTTTTTTAGATAGAATAACAAAAGAAATAGTAATTAATATCGACAAGGAAAATTTTAGTCAGCAAATATTTTTATCAAAATATCTTGATATAGCATTAATTTGGAATCGGGGAGTAGCATTTGGGATTTTCTCATTTGATGAAAATTATACTTATAATATTTTAACCACTTTGATTGTATTAGTTGTCTTCATAATTTTTTACATGATATTAAAGAATGATGGCTTAAAAAGATTTTCATTACTATTGATTATGGGAGGAGCTCTAGGTAACCTTTATGACAGAATATTTTTTTCTGCTGTTCCAGATTTTATTGATTTCCATATAGGTAACTTTCACTGGTTTATTTTTAATGTTGCAGATATTTTTATTACTGTTGGAGTGATTTTTATGATTTTAATCGAATTTATTGATAATAATAGAAATAAAATAAATGAAAAAAATTAAAATTTTCACATTAACTATATTTTTTTTTATTGCCTTGCAAAGTTGTGGCACTATTAAAGAAGGATTTTCTTCAAATAAAAATAAAAGTGAAGAATTTTTAGTGGAAAAAAAATCACCATTAGTAATGCCCCCAAACTTTGAAGAGTTGCCTACTCCTCAAATGAATGGAGCCACCCAAGAAGAAAACTCTAATAATATCAAATCCCTAATCAAGTTAAATGAAGATAGTGCATCATCAACACAAAATAATGAAACCAATCAAAATTTAGAAAACTCTATTTTAAAAAAAATAAAAAAGAATTAATGATTTTTTCTCATATTGATTTTAAAAATTTTAAAATAAAAAAAAAAAATTCTAAATTAAAAACATATCTAAAATTAGTTTTACAAAAAAAAGATAGTGTAATTTCTTCATTGGGAAATGAATATAAGTTTAGTTTTGATAAAAAAAATATTCTAAAATATAAAAAATTTTTAAACTATAGAGTGATTGGAATGGGAGGATCTTCTTTAGGAGCTCAAGCTATTTTTGAATTTTTAAGAACAAAGATTAAAAAAAACTTTTCTTTTATCGATAATCTTGAAAATGAAAATTTTAAAAATAATAAAAAAAAATATATAAATCTAATTATTTCAAAATCAGGCAATACAATAGAAACCATTGTAAATGCAAATATTTTGATTAAAAAAAAAGACGAGAATATTTTTATAACTGAAAATAAAAAAAACTTTCTTAATCTTTTGGCACATGATTTAAAATCTGAAGTTATTCATCATAATAATTTTATTGGTGGTAGGTATTCAGTTTTATCTGAAGTGGGCATGTTACCAGCCGAACTTATGGGCTTAGATGTAAAAGAATTTAAGCAATTAAATAATTTGATTAAAAATAAAAATTTTATTAATACTTTAGTGTCCAATGTAGCTTCGACAATTTATCATGTAAGAAAAAAAAAATTTAATTCAGTAATAATTAACTATGACCCAAAATCAAAAAATTTACTTAGTTGGTATCAACAATTAATAGCTGAAAGTCTGGGTAAAAAAAGTAAAGGAATATTGCCCATCATTTCTAACATGCCAAAAGATAACCATAGTGTTATGCAACTTTATTTAGATGGTTTTAAAAATAACTTTTTTACATTTTTTTATTCAAAAATAAGAGACTCAAAAAAAATTAATAACAAAAAAATATTTTCAACTCATAGTTATCTAAAACACAAAAATGTTGATCAAATTTTACTAGCTCAAAAAGTAGCAACAGAAAATGTGTTTTTAAAAAAAAATATTCCTTTTAGGAGTTTTGATATAAAAGAAAATAATGAAAAAACTTTAGGAGAATTATTTTGTTTTTTTATTCTTGAAACAATATTGCTAGCATATGCTTTAAAAGTAAATCCTTATGACCAACCTTCTGTTGAATTGATTAAAAAAGAGACAAAAAATATTTTAATTTAGTTTTTTTGCAAATATAATTTTTGAAATCCCATACTTTTTTTCTTCAATTATTTTGAGATTTTCTGGAAACTCATCTAATTCTTTTTTATGTCTGTGAATAATTATTATACCACCATCGGATAATATTTTGCTTTCTATTATTTTGTTTATGACTACTGATAAATTTTTATCTTTATATGGTGGATCTAAAAAAATTATATTAAATTTTTGGTTTAGAGATTCAAAGTTTAGATCATTTAAAATATTTTTTTCAATTATTCTGTAATTTTTGACTGATTTTAAATAATTTAAATTTTTTTTTAATATTGGAAGTACTACTTTATAATTTTCTACAAATGTAACAAATTTAACTCCTCTTGAGATACACTCCAAACCGAAAGAACCAACTCCTGAAAATAAATCTAACACATACGATTTTTCAAAATCAATATTAAATTTTTTAGAGTGTTTAATGATATTGAATATAGATTCTTTTGCTAAGTCTTTAAGAGGTCTGGTAGATTTATCTAATGGTTGTAAAATTTTCTTACCTTTAAAAGCACCCGATATAATTCTCATTAATCAATAACTTTGTAGCCAATGTCTTTTCTAAAATATCCATTTTTCCAATTAAGATTTTCTAAATTTTTATGAATTTTTTCTCTTGCATCAAAAAAATTATCTGAAAGAGAAACGAAGTTTAAAACCCTACCTCCAGTTGCATAAATTTCATTATTAATTTTTTTTGTTCCTGCATGAAATAAATAATCCTTTTCAGTTAGATTAATTGAATTAAAATTTTTAATAATTATGTTTTTTTCGAATGTTTCTGGATACCCCTTAGAACATAATACAACACACAGGCTTTTTTTATCTATCCATTTAAACTTTATATCACTAAGTTTTTCATTAATACAAGCAATGAAAATATCTAAAAGATTTGTTTCTAATTTTGGAATTATTGTTTGACATTCTGGGTCTCCCATCCTGACATTATACTCAATTAAATAAGGCTCGCCTTTAACAATCATTAATCCTGCGTATAAAAAACCTTTATATTTTGAACCATAATCCTCGATACCTTTTATAGTTGGATTTATTATCTTATTCATTATCTTTTCATCTAATTCTTTATTGAATAATCTAGAAGGAGAATACGCACCCATTCCACCAGTATTTTTTCCTAAATCTCCCTCTAAAACGCGTTTATGATCCTGAGCTGTACCAAATTTACTTATAGTTTTACCATCAGTAATAATAAAATAACTCATTTCTTCACCTTTAAGAAATTCTTCTATTAATACCTTTTCTGCTAAACCAAACTTACCATCGAAAATTTCTTTTATAGCGTTTGAAGCTTCAAAAATATTTGAGCAAATATATACGCCTTTACCTGAGGCTAAATTATCAGCCTTTACCACAGTAGGATATTCAATTTTTTCTAAAAATTTTTGAGCATCTTTAAAATTTGTAAAAATACCAAATTTAGCGGTAGGGATGTTATATTTTTCACACAATTTTTTTGTGAAAATTTTTGAACCTTCTAGTTGAGAGCAAAATTTATTTGGTCCAAAAACTTTAATTTGATTTTTTTCTAAAAAATCAACTATTCCGTCTACAAGAGGTTTTTCAGGACCAACAACAATTAGATCAATACTAGATTTTATAATAAATCTCTTTAACTCATCAAAGTTTTCTAAATTTAAATCAATATTTTCAGCTATTTCAGCTGTACCAGCATTTCCAGGAAAGCAGTAAATTTTATTTATTTTTTTTGATTTTCTCAATGAGTGACAAATAGCATGTTCTCTTCCACCACTTCCTATAATTCCAACTTTCATGTATAGATGTATAAACTAAAAATGATAAAAAAATTAGCAAAAATAAAATATTTACCAAATAATTTTAAGATTATTGAGCCCGGTGATTATGTTATTTGTGCTGTTTCCAGTAAACCAATAAGTTTAGAAAAACTAAATTATTGGAACGTAGATTTGCAAGAAGCATATTATTCATACAAAGAAGCTTTTCAGAAAAAAGAGAGCTTAATTAAAAAATAATTAATCTTTCCATCTATTGTGTGACCAAATCCATTGACTTGGGTTAACTAAAATCATTTTCTCAAGTAAATTATTTAATTTGTTAGTTATTTCTTTTTCTGAGTTTTTTTTTGAAAAATAAATTGGTTTTTGTATTATAATTTTAAATTTAGTGTTATCAAATCTCTCAATAAATAAGGGAACAATTGGATAGTTATATTTTTTTACTAGTTGAGCTGGAATAGTAGTTGTAAACGCTTTCTGATTAAAAAAATTTGACTTTATTCCCTGAGAAACTCTTTGATCAATCATTAATGCAGTTGAAAAACCACTTTTATTTAATTTTATAATTTCCCTTAATCCTGAAATACCTTTTTTGATTTGATACTTACAAATATACTGTTTTCTTATTCTTTCCATTAAAATATTTAAAAAATGATTATTTAAAGGTCTATAAATGGCAGCTAATTTAATTCCCAATTTTTCTATTGTCATTGCCATTAGCTCAAAATTACTTAAGTGACCAGATATAAATACAACTGATTTATTATTTTTTTTTATATCTGTTAAAATTTCTTTCCCTTCAATTACTATATGTGAGTTAAAAAGATTATTTCTATAGTTTTTTATGAACATATACTCAGCAAAAACTCTCCCATAATTATTCCACATTTGGTTAGTAATTATTTTTGTATCCTTCAAACTAATTTTTGGAAATGCTTTTTTAATATTTGAATGAATTATTTTTTTTGATCTAAATAAAGGACCAATTATTTCAAATAGCTTACCTCCAAAAAAAGAAGCTAAATTTAATCCTGTTATTTTAAAAAATAAGAATAATGGAACAATTAGTATAAATTGAATAAAATATTTAATGTTATTCATTTAATTTGAATATATCATTAATTAATTTTTCTTCATCTTGTATAAATAGTTCTGATTTAATAAATCTTATTTCATCAAAGCTATCATTTTTTATTCTTAAAAAGTCTTTCTCTGTAGTAACAATTTTACAATTTAACTGTTTAGATTTTGAAATAATTTTCTCAAGATCTTCTTTAGTATAATTATAATGGTCTGGAAATTCTATATCATGGATAATATTAAATTTATAATTTTTTAACATTGATAAAAATGTTTGATGATTGCCTATACCTGAAAATACAAGATACTTTTCTGATATTTCAAATTCATCTAAATTTAAAGGCTTGTATATTCCTGTAAATATTAGAGATTTTGGATTAATTTTTTTTATAGTTTCCTTTATATTTCGTAAATTTTCTAAATTTCCATTTAGAAATATATATTTATAATTTTTTATATTATTTAAATTTTCTCTTAAAGGTCCAGCAGGTATAATTTGACCATTACCTATCCAGTTAATAGTGTTAAAACACAGAATTTTTATATCATAATCTATTGAATTATCTTGCAATCCATCATCAAAAATCGCAATTTCAAAGCTTTCTTTTATTGCTTGTTCTAAACAATCTATTCTTTTTTTGTAAACAAATACTTTGCCATATTTTTCTAACAGTTTTAATTCATCTTTTTGATTTGAATAAAATTTTTTAATAAAACAGATTTTAATATTTTTTTTTTTAAAAAGTTGATGAATTTTAATAGCTAAAGAAGTTTTTCCAGTTCCACCAATGTAGATATTTCCGATACAGATTGTTTTGATATTAAAAAATTTTCTTTTCTTTTTTATTTTTAATGATGTTGATAATTCGACTAATTTTGATATAGGCCATAATAAATAGGATAAGAAAGATAGTTTTTTTAAATCCCAAAATTTAGGTTTTTTAATTTGCATTTTTAATTATTGAATTTAATTCATTAGTAGTTTTTATTAAAATTTCATTGCCTAATTTTTGAATTGTAAAAGCATTTTTTTTTAATAAATTAAATTCAATTGATGAAGCAAGGTTTTCAGAGTTGCTTATTGTCTTAGAAAAATTTAATTTTTTTAAATATTTATATATATCTTTAAAGTTTTTAATATTTTTTCCATGTAAAATTTTTGAACCATATCTTGCTGCTTCTAAAGGATTTTGTCCACCACGATTTGTTAAGGATCCGCCCAAGAAAACAGTTTTAGCAATTTGATAAAATCTCCTAGACTCTCCATATGTATCTACGAGATAAATATCCGTTCTATCTAAATTTTTAACTTTAGAACTATGACAAGTCACATGAAGATTTAAATTAGTTAGTTTAGAAATAATTTCACTTTTTCTATTAATATGTCTTGGAATTATAATTGTAATTAAGTTTTTAACTTTTTTTTTTAAAATAATATGTGCTTTTGCACAAATGATTTCTTCATCGCGATGCGTACTTGCGGCAACCCATAATTTATATTTAGTAAGTTTTACATTAAGTTTTCTTTTAAAATTTAAAATTTTATCATAAGGATTTTCAATAAATTTCAAATTACCAATAAATTTAATTTTTTTAACATTTAACTTTTTTAAGTAACTAATTGTTTCAAAATTCTGTGGATAACTAAAATTAATATTTTTAAAAACTAGTTTAGCGTAACTTTTAATGTATAGCCATCGATTGAACGAAGCATTTGTTATTCGAGCATTTAATAGTACTAATGGAATTTTCTTATTATTTAAGATTCTAAATATGCATGGCCAAATTTCAGACTCTACAAATACTCCAACAGAAGGTTTCCAATAATTTAAGAATTTTTTTGATATAAAAAAAAAATCAATTGGAAAAAATTGATGAATAGTTTTTTTAAATTTATATTTTTTTATAATATTTGATGAACTCAAAGTACTAGAAGTTATAAGTATTTGATCAAATTCTTTACTATTTTCGTAATAATGCACAAGAGGTAATATACTCATTAACTCCCCTACACTTGATCCATGGAACCATATAAGTTTACCTTTTTTTCTATTTTTGGAATTTAGACTAAATTTTTCCCAAAATCTTGATTTGTCTTCTTTATGTTTAATAATTCTAATTATTATTATTATTGGTGAGAGAACAATTATAAAAAAAATGATTAATTGATAAAAAAAAAACATTTATTTTTGTATTTGTTTATCGTAAAAATTTTTATAACTTGCGGAATTTACAATTAATTCATTATGTTTTCCATTTGCAATGACTTTTCCTGACTCAATAACATAAATGTTATCTGAATTTAGGATAGTGGATAATCGATGTGCGATTACTATTGTAGTTTTGTCTTTAGTTAAAATATTTAATGCATTTTGAATTTTTGACTCTGTTTCAGAATCTAAAGACGATGTCGCCTCGTCTAAAAGTATAATAGAGCTTTTTTTTAGCATAGCTCTAGCAATAGACAATCTTTGCTTTTCTCCTCCAGATAATCTTACTCCATTTTCTCCAATTAATGTTTCAAATTTGTTTGGTAAGTTATCAATAAATTCTTCACAAAAAGATAATTTTGCAACTTTTTTTATTTCTTCATCTGTTGCATTTTCATCTGCATATAGAATGTTATTTCTAATTGTATCATCAAATAGAGTGGTTTCTTGACTAACTAATGAAATATTTTTTCTAAGAGATTTAAGAGTAGAACTATAAATTGACTGACCATCAATAAGAATATCTCCAGACTGAGCATCATAAAATCGAGGTATTAAGTTCAAGATTGTTGATTTACCTGACCCACTATTTCCTACTAAAGACGTCATCTTTGATCCAATAAAATTTAAGTTTACAGAATTTAAAACATTTCCATCGACAGGATTATAAGAAAAATTTATATTTTTAAATTCTACATTTGCCATTTTTATTTTTATATCTTTAGAGTTTAAACGATCATTTATTTTATTTTTTTTGTCAATTATTGGCAATATTCTCTGAGCAGCTGACACAGCCTGATTAATTGTGACATTTAAAGTAGATAAAGATCTAACAGGTTGATAGGCAAGCATCATTGCAGCTAAAAAAGAAAAAAAATTATTTATATCAATTTCACCTCGAGAGATAAGTATTCCTGAATAGAAAATTAAAAAAGCAATCATAAACCCAGTTAAAACTTCCATGATCGGCGACATCCTAATATAAACTGTGCTTATTTTTTTACTTTTTTCTTTTAACTCATTTAGATGAGTATTTGCTCTTAAAAACTCATAATTTTCTTTTTGAAATATTTTAATTAACTTATGATTTTTAAATAATTCAATTAAATATGCTGTTAAAAACCCCGACTTTTCTTGTGCTTCAGTTGTTACCTTGCCCATCCTTTTGCCTAAAGATTTAGCCGAATAGCTTGCGAGTGGTATCATAATCATTGACACTAAAGATAACTTCCAATTTTGATAAAACATGACTGCAAGTAATCCAAATAACGTCAAGCTATCTTTAAACAAATTCAATATTCCATTACTAAGCAAATTTGTTATGTGTTGAACATCATAAGTTAAATTTGATATAAACTTCCCAGAGTGTTTTTCATCAATGAGTTGTGTGTCTGCAATGATTAAGTTGTTTAACATATCGGCTTGAAGTTTTTTTTTAATTTCCTCAGCTACATTTATCATTAAGACTTTAGCAATATATAAAGACACACCTTTTATCGAGAATGCTAATATTATCATTGCAGGTATTAGTATGATTAGTGCTTTGTCTTTATCTATAAAAATTTTTTTAATTGCAGGATCTAGCAACCAAGCGATACTTGAAGTACTAGCTGCAACTAAAATTGAAAAAAAAGCTGATAAAATTATTTTATCTAAAAATTTTTTTGAATAGTCCTGATACAGTCTTTTATAAATTTTAGACTTTTCCATTATAGAATTTTTCCAATCACAAGGTTTAGATATATTAAAAGACCAAATAGATTATTACTTTTAAAAGCCTTTAAACAATTTTCTGGTTTTTTGAGGTTAAAAATTTTCATCTGATAAAAAAATAAATGAAAAAAAGGTATTAATAGAAAAATAAAATAATAATTATTAAACTTCATTAAAAATCCAGTCATTATCAACATCAATATTAGTACAAAATAAGAAAATAATAAAAACTGTTTAGCTTTATTTTTAAATTTAATAGAAGTTGATTTTAATCCTATTATCTCATCATCTTTAATGTCCTGATATCCATAAATTGTGTCATAGCCTAATGTCCAAAATATGGCCCCTAAATATAAAAAAAGGGGGCTCAAATCAATTTGACTATTAATTGATGTCCACCCTAATATCAAACCATAATTGAATGTGATACCTAAAAATAATTGCGGCCAATATGTCAGTCTTTTCATTAAGGGATAGCTAAAAGCTAAAGGCATAGAGCCTAAAGCTAGAAATATAGTAAAGTAATTGAAATTAATTAGAACTAAAAAAGCAAAAAAACATAGAATGCAAGAATATAAAATTGCAATTTTTATTGAGATTTTTCCAGATGCAATAGGTCTATTTCTAGTTCTTAAAACTTTTTTATCAAAGTCTTTATCAAAAATATCGTTTACAATACATCCTGCTGATCTCATAAAAACTGAGCCTAGAAAAAATAGAATTAAATAAAAAAAATATAAATTTAAATCTTTTTCAAAATCATACGCAATTGTTAGGCCCCATGCGCAAGGCCAAAACAAAAGCATAAATCCAATTGGTTTATTTATTCTAGTTAATTCTATGAGTAGATTTAATTGTTTCATTATATTTTACTTGTAAATAACAAAGGCTAGTTTCATAATCAAATTGATTCGTATGAATATAGATTACACAGTAACAGCATTAATGTTCCCAGCAATACCATTGTTGATGAGCGTGTATAGCAATCGATTTCACTCATTAAGTATACTTATTAGACAGCTTCATGATGAACATGTT
>Ga0181601_10005644_pt1 | contig 10397 bp, 8 predicted proteins | sample 041ome_8_FD_133020 | JGI IMG/M metagenome (GOLD analysis project Ga0181601, IMG submission 133020) | Coastal salt marsh microbial communities from the Groves Creek Marsh, Skidaway Island, Georgia - 041407BS metaG (megahit assembly) | ecosystem: Environmental > Aquatic > Marine > Intertidal zone... | reverse complement strand
GGCCCGGCTTAAGGAGATCATTCCATTGGGGACCCACTCCTGGGCTACCGAGTCCAAGATGCCATTTTCCCACCACGGCCGTTTTGTATCCTGCTTCTTTGAGCATGTCGGGAAGGGTGTAGGTGTCTTCCGGGATGATCAGGGGAGAACTTGGGGGGGCAATCCCAGTATTTTTTTTACGAAAGGCGTAGGGGCCTGTGAGAAAGGAATAGCGGGTAGGAGTGCAGGTGGAGGCAGAGCAATAACCACTGGTGAACTTAAGGCCTTCTTTTGCCAGTTTATCGATATGGGGAGTTTTTAGGTTTTTGGGCTTGGCCCCGTAGCACCCAAGATCTCCATATCCAAGGTCGTCCGCCATAATCACAATAATGTTTGGTTTTTTGGCTAGGGCCAAAAGAGGGAGTAAAAATACCGGAAGGAAACAGGTGATTGTTTTCATAAAATGTTAGGTTGGGTTGTGAGATTAGCGGTTCATAATGTCTTCAATTTCTTCGGCTTCAATCGGTACTTTGGCCATCAGATTAACAGGGCCATTCGGGGTGATTTGAATATTGTCCTCCAGCCTGATCCCAAATCCTTCCTCGGGCAGGTAAATCCCAGGTTCTACGGTAAAGACTGCGTTTTCGGTAAACCTATCTTGGCCGTTGGATACATCGTGCACATCCAGCCCAAGGGAATGCCCGAGTCCGTGCATGAAATATTGACGACATACGGGTTCTTCCGAATTTTTTTTATTTAAGTCAGCTTTTGTGCAAAGTTTTAGCCGGAGCATTTCTTGGTTCATCATTTCGTGGGCATCGCTTTGCCATTCTTTCAGGGATTTTCCAACCGTGGCATTTTCAATACTTTGCCGCAGAACCCGCAAAACTGAATTGTACACTTGCTTCTGGCGACGGGTAAATTTGCCACTTATCGGAATGGTTCGGGTGAGGTCCGCATTATAGTTGGCATAGCAGGCCCCCACATCCATCAACAAAAGTTGGCCCTTGTTACAGGTTTGATCATTCTGCAAATAATGCAGGACGCAGGCATTTTTTCCCGATGCGACAATCGGTGAGTAGGCAAACTTACACCTTCTTTTAATAAATTCTTTGGCCCACTCTGCTTCCACCTCATATTCCTTGACCCCTGGTTTTACCATACGAAGAACCTTGCGGAAGCCACGCGTGGTGACATCAATGGCTTGCCTGATCAATTTAATTTCTTCCGGGCTTTTACAAAACCGCAATGCATGAAGGTGGGGAGCAAGCCGTTCAATTTGATGTAGAGGGTAATCCTTGCGAATTTTTTTATTCCAACGTTCATCCCGGGTTTCCACCTCATTACTGGCCCGGCTGTGCTCATTGTTGTTGAGGAAGAAAATATCAGCTTCCGCAGCAAGCAGTTGAAAGATATGAGGGAAATCTTCGGTCCAATAAACGGTTCGAATGCCGGAAATTTTTTGGGCATCTGCCTGGCTGTGCTTATAACCTTCCCATATCCTTAAGTGCTCGTTCGATTTTTTTACGAATAAAATTTCCCGGTGCTTCGGATCAGATGCACCGGGGAAAAGAACCAAAATGCTCTCTTCCTGTTCAATGCCAGATAAGTAAAATAAGTCGGAATTGGGGTGAAGAGGGAGGGTGCCGTCTGCGTTTGTGGGAAGGATATCATTGGCATGGGCGATCGCCAGTGCCCGAGTGGGTAACTTTTGGCAAAGATTTTCTCTATTACGAGAGAATAACTCAGAAGTAATCGGTGAATGGCGCATGCGGAACAGTGAAAACTTACTAAAACATCATAATTTTCCTTCGCAAGCTTCAAGGAAACCTAGCTGAACAATTTTGGGAAAGGCCAAAACATTATCTTGTCATTATAAAAGTTTTTATGAATGTTTTAGCTATGCATCTAAAAAGATTCTTCCCTCTTGTCTTCCTATTTTTATCCACCCTTTATGGGAAGGGTCCCAATATAATTTATGTCATCTGCGATGACCTTGGGTATGGAGATGTCCAGTGCCTGAACCCCAAAAATGGGAAAATTCCGACACCTCACGTGGATCGACTCGCCTCAGAAGGAATGGTTTTTACGGATGCTCACTCAGGTTCATCCGTTTGTACCCCGACCCGCTATGGGGTGTTGACGGGACGATACAGTTGGCGAACTGTTTTGCAATCCGGGGTGGTCCAGGGCTTTGCTCCCTGTTTGATCGCCAAAGATAGGCCAACGGTGGCCAGTTTTTTGAAAAATCAGGGGTATGACACAGCCATTATTGGCAAGTGGCATCTTAATTTTAAGTATTTGAATCCCAATGGAGGATCAGAGTTTTTGAAGGGAAAACATAAGAGGCCCCCGGTTGGTGCCAAGATTCCTGATGGTCCCATTCACCGTGGGTTTGATTATTTTCACGGCTTCCATCACGCGGGTAACATGGAGGCTGTCATCGAGAATGATGAAGTAACAGCCCATGACCCAGTAATCAATATGCTTCCCCGTTTAACCCGTGAATCGGTTGAGTACATTGAATCAAAAAAAGGCTCCCAGAAGCCTTTTTTTCTTTATGTCCCGCTAGGTTCTCCTCACACGCCGATTGTTCCAAGCCCGGAATGGCAAGGGAAGAGTGGCTTGGGACCCTACGGTGATTTTGTTATGCAAACCGATCATGCAATGGGTGAAATTCAAAAAGCCCTTGCCAAGATAGGCCAGGCAGAGAATACCCTTATTGTCTTCACCAGTGATAATGGTTGCTCCAAGGCCGCAGGAATCCCTGCTCTTGCCAAGCAGGGACATAAAGTAAGTGCTGACCTGCGTGGCTCAAAAGCCGATCTCTGGGATGGTGGGCACCGTATTCCTTTTATTGTGAAGTGGCCGGGAAAGGTGAAGCCCGGAAGCACATCTAACCAACTCATTTGCCTTACCGACCTTTTTGCCACTCTTTCAGATGTGTTGAAAACAGACCTCCCGGTAAACGCGGCGGAAGATAGTGTCAGTTTTCTTCCCGCTTTGTTTGGGAAAAAGATTGTTTCAACTCGTGCGGGCGTAATTCACCATTCTATTAGTGGGCATTTTGCCTACCGAAAAGGTCCATGGAAGCTTTTGCTCGCCAAGGCATCTGGTGGATGGACTTCTCCTACCGAGAGACAGGCCCCTGCAAATTTACCGAATGGGCAACTTTACAATATGTCAGCAGATTTGGGGGAAAAGAAAAACCTCTACGATTTAAAGCCAAAGTTGGTAGCTTCCTTACTGGCTCAACTGGAAAATGATATTGCCGAGGGGAGAAGCACAAAAGGTCCCAAATCTGAAAATGATTTGAAGAATATTAAGCTGTGGAAAAGTAGGAATTCCAGGTAACTCGCCTGAATTTATAATGCCTATTTCTTTGGCCAAGTATTTGTTTCGAAAACCAATAAAGTGCATGCGTTTTTCCGGCTATGCTTATTGGCATTCTTGCGCATGCTTGACTGGGTTGTGCACCTGACAATATGATTTTCAGAAAGAAATAAACCCTAACTAAAGATAACATGAAACCCCCATTCCTTGTAGTAAGTCTTTTTTTAACCCTCACCCACTTATTTGGTCTGACTTCTGAAGAAATTGCAAAAAGGGCTTTTCCTGCCTCTGTTATGCTGGTTTTATTTGATGAAAATGGGGAAGCGGTGAAGTCTGGGAGCGGCTTTTTTATATCCCCAGACCTTGTGGCAACTAATTATCATGTTGTGGCGAATGCCTATGGGGGAGTGGTGAAATCTCTGGGTAATTCAATGATGAATAAAATTGAAAAAGTGGAAGCGGTTAACTCAACTTTTGATTTAGCACTGCTTCGGGTAGAGTTGCGGTCAGATGCGACATTGGACCTGGGAGACTCCAGGAATCTCAATATTGGACAGCCTGTTTTTGTTGTCGGAAACCCTCAAGGTTTAGAAGGTACATTTTCCAACGGCCTGGTAAGCAGTATTCGCAGGTTTGGGGATGATTATTTGGTGCAGATGACGGCTCCAATCTCACTGGGTAGCAGTGGTGGTCCTGTATTAAATGATGAAGGAAAAGTCGTTGGGGTATCAGTTGGTATGTTCCAGGGCGGTCAAAACCTTAACTTTGCCATACCAAGCGAATATCTGGTCAACCTGTTAAAGTTGCTTCGTAATGCACCACCTTCGGGTTCTATCGTAGAAGCCCGTGAAAAAGATTTTTATTCACCAAGCCTGAGCTTGAGTTCAAGGCTGGTTCAGAAAAGCAATAAAAGGGCTGGTGTTCCAAAAACTTCGATTCATGATTTAGATTTTATTGAACATACCCGCCCAAGTTATAAAAAAGAGAAATCAAAACCTCCTGCCGAAGATTTGTTTATCATGACCCGTTAAGCAAACTTGGTTGTTACGGTATATCTGTTTCAATAATAATGTTGTATTTAAGTTTTAAACTCCATACATCATAAGATAACCTTAAAATTTACTTTTATACCCCTATTATGTTTAAGAAAAGTATCAGCTATGGCATTGGATTATGGATTGGCCTAACCCAAGCCTTTTCTTCCCCTCTTCAAACGGTGGCTGTATTTATTGACGACCAAGTCGAAAAGTCCCAAGATTCAAGCTCTGCCATATACGCTCGCGAAACCCTAAGTGCTTCTGTTTCTGGTAAGGGGTTTCAAGTCATTACTCATGAAACGGTTAGTAAATCCCTCCATAAGTATTCAAGCGATAGTGAGCAGGTAAACATCCAGGCATCCATTAAGGATAATAGTATTCAGACTGTAGCCCAACAGTTGGGTGCCGATTACTTTTTACTACTTACTCTGAATCATTTTAGCACCGAAGTTAAAGATCTTTCCCGTTTTGACCGTAAGATTTATACCCATCGCCTGGATGCAAATTTTCGGTTGGCCAACGCTGCAAATTCTGGATCTGTTGCAGGGAAAAACATCTCTGCCTCCAAGCGTATACCCGTCACCAGTAAAATTCTTATTCAGGCAAGCAAGCAGAGTATACTGAATGAGCTAATTGATGATATTGTTGGGCAAATTGTTGACCATCTTGGGAAAAGTGCTTCGGCTCATTTGACCAAACCGCTAGACCGTGCTGCTCAGCAAACCAGGAGTCAAGGCCAGTCAGGGGCTATCTCTAAATCAAATATGGTTCAGGTTTTTATATCGGCCAAGTTACAAAATTTGAGTTGGCCGGAAATCTCCAAAGATGAAAATCAGAACCTTATCCTTACTGGTACAAATTACCAATTGGAGTCCACGGACGCAGAAATTGAAATAGATGGAATTTTTGTAGGAAATTCCTCTTCGACTGAACCTGTTTTGATCCAACCCGGTTTAAGAAGGTTAAAAGTCATTCGGTCTGGCTTTGTGGTGCAGGAAAAGATGATCAATGCCTATGAGGGCCTGAAATTAAACCTTTTGCTTACACCGACGGATGAGGAATATGATAGGTGGCAATCACAGATAGCTTTCACCCAGAAGATTAAAATAGGTGAGAAGCTGACTGATATTGAAGTGAAAAAAGCAGAGGGTATGTATGAGTTTCTAAAAAATTCCAAATACGAATTGCCTGATAATGTAACCTTTAAAAGCTTATATTAATATGAAAAATATATTTTCAATTCCCCTTTTTCTTGCCCTTTCCCTTTCTTTGCCAGGGAAAAAAGAAACGATCATTTTAGGGTCAATTAAAGCGACGGAAAGTGTGGTTAAAAACAATTCACCTTCTTTGCCTGCTTTTTTGGAGGCGATGCCGACACATTTTAAGCATTACCTTAACAGCACGGGAAAATATGCCGTTATTGATATTGATGAGGTTGTATCTCAATCTAATTTAAACCTGGAGTTGGAATACTCTGAGATATTTGAAAAGGCAGGAGCCCAAAAGGAAACAATGCCAAAATATCTTTTGAACTGTGAGGTCGTTGAATTCATGGAAAAAGTTACCCGTGTCACCAATCCTTTGGATAACTCCACCAGGCTAAACCGGGACATATATGTGTCCATGACCATGATATTGATTGAACGGGGGAATCAGAGTGAACAGAAGACTTTTGAGGTGCCTGTCTTCAATGCATCCTGGGATGAAGATATATTTGGATCAACCAATAGTGAAAACTTCGAGAGCAGGAAAAAGATCGATCAGTTTGCCAAAGATGCCGCCTCAAAAATGTCTTCCCATTTTATGAAGGAAATTGAGCAGGTGATCTATCTTCACGGAAAGAATGGATCCCAATGTTTTATTCTAGCGGGTTACCAAAATGGTGTGAAAGTTGGACAACTTTATGATGTATTTATATCCAAACCAATATTTCACCCGGTTACCCAAAAGAAATTATCCGGAGGAGCCATTACTAAGATTGGGAGCGTAAAGGTTTCCCATGTGCAGGAAGATGTCTCCACTTGTGAAATTTTGGAAGATAACGGGATCAATACCGAAGTGTCATCTCCCGATGACTTACCAATCGCGAAATTAGCCACCCACTAACTCAGCTTGTTTACATGAAATTATTTATACACCTATCCGCTGTTGGCACGATCTGCTTTTTATCTTCCTGCGCAACCTACCAACGAAGTACTGTTGAATTTAGAAATAGTTGGGACCAGGGAGACACGGTTGGAGCCTTGGCAAACTTAGAATCCGCCGGTAAATCTATCAAGCCAGGCCATGATGAAGAACTTCTTTGGAACCTGGAGATGTCTTCCGTAGCACGGGCAAATCAATTGCCTCAATTGGCTGAAATGCACATGAATGTGGCAAAAGAACTGGTTGATCAAAATTTTGGGGGAGGTTTGATTGACCCTCAAAAGAAAGGGCTTGGTGAATATGTTGGTAAATTTCACGACCGAAATTTATTGGAGGTCTACCGAGCACTTCAGGCTCTTGAGCGTAAAGACTCAACCAGAGTGCAGTCTTCTTTTAATGAACTACGGTTCAAGCGAGAGGAGGCGAGGGAATTAAACCGTAAGAAAATTGAAGATGCAGAAGATAAAGCATCAAACACGGAGAATTTAAAATACCAGGAGGTCATGGATTCAGGTGAAATTTCCGTGAGTGATTTTGTGAATACTGAACTTTCTAACAAGTATGCTGAGTTTTATAATCCTTTTGGGGATTACCTCCGGCTGGTACTTCAGAACAGGATGTATAATGTGGGTGGTGTTCGAAACACCAAGTTCGACTTCGGAGTCAGTAAAAACAACCTAACCTCCGTCTTGGGGAGAAAAAATTTCTTAGTGAGGGAATCCCCCCGTAGGGATGACTCTGCCACTTATGTCTTCATGGAAACCGGCAGTGCCCCTTACAGGCAGGAAAAGAAAATCCGTTTACCGTTAGTTTTATTTTATGGCGGTAACCCTCCGGGCGGCGTCCTTTATGCCCCTATTGCTTTCCCTCAATTACAATATCGTGATGATTATGATAGTGCTTTCCAGGTAAAATCAGGAGGTAAAGGGAGCCCCATAAGAATGGAAGAGCTTGTTGACTTAGATGCGGTGATATCCTCTGAGTTTAAAGCAGATTTTCCTGCTGAAATGGCCAAAGCTTTGGTTCAAACAGTCTTGGCTGTAGCCTCGCAGGCAGCCATCGAAGCTGCGACCAAAGAACAACAACAAGATAGTGTAGCGGTTGCCTTGTTTGCTGCCGTGGCAAAAGTTGCGGTTGCAGAATCTCTTACCCAGGCGGACGAAAGAAGCTGGTATTCGGTACCTAAAAAAGTACTGGTGCAAAAAATTCCCACTCCTGCAGACGGTATCGTTTCGGTTAGCTCGCAAAGCGGTCAAAATATAAAGGCCAAGGTAAACCCCAACAGTCACACCAATTTTGTTTACCTTAAATCAATCCGAAAAGGGTCTCCCATCAAGCAATTAGCCAATTTTTCAATTGACTCGGCACTTGCTTCCCATGGGAATGAAGACGAAAGAACCCTCGCTTTATCTCAATCGTTTTAATGCAATGCATCACATTCTCTTACTTACATTTTTATTTCTTTTATCTTCCTGTGCCACTTATAACAAAAATCCTGTTACATCCTTGGAAGAGGACCAGGATGGAAACATCAAGATTGTTGCGGGTAATCAGCAAAAACTTAAATCCATTAATGTAATTCGAACTTCTAAAGAGACATTAAATGGTAAGATGCTTGCAAAAGCTGAAGTTCAAAATCGGTCTACTCGCCCCAAAGTATTTATGTACAAGTTCGATTGGCTCGACGGGAGTGGCAACATCAAGGCAAGTACATCTACTTGGAAAACCGTTACAATTAATGGGCAGGAAGTGAAAACATTGGAAGGTGTTGACATTCGAGGAGGTGCCGAGGATTTCCGCATTTTGCTCAAAAGTAAGTAGCTCTTTTCTTTCAAAACAAAATAAATTCAAATGATTATGATTAAAGCATTATCCATTCTTTTTCTTTCCGTCTTTCTGTTTTCGGGGTGCCAAAGCGGCACAACCACCCGGATTGATTCTTCTCAAGTTGCGGAATACCGAGATTTGACCTTGCGGGACTTGGATGAGTTTTCCAGCAAGATGTTTCCCCGTCTTATGAGCTCTCCAGCAACTCAAAAAATTGGTAACAGGCTCCCTGTTATAGCCATTGGGCCTATGAGTTCTCAAACCACGGTCGAATTCCCAGAATCAATCCGTATCAATGGACTCAGAAATATTATTACGCAATCTGGGTTGGCCCGGATCTCTGGGACTTCCTCCGCTGCCTCACTGAATGAGTTTATTACCTTTGCCAAATCCCAAAAAGGTAGGTCGGGCTCGAACTTGCCAGACTTTGTGCTAACCCAACAGATTTTTGAATCCCGGGAATACCAGAAGAAAGTAATCAATAAAACTTACCGTTATATTCTAGAACTAGTTGACCTGAATCCCAACTCCCCAAGCCTTGGTCAGGTCGTTGTATCGGAGAGTGAAGATATCATCAAAATGGTTCGCAAGTAGGATTGCTTTACATTCCAGTCCAATTTGAGCGGACCACATTTTTGTTTTAGTTGATGTGCACATAGATCCTCTGCTGTGATGAGAACCTCATTGCTCGCAGTCAGACCGTAAAATTTCAATAAAACTTGGGAGTGTTCAATCCGTGATTAATTCATTCAGGGTATAGTAGGCGATGTTGTTAGTCAGCTTTTGTCCTTTTTTATTCCTCAGTTCCAGTGCTTTAAACTGATAAATCTTTTCCTTTTCCAAAGGGGAAATACTTACACGGACTGATCTGTGGTCACCGGAAACCCTGACTGCGTCGGGTATGATTCGTTGCACATCACTCTTGGGGTATCCATACCGTGGGCCGTAGGGGTAGTGGTAACTCTGAATAATAAAACTCTCCGTACTGACTTGTTTTTCCTTTCCGAGCGGCTGAGTGAAGTGAAAGATAAACCCATCTTCTTGAAGTGCAATTCGGTGAATCTCAAATGGAATAGCACCCGAATAGGCGATCTTTTGAAGGCCCAATCCGGGTAGGCCCCGGGCCCAGTTTCCTTCGCCCGCCCGACCGACAATTAGTTCACCTACGGGAGAAAAGGCAAGCCGGCAAATTCCAGCCTTCAATCCTTCCCCATGGTAAAAAGAAAAGCAGGCACCCTGATACTGACCATTCACCTTTTCCAGGGCGACCCGGATGATTCTCGGGTGTACGATATCCCCGATAAACATCTGCCCGGCAAACGGGCCGAACTTTCCACCTGTAGTATCCCAGACAGGAGAACCGGGAGAATTAGCCAGTTCTCCATGAGGGAAATGAACCGCGGGGGGCTTTCTCATTTTCTCCAGCAGTTCCATGGGAGCGGATTCTGGATCCTCGGGATAAGGAAAACCCTGATCCCATCTTAGGGCAGCGGGATGCCCATGGAAATCTCCCTCCTCCAAGTGGTGAAGCATGGAGGTGGCCACCCAGTCCCCTTGGTTGTCTGCCGCAAAGAGTTCACCCTGCGGGCTTTTCCCTATCCCATTGGCGGTGCGCAACCCGCTCGACCATGGGCTAAACTCTCCACTTGGGGTAACCTGGTAGGACCACATACGGTAGGGGATGGGAGAAAACCCATTGGCACTGGCGGGTGAGCCATCGGGCTTACTCAACCCCGAGCAGGAGAGAATGCCATAGAAGCTGCCCGCAATCTTTCCTTTCACAAGTCCGTAGTTGTATTGATGGAAATTTGCTTCCATCGCGAACTGATCGCAGATCGTTTCGTAACGATCCGCCGTTCCGTCTTCATCTGTATCCACCAACCGGGTTACCTCCGGGCGTTGCGAGACTACGGCGAAACCAGGTCCGGCAAGCAGGCCCATCGGTTCGTGCAGCCCATGGGCAAACCTCTTCCAGCCTCTGTTCTTTTGGGCCCATACATCCCCCCGTCGGGTACAGATGTAAAGAGTGCCATCCTCCGAATAATCCACCCCTGTAACTTCACACACTATGCCGGG
>Ga0181601_10005643_pt1 | contig 10398 bp, 8 predicted proteins | sample 041ome_8_FD_133020 | JGI IMG/M metagenome (GOLD analysis project Ga0181601, IMG submission 133020) | Coastal salt marsh microbial communities from the Groves Creek Marsh, Skidaway Island, Georgia - 041407BS metaG (megahit assembly) | ecosystem: Environmental > Aquatic > Marine > Intertidal zone... | reverse complement strand
CTCTACGCGTTCGGCAACAGTGCAGGCAATGTGCTGATTGGTAATAGCGGAGCAAATAAGCTCTATGGTTATAGCGGCGCGGACGTAATTCGAGGCGAGAGTGGCAACGACAAGTTATCTGGTGGCTCGAATGACGACCAGCTCTTCGGCGGCGCAGGGCGCGATGCGATTTACGCTAATTCCGGCTCCGATTTGATCGTCGGCGGGCTAGGTAGGGATCTTCTGGTTGGTGGTCACGGTATGGATATCTTCAAATTCAACCAGGGCGACGGCGTTGATTGGATCAGGAACTTTGAGCTTGGCGTTGATAAGATTGACATTAGTGACTTTGATTTCGCGACCTTTGCAGAGCTGGCGCCGCTGATCCGGGATTACAGTGGACGCGCAAACGTTAGGCTCGATGGCGTCGATGATCTCATCCGGTTTATCGGGATTCAATCCAATCAATTGACTGAGGGCGATTTCATCTTCAATCAGCTGGGCAGTGGCACCGGAAATACGTTGACCGGTAATGATGAGGCGAACAAGCTTTATGGTTCAGGCGCTGCAGATGTGATCCGGGGTGAGGGTGGTGATGATAAGCTCGCTGGCGGTTCGAATGACGATCAGCTCTTCGGCGGTGCAGGCCGCGATGTAATTTACGCGAACTCGGGCTCGGATTTGATTGTTGGCGGCGAAGACAAGGATGTGTTGGTTGGCGGTGCCGGTGTGGATACGTTCCAATTCAATCGCGGTGATGGCTTTGATACGATCAAGAATTTTGAGCTTGGTGTTGATAAAGTGGATATCAGTGACTTTGGCTTCGCAAACTTTGCAGAACTAGAACTGCTGTTCCGTGATTATAACGGACGGGCGAACATAAGGTTGGATGGAACGGACGACCTTGTCCGTTTCATCGGCGTTACATCTGATCAGCTGACAGAGGATGACTTCATTCTCTAGCCTAAGGGCCTGCCCCTAAATGCTGGCGGCTTTCAGCGCGGTCGGCAAGGCCTCGGCAAAGGCTTCTAGGTCAGCGGTTTTTCCGGCTGAAATGCGGATGCAGCGGTCCTGCGGGGCGGCAAAGGGCATGCGCACAAATACGCCCTGAGCAACGATTTCCTGCAGCACACGGCGCGCAAAGTCACCATCCTGCAGGCAATCAATCGCGACGAAATTTGCAGCACTTGGCAGCGGCTTCAGGCCGTTATCTGCAGCAATCCTTGAAATCACATCGCGGGCCTGGGCGACCTCCTTGACCACATGAGCAAGCCAGTCCTGGTCCGCTAATGCGGCCAGCGCACCTGCCTGCCCGATCCGGTTGACGCCGAAATGGTTGCGGACTTTGTTGAATGAAAGCGCCAAGCCAGCCTCAGTAATGCCGTAACCTACGCGCACCCCAGCCATGCCATGGGCTTTGGAGAACGTGCGGAAACGGATGACGTGTGGGTTCGAAACATCAATCGCGGGAACAGCGGTTTCTGGCGCGAATTCAACATACGCTTCGTCCAGGCACAAAATTGCGCCGTCCGGCACAGCATTGATCATGGACTGCACAGCTTGCGCGCTCGCATATGTGCCCATGGGGTTATCAGGGTTGGCGAAGTAGATCAGCGGTGCGCCAGTGCGTCTGGCGGCGTCAAGCAGCGCTTCTGGGTCCTCATGGTCGTCGCGGTAGGGGGCGAATTCTAGCTTCCCGCCAAACCCGGTGACGTGATAATTGAACGTTGGATATGCGCCCTGCGACGTGATAACCGGCGTTCCTTCGCTCACCGTCATGCGTGCGAGATAGCCTAGCAGGCAGTCAATCCCCTCACCAACGACGATATTCTCTGGCTGCACGCCGTGATGGGCGGCAAGCGCTTGCTTCAGGTCGTAGTTTTCAGGGTCGCCGTAGCGCCATACCTCTGAAGCGGCCTCGGTCATCGCCGCGATGGCTTTGGGGGAAGGGCCGAACACGCTTTCATTGGCACCAATGCGGGCACGGAATGGTTTGCCCATCTGCCGTTCCTGCGTTTCTGGTCCAACGAAAGGAACCGTTGACGGCAGGGATTCCACAAGTGGCGTGAACGGGTAATCTGACATTTTGGCGCTCATTCAAATATCTCAACGCATTGCGGCGATATCCATATCGCGGGCTGCCGATCGCGCCAAGCCTTTTTAAACACACACCTTCGGGCACAGAAACGCTTTTGGCTGCTTCCAAAGGTTAGCTTGTAGCGCCTATTCAGCTGCGCTTGGAAATGCCTGTGGCCACTTGGTTGGGAATCCGCGCCCGTGCTGGTCTGGTGAGGCGATTTCTGCGCCCAGTTCATAGGCAGCGCGCCAGGGCCATTTGGGCTCGTAAAGCATGCCGCGCGCAAGAGCGACCATCGCGACCTTGCCGCTGGCGACAAGGCTTTCGGCCAATTGTGGGTCGCGGATCATGCCAACAGCCATGGTTGGGACGCCGGTTGCTTCTTGGACCGCGGCCGCATGGCCGGCTTGATAGCCGGGGGCTAGGTCTGGGCGGGCGACAGGGCTATTGCCACCGCCGGAGATATCAAAGAAATCGCAGCCAAGCGCCTTCAGTTCCTGAGCGAATGCAATGGCATCCTCAATGGTCAGGCCTCGGTCATCCCAGTCGACGCCATTCATGCGCACCCCAAGCGGCTTGTCGTCCGGCCATGCGGCGCGAAGTGCCTCAAATGCTTCTAGTGGAAAGCGCATGCGGCCTGCACGGTCACCGCCATAGGCATCATTCCGACGGTTAGCGATGGGGGAGAGGAAGGAAGAAAACAGGTAACCATGGGCGCAGTGCATTTCAGCTGCTTCAAATCCAGCCCGGTCTGCCCGTTTGGCTGTCGCGCAGAAATCCTTGATGACCTTATCCATGTCATCCTGGTCCATGGCTTTTGGGGTATGCCAGCCGTCTGCAAATGGCTCGGCGGAGGGGCCAAATGTTTGCCAGGCACCGTCATTGGGGCCGAGCGGTCCGCCGCTCTTCTGTGGCGCGAATGCGGACGCTTTGCGGCCCGCATGGCCAAGCTGGATCGCGAGCGGGGTAACGCCATGGGTCGCGCATGCGCTGACGACATGGGTTAACTCACGCTCATTCTCATCAGTCCAGAGACCAAGGCAATCTGGCGTGATGCGGCTTTCAGGGGATATGCCGGTGGCTTCGACAAAGGCCATGCCCGCGCCGGAAAGGGCGAGTTGGCCAACATGGATCATATGCCAGTCAGTGGCTGTGCCATCCACGGCGGAATATTGGCACATGGGTGCTACGATAATGCGGTTTTTCAGTTCCAAGCCGCGCAAACGGATCGGTTCAAACAGCTTGCTCGCCATGGCGGCAATCTCCAGATGTAAATCGGAATACGATCGTTGGGAGGTCGTCTAACGGGCCGAAAGTAGGGGGCTTAACTTTGACGGTCTTTTGGGTGGTTTTCGCCGTCGAACGGGATGACTTTGGCTGTCTCTAGGATGGAGCGGAAGTTGTCCAGGCAGCGCGCGTTGACGGAATACCGGTCTGGACTGTTGCGGGGGCGACCAAATACGTGGATGCCGCAATCCGGGCAATAATTGTGCTGCGCGGCACCACTGCCAAACCGATACGTCACAGCCTTGTCGGCACCTTTGAGAATGCTGAATTCAGAATCCTCTACTGCGGCATGGAGGACGCCTTTTTTGGTGCAGATCGAGCAATTGCAATCGATTAGGCGGCTGATTGGCTCAGGCTTCGTTACCTGCACCCGGAGCGCGCCACAATGGCAGCCGCCTTCATAGACATGGCTCATCTACCGTCAGCCAGTGCCGAGCAAGGCCTGACGGCGCGCTTCAAATTCCGCGTCAGAGATCAGGCCAGCTGCCCGCGCATCATCCAGTTGTTTTAACCGTGCACGCAGGCGGCGGTCATCAACCGGGGCGGCAGGCTCTGCAACTGGTTGAGGCGTTGCAGCAGGTTCCGGTGCTGCAACAACAGGGGCTTCTGCAACAGGTGCTGCAACAATCACGGGCTCTTCAGCGCGGCGTTCCGCTTGGTCAGCCACACGTTCAGCGGCAGTGGCTGCTCGTTCAGCAGCATCAGCAGCGCGGGTGGCGGCGCTGGCTTCTGTAACGGCGGCAGTGGCTACAGCGGCGGCGGCTGTTGCCGTTGCTGCCGTGGCCGTATCAGATGGTGTGGTTTGCAACGGTGGATAAGATGATCCGCCATAGCCGGGCGCTTGTGGTTCAACAGGAACGCCACGAGCAACCGGTTGGCCCGTTGGGGCGGTCCAAGCGCGGGCAATAAAGGCGTCATTCGGCGAGACACGCCGCGAGATTGTTACATTCACGCGCTGTGACTGCATGACATACATGATTGCAAACACCATTGCGATGATGCGAAGCGCTATGCCCCACCACACAATTGTCGGCACCATATCGACCAGCCCACGCCAGCCTTCACGGGTCACCTCAACGGCACCGGAGGGCAGAATTTCCCGCACATCGCCGAGTGTTAGGCTGACAAAGGCCGCCAAACTGCACAATCCGAGCGCGATGGAGATAATGAACCAAGCGTAGAAGCCTTTTTGCTCTGCGCCGAGTTTTCGGCATGCAGTCCAGCAGGCAATGAGCAGCAGTGCATCAATTGCAACAAGGATCCACGCGTCCTGCGGCGCATCATAGGCACCAAACGCAATCTCAACATCCTGCCAAAGCAGGACCATGGGACCAACAAAAAAAATGGCGAGCAAGAAGAGCGCCCAGTCATAAACGCCATAAGATGGATGCGCGCGTGCATCCTCTGGGTCAAGGTAAACCCAGCCCCCAGATCGGCTTGTTGACCGCGCCGATGGCGCTGTCATGGTTGCCTGTTCCGCCATTATCCAAGCCCCTAGCTTTAAGACTCAACGCAGCCCCGTCTGCGCTTTGCCTCATTCTTAATAGATTCTCGCCCGAAAGTCATTAACAGCACGTAGCCTAATCAATGAACCGAGCGCATTTGGATTAATCCAACGCTCTCCAGCCGATATCGGTACGGCAAAAGCCTTCTGGCCAGTCAATCGCATCAATGCCTTGATAGGCCAAATCGTGTGCGATTTGAAGGGTGTCGCCCATTGCTGTTACGCATAGGACGCGCCCGCCATGAGCCAACATTTTGTCACCTTCCAACTTCGTTCCAGCGTGGAACACCGTGACACCTGGAATCGCGTCAGCGTCTGAAATTCCCCGAATTTCCGAACCATTCTCGTACTTTACGGGATATCCCTTGGTTGCCATGACGACGGTCATCGAGGACACATCGCGCCAGCGCAGGTCAAAATGTTTGAGGCCACCTTCCGCTGCAACAACCAACGCCGGCAGGAAGTCCGATCGCAGCCTGGGTAGAATTGCCTGAATTTCAGGGTCGCCGAACCGGCAGTTAAATTCGATAACCTCAGGCCCGTTTTCCGTAATCATGAGGCCCGCAAATAATACGCCTTTGAATGGTCGCCCTTCCGCGCGCATTGCATCGAGCACTGGCTGAACAATCGTGGTTAACACGTGCTCCGCCATTTCATCCGTCATGACCGGGGCCGGCGAATAAGCACCCATGCCGCCGGTGTTCGGGCCTTTATCGCCATCAAATGCGCGTTTGTGGTCCTGGGCAGAGGCGAATGGCATGGCGTGCTCGCCGTCGCAGAGCGCAAAGAAGCTTACTTCTTCACCAACCAAACAGGCTTCGACTACCACTTCAGCGCCAGCCGCGCCAAAACTCTCGTCGCGCATGGCGGCGTCTACAGCGGCGATGGCTTCGTCCACCGATTCGGCAACGACAACACCCTTGCCTGCGGCTAGCCCGTCCGCCTTTACGACGATGGGGGCACCTTGTTCACGGATATAGGCGGCGGCTTTGTCTGCATCCGTGAAGCGCTGATAGGCTGCGGTTGGCACGCCTATGCGGGCGCACAGATCTTTCATGTAGCCTTTGGAGGATTCGATTTCCGCCGCTGCTTTAGACGGCCCGAACACTAGAATCCCTTCGGCCTCAAGCGCATCGACAAGGCCTGCAGCCAGGGAGGCCTCCGGCCCAACGACCACTAGATCAATCCGCTGCTTCAGCGCGTAATCGACGATACCTTCAATATCCAGCACATCAATTGGCGCGCATTCGGCGTCCTCAGCGATGCCGGGATTGCCGGGAACGCAGAAGATTTCGGTTGCAAGTGGAGAGGCTGCGATAGACCAGACCAGCGCATGCTCCCGCCCGCCTGAGCCAACAACGAGGACTCGCATTCCGTTAATCCCTTGGGTAGGTGTCATTATCTTGTATCATCAGCTTCATGAAAACGGAAAGTGACCCTGGATTGGCGTTCTTGGCTGGCGGCGAAGCTGCGGCAGCCCAAGCGGAAGCGCCAACAAATTCGCCCTCGCTGTCAGTCGGTGAGCTATCGCGCAATATCAAGCGCACCCTTGAAGGTGACTTTGGTCACGTAAGGGTGCGGGGGGAGGTCAGTGGTGCCAAGCGGGCGGCCTCTGGCCATTGGTATTTCCGCCTGAAGGACGACAAGGCTGTCATAGATGCCGTTTGCTGGCGCGGGTCAGCCAATCGCCTCAACACGCCACCGGAAGACGGCTTGGAAGTGATCGCGACGGGCAGGGTCACCACCTATGAAGGCCGCTCGGTCTACCAGTTGGTCGTTGAACAATTGGAGCCCGCCGGGGCTGGCGCACTTCTGAAGCTGTTGGAAGAACGCCGTAAGAAGCTTGGTGCGGAAGGGCTGTTTGACGAAGACCGCAAACGCGCCCTGCCATATTTGCCGGAGCGGATTGGCGTCGTCACATCGCCTACGGGTGCTGTCATCCGCGATATTCTGCACAGGCTGGCGGATCGCTTTCCACGCCATGTGTTGGTCGCACCCGTGCGGGTGCAGGGGGAGGGATCGGCCGAGGAAATTGCCGCTGCGATCCAAGCGATGAACACGCTGGAAGGCAATCTCCGCCCCGATGTGCTGATCGTCGCCCGTGGCGGTGGCAGCCTAGAGGACCTTTGGGCATTCAATGAGGAAGTCGTTGTGCGCGCGGCTGCAGCATCAGCGATCCCGCTCATCTCCGCCGTTGGCCATGAAACCGACACCACGCTGATCGACTATGCCAGTGATCGCCGCGCGCCGACGCCGACTGCTGCGGCTGAAATGGCTGTGCCTGTCCGCCAGGACCTGATTGCTGAGACCCGGCGCTTAGGTCTCCGCTTGGCTGAAGCGGCAGAACGGGGCGTCGCGCAACGCCAAGATCGCCTAAACGGCATTGCCCGTGGCCTGCCGCAACCGGCGCGGCTGGTTGAAACAGCATCCCAGCGCTTAGATGATTGGGGTGAGCGGTTGGCCTTGGCGCTCCGCACAGGCCTTGGCCGCCGCCAGGATTTTGTGGCCCGCCTGAATGCATCATTGCCAAGCCCGATGCGCCAGTTGGAGGCGAAGCATGATGGCCTGCGCCAACGGTCCGGTGCGCTTGACCGTGCTGCTGCAAAGGCTCTTAGGGATCATGCTCATGCCCTGGAGCGGCTTGATCCCGCCCGCCGCCTCGCCAATGCAAGTCAGCGCGGCATCCAGAACGCCGGAACGCGCCTTGCGAGCGCTGCGGGCCTGCTCGATAGCTACTCCTATGAGAAAACGCTGGATCGTGGCTTTGTGCTGGTGCGAGCAGGCGATGCTGTAATCTCGACCGCAGAAGCCGCAACGCCGGGCCTCGCGGTAGAATTACAGTTCGCTAAAGGGGAGCGCCGTGCTGCTGTCATTGGTGACGGCGCACCGCCTGCGAAACGGGCTGCTCCGCCACCAAAGTCCAAAAAGAAGCAAAAGCCCCGGCCATCGGATGATAGCCAGGGCTCTCTGCTTTAGTCCGCTCAGGATATGAGCGTTACAGCGATAGCTGGTAACTGACGGCGTTATAGCGATAGCCGCCGCCGCTCATCGCTTCTACGTACCCCACAGCCGGGAACGGCATATGGTATCCGGCGATGGGAATGCCATCTGCCGCTGCCATGCCAAGCAATTTCTTGCGGGTTGCTGCCGCACCTTCCTTATCCATGTCGAAGCGGACATGCCAATCGGGCTTTTGCATGGACATGATGTAGTGGTTGCAGGCATCTGCAATGAACAGCAGGCGCTTGCCCTCGCTTTCAATGTGGAAGGCTGTGTGGCCTGGGGTGTGCCCCGCAGCCGCGACAGCATCAACACCGGTGACGACGCTGTCGCCCGCCTTCAGCATGGTCATTTTGTTGGCGACTGGCACAACATTCGACTGCGCCAGCTTTGCAACGCGGGCCGTGCCGCCCGTTAGTTTGGATTCGGGTGTCCAGAAGTCATATTCCGCAGCGTTCGTCACATAGCGTGCATTGGGGAACAGCGGCGCACCGCCTTCCATCAACCCGCCAATGTGGTCCGGATGGAAGTGGCTGAGGACGACGATATCCACCTGCTCTGGCTTATACCCGGCCATCATGATGGCTTCTTTCAGCAAGCCCCGTTGCGGGCGCCGTGCGGCACCGTTGCCGGTATCGAACATGATCAACTGGCTGCCAGTGTTCAGTACCATCGGCGTGAAACCGATCTCCATGCGTGTTGGTGGCAGATTATTTGAAGCGGCATAGGACTGCACGACTTCTGCTGGCTAATCTTGGCCGAAAATAGGATGCGGTCCATCGAGCTGCACCGCACCGTCCCGGATCGCCGTTAGCTCAAACGCGCCAAGCTTAAAGCGGTGAAATGCAGGTGCGGCTGGTCCCATCATCGGCGCGGCTGCCCGCGCAGGTCCCATCGAAGCCAATACCGCAGGTGCAGCCAGGGCACCGGCCGCTGCGGCCAAGGCCCCACGGCGTGAAATTTTAATGTCCGACATCAAAGAGTCTCCCCAAAACATCATCATATGCGCTGTCGACAATCGGCTGCGCTCTCGCACATTAACGCTTTACGGCATGAAATGCTTCCCGCTTTAAACGCTGAAGCGGGACACGGGTGCGTTATTGGCTCTACACTGCCGCAGATATTGTGACCTTAGAATTATGACCTTAGAAGGTGAACGCCCGTGACAGACACCGCCCGCACCCAGACAGATGCCTGCCTCGCCCAGATTGAGGCGCAGAATGATGACCTCACCACCTTCATCACCGTAACGGCGGATGCGGCGAGGGAGCAGGCGGATGCTGCCGATAAAGCGGCAAGCGAGGGCCGCTGGCTCGGCCTTCTGCATGGCATGCCGATAGCGCTGAAAGACAATATCGACACGGCTGGTGTGCGGACCACCAGTGGTGCCAGCTTCTGGGCAGACCGCACGCCAAACGCTGATGCGCCCGTCGTCTCGCGCCTGAAGGCGGCAGGTGCCGTAATTGTCGGCAAGGCGACGCTGGGGGAACTGGTGTTTGATGTCCGCTCGCACAATCCAATTGTTGGCCACGCAAAGAACCCGTGGGATCAAACGCGCAGCCCAGGCGGGTCCAGTGGCGGGTCGGCGGCAGCGCTGGCGGCGGATATGTGTGTTGGGGCACTCGGGTCCGATACAGGCGGATCGGTGCGGATACCGGCTTCCTTCTGCGGCGTATCAGGGCTCCGTCCAACCCATGGGGCTGTACCGAGCAGTGGTGCCACGCCGGTTAGTGTCGGCAATGACACGATTGGCCCAATGGCGCGCCGGACAGAGGATGTCGCCCGGATATTCGCCGTGATGGCAGGCTATGACGCCAGCGATCCTCATTCCATTGACCATGACTTCGGCAACTTCTTGCCGCGCTTGCATGATGGCGTTGCGGGCATGCGCATCGGCATCCCACGCAATTTTTTCTTTGACGGCATTGATCCGGATATTGAAGCCGCCGTCCGCAAGGCAGCGTCCGAGTTCGAAGCATTGGGTGCAGAATTGGTGGAAGTCGACCTTCCGGGTGCCGAGGAAACCTATCTCCACGCCAGCGTGCTGATCTATTGCGACGCCGCTTTGTTTCATCGTCAACGCTTAACCGATGAACGCCACGCTTTCTCACCCCCCATCTATGAGCGCATGAGCCGTGGCCTGGACCTGACGGGCGTGGATTACGCCGCTGCCATGCGCTTCAAAGAAACCTGGATGCGCACTGTTGCCAACGTGTTCGATGAAGTGGATATGATCCTTAGCCCAACAACGCCCGTTCCGGCCCTGCCGCTAGAAGACGCCCCCAATCTTCACGAACTAACCCGCCGCGCCGCCAGCCTAACCTATGCCGGCTCAATTGCCTCCATCCCAGGCCTATCCATTCCTTGCGGCTTTACGGATGGCGGACTTCCGGTTGGCATGATGCTCCAAGCGGCATGGTGGAATGACCCCCTGCTGCTCCAGGTCGGATGTGCCTATCAAGCGGTGACGGACTGGCACGAGCGGCGAGTTGGGTGAGTGCTGACATAGAACCCGCGCGCCCTCTCGGCGTTGCTGCGCAAAAGCCTGCCG
>Ga0181601_10005641_pt1 | contig 10403 bp, 4 predicted proteins | sample 041ome_8_FD_133020 | JGI IMG/M metagenome (GOLD analysis project Ga0181601, IMG submission 133020) | Coastal salt marsh microbial communities from the Groves Creek Marsh, Skidaway Island, Georgia - 041407BS metaG (megahit assembly) | ecosystem: Environmental > Aquatic > Marine > Intertidal zone... | reverse complement strand
GTCGCGCGCCGAGGTGGAGTCCCGGAGCCGATGGGACCGGGAGGCGGAGGAGGAAGGTCTGTTTCACGACGACCACGGGAACCACCCGAGGTACGACGGCGCGAGCGCGTCGTCGGACGCGTCCGACGTCGACGCGTCGTCCGACGCGGCGTCGGGTTCGGGCTCGGGCGGGATCCACGTGCTGGCGACGTCCAACGGTTCGCCGTACCTGAACTGGCAGACCCGCGTGATGTACAAGACGTTCACGGACGTCGCGAAGGGGAGCGACATGCGCCACTTCACGCGGCTGCTGCACAGGCGCTCGGACGACGAGCTGATGGCGGAGGTGCCCACCGTGCGCGTGGACTCGCTGCATCCCGAGTGCGACACGTGGTGCGAGTTCCCGGTGGCTGACCGCCCGGATGCGCTCAGAAAGTGGCTGCGCACGGAGGACTCGAAGCGCGGCGAGTGGATCGTGATGGTGGAGACCGACTACGTCTGGCGCAAGGCGCTAAAGCTCCCGCCGCCGGGCGCGTCCGCGGTGGCGTTCCACTTCCACTACATCAACCCCAACTACCCGACGCTGCCGGACGTCATGACGCGGCTCATGCCCGCCGAGGCGCGCGGCGCCGTGTCGATGGAGGCGATCATCTGCTCGGGCCCGGCGCCGACCATGATCCGAAAGGCCGAGCTCGACGTTTTGATCGACGAGTACGTGCGGATAGCCGCGGCGATCGAGGCGGACGCGGACGCGAAGAAGAAGCTCGGCTGGGTGCGCGAGATGTACGCGTACGACCTGGCGGCGGCGGTGACGGGGGTGCCGCACTACGTGGAGGACCCGGGCCGAACCAAGCTCATCGCGCAGCCGCCCGCCGACGCGAACCACGGGGACGCGGCGATGTTCCACTACACGTGGGGCGCCGAGTACCTGGACAGGAACAAGCAGAAGGTGTGGAGCTGGGACAAGAGGCCGTACGTGGAGACCAGGCAGGTGCGCGACCCGGCGCGGTTCAAGCCGGAGCTGCCCCCCGCGGATGCCGCCGAGCGCGGGCTGAAGCTCCAGGACGGGAAGCCGGTGACGGCGGAGCTGAACGAGGTCATGACGGAGATGCTCGCGCTCGTGCGGGCCGCGATCGACACGCTCGACGTGCTGCCGCACGAGCCGGGATGCGGCTGGGAGCAGAACGAGCCCAAGTGCGACTTCGGGTGCGAGACGGGGGTGCTGTGCGTGCCGACCAAGAACACGCCGTGGCGAGCGTAGACGAGGCGAGGAGGCGAGAGCTTCGTTCGCGCGCGAAACGTAGAGGACGTTTCTTCGTCCGAAGAGGTTTCGACGTACATAGAATTCGAGCGAAGAGCGCGCCGTTCCCGGTTACATCTCACATAGCTCGCTCGCTCAACGCCGCTGAACGCCGCTCGCTAGTAGCTACTAGAGAAGCAGTTTCCAGTACACCCACACCAGCGACCAGGTGATCAAGCCCCCTCCCGCCAGCGCGCACAGGGACATGGTCAACGCCCACGCCGCCGTCCAGATCATCGGCGCGAGTTTCCTCCGCTCGCGCTTTTCGTCGGCGCGCGGGCGCGCGATGCGCACCGTCCCCCCTCTCTCCAGCGTCCGCGCCTTCTCCGCGTCCTCCAGCGCGCGCCTCACCTCGCGCCTGATCTCCGTGCCTCCGCGGCGATTTTGACCTACGCCGACGCCCCCGCGCACGGTCTGCCCGCGTTTTCCGGCGTCCCCCTCCGCGCTCGCCCCATTCGCGCTCGCGGCGAAGCGCCTCTTCCAGCGCCGGCGGTCGTTGGTGGAGAGCGCGACGGCGGCGAACCCGCCGGCGACAATCAGGAACGAGCCCGTGAGGTTCCGCGCGCCCGGCGCCTCGCCCAGCGCTCCGAGCACCAGCACCGCGATCACGGGCTGCAGCGAGTTGTACGCCGCCGCCACCACGGGCGTGGTGGTCTTCTCGGCGCGCGCGACGAGCGCGTACGCGACGCCGGAAAACGCGGCGACGGCGGTCACGAGCGCCCAGCCCGCCGCGGGGTTCCCCGCGAGCGACCCCACGATCCCGCGCACGGTCTGCGCGTCGAACGGAAAGTCGTTCACGAGCCCCCCGCGCTTTCCGGACGCGAGGACCGCCAACGGCACGCCCAGCGCGATGGCCGCCGACGCGGCGAGCAGCTGCGCGGCGGCGGCCACCGCCGCCGGGGCGTGGCTCTCGCCGCGCGCGCCGTGCAGCGCCGGCGCCTGCGCGACGAGGAAGCACGCGAACGCGGCGGCGCGCGCCAGAAGGAACGCGTTCCCGGCGCTGAGCCACATGTGCGCCGGGTCGAGCATGACCGCGGCGCCGAGCACGCCCGCGCCGATCGCGGCGAACTTCCCGGCGCTGGGCTTCTCGACGCCCTGGAACACGGCGATCGCGCACGCGTACACGGGCACGAGCTGACCGAGCACGGCGGCGTTCGCCACGCTGACCCGCGCCAAACCGAGCGCGGTGCACGTCTGCCCGAGCAGCACCAGCGCGCCGAGCCACCGGACGTGTCCGTCGTTCAAAAGCGCCGCCAAACCGGGCGCGATACTGATACTAGGTGCTGACCGTGTGCCGAACGGAGTGTTTAGCGCGTTTCCGTTCGCGACGCGCGCGGCCGTTTCCGTCGCCGGCGTCCCGGATGAACCGAAAAACGCCTCGCCGGCGTCTCGGTCCGAGCGCGCGAGCAGGTATATGAGCGGCAGGGCGACGAGCGCGCGCGCGGCGAGAAACCCCGCCGGCGTGAAGTGCTGCAGGCTCTGCTTGACCAGCACGAGCGCGAGCACGAAACACACCTGCGCGGCGAGCAGATGCTTCGCGGCTCGCAGGTTCTTGCGCACGTCGCGCTGGACGCGGCGTCTCAGCTCCTCCATCTGCGCGGGGAACTGCACGGAGAAGTCATCCATGAATTCGTTTCGGTTTCGGTTCCGCTCGCCCCCGACGCCGGCGGAGGAGGCCCAGGAGCCGCGGCGCTGGTGCGCGGACTTCGAGACGTCTCGGGGGACGTTTCGATGCCAGGTCTCCGTGAGTAGGCGCGTCGGCCCGCGCGGGGACGACGGGGACGCGGGAACGCCTCCCAGCGATCGCGCGCGTCGCGTTTCGTCCGATCCCCACGAACACGCCCGCGTCGGGACGCTCGGGACCGAGACCCGGGCGGACGTCCATGCCGTTTGGGGGCGCCAGCACCGACACCGGGGCGGCGTGCTCCGCGAAACCGGCGCACGCGCGAACGCCGCGCTAGCTCCCATCGCGGCGAGCAGACAGGACCGTCGGCGGCGCGACCTTCTCTGTGGTTCCGGCGATTACACAGACCTCGACTCGAACGTCCGTCCCCAAGACTCTCGGGCGGTTCGGTGCCACGTGCGTGTTGCCGAAGTTGTGTCGACCCGATCGTGAAGATCATTCGCGAGATTTTGTTTGGCGCGCTTTCCAGAGCCACAGACAGACAGACATTCGTTGAATTTCTTTCCGTCGGGCGAACTCGCGAGGCCCCTTCGCGCGACTTTTCGCTTTTTCCCGTGAATCGGAAAACCTCGCCGTGACATCCGTCGCGCGCGCGTGGCCTGACCGCGCGATGGCGGCCGTTCCCGGTGGGTTCGCGATGGGCGACGGGGAGACGCGCGCGGGCGCCATCTCATACGCCGTCCAGATGTACGCCCTGAAGGGCGAGGACAAGTTCGTCGCGGTGCCGGACGTGTTTTGTGAGACGGGCGATCGTCCGCCGAGCGCGAGGCGCGCCAAAGCCAAGCGCGGCGCGCGCGCGGCCGGCGCGTCCGGCGCCGCGGACGAGGAGGACGCGGAGGATTTCGACGCCGCGAGGTCGGGCGATTTCCTGTCGTGCTTCGCCGTGTTCGACGGGCACGTGAACGCCACGGCGTCGTCCCACTGCGAGCGCGCGGTGTTGGACGAGCTGCTTCGGTGCGGCGCGGACGCGCCGGATGCGCTGCTGGAGTCGGCGTGCGTGAGCGCGTTCGAGCGCGTCGAGCGCTCGTACGCCAGCGCGGGGTCGTGCTTCCCGTCTCTGCTCGCCTGCATCCCGGCGTCGAGGGGCGGCGGAGGACGCGGCGGTAAGGCCCGCGAAGGCGGCACGACCGCCTCCGTGGTGTGCGTGCAGCGCCGGCGGCCCGGCGCCGGCGGCGAGCCGAGAGTCGACGTGGTCGCCGCCAACGCGGGCGACTCGGGGTCGCTGCTCGTGCACTTCAAGGCGCCCATCGTGGGCCAGCCGAGCCGCTCGCCGCGCTTGACCGCGGAGATACGTCAGTCGATCGACGAGGACGCCGCCACCGCGCCGGACATGCCCGACTTCAGGAGGCTCACGCGCGACCACAACCCGGACGACCCGTTCGAGGCGAGGCGGCTGGTCGACGCCGGCGCACGCCTGGGGCGCATGCGCCAGGGCGGCGAGGAAGTGGGCCCCATGCGCACGTACCCCGGGGGGCTGGCGGTGTCGCGCGCCATCGGCGACCTCAACTCGCCGGCCGTGATATGCAGGCCCGAGTGCACGCGCGTGCCCGTGCCGCCCGCGGGCGGCCGCCTCGTGCTGGCCAGCGACGGCTTGTGGAACGCGCTGGGCGACGCCGAGGCGGCCACCATCGCGCACGAGGCGGAGTCGGCGGCAGAGGCGGCGGCGGCGCTGGTGCGCGCGGTCATGCAGAGGCGAGGCGCGCACGACGATATCACCATCGTCGTCGTGGACGTGCCCCCCCCCGCGCAGGTGTGCGCGTGGGCCGCCGCGAGGCGCGCGGGCGCCGGGGCGCCGGGAGCCGGAGCGGGCGGCGAGGGGCCCGGACCGCCGCGGGAAAGAAAAAGCGTCGACTGGCTGGTCCGCGACGCGCGGCGCCGTTCGCTGGAGCGGGGCGTGGAGCCCCCCCCCGAGTGGGCGGAGACGCGCGCGGACCAGGCGCGCGCCAACCGAGGCAGGAAGTTCGACGTGCAGGCGGACGTCACCGTCAGGAGGGGGCTGGACCCCGTGTTCTCGTCGGCGGCGTTCGCCGAGAAGGACGCCGTTCTCTCGAACGCCGGGGACGCCGAACACGGGGTTTCGCCGAAAAACGAAACGCGCCCGGTGAACGCGGGGTGCCTGGCGTGCTTGCTCGGGGGCGGCGTGGACCACAGCGCGCTGGCGGACGTGGACGACGCGGACGCTGAAGCGGGCGCCACGCTGCGGGACGACTACGTGCTGGGCGCCGTGCTCGGGCGGGGCATGTACGGCAGCGTGCGGCTGGCGTACCTGAAATCCGGCCGGCGCGGGTCACGCGACGACGCGTCTTCGCCGGATGGCGCTTCCTCGGGCGGCGAGGCGTCGCCGCTGCACCCCTCTTTGGGCGCGGAGGCGCGCGCGGTGAAGTCCATCGCGACGGACGGCTCGAAGCGGTCCGCCGAGCGCGTGCGCGACGAGGTGGACGCCATGTACGCGGTGTCGGGGCGGCACCCGAACCTGCCCGTGGTTTTCGCGTCGTACGAGCAGAAAACCGTCGGGCCGGTGGGCGGGACGTTTGTGCAAATCGTGCACATCGTCACCGAGGCGTACACCGGCGGCGATTTGGTCACCGCGATCGCGCGGCGCGGCTCGCTGCTCGCGCGCGACTGGGAGGCCATCGCCGCGCAGCTCCTGGGCGCCGCCGCGTTCCTGCACGCGGTGGGTGTCGTGCACCGCGACATCAAGCCCGAGAACGTGATGCTGCGGCGCCCGTGGCTGAAGGGCGCCGAGCCCAGCGCGGTGCTGGTGGACTTCGGCGGCGCGGCGTTCGTGCGGGGGCGCACGCGCGAGCTGGTGGGGTTCGTGGGCACCAAGTTCTTCGGCGCGCCGGAGTGCTTCAAGCACGGCGCCAGGCACGGCGCGAAGAGCGACGTGTGGTCCATCGGGGTCTCGCTGCTCACCATCCTCACCGGGACCCCCCCCGCGTACGAGCTCGGCGGCGCGTGGCGCGCGCTGCACGTCGGGACGATCCCCGCCGTCCTGAAGCCGCCCGCCGCGACCCCCCGGCGGTTCAAGCGCCTCATCGAGAGCCTGCTGACGGTTGAGCCCGAGTCTCGGCCGTCCGCCGCGGAGGCGCTCAGCGGCGCGCCCTGGCTCCTCGGGTACGCGCCCGTTATTAGTAAGAAGAGCGGAACAAAAAACGAGGCGCGGCCCGAGAAGGCGCCCGTCGCGCGGTCCGAAGACGAGGACAGCGGTTCCGGGCGGGGCGGCTTCGCGGACGTGCTCCGGCCTCCGGTCTCCACGCGGCTCGATGGCGAGGAGGAGCTGGCGGACGTCTCCGACGTCGTGGCTGCCGCCACCACCAACGTGGCGCGCGCCGACTTCTCGCGCGCGGCGGCGTTCATCCTGTCCGTGTGTCTGGACGCGGCGGCGATTGACGCGCTCGTCGCGCAGCTCCGGCCGGGCTCGAGCGCCTCCGCGCGGAGAACCTCCTTCGACGCGCGGGGCGGCGCGGAGGGCGTCGCCGCCGAAGACGCCGCCGCGCACCGGTCCGCGCCGCTCGCGGACGACGACACGGTGCCCGCGCTGGCGCTCGAGCGCGCGCTCTGGGCGACGGGCGCCAAGGAGGCGGCCATGCAGCTCGAGCTCCTGCGCGCGCAGACCACCAACGCCGCCGTCGCCGAGCTGCGCGCGCGGCGCCAAGCGCGCGTCGGGCCTGCGCCGGCGGACGCGGAGGGCGCGCGGGGTTCCGCGGGGGGCTCGTCCGCGGCGGCGGCCGAGGCGGAGGCGGAGGAGATGAAGAGCGCCGAGAAGGCGGACCGCGCGTCGGTGGAGAGCGCGCTGGGGGTGGAGTTCCGCCGCGTGACCACGCTGGCGGAACTGCACGCCAGACACGCGCGCGTGTACGAAGCCGTGGTGGTGGCCAAGAGCGACCGGAGCCGCGTGGGGCGGCTGACGCGCGCGTTTGGCTCGCCGCGCGAGCCTCGAGGCGTCTCGACGTTCCAGCCCGCGCACGTCGCGAAGCCGCAGACCGAGCGCCTGAACGAGGGGGACTCGCTGCACGGCGGCATGCTCATGGCCATGCTCGCCAGGCAGGGCGGCCGCGCCGGCAACTCGACCCACGGGAGGGGCGACAGCGGGTCGGGGAGCGGGTCCGTGCGCCGCAAGTACGTCGCCGACTTCCCGGAGGGGAAGCGTAGGGGAGGCGAAGAGAGCGACGGCAGCGGGACGGCCGAGGACAGCGTCCGCGGCGTGTCCTCGCGCGACATCGAGCTCGCGCCGGTCGCGCCGCCGATGGCCAGGCTGCAGCCACTCGCGGGGGGGGGGGAGCCGAGCGCGAGCATCGAGCGCTCGCCGAGCTGGTGGCAGGAGGAGACGGTTGAGGCGGTGGCGGAGGAGATGAAGAGCGCCGAGCGAACCCCGGGCGACGACGCGAAAACGTGACGATTCGCGGTTCGTCCGTCGTGTACTGTAGTAGACAGGGGGTGTGGGGGAAATACTCTTTAGCTTTAGTGTAGGGTGGTATTACGGTATTCCCGCTGTATCGTCTCAGACGCGGTTACTGTAGCTACGGGGGTGACGATTCGTTTCCACCGCCGTCCCCGGTCGCGAGGCGGGAGACGCGGCGCTCACGCCCCGCTCCCTTCCTTTTGCTTCGCGCGCCTTAGAAATCGACAGAACGTGTCCGTGTACCCCGGCATCTTCGCGATCCCGGGGAAGTAGTTGATGTCCACCACCAAAAACTCGTCTTTGTCCCCGTCCACACGAATCAAGTCGAAGTTGAACAGACTCAATCCGAGCTCGTCCCGCAGGGTCAGCGCCAGGCTCGTGACGAAGTCGTCGCGAGGCGCCGCCACGAATTTCTTCTCGCCGCCGTCGGCGGATTCGCGCGCCGGCGATTCGGGCTCGACGCGCTCGCGAAGGATCTCCGGCCGGAACGACGGGTCTTGCGCGGTGCGCACGCGCATACCGGGCGACAACTCTTCTCCCCCGTCCCCAGCCTCGCTCTCCGTGCCTCCGTCGCTCGTGGTGAACGTGAAGTCGCTCCCCGCGCCGAACGACCCGTTTCCCGCTCTCCGCGCGTTCCGAAGCGCGTCCCGCGATCGGCGCGACTCGCCCGGCGCCAGGGGGGGCAAACCGCCTCCGCTTCTCCCCGTCCCCATCCCCGTCCCCGTCCCGAGCGTGGGGGACGCACTGTCCCCGCTGCCGTCGCCCTCACCGTCCAGATCGCGGGCGACGGAGGGGTGCTCGCTCACGACGCTCGAGCCGCCGATGGAGTCCACCGACCCGACGCGCGAGATGGTCAGGTTTCGCGCGAACGACTGGCGCAGACGCAGAGGCGACGGGGATTCCAGCGGGGACTCCTCGGACACGCGCGGCGAACACGCCATCCGCCTCCGTTCGTCCTCCGTCAAACGGTCGCGCCAAGACGTCTCGCCCTCGGTGGCGCCGCCCCGAAAACAAGACACGCGGGAAACGCTCTGCGCGCCCGTGGCGCGCCGGCGCCTCCGCGCCGAGCCGTCGCCCTCCTCGCCCTCGCCTTCGTCGTCGTCCAAGTCCTCCTCGCTGTCATCCACGTCGCCGTCCACGTCCGCGGTGTCGTCCTTCACGCCGCCGCCGGCGATGCCCGGGACCCGGGGCTTCGTGCCGCGCGGGTCGCGGGACGCCGCCGGGCCCGAAGACGGAAGATCCGAAGACCCGCGCGCGGCGGCGAGCTCCGCCGCCTTCTCGGCAGCGGCTCTGCGGCGGCGCGAGGCCCTGGCGCCGCGCAGGTCCGGGAGGCTCTTCCTGCGCGTCATGGTGACGTCGTCCCCCACGACGTACACCTTGAACAGGCAGCCGCCGTGGTTGACGTACTCCTGGATCACGCACGGCGGCTTGAGCCCGGGCACCGCGCCCTGCACCACGCACGCCAGGCCGTCCTGGTCGTGGATGATGGCCACCTTGTGCGAGTCGCTCGAGCCGTCGGCGCGCATCGACTTGGCCAGGAGCGGGAACCGCAGCGACGCGGCGTCCACCTGCGCGCGGACCTGCTGCTCCGTGCCGGCGATGGCGAGGATCTGCTTAGGCGCGCGCACGACGTACGTTTCCGGGGCGTGCGCGGTCCCGGCCGGAACCGCGGCTGAGACCGGAGCCGCGGACGCCGGGTTCGTCGCCAACTCGACGGCGCGCACGGCGTCCAGCATCGTCCCTCGGTTCGCCACGCGCCGCACGGCGGCCGGCAGGTCCACCACGTACGCGTCGGGGTTGGTCGTGGCGTACGCCTCGACGCGCGCGTCCCATTCCTTTTTGTGCGGGGACGACGCGGGGATTTTCTGGAGCACGACGTCGAAGGGGTGGCCCGCCTGAGAAAACGTCGGCGGCGAGATTAAGAATATTGGGAAGATCGGCGGACCGGCAACGGGTCAGCGACGTCGTCTCGAGGCGAGAACCGCGGTGCGTCCGCGGGAGGGTGGGAAGGTGTCGGGTCTGGTGCCGGTCGCCCGCGCGTCACACGCGCGCGCGGTGCCTCTCGGGTACGAGCTGGATGCGCGGGTTCCAGACGCGGTCAAGCGCCCGCGAGAACGTGGCGGCGGTGTCGCGTTGAATTTCTCTGCGTCGACGGACGTACCTGATCCTCGATCGGTCGGGACGGATCGATGGGAAGGAAGTGCACGCCCTTCGCGCGCGCCTCGTTGATGAGCTCGGGGCTAAACAGACTCCTACACTTCTTCTCCGTCAGCGCGTAGCCGACGATCACGTCGGACTCGCCCGAGGGCGCACCCTCGGCAACCCCCATCTTTTGTTCTTTTTCGGCCACGTCTCAGGCCTCCCGCCCGGGGCGTGCTTGCCGCGCCTCGAGCCGGGGTACGAGAGCGCCGCACGGGCCCTCACGCGTCGCACCGCACCCCTTGAGAGACGTTCGCGGACCGACCGCGCGTCGGGTTGTGTCGAGGCCAAACGTCCGCTAGTGTTTGTCCTCGTTGGGTTGTCGGCGACAATTGGTATCGAACGCCGGTGAAATGCCAAATTGCCGATCAGTGGGGGCACTGAGCGGAAAATCCCGTTTCGATCACCGGTGAAATGCCAAATCGCCGATCAAGTACAGGCCGCGGGCCGACCGCGCCGGTCCCAAGGTGCACGGAACCGACTGTTAGAGATTCTCAACTCCGCGGCCCGCACTGCGATGTCGCGCGAGGCCGCGACCGCCGCGGATGGCGGCTCGGCGCCTCTCGCCGGAGACGAGACCGGAGGGTACCTAGGGACCATTTCCAGCCTGTTCACCTCGTTGGCCGCGGACGCCTCCGCGTCTGCGCGAGGCGCGGAAGACCGCGTTTTGGACTCGGTGGAGAAGAGCATGGAGAGCATCGAGTCCGGGGCGAAGCACCTGCGGTCGTCGCTCGCGGCGTTGTCCTCCGCGGAGACGCGCGCGCGCGCGATGGCATCGCTGACCCGCAGCGCGGATCTCGCCTCGGGCGACGCGCCGCCGCGGATCGCCGGCGCGT
>Ga0181601_10005622_pt1 | contig 10423 bp, 4 predicted proteins | sample 041ome_8_FD_133020 | JGI IMG/M metagenome (GOLD analysis project Ga0181601, IMG submission 133020) | Coastal salt marsh microbial communities from the Groves Creek Marsh, Skidaway Island, Georgia - 041407BS metaG (megahit assembly) | ecosystem: Environmental > Aquatic > Marine > Intertidal zone... | reverse complement strand
TCAGCGACAAGAAGCTTCAAAAAGCCGTAGCACAAGCAAGCGACGCACGCGGCGCCGATGAAGACGAGCACGCGGCGCCACGCCCGGTTCGGCAAGTGTAAATTCTCATACCGTACATCCTCTGGCTCCGGAGCCGCTTTTACTCTGAAGCGCAGCTTTCCTCTAAACCTTTGATTTCTCGGGAACGCGAATGCGTAAGACAGCAAGCTGCGCTTGTTGTACAGTAAACAGGCAGTCTTTGAGCGTTCGTCGTCAAACGTGACAAATGCGCTCGATCTCTTGGCTCGCGTTCTCGATCGCCTCTGAGCGACTTTACGTTCCACTTTGACTATTTCTTTTTCGATTCGAACCTTCGTCACGTCACCCCCTCTATTTCCAGCGGCTATGAGCGCCGCCTCGGCTTCGTCGTAATCCTCCATCAATCTGAGTCTTCGACGTTGCAAACGCACGTGAAAACATTCAGCTCCGACAAGCGTGACACCGACGACGGTTCCGTACTTGAGCGCAAAGAAACAGCGTATTTCCTCTTCGGTTACGTCCGTCGGAAGGCCAGTGACTAGCACGCTGTAATCCTTGATCGTTGCCGTCCCGCGCTCAACTCTCTCCTGATTTCGGCGCAACGCGTAAAGCAACACCGGAACGCTAAGTAGCAACATCGTCGTCGACAAAACATCCATCAGCGCTGCGAACCGAATGTAGTCCACCTTACTCGTGCTCCATCTCATCACCCCGCTTCCTGCTCCCGCGACCACCCACTCGCGCTGCGGCACAGTGTCCGGCGCCACCGTACCCAAACTCGCGCTCATCGGATTGGCCCAATGCCAATTGACGTACCACGAGTGATACGACAACCGAGGCCTCCCCGGAAGTATTTCCGGTGGGTCCACTTCCATCGGCTCCGCCTCGTAATGCGACGCGTAGAATGTCGACGTGTAATGAAGATACATCACCGGCAAATTCATCGCAAACGCTATAAAGAAGAGCCACGCAAACGACACCGTGACTATAAAATACCCGCTCACCCCCGCCCCAAACTCCAACCCGAGATCCACATCCTTATCGAACAATGAAAATTGCTTTAGATTTCCATTTTCATCCATGATTCTCGGTTGCACCGCGTCCGCCCGTTCCTTGGCTTCCTCGACGTTCGGCGGCACGTACACGCCTCTCGCCCGCGCTTCGTCGCGCCTATCCTTCACCCGCTCGTCTCGAACCTGTTTCGCGTGCATCTCCCACATCGACACCGACGTCTCCGCCGTTCGCGGTCGCGCAATCATCGGTTTCGCATCCATCCATCGCGGGCGTTCTTCTTCGTCGTCGTCATCGAGCGCGTCGTCGCCGATTCGTCGCCCCGCGGCCAAATGCGGCGAATTCTCCCTCGATGTCATGCCGTCGCGTTCGACGCACCGCGCGCGCGCGCTCGACGCGAATACACGCGAAGACGACCGCGGCGGACGAAGAGATTAAGCACCCCGCGGTCGGTGCGTCGTCGTCGTTCGACGCGGGACGGGCACGAAAACGCGCGTCGTCGCGGTGTGCCGACGCGCTCCGCGGCTTTCCCAACTGTTCCCCTCCCTCGTCTCAAAAAATACGAAAGTCGTACTCTGGATATGAATCAACGATCTAATCGTCTAAAGATGGTACTTTTTCAAAGACAATCATAAGTAAATTATAGAGTTAAAAACTGCTGAGTACGACAAAACGCATGAAATCGGACATTTGGGGCATTTAGAACGACAGCTCTCTCGGATGTTTCAAACGCGACAAAGCGAATTCGCGACGCGCGAACGACCGAACCGACGTCGCGCGGCATGCCTCGCGCGCGGCGTGGACGACCGCGACGCGCGCACTTTCTCATCGATGCGCGCGTTTCCACGGCGGTGACGAGAAAGAGCGGTGCGGCGGTGGGAACGACCGATGGGCGACCCGATGCGCAGATTACGATGAACGAGGCACCGACGCGCGCGTTCGTGCGTCGCGCGCTCGAACGCGTCGTCGACGCGAGCGGAAGGGCGGAGTTTGCGATTCGGGCGTGCGATGGGACTCTCGCACCGCACGCGTTCGATGGGTCGTTGCGGAGGATGGGTGAGGCGGGGACGTCGACGAGCGCCGGCGGCTTTACGTTTGGAAAGTTTTACGCGTCTTCGGCGACGTGCGTGCGCGATGGGTTGACGGCGTTTGAGCGCGTGGAGACGGCGTACGAGGAAGCTGGTGTCGGGGATGACGCGTCGACAGCGACGGTAGCGCGTGGGGTACCCCTGAAGGAGTGGTTGGTGAATTTAACGCGAAACGTCGGAGCGGCGACGAATGACTTTGCAGATATTTCTGGATTTGGCTCGTCTTTCGGTATGGATGACGAACACGCGGACGACGGCGACGCGGATGATTACAACGTATTGTTTATTCTTTCGCCGTTGCCGCGCGTTTCTGACGAAGAGGTGAAACAGCTCGATGGCGCTCAAGTGCTCAAGTCGTTTAGAGGCGTCGAGGAGCAGTTTAAAAAGGATAAGATTAAAGCGCACCTGTTGTTCGTCGGAGAGAAGCCTCGAGACGCGTTCGCGGAAATTTTACGAGAGGTTTTTAGAAACCTTAACGGTACGGTGTTCCCTTTGGACGCGGCGTGTAGATTAGCGCCTTGGGTCCCGCTATTTGATACCCTCGAGAGTTACGGCGACGCCGTCGGCAAGGATGATCAGACCAAGACGCCGTCGACGCTCGATCGATCCACGAGCACTGTTGACATCCTCGTGCAGACAAAAGAGAAGGGTGGTTTGCGTTTGGGCGAAGCCCATCAAGTCGGGGCCTCTGGTCGGCGAGACGTGACACTGTCGATTGTTGGCTTTGTGAACAAGGCGGACGTGCCGGCGACGTCGCTTGCGTTGGAGTCTCAGACGATCATGTCCTTCAGTGATTCTCCGATTCGCGCTTTGTTAGCCATGCTCGTCATGAAGGATGCTGTCTGTGCCGTGCGTCGCGAAGCCGGGCAGTCAAACCAAATGGCTATTCTCACACCGCTGACGTGCGCATCGTTTACGATTACTTCGTTGAAAGCCGACGCCGTTCGGCCAGATCACGACGCAACTGAAGATTCGCTGCGACACGAGATGGACGACTTACTCTCGCGAAGATCCAACTTGGAGACGCTCGAGAGTATCACGGGACTACTTGAAAAGCTTCGCGATGACCTGCGAGCAAAGATTGTATCGCCTGCGGCGACTCAGGAGCTGGCGCTCGCACAGACGTCTGGAAGCCTTTCACAGCGAGAGTACCACGACGACGTCTTTCACGCGCCTTCTTCTCAAGACGTAAGGACTCTTGAGGACGCGTTCGACGCCGACCGGTATAGAGGGGCGTCTCAGAGCGCGTCCCGATTAGAGGCGTGGTACGGGACTCAGGATTTAACGCCAGCCGTGCGAAAAGTCTTGCGCTCGATGGAAAACGAGATTTGCGTTAATTCGCGTGACGGCGAAATCGCGCGAATGGACACGCGCAAGGTGCTCGACGAACGGTTTCGAAAGATGATGAAGGTTCAGAACGGTATCGTGTCGCCACCACGCAAGAGCAAGGCGAGGCGTTCGCTCGGTGCGACGCTGAACGAGTTCGCCCTGCTTGGCGACGTGGAAAGATGGGCAGGTTCCGCCGACGAAGTCGTAAACGCAGCCAAGCTGCAATACGACGAGTTTGTGGCGACTTTATCGGACGAACCGAACGGAATCGATCCGAATTTGCACGAATTTGCCGCCAAGACGCTTCATCGATTGCGCTTGAGTTTGGGTGATATCGATATGGATGAGTTGTTTGAGCGACTCACGCGAGCGACCGTCATCGACGCGAAAGCGCTCAAGCTCAAATACGTCAAGAATAAGTGCAAGGCGGCAAAACGCCGCGAGTACGTGCTCCAAGCGCACGTCTCCCTTCGAATCGCGCTCATCAAGATGGAACTCATGAGAGACGTCGGCTCGTCGGAGGATCCAGAGGCGCTCGAGGGACGAGTCATGGACAAGAAGGACATGAAGAAGTTGGTGAAGAGCGTGAACAAGCTGATTGATGAGATTCGTTTCCTCTTGACCCCGGCTGATCGAGCGGGCGTTATTGCGCTCATGGAGAATGACTTCGCGCCCAACTACACCGGTTTGCTTCCAGAAACCATGCGATTATTGAAAATCGAGCTCGGCGTCTCTGACGACGCGATGCCGGAACGCGCATCCGACTCGCTCGCCCTGACGCCCTTCTCGCCGCCGCCTCCTCGTCGCTCTCCGAGAAAACCAAAACAACCGGATAGATTCACGTACGATGACGTGAAACAGCTCCCACCGCCCGTCGGCGGCGGCGGCGGCAAGCAGAAGAAACCGCCACCGCCCAAGGAGTGGCACTGGCTCGCGCGCAGTAATTCCAGGCGAGCCATCACTCTAGCCGTGCAGGTGAAGGGCAACGCGGCGGCTTCGTTCGCGCCGCCTAAACCAAAGGTATCGCGCGGCTCCACGGCGCGTCACGCATATCCGATGGCGACGCCTTTACCACGAGCTGGTCGCGCCGTGGCGAGCACTCCAGCCATGACCCGGCCGATGGTGTCTCGCATCGGCGAAACCCCGGCGACTCGGCCGCGGTCTAGCGGCGTAATCGCTGAAACGCCGGTGGGAACACAACTCGGCCCGCCGGCAAGACGCGGCGGCGGCGCCGTGTTATCCACGCCGATTTCAGGATGCGACATCAGCCGTACGCTGCAGTTTAGCGCCGCCACACCCAGACCGACAAAGAGAACAAATAACGCCGGTCTGCACTCGCCCGATCCGAAAAAGTCGCGACTCGGCTCCTAAATATCACGGGGTACGTCACGTTACGTCCTCATTACGTTACGTTGCGTCGGTCGTTACAACACGCATAGCTACTGTACATCACAGTCTAGATACAAATAGTCAACACGAGAGACATTCCACATCCCTGCTTCCTTCAACCTCACTTGAAGTACTCCCTCTCTCTAAAATCCACGCACCCGAGCGCCATAGCGAGTCGTCTCGTCGCCGCCGTGTCCACGCCCGGCGTTCGCACGCACGTTCCTTCCACTTCGATACCCGCCTCGACGGCAGCTTGAATAAACTCCAACACGTCTGTGAACCCTCTCCCACCCACCGGTGCCATCACCCGCTCGTACTCCTCCGGATTAGACGCATTTAACGCCACCGTGATCGCCCGAACGCCCGCATCCGCCAACATTCCCGCGACCGTGGCGTCGACCAGACCATTCGTGTTTGCGCGCAACGCCACGCCGTGTCTCAACTGTCTAATCTCTCTCACCGCCTCACACAGTCGTTCCGCGCGCAACAACGGCTCACCGTACCCGGCAAAGACGACCCCAGGGTCGCTCTCTCCTGAGCTCGCAATCGTCAAGTCGTCGCGGGCGTAGAACGCGTCGACGACGCGCGCGAGTTCGTTCGCGGTCGGTTCAGCGCCACTCAACTGTACGAAACCGCTGTGCGACGGCATGGTGAATCCCGGTCCGCGGGTGCGCGTCAGCGGCGTTGCGTTGCATTCATTGGTGAGGGATAAATAGAGGGCGTTGCGCAGGGTGTACGCGACGCCCGGGCGGGCGAAGGGTACGCCTCCAGACATATGGTCGGGTTTTGTTAACGTCACGTTGTGAAGCCTCGCGTCGCGAATGTTGCGCTCGCCGCCAAAACCTTTAGACACCGATTGATGATTGACTACTATCGCTAATATTCTGATAATGTGCTACTATTTGTATGTGAATGTTTTCCCGGTGATCAACGGCGCGCGAGATTGGGCGAGGATGGCGTATACGTCGACGGCGCCAGCGGATCGAGCAGGCGATACGCAATCAATTTCGATATTCTCACCTTGCGCCGCGGCGACGGTTTCGACGACGGCGACGCCGGCTGGGCGCGCCTGGACGCGAATGGTTCCGAAGACGCACGTGATCATCTCGCTCGCGACAGCGACGGAGAGCGTCGCGCGAACGGGGGTACCGCCGTAGGTCCATCCGCTTGACGCGTCGATTGAAGACAGGTGCGATTGCGCCATGGACGTAAGAGACACCCGCGAATGAATCGCCGAAAGGAGCGAACCGGTCGGGAGCCCGGTGGCGTCATCGCAAGAGCCGAAGCACGGGGTGATCCACCGATCGGCAAATCCAGAGGTTTCCACGAGCGGGGATTCGCACAGGATCAACGAGGATGAGACGACGCGACCGCCAGTTCGTTTTCCGCCTGCGAAGACGCACAAATCTGTCTCTTGGTTATATCCAGAGTAATAATTCCCTTCGTCGATAAACTCCGATCCACTCATGGCAATGATATCCACAGGACCCCAGGTTTGACGCGGGTGCACGCCGCTGACGCGGTGATCCTTCTTGACGAGAATGTACGCAGGCGGTTCGAGCGCCGCCGCCGCGGCGTCTCGAGTAATCTTCACCGTGACGAAACCGAGAGACAGACTCGCCGGTTGCGGACACGAGACGACGGCGACCGACGACGCGACGGCTGCCGCACCAGTGCTCGTGCTGTTCGTTCCAAAAGTACACGTGAGTTTCGTCGCCATCGAGAGCGAACCGAGCAATTGATAATCTGGCACAATCGCCGGCGCCGTGGACGCGGATTGGTACGTTGTCGTCGGCGTCACCGTCAAAGGCGGAATCACGACGTCTTGCGTCGCATCGCTCGTCACTGGAATCTCCAACTCGTACTTGACCACATCGGTCGATTCCGTCGCCCCGTACCCGAGCGCGACGTTTTGGCTAGGCAGTAACGCCGGCGTGACGCATTCGGCCAACGCGCCGGTGAGATAGCGCGCGTGCACTGGACCAATCGGACCGAAATGACATCCCGAATACGCCCGGCTCTCCCCTTCGTCCGGGTAATCCGTCCCCTCGACTTGCAACGATACCCCGCCTTGGTACGTGATGGCGAGCGCGTTGACGGCAGATATGCTCGGCGATGCTACCGGCGCTACGTAGACGCTTCGAACCGCCGAATCGACGTCGTCGCTACAACTAATCGTAACCTCCCCAAACGTCCACGTCGGTGCGTCCGAGCACCGCGCGAGCGCGCTCGAAACGTACGTCAACCTCGACGTTGATCCATCAGGATAGTTGCACACGCACCCTTGGTCGTGCGTGAAGGAAAATCCGGCACCCTCGATGAAAAAGTTTGCCCCGCCGACGACGTTGAACGGAACGGCGCCCGTGGCGTTGCTCAGCGTTGGGCTCATGACGATGACGCTCTGTTCTTCCTCCTCGTACAGCGGATCGCTCGTCGTCCACGCGGTTTCTGTGAACGCAATCGTCGCTCCATCGGAGAGCACGAACCGGCCATTTCCGATGCCCAATCTAAGCGGTACGTCGCTCTGCGCGAGTCTCGCCGGCGCTACGCACGTCGCCTTTTTCGACGCCGTCACTCGAGCGTCAATCGGGCCAATCGTACCGAAATAACAGCTAAGAAAATCCCCGTCATCCTCCCCACCGACGGTGCTAAATCCATCACCCGTGATGACCACGGTGCCCCCACCCGTGACGTTGACGCTCGCCGTCGCGTTCGTGAGGGAAAACGTCGCCGTCTCCAATACAAACGCCAATCCTCCTCTCGATCGCGGCGGAATGGACGCCGTTTGATTATTCGTCGTAGCCGCGTCCACGTTGGCGTCGTACTCGCTCGCCGTCGCAGAGAACGTCGCAATGATGAGCGATGACGTCTCCCCGCTCGTCAACGGCGGGCTTTCGCATCGAATCAACGCGCTCGACACGACGTCCACGGCGACGTGTGCCACCGGCTTTGTCCATCTCGCGCTCGCCGTCTCGTGTAAGTGCTTCCCTCCGACGTAAATGATCTCCCCACCGATTTCCGGCGCATCCGTCGGATATACCACATTCGTCGACATCGCTTTCGCGAAATTAAACGTCGCGTACACCCCTTGACGATCCGTCAAAGGCGCCGTCGTCGCGTCTCGATCCGACCGTCTCAACGTCAACCCGACGGCGACGAACCCCCCTCGATCATCCACGTGTTGCGGCGTCAAACACAGCATCACATTCTTCGTCTTACTCGTCGGTAAAACCACTTGTTTATCAAACTGACACGCCGCGTTCGAGCTCCCGTCGTACCCGTCTCCCAAGAGCCTCACCAACGTACCGCCCAGCGCCGAACCGACTGTCGGATACGTCGCGTCCAACGCCATGGACTCCCCGACGTCCAGCATCGATTCGTGCGACACCGCGTCGACGACGCGCGCGGACAAAGTCGCGCACGCGAACGCGACGAACGCGACGACCCGCGTCATTCGGCGCGTTTCCCGGCGTGCATTCGCGACCCGGCGTTCAACCACCCGCGGCTCAACGTGATGATGATGTCGTTGACGCGTCATATCACACGCGCGTTCTCCGTCTGTTTCCACCGCGCGTGTCGCTCGACACCATCGCGATCCGCGTCACACGGGTCGAAGGTCGCGATGCTCTGGACGTCCGTCCGTCCGTCCGTCCCTCGACGTCGGCGTCGGGGCGTGACGACGACGACGCGCGGAATCGCAATCGCATTTCGCATTTTTTCCTTTTCGAACAGACAAAGAAACCAAAACCCATAATTGTCCAAACTCGAGAGGTTTTTGATCGCCCAGGTTCGACCCGCGGTGAAGCCACCACGAGACGAACGAAAGTCAAACCTGTTCAAGACAAAACCCTACGTAGTGTATACACATACAAACACGACGCATCGTAGGACTGGCGAGAACGCGCGTCTCGGACGCGCGCGCGCGCGACGCGGTCGACGGGAGCGCGCGACGCGGAAGGACGCGTGACGACGCGGACGGCGACGGACGGACGGACGGGATGCCGCCGTTTTTAGGAGGCATGCGGGGACTCACCGTGTTCGTTCAGGATGTTCGGAACTGCACCAACAAGGTGAGGATTTGATGATTCTCGGACACGCGCCACATTTTCAGCGATTGATGAGGAATCTTTTTGTTTGCCGACTCGGGTTCGGGAGGTGGATGCATGCGTGCGATGGAACGCGATGGGAGGCAGGGATGGGAGTTTGGATGCGCTCTGATCTGCTGCGTCGCGATCGTCGGAGGGAGGGAGTCGACGGCTCGAAGGCGCGGTGACTGACGAAACGTCGCGAACGCGTCGAAAACGAAAACAGGAACAAGAGCGAGCGCGAGTGGAAAAAGAATTGGCCAATATTCGACGCAAGTTTAGCAAGACGCACCGAGCGTTGACGTCGTACGAACGGAAAAAGTACGTGTTGAAGCTGCTGTACATTTACATGTTGGGGTACAACGTGGACTTTGGACACAACGAGGCGCTCAAGTTGATTAGCGCCAACGCGTACAGCGAAAAACAAGTGGGGTACATGACGACGTCGGTCATTTTGAATGAAAAGAATGAGTTTTTGCGCATGGCGATCAACTCGATTCGAACGGATGTGATTTCGAATAACGAAACGAGTCAGTGCTTGGGGTTGTCGTGCATTGCGAACGTCGGAGGGAGGGAGTTTTCGGATTCGTTGGCGGGGGACGTGGAGACGATTTTGATGACGCCGACGATTCGACCGGTGGTGAGGAAAAAAGCGGCGCTCTGTTTGTTGAGACTCTTTCGTAAAAACTCGGAGATATTGATTCCGGAAACCTTTGCGCCAAAGTTGGTGGATTTACTCGACTCGGAGCGCGATCTCGGCGTGCTATTGGGCGTTCTCGGTTTGCTTTTGGGCGTCGTGCAACACGATTACAAAGGGTACGAGGCGTGCGTGCCGCAAGTGATCGCCGTCATGGAGCGGTTGACGAGGAACACGGACATTCCGCCCGAGTACTTATACTATGGTATCCCCTCTCCTTGGCTCCAGGTGAAGTGCATGAAGATTTTGCAATACTTCCCCACCCCAGACGATCCCGGCCTTCTCGACGCCCAACTCAAGGCGATGCGTAACATTTTGTTGGGTACGGAGACTGTGAAAAACTTCAACAAGAACAACGCACTGCACGCCATCTTGTTTGAAGCCATCAACCTAGTTACTAGCATGGATTTCGCGCACGAACTCATGGATCCGTGCGTGGAACTCTTGGGCAAGTTTTTGAGCATGAAGGAGGTCAACATTAAATATTTGGCGTTGAACACGCTCAACAGCTTGGCTGTCATGCCCGATTTACGAGAGTCAATCAAGGTTTATGAAAGTGAGGTGGTGAACGCGCTTCACGATGCGGACATTTCCATTCGTAAGCGCGCGTTGTCGCTCTTGTTTTCAATGTGTGACGCGTCCAACGTGCACTCCATCATTGACGAATTGCTCAACTATTTCGGCACGGCAGATTTCGACATTCGCGAAGAACTGGCGCTTAAGACTGCCATTTTGGCGGAGCGTTACAGCGTCAACGATCGCATGTGGTTCATTCAAGTTGCTCTGACGATGATTGACAAGGCGGG
>Ga0181601_10005616_pt1 | contig 10427 bp, 4 predicted proteins | sample 041ome_8_FD_133020 | JGI IMG/M metagenome (GOLD analysis project Ga0181601, IMG submission 133020) | Coastal salt marsh microbial communities from the Groves Creek Marsh, Skidaway Island, Georgia - 041407BS metaG (megahit assembly) | ecosystem: Environmental > Aquatic > Marine > Intertidal zone... | reverse complement strand
GAGGAGGAGGAGGAGGTAGGTTGCGCTGGCATGAGAACTTGAGAAAGTAAACTCTAGTTGTGAGGATGAAAAAATATCTTTTCCTTCTTTTAAAAACACTCTATCTATACGCTCGGGTAGATGGGCCACCCATCGTCGTCGTCGTCGTCGTCGTCGTCGTTCAACTAGCATCGTTCAGCTATCAGTACTCGAACCAGAGCGTCCAAAACACGTCTTCGATGTCGCCTAAATCGACAAACAACATGCACGATTCTTCCTCGTACCGCCAACCGCTGACGTCGTGTTTCTTCCCATTCGCCGCGCGACTCGTCGCGGAGACTTTCTTCGGCTTTTCGCTGCTGTAACACGCGAGTTGGCCGCAAGATTTGGATAAGAGGACCGTCGCGCGGTAACTTTTGCCGCTAATTTTCTCGAGCTTACAATTTTGGACGACGGCGTTGCCGTTCATCATTTTCGTGAGGCCAAAACAGGCGAAGCGGATGTTGGCGCGCTTGAGTTTCTTAATCAGCTGTTGGGTGGTTTTCTTTTCGGCGTTGTTAGTCTTTGCGCTTCCACTTTCGACGCTACTCTCCGTCATGGAAACTGGTGGTTTAGCTTTGACTGGTGACCTAATTTCAGGAGTAGCTGGTACAGACGTGTCCAAAGACGATAATCCTTCCTCATCGATGGATTCGTCTGGTGCGGAGCGTCTGGCACGAAAGGACTCAAACACGGGCGTGATGGTGAACACGTCCCAATCTTTGCGCGTTAAGGCGATTTCGGTCGCTTCGTGCAGACGCAAGACGTCGACATCGCCGGTTCGGTGCGAACGCACGGCAAACATTTGATCACCTATTGCATCCGGTCCGTTGTTATTATTCAGTCCGGATGAATCTTTTCTACTCGAGACTTCCTCGTCTTCCTGTTGACTATTATTACTACCGCCGTATTGGGAACGAAAACCTTCGATATCTCGCGGTCGCACGCGCGCGGTCACCGCTTGGGTATCTTTACCGCCAAACGAGACGTACTGATTTACCTCTCGGGACCAACACGCGCCTTGAACGTTGAACGTTCCGACAATACCACCGACACTGTTTCTATTCCATATTTTCAACGCCGTCTTCCCATCTCGACACACGTCTTTGAACAAACAATCTCTCGTCGGGCGTCCGGGAAATTTCCCGCGTAAAATCGCCCCAGAGGGCATGACAAGCTGGCCTAAAACGTTAAAGTCGTGTTTATCCGGGTGATCGGAAACGTATATTGGGCATCCACCAACCGCTCTCGCGGCGGCGTGTAAACCTCCCGTACTCGAAGCCGATTGAAACATGTCCCAATCCGGGATGACAATCTCACCCATAAACATAGAGTTATAGGACACGTTGACAATGTGAACCGTGTGCGAAGCCTCGTTGGTCGGATAGAAATCGTCCGACACTCTCGCTAAGTTTGACATTTTGAAATTGTACAAGTTTTCCGTGGAATGGCACATGCAATTAATCAACCCATTGGTTGGAAAAAAATTCATGACGGATTTCTCTAGCGCTTCGTGTGTGTTTCTCGCAAACGCTGGACCTCCACCGTTTGGTCCGTTACCGTAACCTAACGCGCCAATAACGGCTTGGGCATCCACTTTGACACCGTCTACACCAGCCGCGGAGAGGTATTCGTGTAACTCGTTGTAAAAGTGTTGCATTTTCTCCGGCGCTGGGACGCCGACGCCGCACACAGTCAATGGATCCCACGCCTGCGAAGGCTCCACCGCTAACAACGACGGGTTATGCCTCGGATACTTCAGTTTCGCGCCAAATTCTCTCACGTTTTCTTCGTCCGGGTGCACCCCACCCCAATATCCAAGCAAAGCGTGCCAACAGTAGACGTAATCTACGTCGTACTTTTTCTTAATCGCTCGAACGACGTTGCCTAACCCGTCTATTTCGCCTCGTAGTTTGTTCTTTTCGTGTCCAGCTAAATCCATCTGCTGGTCCGCAGATCGCAACGAATCCAGCGAAGGTCTCGAATGCGAAAACTTTGGCGATCCCGGCGGGGACATTTTATCCAAAAAATCTAAACTACCCACCGTTTTTATCGCCTTTTGCATCTTTTTTCCGGCTTTGCCCGCCAACGTCGCTAAACTCCCAAACGGCGACCGTTTCCCGCTAAAGCTACCTCTCCGGAACCCGGTAAAGTTAGAAAACTTTTTATTCGCTCGAATAGAGACGACCCTGTGGTTGAAATACGACAACGACGCCGTCTTCATGGCTACGAATGCGTACAACACGTAATTAATCAAAATGCGGAGGGTGTGCCAAAACACGCCGTGCGCTCGCATGGCGTGTAATCTCCGCCAATAAAACGCGTAGAACCACGCGGCAAAATACCCAGGCGGCTTAACTGTCGGCGTCGTCAATGGAGCTTGCGCTTCGTCGTCGTCTTCGTCGCCGTCATCGATGTATTCGTCTTCTTCTATGTCTTCATCGTTTTTGCTCGGTTCCCGGCTGTTGTCGTTACTAGTTCCTGCCGATGTCCGACTATTTCTATACTCCTTATCTGGTTCTACGTTTTGCCACCCATCATCGATGATCACAAATCTCGGAGGTGAATTTCCGTTTTGCAAACTCGTCAATCCTTTCCCGATCCGTTTCGGACTGACTTTCTCGTAAAACGCATCCCACGTGCACCATCCGAACACGTCCGCCACCGGCGGAGTCACCTTCTCCTCTCGCGGTCTGAAGCTTCCTTTTAAAGCCAAACTTGCCATTTTGATCGCCTTTTTCGACGCATCGTATGGGCTATTCGCCCACGATATGATTGCCACGTTATCAACGCCGTCTGCTTTCACTTCATCGCACGCGCTTTCGACGACGAGAAAAGACCCTCGCCTTTCCCACATCGGATGAAAGCCGGACAAAGTTGCTCTGAACTTATCTCCGGTTAGGGGCAAGATGCACACGTAACCCTCCCTCCCGTTCTCCCCGAGTTCTAACATCAAATACTGCGTCTCTGCGGGTAAATCCTTCCCTAAATCTCTGCCCCACGCCGGGGACATCCACCACAGTTTACATCTCGCCGTGCACACGAACGAACTCACCACCTCTTCCGTTATCGTGCTGAACTGCAACACGTGCCTACTTTGCGCGTCGTTCGGTGCATTCGTGGCCACTTTTCGCAAAATCTGCACCGACGGATCGCTCGATACGTGCGCTTGGTGCGACTTTGAAGCCATCGTGGACAACGAGAGCGATCCGCCGGAGAGTATCGGCCGAGAGTCCAACAACAGTTTTCCATTCGAGAACTCTATTTTCTTCGTCGTCGAGTTGTTGTTTGCGCTCATCGCGCGCGATATCTTTTCTCTCTCTCTCTTTCACCCTCGCTTACGAGCCACCCTCACGAATCGCCACAGAAATAAAACGCAATCGGACGTTCTTTTTATTTCGTCTCTCTTTCTTTCTCTCTCTCTCTCGCGCGCGTGTAAGTGTGCGTGTGTTCACGAATGAAGAAGAACCGGTTGGGGAAACTGCCTTGACGCCTTGACCCATGTTTAGGGTAGCAGAAATGGTTTGCTTTGTTTGTAAAATACGCGAAACAAACAAAGACAGAAGAAAAAGCACGCGCGCAAACGAACAAACAAACAAACAAACAAACAAACATGTTCTCCTCGATTTCGTTCAACAACAGGAAAGAGGAAGATCCGATGGAAACGATCGCTCGAGAGTTCGATCGCGAGGACGCGGTGGCAAAGTTAGAGAGAGAATGCGAAGCGTTGGAAGACATGGAGAAGAAGTATCAGGAAGAACTGAAGGAGAAGAAACTCGAAGAGGAAGAGAAGAAGAGTACTCTTGAGAAGGAGCTAAAGAAAGCAAAGGAGCGAGAGGAGGAGCTGAGACACCTCCAAGAGGAGATGGATCATCAGGAGACAGAAATCGTTCGGTTGAGAGAGGAGTTGAGGAGAGCGACGTTTGAGAATTTACGGAAGGAAGAGGAGAAGAGGAAAAACCGATTAAAATTATTAGGAGAGTACGAGGCTTTGGCGAGTCAAATGGAAGAGGTGAAAAAGTATCCGGAAGAGATTAAGAAGGAGGAAGAGAAGATGAATGAGGTGGAGGCAGAGTTGAAGAAGATGTGCGAGAGTAAATTCGGGGACGTAAAGATTGAAACGTTCGAAGATTTCGGTGAGGAGATAAACGCGCAGTTCGATCGAATCATCGCAAAAGAGAAAAACTTGCAGGAGAAAACTTTGTTGGCAGCGAACGAGCTTTTGACGAAAAAAGGCGGCGCTTTTGCGCACGACGTGAACGACAGAAAGAGAAAAGAACCTATGGAGAAAGAAGAAGAAGAAGAAAGAGAGGGAGAAGTTGAACCAGCCACGCCGGTTGGCGAGAATAAGCACGAGGCTTCATAGTTTTGCCGATGCAGCGAGAAAAGGAAAGGAGTGAGACACAAACTTTAAAGAATATTGTTTTACTGATCATTTTTGAACATACAATTACAAATACACTGTTATAATGATGAAAGCCCATCCATGCAAAGCGACCGGGAAGAGGGGATTATTGATCTATTCTACCTATTTTTCTCTCCCGCGCCCCAAAAATACTAAAATTATTGCTTTCATTTTTATTGGTCAGGTTCTTGACCTTGTTGATACACGCGAAACGAGTTGGTTTCGAAACCTTTCTGCGCGACGTCGTCAGAACCATCACTACCACTGGAGCCTTGATTCTTATTACCTCCGGGTCGGTTTTGGTTTCTACTGCCGCTTCCGCTTCCACTTCCACTACCTCCGTTGTTATTGTTTCGGCGGGTAGCTCTCCCACCACTGACTTGCGCCGTAACCTTCTCCGCAGCGACGACAGCTGCCGCTCGTCGTGAGCGTCTTCCAGTCGTCGTCGTTGTTGTCGTCGTCGTCGTTGTCGCGTTTGTGATGGTATCTTTGTTACTGATGTTACCATCTTCCTTATTTTCACCATCTTCCGTGGCCTTATCGGAATCCGGACTTTGCTGTTTCTTGGCGACCGCAAGTTCAATCTCTTTCGGGACTTGAGGAACAGTCGTTGTTCGCGTCGCTGCAATCGTCTTCGCCGTTTTCCCTGCATCAGTAGCCGTTGTTGTCGTTTGTCCCGCCGCCTGAGCCTTTTCAGTCGTCCTCGGTTCGACGTCGGCGTTCTTCTTTTGCTCCGCGGCGGCATCAGCCATAGCTGCTAAACTCCCATTTCCAGCTTCATACTTAGCAGCACCTGCGGCGTACGCGTTGTTGTTTTGTAGTTGCTGTTGCGCCATCGCCATGTTACCCATTTGGTGGTGCTGAAGAAACTGTGCGAATGCATTCGGATCTTGCATCGCCGCCAACGCCGCCATTTGTGCGTTCCAATACTGCATCTGTTGATGTTGTTGAACCGCAGCCATCACGGCGCTATCACTACCGTTATTATTATTACTATTGTTATTGTTCGCTGCCGTCGTCGTCGGTCTCACGTAACCAGAGAATGCAGACTGCGAATTCGGCTTGAGTGTACTTGCTGCCTTCGCATCTTCGGAAACATCAGAATTCTTTGTTTTATCCGTCGTCGCGGTTGTCGTCGGTTTAGCTTCTTCCGCTTTAATTTTATTGTTCTTAGTATTATTCGCGTTAGTCGTCGTCGTCGTCGTCGTCGTCGTCGTTGGTTTTACTTCATTGTTGTTATTCATAGTCGCAAAGTTCGGCATGAACCCACCAATGCCGTTGCTGTTTGCAGCGACAGCCGCCATATTCGGCATGCCCGGTAGACCTCCACCAAAGTTCATCGCGGTAAACATAGGATTCGCCGCCATGAGCGCTTGCAACTGCGACAACGGATTCGGAACTTCTTGTTGCATGGCGAGATGCGCGAGAAGCGGATTTGCCGTCGTATCATTGTTGTTTGCTCCATTCTTATTTTGTTGTTGTTGTTGTTGCAGTAACTGTTGCATCTGCATCTCTTGAATCATCCTGTTGCGAACCATTTCGGATGTGGCGTTCATGAGCGCCTGCGCCGCCGACGCGGACGCGTGCTGCTCAACCGCCGCAGCGTCAATCAAAGCGTCGTTCATCGTTTGCCCTTTTTTATTCACGAACGAACCGGATGGTAACGTACCCCGCATCTGTTTCTCGGTCAACGAACTTTGTTTTCTCGGGTACGGATGCGTCGGTTTCCGTTTCGGTCTCGCCGGGGGAATATCCGAAGCTGTAGTCTTCCCTCCCGTGGACATGCTCGACGTTCTCTTAATCACCGCCGGCTTATCTCCACTCGCTAAGTTATTCAATAGCTCTGCTTCGTCTAGTTCCTTTGAATTTCCCGTCACTTCGTCCTTATTCTTCTTTCCTATCAGCGCTTGAATCAACAACTTGGAATTATTATTCCCGCTCAACTTCTTTGCCGTCTCGGCGTCCTTCGCATTCTCTATCGTCGTACCTTCGCCGCTCGTATCCGTCGCTCCATCTTCCATATTCCCGCCACCTCTGGTAACGTCCGAAAGTTGATCCGCCTCTAAATTCTTCTGATGTTCCTTCTGTAACTTTGCGAAAAATTTTTGCGCGTGGCTTCGAATCTGCACCGCCGTTTTCGTCCCAATGTGCTCCTCGATTTTCCTCCACGCGCGTCCGTGTAACTTCAACGCCTCCACGAATCGCTCGTGCTCTTGTTCCGTCCACCGTTCGCGCTGTTTCGTGATCGTGTACGGTTTTCTCACTTTGACGGTTTGCCCGTTCACCGTGTGATGCGTCGGAGCTACCACCGTTTGCGCCGCTTGATGAGCTGTGAGGTGATGATGCAAGCCCCCATTCGTCGCCGTCGTCGGATAGCCGAGGTGGGGCAAAAAAGTCGGTGCCCCCGTGGCACCAACGGCGACGCTTTTTTGAACATTATTTGCCGTTGCGGTGACATTCGTGCCTCCTCCTCCGGCGCACAAGTTGTTCATCGCACCTCCCGCGCCATTCACGACCGGCTGCCCGTGGAGATTATAATTCACGAACGGAAACTGCGTCACGAAGTTGTTCGCGACGTTCGCGTTGTTTTGATTATTTTGTGGAAGATTGCGCGCGTTGTTTTGATTTTGTTGCTGCTGGCCTCCTGCCGCTGCGCCTCTTGCGGCGAGCATTTGGGCCATGAGCGCGTACTGTTGTTGTTGACTCGAATCGCCCATGGTTGGTGTTCGATTTCGCAGATTCGAGTCCGATGGTATATAAATAACGCTCTCGAGAGCTTCGGTGCGTCCTTCGCGGTTCGCGTGAGCGCTCGTTGATGTGTGAGCGTTACGACACGACGCGCGAATTTTTTGTCCGGTGCTCTTTTAGGTTAACCTACGACGCTTTTTGAATCGAAAAATCGAAAAAAAATCAAAAAAGCGCTCTCGAGAAAATCTGAAAAGACCAAAAAACGCCGCTTTTTGGATAAAAAAAAAAGAATAATAAGGGGTCCTCTTTAAAGGGCGAGCCGAGAACCGACCAGAGCACACACAGGCAGACAGACAGACAGACAGACACACACACACGCCGCGCTCTCGCCAACGCGCGCGCGAGCTGTTCTTTCGTGTGCGCGTGCGCGCGTGTGTTTTTCTCCTCCTTCGTTTCGAAAACCAGAAAAACTTTTCGCGCGCTTTGTGTGGTTTTTTTTTTCCCTTTTTTCTCTCTCTTTCGTTTGTATTTTGGAGAAAAAGAGGCACTTTTCGCAATTTCCCCAAACGTCGAGAGATTCCAAGTAGATGATGATATTTCGGCGTCTCGAGGACCTTTTTTTTTCTTCTTCGGGGGCCTCCCAGAACCTCAGATTTTTCTTCTCACCTGTTCGTCATTTTTTGCCTTTTGCTTCTCTCTGCTTGCTGTTTTTGTCCACATCAGACACCAAAGAAGACAAAGTAATCAATAAAGATGGAGATGAAACTCGACATCGACGACGTCAGGTACGCTTCTTCTTCTTCTTCTTCGTCGTCGTTTGCTGTCGCGCGCGATGATGATGCGGTTTTTGTCGTGAGCGACGAAGAGTATCGACGCGCGGTCGTCGGTGCTTTGGTGGCTGGAAAAGAAAAGTCGGCATCACCGTTTTGGGAACGCGTGGAAACGCTTTTGGAGAAGGCGAAAACGACGAGGCTGTTACCGCTGGAGACGAGAGCGTTGGTTGGTGCGCTCAGAGAGAATAACGGGATGGAGGCGCTTTTTTGTGGCGTCCCGTCGTCGTCGTCGTCGTCGTCGTCGTCGTCGTCGATGATGATTTCGATGGTTGAAAATGTGTTTGAGAGTTCCAACCCAACGGTTGCTGGTGAGTTGTTTACGATGCGAGAGATATTTCGAGGAGGAGTCGACGTAGAAGAAGAAGAAGAAGAAGAAGAACGAGACGATGATGAAGACAAAACGCTGTCGCGAAAAACGATGGAGTTTTGGGAAGCGGCGGTGAGTAGGATAGAGTTTGAATACGCGAGGAAGAAAGGTGTTGTCGGCGTCGGCGAGCTCGACAGAATGGAAGCCGCCGCGAGGCGCGTACGAACGCGGTACAACAATTTTCTTTCACGGTACGTCTACGCGTTAGACGCGAAATACAGAGAGGATAAAGAAAACAGAACATCAGTCGAAGCGATGGATAATTTAAAGTTACGAGTGTCGCTTTTAAAAGACGCGGTGATGAAACGCAAAGAGGGCGAGGCGTCGAGAATTTTTAGTAAAAAGTTTGCGTTGGAAGCGAAACATTTACTCGTGGAGTTGAAGATGCCTTCACCGGAAGCGGTGAAGCTGTATCAGTTCTTGTTAGCGAAAGTAGAGAGCAGAGATGTCGCGAGGCGCGAATAGAATTTAGCAGATGCGCATAGAATTAGTTAGATGTTGAAATCTTAATAGTCGACTTTGGGCAAAATACGTAATGTACAAAAATTTTCAAGTCATTCTTCTTCTCATTTCGACGGAGATGATGTTTCTCGGTACTCGGACGATTCCAGCGTGACCGTGTTTGTTTTCCCGAAAATGACGACTTCAGCGCGAACCACACCGTCTTCTAGCCGTTCGACGACGTTTCCGTGAAAGCCTTTGAACGGTCCGTTAAATATTTCTAAATCGTACGTCTTTTTCTTTTCTTTCTTTTGTTCCTCTTCGGTTGGATTCTCCGCTCTCAACTCTGCGACCCGTTCAGTGCGTTTCTTCATCTTCACGCCGTAAATGTTCGTCTCTTCTTCCTCTTTCTTCGATAAATCCATTTCGCTCATCAGCTCTTTAATTTTTGCATCGTATTCAGCTCTGGAAACGATCGTCGGCGCCGACGCTCGGATTAAACTTTCAAACAACCCGGGGTCAATCGGTTCGGCGATTTCGCGTCTCGTCGCCTCTCGTTTACCGAAACTCGTCGTCCCACCCGTCGCTAAGCCTTGGACAAAGTACTCGCCCTCTAAACTTCGAATGGTGTCTTGCGACATGTTTGCAATTTTCGCGAGAATGAACCCAGGTTGTATCGGTTCCCCCTCGACAATCAGTTGTCGAATTTCTAAATCCGTTCGCCCGAACGTCTCTTCTTCGGCTAAAACAAACCCCGGAGGAGGTTTTCGCGGACACCACACGTCTATCACTCCGGGAACGTTCAAACAGTTCGCCATCGCTGCATTTTCTCGCATTTCTGAACACTCAATCGTGTACCACATCGCTTCACTCGAAGACGAAGCGTTACTCTGTCCTCCCGATACCGATCCTTTCGCCTTCTCGCTCGTCGACGCGTTTACGAACGAGTTCAACAAATGGTCTCTCGCGTACGACCGCTTTCGCTCCGTCATCTCCTCCCCTTGAAACGTTTCTTTCAAAGCGTTCTCCACGCTTGCCGAATTCGCCACGGTAAACTCCGCGTCTTCAACACCCGGGGCGGAACTTTGCGCCGCCGAAGCCATCCTCCTCGCCGTCGTCGGCATCCTCCCACTTCGCAACCTCCTCCTCTCCCGTCGTTCGTTCAACTGTTTCGTCAGATCCTCTTTCTTCTCCTCTTCTTCTTTCTTCCTCATTTTATACATCTTCAAGGGATCCTTCCCGTCTTGTTCGTCCACTCTCGCCCGCGCCAGTCGTTCCGCGAGGTCGATTTTCTTCCCCGGCGACTGTGGCACTTTCAACGCTTTCAACGCTTCCTTCACCTCGGTCGCTTTCATCGCCGTCGCGTTCGCGAGAAACTCCTCGTACGTCTTCGTTTTCGCTTCCTCTTTTTCTCCTCCTTCGGCACTCTCATCCTCCGCGCTGCTCGCCGCCACCCGCACCGACGACCCTCTTCTCTTCGTCGTCCCATTCTTCGCCGCCACGACGACGACGACTTCAGCGGAAGGGAAAACGACACCTTTGACGTTTTCAGACGCTTTCGTCGAAACCGCCGCCGTCGGCGTCGCGACGGAAGAAGAGCGACGACGAGAAGGCGAAGAACTTTTCCTGCCGCCGCCGAAAAACGAACGCGCCGTCGTTGTCGTCAAAGTCGACG
>Ga0181601_10005615_pt1 | contig 10428 bp, 9 predicted proteins | sample 041ome_8_FD_133020 | JGI IMG/M metagenome (GOLD analysis project Ga0181601, IMG submission 133020) | Coastal salt marsh microbial communities from the Groves Creek Marsh, Skidaway Island, Georgia - 041407BS metaG (megahit assembly) | ecosystem: Environmental > Aquatic > Marine > Intertidal zone... | reverse complement strand
CCCTCGCGCAAACCGCCCGGGGCCAGGCGCTCGGACTGACGGCGGACATGAGCTACGACGACTTTCGGCTGCAGGTGCCGCTGTCCGACTTTGCGGACCTCGCGCCATGGACGAGCCGGATCATCGATGGCGAAAGCAACGTGATGTGGCCGGGTGACCCGGTTGCGTGGGTGGCCACCGCCGGCACCACCACCGGTGCGCCGCGCCTGTTGCCGGTCAGCGAGGCCATGGCGGATCACGTCGCCGGCACCACCTTGGAGATGCTGCTGCAGGGCGCAGCCCGGACCGGCGACGACCGCTGCCTGCGCGGCCGCCATCTGCTGCTCGCCGGCCGCACCAGCCAGCCCGACGCGGGCGGCCACTTGGACATCAGCACCCTGTCCGCCTCGTTCTGGCCGGCGTGGTATGAGCGTGCCTACGCCCTGCCCTCGCCCGCAACCTTCGCGGAAATGGACTGGGCGGCCCTGGTCAACGCCACGATCTAGGAAGCCCATGACCAGGATGTCACGGTGCTCTGCGGCCAACCGCCGTGGCTGATCGAACTGGCTCGCCGCATGGTCGGCGGCCCGCCGACCGGAAAGGAACCGGCGGTGACACTGCGCTCCTTCTGGCCGGACCTGCGTTGTATCATGCACGGCGGCACGCAGGTCCTGCCCTATCGCGACGAGTTGCTGCAGCTCGCCGGCCAGGGGGTGACCCTGCACGAGATCCACTATGCGGCCGAGGGCCTGTTCGGGGCCCAGGATTCGGTACGTGGGCTCCGCCTGCTGGCCGAGCAGGGCATCTTCTTCGAGTTCCTTCCGCGCGTTCGCGGCACCCAGCCTCCGTTCGGCAGTTCCGGGGCCCGGGCCTTGTCCCTGGCCGAGATCAAGCTCGGCTCCGATTACGAGCTCCTGGTCACGACCCCGGGCGGACTGGTACGCCACCGGGTGGGCGATATTGTCCGTTTCAGCAGCCTCCGGCCACCCCGCTACACGGTGGTCGGCCATGCCGACCTGCTCTTGAACGCCTACGGCGAACAACTCAACGAGCATGACCTGACCGAGCACCTGGTGGATGTGTGTGCCGACAACCAGTGGAAGATCACCCAGTTTCATGTGGCCCCGCTGCCCAGCAGCACCGAACAGGGCAAGCTCCAGGGCCGGCACGAGTGGTGGGTGGAACTGGATGCCAATCCCCGGATCAGCCCCCGGGGACCGGCCATCGCCACCCGCTTGGACAGCTTCATGCTGCGGGCTCATCCCCGCTACGCCGAGCTGCGCAACACGGGCGTCCTGAGCGAACCGATCGTGCGGCTCGTCATGCCAGGGGCGTTCAAGCATTGGATGCAGCATCATCGCCTTTGGGGCGGACCCCACCGGCTCGCCCGCGCCCGCAGTGACCGGATGCTGGCCGACAGCATCGCGCGGACAGTGCGGTTCTCAACGGACTGACGCTAACGGCAGCTGAACATTTAGATCGGCGTCCAAACCTGCCAAAAACTTGGCACGACCGATGCTCATTCAAATAACCGAATCCGGACTTGTCCGGGTTCAGGGGTTAACATGGATGTCGGATCTTAGATCCGCAGAGAAAACAAACTAGGCCCGCCGTTAAGGGGTTTTCGGCGGGCCTTTCTCTTGCCTGAAATTCCGCGCTCGAGCGCGGTCAGAGCAGCGACGCGATGAGGGGCTCGTAGTCCTCGGTCTCCATCGCGCCCACCTTGCGGTGGCGGATGTTGCCCTCGCGATCGATCAGGAAGGTCGTCGGGATCGCCTCGACTCCGCCAAAGGCGGAGATGATCGCGTTGTTGTAGCGCAGGATCGGGTAGTTGACGCCGTAGCGCTCGGCAAACGCCTGCACCTTGGCGGCGGCGATGTCGTCGACGGAAATCCCGATGAAGACCAGCCCCTGCTCGGCGTACTTCTTCTGCAAATCGACGTAGCCCGGAATTTCCCGCACGCACGGGCCGCACCAGGTAGCCCAGAAGTCGACCACCGCGACCTTGCCCGCCAGCTCGGTCGAATTGAAGGTGCTGCCGTCCAGGCGCGCGAGTTGCCATTCCGGGGCCGCCCCCAGCACCGGCAGTTCGCCGTCCAGGCTCGACCCGGCCGGCGCGGCGGCGACCGCATCGGCGGCACGATTGCAGCCAGCGAGAAACCCGCAGGAACCAACCGCCAGCAGGGTCAGGATCACGAGGTGAAGCGAAGGGCGTGAAGTCTTCATGATATCAAATACGGTCGGGAGGAACGGCCATCGCGGGCGTTCGAGCCGCCCAAAGCTCATCCAGGGAGAGCGCAGCGACGAGCAGAAAGCCCACCGCCTTGAGCACCAAGGCCGGTGCAAGTTCACCACTCCCCTCGTGCCAGAACCACGCGGCGGCCATCAGCATGCCCCCACCGAGCACGACCTCGCAGGTGGTGATGCTGGTGTAGAAACGCCGGCTGCGCACCCGCTGCAGCAGCCCGCCCGCCCGCGGCGAATATCCGCCCTTGGGGGTTCGCACAAACTCCCCGCCACGCCTGCACAGGCCTTCCACCGCGGCAACGGCGAGGGTGATGCTCAGCGCGAGGCCCAAAGCCAGCAGCAGCGGCGAAACCAGCCACCAGCCCGCGAGGGCCCGCCATTCGCGGCGGCGCAGGAATTGGCCGGCCACGTAGAACATCACCGGGGCTCCCCCGGCCAGCAGCACGATGGCCGGATTGGTCCAATACCACCAGGTCCCCGCCTGCCGGGCCGATATCCACAGGTAGGGCACGAACAGCAGTGAGAACAACACGAGCAGCGGGTGCACCAAACCGATGGAGAGATGCTGCAACGCTTCGCGCTTGATCCGCGCGGGTACCTCCGCGCGCCACACCCGGCCCGCCAGTTTGCGCGCCACCTGGAGTCCTCCTTTCGTCCAGCGCCGCTGCTGGGATTTGAAGGCGATGACATTATCCGGCAATTCCGACGGCACCGCATAATCATCGCGGTAGACCAGCCGCCAGCCGGCCAGCTGGGCGCGATAGCTGATGTCGAGATCCTCAGTCACCGTGTCGCTGCTCCAACCTCCCGCCGCCACGATCGCCGTCCGTCGCCAGATCCCGGCGGTGCCATTGAAATTGAACCAGAGACCCGCCGCCGCCCGCGCCCGCTGCTCGATGATGAAATGGGCGTCGAGGAACACGGCCTGAAACCGGGTCAGCAGGCTCTGACGACGGTTGGCAAACTCCCAGCGCGCCTGCACCGCCGCGACATCCTGCGCCATGAAGTGCGGCATCAGGGCTTCGATAAAATCCGGGGCCGGCCGAAAGTCGGCGTCCAGAATCGCAAAATACTCCGCCCGGGTCCGCGCCATGCCCTGGGCCAGCGCGCCCGCCTTGTAGCCCGACCGCACGGGCCGACGCAGATGCACCATCCGAAGCGCCGCCCGTGGATGATTCAACCGCCAGCGTTCGATCAGCGCCGAGGTTTCGTCGGTGGAGTCATCCAGAATCTGGATCTCCAACGGCCCGCGCCAGCGCAGTGCGCTCACGTGGTCCAGCAACGCCTCCACCACCGCGGCCTCATTGTAGACCGGCAGCTGCACACAGACCGACGGCGCCCAATCCTCGGGGGGCGCATGCGGTGGAGCGGTTTCCGGCGACCGCCAATACAGCCCCAGCATTTTCAGCCGGTGGAACCCAAAGTACGCCAAGCCCACGAGGGTGGCACCATAAAGCAGGGTGATCGTGGGCTCCATCATCGGCAGGTGTGAGTCCCCACACCCGTGTCCTATGCCCGGGAAAATGCGAATCGCCCCGGCGGATTCGGCCTCAGCCCGTCTTCACCTCGGTCGGCTCGGTGCTGAGCGTGTCGATGAACTTGCGCATCGCCGGCGTGAGCACGCGGCCCTTGCGGTGCAGGATCGCCAGCGGGCGAGTGAAGTCCTTGCCCTTGAAATGCAGCATCGCGAGCGACCCCTGCTGGGCTTCACGCATGACGGTCGCCTGCGGGACGATCGCGACACCGTGGTCGATCTCCACCGCGCGCTTCACCGTCTCGATGTTGTCGAACTCCATCACCGGATCCATCTCGATGGCGTTGTCGCGGAAAATCTGGTCGACCGCCTTGCGGGTCGGGATGTCGGGATCGAAACCGATGAACTTCAGCCCCGCCAACTCGGTGAATTCCACCTCCGTGCCGCGCTGGGCCAGCGCATGCTGCGGATGCGTGATCAGCACGAGGTGGTCGTTGCGAAACGGCACCACCTCGATCTGCCGCTGCCGCACCGGGAACGCCACCAGTCCGAAGTCGACCGAGTTGTGCAGGATGTCCTCATACACGAGGTTGGAGCGGCGATACTCGACCCGGACGTTGACCGACGGAAAATCGTGCAGGAAGCGCTTGATGTAGGGCGGCAGCTCATGGAGGCCGATGGAGTAAATGGTCGATATCCGAATGGTCCCGCTGATGACCTTCTTCATCTCCTGCAGGTCGGAGAGCAGCTTCTCGTAGCCGTGGAGCAGCTCCTTGGCAGTCTCGTAAACACACTGCCCTTCCCGCGTGAGTTGGAACTGCTTTTGGCTGCGATCAATCAGCAGGGTCTTGAAATGCTTCTCCATCGCACGCGCCTGCTGGCTCACCGCCGACTGGGTGATGCCATTGATCTTGGCCGATTTTGAAAAACTCTTTGTCTCCACCAAATCGGCAAAGACTTTGAAATTCTCTATTTGCATGGCTTACGCGAAGTGATCCTGCGCTAACCATAATTTTTGCTTATTTCCGCGCAACCTATTAAATCGACTGCATGAGTTTGAGCTACGCTGAGTTCGCCAGCCGAGCTGATACTGTTCGGGCCCAGATCGCGAGCGCGTGTGTGGCCGCGGGCCGCGATCCTGCCAGGGTGGAGCTGCTCGCGGTGACCAAGACGCACGGCCCTTGGGCGCCCGAATACGCGGCGCGCTACGGCCTGCGCGGCGTCGGCGAAAACCGGGTCCAGGAGGCGCTGGAAAAGCAGCCCCAGGTCGACGCCCCGGGCCTGCGCTGGGAACTGATCGGCCATCTCCAGTCGAACAAGGCCAAGTTTGCCGCGGCGCATTTCGACCGGGTCCAGAGTGTCGACAGCGAGAAACTGCTCAACCGCCTCAATGTCGCCGCCGCCGAACTCAACCGGCCGCTGGCCATCCTGTTGCAGATCAATGCCGGCCGTGACCCGGCGAAGTTCGGCGCCGATCTCGAGGCCGCCCCCGCGCTGCTCGAAGCCGCGCTCGCCCTCCCCTTTATCAACGTCGAGGGACTCATGACGATCGCCCCACTGTCGGACGACCCGGCTGTGGCCGAGCGGACGTTTGCCAACCTGCGCACGCTGCGCGACGACTTGGTCGATCGGCTGGGCCACCCGTTGCCGGAATTGTCGATGGGCATGACCGGTGATCTGGCCCCCGCGATCGCCGCCGGCAGCACGCAGGTGCGCGTGGGCACCGCGTTGTTCGGGCAACGATAACCGCGGTCGGAGGGCGATTGCGCTTTCCCTCCCGCGGGGGTCGAACGATGCTCTGACCGTGCGCCCCGCCAAGCTCAGCAATGAGGAAAAGGCAGCCTTGCTGGATCTGCTCGATGATCCCAGCCCAACCGTTCGCCGCGCCTTGCTGGAACGGTTCCACGCCCTCGGCCTCGCGGCGCGTGACTTGTTGACCAGCACGGCCCAGGGCTCGAATCGCGCCCTCGCTTGGTTCGCCCGCGACTATCTGGAGGACCTGAACTTCACCGACCCGGTCGCTGATTTCAGCGACTTCATCGCCTCGCTCAACTACGAGTTGGAAACCGGCGCGCTGCTGCTCGCCCGCACCGTGCGGCCCGATCTCGATGTGGGCGAATGCTGTGCCGAGTTGGACAACATCGCGGCGCGGTGCCGTGAGTTGATCGTCGAACCGGCCACAGCCCGCGAAAAATGCCGCGTGCTCAACCGTGTGCTCTACCACGAGTGGCAGTTTCGCGGGAATTTCGAGAACTACACCGATCCCGACAATAGCTTCCTCGATCAGGTCCTCGCCCGGCGACAGGGCATTCCAATTTCGCTCTGCGTGCTCTATCTGCTCGTCGGACAGCGGCTCGGGCTGGATCTCGAACCGATCGGTCTGCCGGGGCACTTCATGGTCGGGTGTTTCGCCGACGAGGTGCCGTTCTTCATCGACGCCTTTGACGGCGGGGTCTTTCGCAGCCCCGAAGAAGTGTTTCTCTTCCTGCGCGCTCACGATCTGGCCCCGAAGCTGAGTGACCTCGCCCCCACGCCGGTGCGGGAGGTGTTGTGCCGCAGCTGCCGCAACCTCGCCCATCACTACGAGGCGCGGGACGAGCGGGAACGGGCGCAACTCTTCGCCCGCTACGTCGTCGAGTTCGAGGCCACCTACACCAAGCACACCTCGACCTGATCGGCGGGCGCATCCCGCCCAGGCTCGATGCCCGCGGCGGCACGCCGCCGGATTGACAATCCGTCCGGGCAAATCCGCACTCCGCAATCGATGGAGCCCGTCCTCACGCTTGCCGATCTCGATAGCTGGTCGTTCCGCGGCATCGCCCTGGCGGTGCTCGGGCACCCGATCAAACACTCGATCAGCCCGGCTTTGCACAACGCCGCGCTGGCCCGCATGGCGGTGACCGAGAAGCGGTTCTCCCAATGGCGCTATTTCCGTTTCGACGTGCCGCCGGCGGATCTTCCCACCGCGCTGCAACGCCTGCACGCCGCGGGGTTTCACGGGCTCAACCTCACCGTGCCCCACAAGGTGCTGGCGTTTGATCGCATCGCCGCGGTCGACGCCGCCGCCCAACCGATTGGAGCCGTCAACACCCTGCTGAACACACCGCGCGGCTGGCGTGGATTCAACACCGACGGCTACGGCCTCGCCACCGGGATTCGCGAGACCCTGGGCCTCTGTGTGACCGGCTCGCCCATCATCCTGCTCGGCGCCGGCGGCGCCGCCCGCGGGGCCGCCCTGGAGTGTCTCTCCCGTCACTGCGCCTCGCTGCACCTTGCCAATCGCACGGCGGCCCACCGCGACGCCCTGCTCGACCACTTGCAGCCGCTCGCCACCGGCATCGAACTTCATGGTTTCGATCCGGCGAATCCGCCCGCGGACCTTCCGGCCGGCGCCATCGTGATCAACGCCACCAGTGCGGGACTAAAGCCCGACGACCCACCGCCGATCGATCTCGGACGAGTGCCGCGGCCCGCCGGCGTGTTCGATATGATTTACAATCCACCGGAAACGCCGCTGCTGACAACCGCCCGGTCGGCAGGGGTACCGGCGGCCAACGGCCTGGCCATGCTGGTGCACCAAGGTGCGCGCGCCCTGGAAATCTGGAGTGGGAGCGACGTGCCGGTCGACGTCATGTCAACCGCCGCAGCCGCCGCCCTGAGCTAGGTCTTACTCGTCCGAACCACCCGGCATAGCATGACTTGCGGGGGCGGGACCCCGGGCCACGATCCGCGTTGCCATGACATCGCCAAACGGTTGATTTGCCGCGAAACCCCAACCCCTTCCGCTTCATGAAAAAATACCTCGTCGAATTCATCGGCACCTTCTTCCTGGTGTTCACCATCGGCATGGTCGTGCGCACCGGCAGCGACCTGGCCCCGCTCATCATCGGCGGTGTCCTCGCGGCCATGATTTTCGCCGGCGGCCACGTGTCCGGCGCCCACTTTAATCCGGCCGTTACGCTCGCGGTTTTTCTGCGCGGCAAATGTGAGGCCCGGGACGTCGTGCCATACTGGGTGGCCCAGTTTGCCGCCGCGGCCTTGGCTGCCCTGATCGTCGTGGGCCTGGAGGGCAAACCCATCGCCGGGCCGGCCAATCACGCCCTCGGCCCCTCCCTGGTCGCGGAGTTCCTCTTCACCTTCGCTCTGGCCTGGGTGATTCTCAATGTGGCGACCGCCAAGGGCACCGAGGGCAATTCCTTCTACGGTCTCGCGATCGGCTTCACCGTGATGGCCGGCGCCGCCGCGGTGGGAGGCGTCTCAGGTGGCGCCTTCAATCCCGCGGTCGGTCTCGGCGTGATCGTGATGGGCCTGGAAAAACTCAGCCAGTTCGGCGTCTATCTGGTCGCCAATGTACTCGGCGGCGTGGCCGCCGCCCTCGCCTTCAAAAGCGTCAACACGGACGATGCCTGAACGCAGGCGACCCCGGATCATCATCCGGGGTCGCAGCTTTCCTTTCAACCGCACCGGGGTGCGGGCCGTTTCCGGTGGGAATCACTCCACGAGGAAGACATCGAGCAGCCCGATGCCGGTACCTCCGCCAACGCCGTTGAGCAGGGTCGTGTAGACTCCCGGCTGCAGCGTCACGACCAAGGCCGCCTCGCTGTCCTGCATGGGGGCCATACCGGTGGCCATGATGTCGGACTCCTGCGTGGTGCGCCAATTGTCATTCTGGGCCACCATCGCACCGTTCTGCTCCCACACCTGCAGGATCGGGTCCGCCAGCGCACCCTCTACGCCGAACGAGGTCAACGTTGGGCCCAGCCCCCGGACCAAAATGGTTACGGGTTCCGTTCCCCGGATCACGAAGCCGCTGATGAGCGATTCGTAACCTTCCCCCACCGGACCCCGGGTCGAGAGATTGTAGAGCGGCGAGACTTTCGCACCCGGGTTGCGCGCATAGTTGCGCCCGTTGTGCGGCGTGCCGGCGTAGGGGAAGACCTTGTTGTAGACCGCATCGTTGACCGACATGTTGTCAATGCCGTCAGCCGAACGAATGGTCAGCGGATTGGTTCGCAGGTCGCTGATGATGGCAGTGACCGCAATGTCGATCACGTCATCGCCGTAACGGCGCCCATTCGGCCAGCCCCCGGCGATCGTGCCGGCCGGGAATCCGGGCAGGCCGGCCTGCACGGAGGAGGTCAGCGCATCGCCGCCGAATACACTCATGCGGGAGAAGCCTTCATCGGCGGAGCCCCCCCCGGTCAAACGCGCGGGTTCGGTCGACAGGTCCACTTTGATGAGGTCGGGAATGAAGATGCCGACAAGGTCGCTGCGCCCGGTGGTCGGCGCGACTGCGGTGCCGCCGAAGACAATCGCGTTGATCAAAGCCGCCAGCTCCGGCTCCTCGGCATATTTCGAGAACAACGCCGCGTCCTGAGTCGGCTTGGTGCGGTTGTAGAGATCCTTGTCTTTGATGCCGATGAGCGCCTCCGCGAACAACGGATTGCCCTGGCGGCCGACCTGAACCCAGGCCCCGCTCTCCATCGGCGCATTGCCGTCGGTCAGCACGCGCATGGCCCGGCGGCTTGTTGTGGCGTAAACGCCGACCACCTGATCGGCGCCGCCCAGTTCAGCGACCGGAATCTCCAGCGCGATGGTGTGCATGTTGTAGCCACCCTGACTGTCGAAGGTCTTGGCGCCCGCGCGCAGTTGCAGGAGGTCAAAAATCGATTGGATGTCACCGTAGAAACCATCCTCGCGATGACCGGCGAACGCCCGGTATCCGCCGGAGAGTGACGCGATCGACTGGGCCGTGTAGGCGTCGAGATTGGCCTCGGAAGCCACGCCGTCCCGGGCCATGCCGTCGCCACTGCCGACATTGTAGGCGGGGGTAGCGAAGCCCTGGTTGTTCGGGGGGACCACCCCGCTGCCGAGCACCGTGATTAGTCCATCCTCCACCTTGGTGACGGTGTAGGTCTGGGTGAGGTTCTGGCTCGAGTCATCCACGGCGTTCACCACGCCGAGGTAGCTCTGCAGGATTGTCTCGTCATTCTTGTAGGTCGTGGCGAAGCGAAACTGATAGGTGATCGAGTCGGCCCCGGTGGCCAGATCGTCGCCTTTGGAGACGAAAATCTGGTAGAGCACATTGTCGTCGAAGTTGTACTTGTTCGGACCGACACCTGGCTCCTCGTGCGGGTAGACCCCCAACGCGACCTGCAGGTATTTCTGCCCCCCCTTTCTCGGTCAAAAAAGCGTAGAGATCCGTGGTATTGGCCGCCGGGTCGAGGGTAACAAGCGGAGCATCCATGTGACTGGAGGCGTGGGTCGTGGACGGCAGCAGGGCGCCGACGGAGAGAGCCAGGGCGGATAACGCCGCGGCGTAGGGTTTGAGTCTGGGTATGGTTTTCATGGTTCCTTTGGGTTGGATTGCTGGAAAGCGTATCAATCGAGCGCCGGCAGCAGACGGCGCTCACTGGGGAGGAGGGAAAGGGACAGCCGGCGGGCCTGCGCAAAACGCTCGGCGGCGGTTTCCGTCTCGCCGCATTGGCGAGCAATCACCGCGGCATGCAGCCACACCCGCGCATCGTCGAGGCCGGTGGCCAGGGCGCGGTTGATGGCGTCGCGGGCAGCCGCGAGCTCCTGGTTCGCGCACAGGGCCCAGGCCAGGGCATCCAGGGTGAGTGCGTCCTGCCGGTCTGCGAGTTCGGTCCGGGCCAACGCATCCGCCTGTCCCGCCGTGCTCAAGGCCTCTGCCCACCACCAGCGGTATTCAGGCAATGGATTCAATT
>Ga0181601_10005614_pt1 | contig 10428 bp, 8 predicted proteins | sample 041ome_8_FD_133020 | JGI IMG/M metagenome (GOLD analysis project Ga0181601, IMG submission 133020) | Coastal salt marsh microbial communities from the Groves Creek Marsh, Skidaway Island, Georgia - 041407BS metaG (megahit assembly) | ecosystem: Environmental > Aquatic > Marine > Intertidal zone... | reverse complement strand
TATTATTTTGTCGAGGGCCAGCAAACCATCAGCTTTTGGGCGCCGCTAGACCCTGTGCGCGAGGCCACCTTGCGCATGGTGCCCGGCTCGCACCGCTGGGAAAAACCCGTGTTGCCCATGCGCTGGGTCCAAGACGAGGCCTATTTCCCCAATGTAGACGATTATATGCCCGTTCCCGACCCCGATGCCCAAGGCATGCCAGTGGTCGAATTTGAAATGGAACCGGGCGATGCTGTGGCCTTTAATTACCATGTGCTGCATGGCTCGCGCGGGAATACATCGGCCAGCCGCCGCCGCGCCTTTTCGCTGCGTTTGGTGGGCGATGATGCACGCTATGTTGCGCGCCCCGGACGCACCTCGCCGCCCTTTCCGGGCCACGATATGCAGCCCGGCCAACGCCTGCGCGAAGATTGGTTTCCAGTGATCTGGCAGGGTTAAGCGCGGCCAGGGGCCAGCGCCTGCATCAGCACCGCCTGCACGCCTTGCGCCCAAACCATGTCTTGGGCCAATGCGGTGACAGGGCTGCCTTGGGCCTGCAGGGCGCGTGCATAGGCATCGCCCGCCCCGTCCTTGCCCACAACGATAATTTGCTGGCCCAGCCACCATGGGCGGGCCGCAGCCAGTTCGGCGCCCAATAGCGCCCCGGCGGCCACGCAGGCGCTGGCCCCATCCAGCAGCGACAACAGCTTTTCGGGGCGGCTTTGGGTTTGCGCCATCGCCCCCTGATCGGGGCTGGCATCGGCGCCAAAGGCCATCAGCAGCTGCGGCGTAACCGTGACCAAAGCGCTGATCATTTCGCCAGCACTGATATGCAGCCAATAGGCGCGGCTGGCCTGCACGCACAGCACGATACCATCCCAATTGGGCCGCCCCCAAACAGCGCCTGCCGCCAGCACTTGCAGCCATGGCGCCAGCGCGCCCACCGGCCCCTGCTGCGCCCCCCGCAACAGATGTTGGGGAAAGGGCTGGGGGGCCAGATCATCGTGCAAACAGATATCTGGCGGGCCACTTATGGGCTGGGCCAACCGCGCAGGCAGGGCCCCATCGGGGCTGGCCTGCCACATTTCACGCCCCCCCGGCGTATCGATCGAAACTGTCTTTGATATGCGCATAACCGCCGTTTAGTGCGCCGCGCTGGCCCTGTCTATATGGGGGCTGGTGGACAAGCTGCGCATCGCCTCGTATTGCGACAAAAACACCTTGCCCGAAAGCTCGTCTAGAAAATGGCTGCGCTGCAAACGGTCCATAACCGGGCCCTTTACCTCGGATAGGTGCAGGCTGATGCCCAAATCTTGCAAGCGGCTATTGATGGCCTCTAGGCTTTCCAATGCGCTCATGTCGATTTCATTTACCGCCGAGCACATCAAGATCACGTGGCGAATAGGTTCTTCGCAGGCGATACGGTTGTAGACATAGTCCTCTAGAAACCGGGCATTGGCGAAATACAGGCTTTCATCAATCCGCAGCGACACGATAAAGGGGTCTGTCAGCACCTCGTGGCGCAAAATATTGCGGAAATGCTGGGTGCCGGGGACCAGCCCCACCTCGGCCACATGCGGGCGCGAGGTTTTGTACAAAAACAGCCCCACCGACAGCACCACACCAGCCGAAACCCCCATTTCCACCCCAACCCCCAAGGTCAGCACGATGGTGGCCGCGACGGCGGCAAAATCTACCACCGAATAGCCCCAAGCGCGCTTGAGAATCGAGAAATCAACCAAGCTTAGCACCGCCACAATGATGGTGGCCGCCAGCGTGGCCTTGGGCAGGAAATACAAAAGCGGCGTCAGCAGCAAAGCTGCCAGCAAGATACCAATGGCGGTAAAGGCGCCTGCAGCGGGGGTTTCTGCCCCAGCGTCGAAATTCACAACCGAGCGGGCAAAGCCCCCGGTCACCGGGTAGCCACCCGTCATCGCCGCCGCGATATTCGAGGTGCCAAGCCCCACCAACTCTTGGTCGGGGGTAATGCGCTGGCGCTTTTTGGCCGCCAGTGTTTGCGCCACAGACACCGATTCCACGAAACCAATGATCGAAATCAGCACCGCAGACATAAACAACTGCCCCCATAATTCAGGGTTCAGCGAGGGGGCCGTCAGCGGCGGCAGGCCCATCGGCACCTCGCCCACGATCGCCACGCCCTTGTTTTCCAGATCAAAAACCCACACCGCCAGCGTGGTAATCGCCACGGCGGCAACTGGCCCCGCCTTGGCCAAAATATCGGCCAACCGCGGCTTTAGCCCCAGTGCCAGCAGCAGTGGCTTTAGCCCTTTGCGCACCCAAAACAAAAACCCCACGGTGCTAAGCCCGATAAACAGCGTGATTGGGTTTGTCAGATGCTGGCTGGCCAGCAATGACGCGATGATCTCTGGCAAGGCATGGCCATGGGCGGAAATGCCAAAGATGTGTTTCAACTGGCTGGTGGCAATCAACACGCCCGAGGCGGTGATAAACCCCGCAATCACCGGGTGCGACAGGAAATTTGCCAAAAACCCAAGGCGCAGCACGCCCATCAGCGTCAGCAACACGCCAGAAATAAAGGCCAAGGTAATGGCCGCGGCGGCGTATTCTGCCGGGCTTTGCAGCCCCAAATTGCCCACCGCTGCCGCCGTCATCAGCGACACCACCGCCACAGGCCCCACCGCCAGCGCGCGGCTGGTGCCAAAAATCGCATAGGCCACCAGCGGCAGGATCGAGGCATAAAGCCCCATTTCGGGCGGCAGCCCCGCCAATAGCGCATAGGCCAATGATTGCGGGATCAGCATGATCGTCACAATAACCGCCGCCACGGCATCGCTGGTCAGCGTGTCGCGGTCATAGCTGCGTGACCATGTCAAAATGGGCAAATGCCGCTCAAAGGCGGCACGGGACAGGCGGGGCAATTTCATCGGCATTTCCTGTGGTGCGGTTGGCCCCTATATATTCAATTTACAGAATAGGTAAAGCCCATTTCCCAAATCCGTCAGGCGGGGCATGGGCGGGGGCCGGGGCAATTTAAAAACCCCGCCACGGGGCTGGTCCGTGGCGGGGCGGTTTGGGTTTAGCTGGCGCTGACCTTTTGGGGTTTTGCCAGCCATTCTTTTCCACGCAGCATGGCGCGCCAATAAACCGGGGGCAAAATTTGTTCTTTCAGCATCCACGCCGCCCGCGAGGGTTTGGTGCCATCAATCACCCATTTGGGGAAACTGGGCAGCAACGCACCGCCATAGCCAAACTCGGCCAAAACGATCTTGCCACGCTCCACCGTCAAGGGGCACGAGCCATAGCCATTGTATTGCGCCGCGGGCGAACGCCCGTCGATATCGGCGCATAGGTTTTCCGCCACCACCGGCGCCTGCATCCGCGCCGCCGCGGCGGTTTTGGCATTGGGTGCGTTCATCACATCGCCCAAGGACCAAATATTGTCATAGGTTTTATGCCGCAAACTGGCTTGGTCCACATCAACCCAGCCCGCTGCATCCGCCAAGGGCGAGACCCGAATGAAATCGGGGGCCACTTGCGGCGGGCAGACATGCATCATGTCAAATTCCACCTGCACGCGGGTTTTTTCGGTATCGGGTTTTGCCACCTCGAATGTGGCTGTTTTGCTGGCCCCATCCACCGCCACCAGATTGTGGAAGAAATCCAGCGTGGCGCCGTATTTCTGCACATAGCTTTCCAGCGCTGGCACGTAATCTTTAACGCCAAACAGCACGCCACCGGCATTCATGAAATGAATGTCGATGTTTTTCAGCCGGCCCTGTTGCAGCCAATGATCGGCGGACAGATACATGGCTTTTTGCGGTGCGCCGGCGCATTTGATGGGCATAGGCGGCTGGGTAAACAGCGCGCGCCCCTCTTTCAGCCCTTGCACCAATTGCCAAGTATAAGGCGCCAGATCGTAGCGGTAATTCGAGGTGACACCGTTTTTGCCCAGCGTCTCTAACAGCCCCTCGATCCGGCCCCAATCTAGCTTGATACCGGGGCAAACCACCAGGCGCTGGTATGTGACAACGCGGCAGCCATCCAAGATAACCGCGTTGTTTTCAGGCTCGAACGCGGCCACGGCGGATTTGATCCAATGCACGCCTTTGGGAATCAGACTGCCCATGGTTTTGGCGGTGGTTTGCGCCTCGAAGATACCGGCGCCAACCATGGTCCAGCCGGGCTGGTAGTAGTGAATATCGGCCGGATCAAGAATGGCAATATTCAGCCCCGGCTTGCGCGCAAGCAAGCTGCTGGCCACAGCAATACCCGCAGCCCCCCCGCCCACGATGACCACTTCGAAATGGGCGTCGCCCGTGTCGGTGGGGGTTTTGCCACCATTGACAATACGGCGCACAACACCGGCCATGTCATATCCTGCCGCTGCCGTGGCTTGCAAAATATCGGCGGTTGTTTTCTCGCCCGCCACCGCCAAAGACCACAATGTGGCCGAACGTGTGCCCGTGCGGCAATAGGCCAAAGCCGGCCCCGGCAAGGCAACCATCGCCGCGCGAAAGGCCAGCGCATCGGCGTCTTCTACTTTGCCCGAAACGATCGGCAGGTAGCGGCATTGCAAGCCAGCGGCGGTTGCTGCGTTTTCGATTTCTTCGAAATTGGGCTGATCGGGCCCTTCCCCATCGGGGCGGTTGCAGATGATTGCGCGATACCCAGCGGCAGCAATCGCAGGAATGTCTTGCGGTGTGATCTGCGGCATCACCGAAAGGCCTTCGGTCAGTTTACGAAAATCCATGCTTTGCTCCTTGGTCACGCAGGGTGTGCAACAGCATACATTCCTCTTGGTGAATACAACAAGCGTTTCATTGCCCCCAGCCACCCGCCTGCGGCGGCGGCCCCAGCCCGCATGCTGGGCAGGAAAACCCTGCCGCAAGATCGCTAACATATTCACAAAATGGGCTTAATTTACCCTAGGGCACCCCCAAAGCCCCCGGCCACCGGCGCACAAGCCCCTATAAACCCGGGGTTTTGGCAAAATGTCGCACGGGGTGCAGGCCAGCCATGCGCGCTGTTCTGGGGGCAAAGGCCACGAATCATCGGCCACAGGCAGGCCAATGGCGCGTGGGCCCTTTTCACAGGGCGGTGGGCGCGCTATGTCCGCGCCATGACGCGGATCGAGGATATATACCACCAGCGCGTGGCCCAAGGCAGCCTGCAGCCCGACCCGGCGCAACTGGCCGCTTTGCCGCAATTGGCCCGTATCGCACAGGCGCTTGAGGCCCCACAAAAACGCACATGGTTTTCGCGGCGCAAGCCCAGCCCGGTGCAGGGGCTTTACCTGTGGGGCGGCGTTGGGCGCGGCAAATCTATGCTGATGGATCTGTTCGTTGAAACGCTGGATGTGCCAGTGCGGCGGGTGCATTTTCACGCCTTCATGCAAGAAATCCAATCTGCCTTGCACGAAGCGCGCAAAACCCAAACTGCCGATGCCATAGCCCCAGTCGCCCGCGCCGTTTCCGACAGCGTGCGCGTGCTGGCCTTTGACGAGATGCAAATCACCGATATCGCCGATGCAATGATCGTTGGGCGGCTGTTTGAGAAACTGTTTGATGCAGGCGTTGTGGTGGTGACCACCTCGAACAGGGTGCCGACAGAGCTTTATAAAAACGGGCTGAACCGGCATTTGTTTTTGCCCTTCATCGCGCTGTTGCAGCAGCACATGGTTGTGCACGAATTGGCCAGCCCCAATGATTACCGGCAAAACCGCTTGGCGGGCATGCAGGTCTATTTCACACCCGCGGATGCGCAATCTCGTGCCGCTATGGATGCCATTTGGCACGACTTCACCGGTGGTCAAAGCAGCGCCCTGACGCTGACGGTGAAGGGCCGCCAAGTGGTGGTGCCACACTACCAAAACGGGGTGGCGCGCAGCGGTTTTCACGATCTATGCGGCCAGATGCTGGGGGCGGGCGACTATCTGGCGCTGGCCAATGCTGTGCGGGTTTTGATGCTGGATGACATTCCACGGCTGTCGCGCACCAATTTTAACGAAGCCAAACGCTTTGTTACCTTGATCGATGCGCTTTACGAAGCGCGGGTGCGGTTGATCTGCTCGGCCGCAGCCCAGCCCGAGATGCTGTATCTGGAGGGCGAGGGCGTGTTTGAATTTGAACGCACCGCCAGCCGCCTACGCGAGATGCAAGCCCAAGACTGGGGCCACTGATCGCCCCCGCGTGTTACAAACTCGTTGCAGCGGCGTCACAAAAGTTTTCAACAACCGTCACACAACAGATTCCTACCAAATGCTACCCCCGGCGCCAACGAACTGGGGGAACATATGCTGGATGTTATCAGCCTGACCAAGAAATTCGGCGCCAACACGGCGGTGGATGGCGCGACATTCAAGGTAGATCGCCCATTGATGCTGGGCATCATTGGCCGGTCGGGCGCGGGGAAATCCACGCTGTTGCGCATGCTCAACCGCCTGACCGAGGCCAACAGCGGCCAAGTGCTGTTTCAGGGGCGTGATGTTTTGGCCTTGCAAGGGCGCGACAAACGCAGCTGGCAATCTGACTGCGCCATGATCTTTCAGCAATTCAACCTTGTGCCACGCATGGATGTTGTGTCGAACGTGCTGCACGGCACCTTGGGGCGGCGCAGCACCTTGGCCACCATGTTTAACCTGTTTCCGCGCGACGATATCGAACGCGCCATCGCCATTCTTGATCGTTTGGGCATCGCCGAACACGCCCCCAAACGCGCCGAGGCGCTTTCGGGGGGCCAGCAACAACGCGTGGCCATTGCCCGCGCCCTGATGCAAGACCCAAAGATCATTTTGGCCGACGAACCCATCGCCAGCCTTGACCCGATGAACGCCCAAACCGTGATGGAGGCCCTGCGCCGCATCAACCAAGAAGACGGGCGCATGGTTATTGCCAACCTGCACACGCTGGATACCGCACGCCGCTATTGCGACCGGATCATTGGCATGCGTGATGGGCGTATCGTGTTTGATGGCAACCCAAGCCAGCTGACCACGGGCGTGGCCCGCGACATTTACGGTGCCGATGCCGACTTCTCCGAGGCGGCCACCAGCACCAGCATCGATGCAATCGGCCGTTCCGATGCAGCCGATGCCGTCATTCGTGCGGCGCAAGCCGCCATCTAAGTTCATCGGCCCCGGCGTGGCCGGGGTGCTTAACCGGGAGACCACACAGATGAAAAAACTGATTGCTGCCATTTTGGCAACCACCGCACTGGCAGGCGCTGCACAGGCCCAAAACATCACCGAATTTCGCATCGGTGTGTTGGGCGGTGAAAACGCCCAAGACCGCCTGACCTCGACCGAATGCTACCGCGTCAAAGCCGAAGAGCTGCTGGGCGTGCCGGTAAAGGTATTCACCCCTGCCGATTACGACGGCGTCATCCAAGGCCTGCTGGGCGGCACCATCGACATGGCTTGGCTGGGCGCATCGGGCTATGCCAAAACCTACCTGACCGATCCCGAAGCGGTAGAGCCGGTGCTGGTGAAAGTGAACACCGATGGCTCGTATGGCTACCACTCGATCGGCTTTGCCCGCAAAGACAGCGGCATTGCCTCGCTGGAAGACATGAAAGACAAAAAATTCGGCTTCGGTGACCCGAACTCGACCAGCGGTTACCTGATCCCCTCCATCGAAATTCCCGCCATCACCGGCAAATCGATGGAAAACGGCGCCTATTTTGGTGAAGTTGTGTTCACCGGCGGCCACGAGCAAACCATCGTTGCGGTCAACAATGGCGATGTAGACGGCGGTGTGACTTGGGCCGATGGTCTGGGCAACTGGGAAGACGGCTACAATTCCGGCGCGCTGCGCAAGGCTGTTGATGCAGGCTTGGTGGATATGAACGATCTGGTCGAAATCTGGCGTTCGAAACCCATCCCCGAAGGCCCCATCGTTCTGCGCAAGGCCCTGCCCGAGCGCGTGAAGCTGGATGTTGTATCGCTGACCGCCTCGCTAAAAGCGCTGGACCCCGAATGCGCCTATAACTTCATGGCCGGTGAATCGCTGGGCGTTATGCCCATCAACCACGACGCCTACCTGTCGATCATCGAGGCACGCAAGTCCAAGATGTAAGCCAATTTTGGCACATTGCGCCGGGCCTGTATCGGGCCCGGCGCCCGTGTATTTACAGGAACGCCCCATGACAGATGCCACCGCCAGCGCCAGCGCGCTTTCGCAGCTGCAGGCCCATTATATTCAGCACATCCAGCGCAAACGCCTGTACAGCGCGATCATGCTGACAATTTTTGTGCTGTTGATGGTGTCGGGCTTTATGCTGGCCGACGACCGCAACGCAGGTGGCTTTTGGGCGGGCTTGCACCAGATTTTTGATTTCCCATCCGAGGTGCTGACCGAGGCTGGTGAAAAGCTGGCAAATCTGCCGGGGCTGATGGTGAAATTTCTGCCCTCGCTGATCGAGACGCTGAACATCGCGGGCGCCTCTACGCTGATCGGGGCGCTGATCGCGGTTGTTTTGTCGCTGTTGTCGACCCGCGGGCGGGCGCGCTGGCCGCGGCTGGTGGGGGTGTTTCGCCGCAGCATGGATATCATGCGCGCCCTGCCGGAAATTGTGATTGCGCTGGTTTTGATCTTTATCTTGGGCGGTGGCCCGGTGCCTGCGATGATTGCCATTGCCTTTCACACCGCCGGGGCCTTGGGCAAACTGTTTTCCGAAGTCAATGAAAACGCCAGCCTGAAGCCCGTCGAGGGGCTACAATCGGTGGGGGCCACTTGGGGCCAGCGCATGTTGCTGGGGGTGCTGCCGCAAGTGGCGCCAAATTACCTCAGCTATGCTTTATTGCGCTTTGAGATCAACATCCGCGCCTCGGCGATCTTGGGCTTTGTTGGCTCGGGCGGCATTGGTTATGACCTGAAAAACGCCTTTAGCTGGGGTTTGGGCCGCTACGACGAGGTGGCCGCAATCTTTATCATCTTGTTCTTGACCATCGTCGCGGTGGATCAGTGCTCCAGCTATTTCCGCAACCGTATTGTAGAGGGGCGCTGACATGGCCGCGACCGATATCTCTTTGGCCCAGCGCGGGCAGGCAACCGTGCAGATCTTTCAGCGCCGGCGGATCATCAGCTTTGGCGTATTGCTGGCCGTTTTGGCCTATTTGACTTACGTTTTTTTCGCCTTCAACGTTCCGGGCCTGATGGAGCGGGCGCGCATGGATAACGCGGCTATTTTGGTGCGCGATGTCTACAGCTATAAAACCCATGTCACCCGCGACAACCGCAGCGGCGGCCTAAGCGTGGCCATCGAGGGCGAGCAAAAAGGCACCTACCCCGCAGGCATGTTGCCCGACTGGGTGGAAACGGCGGATGGCATTACCGATATCTCGCTGCCCGATGGGCATAGCGTGCGCTTCGCCCCCGAGGCGGTGGTCTATACCCACCCCGGGTTTGGGCAGATCACCGTTATTCCCAGCCGCAGCGGCATAGAACTGCGCCTGCCCCAAGGCCAAGAATTGCCCACATGGATCAACGCATCGAAAACCCGGGTGGCCATTACCACCGATGCCGGCCGCCTGACCGTTACCAAGGCCCGCACCGAGGTGTTTCGCTATTCTTTCGGGTGGGAATTGTTTTTCTTCACGCTGGACAGCCCGTTTTATGGCAAATCGCCCACTGAATTGCTGGGTTTAGCCCTGTCGGACGACCAGCTGCGCCCCGGCCAATCGAACATGGCGGCCATGGTCCAAGACATCTGGACCAACAAGATGTGGCGCCATGGCGATGTGGCTTGGGCCATTTTTGAAACCATCTTGATGGCCTTTCTGGGCACGATGGGGGCGGCCCTGATCTCGCTTCCATTGGCATTTTTGGCGGCGGCAAACTTCACCCCGCTGCGCAGCGTGCGCTTTGCCATGCGGCGGATATTCGATTTCGTGCGCGGGGTAGACGGGTTGATCTGGACAATCATCCTGTCGCGCGCCTTTGGCCCCGGCCCGATGACCGGCGCCTTGGCCATTTTGATCACCGATACAGGCAGTTTTGGCAAAATGTTCTCGGAAGCCTTGGAAAATGTCGATGACAAGCAGATCGAGGGCGTTGCCTCGACCGGGGCGAAAACCAGCCAGCGCTACCGCTTTGGCGTGATCCCGCAGATCACCCCGGTGCTGCTTAGCCAAGTGCTTTACTATCTCGAAAGCAACACCCGCAGCGCCACGGTGATCGGCGCCATCACCGGCGGCGGCATTGGCCTGCTCTTGACCCAAGCGATCATTACCCAGAAAGATTGGGAAGAGGTGGGCTATTACATCACCTTGGTGATTTTGATGGTGATGGCCATGGACAGCCTGTCGGGCTGGTTGCGCAACAAATTGATCAAGGGCGAGTAACCATCATGCCACGTCTGGGCCAACAGCCGTTCATTCACCCCGATTGCCAGATCACCAACACCGAATTTGGCGCCTTCGTTGAAATTGGCCAAGGCAGCAGGGTGCAAAACAGCCGGTTTGGCGATTAC
>Ga0181601_10005612_pt1 | contig 10429 bp, 7 predicted proteins | sample 041ome_8_FD_133020 | JGI IMG/M metagenome (GOLD analysis project Ga0181601, IMG submission 133020) | Coastal salt marsh microbial communities from the Groves Creek Marsh, Skidaway Island, Georgia - 041407BS metaG (megahit assembly) | ecosystem: Environmental > Aquatic > Marine > Intertidal zone... | reverse complement strand
TCGTTCGTTCGTTCGTTCGTTCGTTCGTTCGTTCGCTCGTTCCCACGCCGAACGACACAAAGGCGGGAAAATAAACCAATTCGCACGTTCCGCGCGCTCCGCTCGAACGCGGGCGAACGACGAACGACGGCGCTCGTCCAGCCGCGAGGCAAGCCCCAGGGACGACGCGCGAATCGACAATCACGTCACCCGCGGACGACGACGACGCGGTGGACGAAGAAGAGGACGTACCAAGAGGTAGGCGGCGACGTATTTCATCTTTTTTGTTTTCTTGTTTGTGTGGTGAGTTCGTAGCCGAGGAAGCGAACGTTCCTGCCTTAGCTTCGGGGTCGAGGAGCAAACGATGCGCACACAAGAGACGGATCGAGGGAGGACGGCTCGCGGTTTCGTTCCATTTTCTGTTTGCGACACCAATGTAAAATATATAAGTAGCACAAAACATACATAGTACTACCTATACATACATGGGTAGGTTCATGTTATAATATGGAGGTTAGGGTTTAGGAGCTCGAACTCGAACTCGAACTCGAACTCGATCGAGCGCGACGGCGAGCGAGCGAGCGAGCGAGCGAGCGCGTCGGCAGAGCGCGCACCGCGAGGAAAGCGAAGCGCGCGCGTCAACCCCGCGGCGAGGAGCGGATCGAACGAACGAGACGGGATGGCGCAGTGGTTCTACCGCGCGATGCACCGCGAACCGGTGGTGATGTGGAGCTGTTTCCTCGGGGGCGTCGGCATGGCGCTCCCGCTGATCGTCCCGCGAGACTTGGCCATGGGTGCGTCGTCGTCTTCGGCGTCTTCGGCGAGCGGGGCGTCTTCGGGCGTGCCGAGCGCGGCGAGCGTGGCGGCGGCGCTGAAACCGGGGGGTGGGAGCGGGTGAGCGGCGCGTCGAACGGCGGTCGGCGTCCGTCCGCGCCAGGGTTCCCGCGCAGAGGAGAGGGGAGGAGAGAAGTAGTAGCTGAAACAGCATTTGTATGTGTAAATAGTATGCGAATAATCGAACGAAACTCGCCACTGCTCGACGCGACGCGACGCGATGCGCGCGACGGACGTCTCGTCGGTGGACGTCTCGTCGGCGGCGGTTCGAGGGCGACGACGAAGCGGACGGCGCGCGTCGTCGTCGTCGTCGTTCGCGTCGTCGTCGTTCACGTCGTCGTCGACGACGACGACGAGCGCGGCGATGAGATCGAACGGTAGAGCTCGGTCGTGTGCGTCAGCTTCTTCGTCGTCGTCGTCGTCGTCGTCGTCGTCGCTGGAAATCCTCGACCCGGAGGCGCTTCAGGAACACTTGCGCGAATCTGTGGATCTGTGGAGCACGTCCAAGCGAGGGGTCGTGCTCCGCCGGTGCGAGGACGTCTCCGAGGCGAGGTATTGGTTGCAGTACATGCCGATGCGAAACCGAGCCGAGGTGGCGCGGTTGATGCTCGAGTACGCAGAGGTGCCGTACGCGCTTGAGATCGTGGGGTACAAGCGATGGATGGACGAGGTGAAACCGACGACAGAGTTTGGCAAGACGCCGAGTCTGCTGAACATCGACGGTAACGGGAAGGATTTGTCGCACGAGCAAGCCATCGCGCGCTTCCTGGGCCGCGAGCTCGGGCTCGCCGGCGCCGACTCGATCGAAGAGGCGCGCGTGGACGAGCTCTTCCAGCAGTACTGGTGCACGATCAGAAATAACGGTTTAACGCACGACGGTGCGCTCTACTCCCCCTTTGCCTTGGCGGAGTTTCGAAACCGGGATGACGAAACCTCTTTGGTCGTCGACGACGTCGCCCGCTTTCAAGAGACGCACCGCGTCAACGACCTCCCGACGTCCCATCGAAGCCTCCAGGCCCTTCGCGTCTTTGAGGAGATTTTGGAATCCCAACGAAACGAAAACGACGGCGACGACCGAATCGGTCTCGTCGGAAATTCCCTCACCTACGTCGACTTCGCCTTGCTCGACGCCTTGCTCGAGCTCCGCGAGGACGACGCCGCGGGCGAAAATTTTCACGCCTATCTCCGTCTTCCCAGGTGCGGTGAATTCCTCCAGAGGTTTGAACGCCGTTCGGGGGCGATCGCCGAGTACGTTCGCGGGTCCGCTCGCGTCCCGCGTTACCAGCGTCCGGGGTACAACTACGTGTGGTGAACGAACGGTGCTCATGTTCGGTGAGAACGCGAACAGTCAGTCAGTCAACAAAAACCCATAATCTTAGTGAGATGTATTCGAATTTCCAGTAGGCTAGACATTTTCCTTCACACTCGCATACATTGGTATATGACCACAGTCAATACTGTAGACCACGCTTTCTTAGCTCAGTTGGTAGAGCGCGCCCTTCGTATATAAGAAGAAAAAGGGTTTTCGTATGAATGCGCCCTTCATACTTAAGAGGAAAAAGGGTGAGGTCGCGAGTTCAAACCTCGCAGAGAGCATTGGATTTTTATAGGCCTATTTCCCGTTAACTATGTATCACATGTCCGAATTATTACACAATCATTTAGTACCCCAGAGAGCATTGGATTTACGGCGGAATAACTTATAATACGGTTTAACTGTCCGAATTGTTTTCCGTCCACTTTTACCAAGCAGAAATATGAACTTATACTATGACTCAAATGTCCGAACGAATTCTAATAGACCCATTGCACTAAGGAATTCCTATCATTTCCCATATTTAATGTGACGGTTCACGACTCGTCATTCATACATACGATACGAAGAACACCCAACGGGCAGCGGGAACGATCGATCGATCGCGCGACGTCCCCCGTCGTCGTCACTCGACGAGCGATAGATTCGATCGTCACCGCCGCCCGTTGGGTTCGGTCGGGCGACGGGCGACGAGAACGAACCGTTTTACATCCTGGGCGCGCGAGGGGGTTCGCGCGAGGGGGTTCACGCGCTCGTGGTCGTTCGCCCGAATTGACTGACTGACTGATTTGATTCTTCGATTGGTTGGAGCGTCGAAGAATTCTTTTCCGTCCGTATCGTTGAGTGATATCGAGATCTCGAACGACCACGGGACGATGTCGGCGTCACCGGCGCGCGCGCTGCGGCGAACGGCGTCGGAGGCGCTGGACGCGACGGTCACGGCGCGGTTGGCGTGGAGCGGTTGGACGCACTTGGTGAAGCGAAGAAGGCAAACGAACGAACACGCCGAGGCGATGTGGAGAGACCGATCGCGGCGAACGACGGGGCGAGTGTTGATGGGGTGGTATCGAGCGGTGAAGTTTGCGGGGAAACGAAGGCGGATGCAGTTGGATCGAGCGGAGGCCAAGTTGAAGGCGATGCGAGCGAGTTGGACGTTGTTGGCGTGGAAGGAGGCGACGCGGGAAACGAGAATGAAGAGGCGAAACGTGATTCAGAATTACTTGGTGTGGAGGGCGAAACGGTTTTTGCGGGCGTGGAGAGAGGTGACGGAGGAGAGCTTGAAGGAAAACCCGGAACGACGAAGGGTCGGGGGTAAGACGGTTGAGGAGGAGAAGGCGGGGGGCTCGCGCGGGGAGTCACCCGCGGCTACGGCGGCTTCGTCGCCGAGAAGCGTCACGCGCGAGCGCAAATTTAAGAGAGTCACCGTGGCGGACATGCAACAACGTTTGTGGACCAAGGCGGATCCGTCGAAACCGATGCCGAGCGGGAAAAGTGCCGTCAAGGATGTGGAGGAAGAGTTGGCTGATACGACGACGGCGACGACGACGACGACGACGACGACGACGGCACCCGACGAAGCGTCGGCACCCGACGAAGCGTCGGAATCGGCAAAGAAATTCTCTCGAAACAACCAACGCGTCGTCGTTCAGCGTCGTAAAAAGGTTTTGGCGGCGTCCACTGCGACGAATGAACAACAGCCAGAGTCTCCAGCGGCGCACGTCAAGATGAGCGCGCCGAGCAAGGAGACACTCGCAATCGACAACGAACCCGCGATGCCAGTGGCGCCTCCGGCGCAGCAGCAACAAGGAGAACAACAATCGTCAAGTTTAGACGCGGTGATGTCTTCGTCGTCGTCTTCGATGTCAGCCTCCATCAGCGTTATTATAGTCGTCGTCTTGGCGCTCGCGTTGTTTGGCGCCGTGGCGCTTCTCAGCACCCTTACCGGCGTCTCCATCGTTTCCGGAGGCCACTCGAGCGCGACAGAGATGGTTCGCCAGCACCTTTCTGAGGCTCAGAGAAACGTTACCATTTTAGCGCGCGCGTCTGCCATGCAGCGGAGAGAACTCGAGGCTTGTCGCACGTTTGGAGGAGGCGTTCCGGATGCGAGCCAAAACGCCGCCATCGCGTCCGCTGAGGCAAAGGTGTCCGACTCTGTCGTGCACGTGGCGGACCTCGAGATGAAGCTCTCACAAGCCAAGGCTGAGACTGCGCAGGCGATCAGCGCTAAAAACTTGGCGGAGGATCGATTGAAGCGATTGGGATCTGGCGCTTTGGATGCGGTCAAGTTGCAAGAGTCTCTGCAAAAAATGACGACGCGAGCGACGTATTGCGAAACTACTTCTGCGCAGGCGCTCAAGTTGAAGACAGCGCGCGACGCCGCCTTGTCTCGAGCCGAAAAGGCTGAGGAAGCGTCGTCGAGATTGCGATCGGAGCTCGCGCATGCGAGGACCAACCTAGATGGGGCGCAAAAAGCCCTCGTGCAGACGACAGAGGTGGCTAACACGTGCAGGTACCAAATCGGCAAATCAGCATACGTGCCTTCGTACCAACCAGAGGCGTCATCATTCTGGCGAATGGTGTTGGATCTCTTCCCATCCCTTCGTACCATCTTTTCGGTGTACGCTTTTGTATTCTACGCCGTTTGTGGGTACGCGTACTACGCGCGAGTCATACTTGAGCAAGTCGTTGCTGAGCGGGATCGACTCGTCACCGAAGTCGCCAAGATGCGCATGGGAGGAGGTCCGACGCGGTTTACGCGAAGCACGGAGATTCATCACTCGACTCCCGTGCCGATAGGCCTCGATGATAGCGATGCGAGCGATGGAGAGACCGCGACGAACCACGCTCCTACGACGAGCGCCGGCGTGAGCCTGGAGAGCGCAAACTCGTTTGATCGTAAGCGCTCGAGAAGTCTCAGCGATATCAACATGGAGGACCAAGCGGGCACGGCGCTGAAAAAGACCGCCACTGAAGACGGAGAAGAAGATGATGAACAAGAAGAAGACGTTGAAGAAGCGGACGAAGGCGCCGCCGCTGCCGCGGAAGAATCCGAACCAAAGGCGGGACCTTCGTCAGTTTCGTTCTCTGATCAAGCGGAACCATCCACGGAGAGGTCGGTGCGACTGATTGAGCGTTGGGTGGAAAAGTCGCAGGATCAAGAGATCAAGGATGAGCTTTTGCGCATTCGCAGGCTCGTGGAGCTCGAGGATGAACGCGAAGTAGCGCAGGAACAAGCGGACATGGAGCGACTCAAAGTCATGACGGATGGCAAGTCGACATCGCCAAAGGCGAGTAAATAAAAGAAAGGTGCCGCCTTCTTGTAAAACAATTTAATACTTATCGCAACACAGTATCACAACATCACTAAGACGTCGCGCGCAGCGCCAAACTGGCGTCAAACAACGCGGGTAGCTTCAAGGTCTTATCCTCTATGTGTCTAAGTTTGGATTCGAGCTCAAAGAAACCGTTCACGCGCGCCAACTCACTCGGAGCTTGGTTTCTATCATCCGGCAAGAGATACGCGTCCAAACACGCGGTGTCAATCTTTTCTAATAAATAATCAATCACAGATTCGTGGCCGTAGATGGCGCACTTGTGCAACGCCGAGTGACCGTTCACGTTGATCACCGAGTGACTAACGTGTTGTTCCTCGACCAACCACTTGACCATGCTCAGAGCTTCGTCTTGGTCAGTCTCCGTCGTGCAGGCCCAGAGCACGGCGTTGCATCCCCAGCGGTTCGTTGTCCCGCAGTCAAAGTCTGGATTCTTCGTGAACCACTCAGCGACGTGACGATGGTTTTTCCAGATGGCCAAATGAAAAGGGTAGTCTCCATCGTACGAAGGCACGCGCGGATCCGCGCCTCGCTCGACGAGCCATTTGCACGTGTCTAGCTCGCCGTTTCGAGCGGCCCAGTGCAACGGAACTCGGCCATCTTTGCGAGCGGTGTGATTTGGGTGCATGCCGCACTCGTCGACGAGAAAAGCGCAGGCTTCGACGAAACCGCCACCCGCGGCCCACATGAGAGCGTTGCTACCAAAGGCATCCTTTTCATTCAACGCGTCCCAGCCCTCGGCGATTGCGCGACGCATCCCCTCAACGTCTCCTCGCGAAGCGGCGGACATTCCAGGGGATAGCTCTTTCCGATTGTTCGAATTTCTCCAAGCCTTGGGCTTGCCCGCACCGGAACCACGCCAAGAGCTCGACTCAAATTCAGTCTCGTTGTCCATCGCCGCGCGCGCGGCAGCGGCGCAGTCTGGACCTTCACCTCCGACCGTCCAGTGTTGCCTCAGGCCACCGCCGTGCACGGCGTAGTACTTGAGACACCCATCGCATTGTCTCAATCCAAGAGACGTGAGCACGTCGTCGTGTCGCTTCGTTGTGAGGAGAATTTTCCCATCCGCCGTCGGTTTGGCGCGAACAAAGTAATCGTCTTCGTCGTTGCTCAGCGTCTCTCCCTCTTCGCTGAGTCTCAGACGCTGCTGCTCCTCAATCACATCAGCAATTTGACGCGCAAGTTTTGCCTCTTGACCCGCGAGCGATTCACCCACGAAGCCGCGACTAGCTAGGATCCTAATCGGCGCGCAGCTCATAAAGTTGTTTGAAGGTCGACGACCAGACACATTTGCCCTTAGATTACCCGCCATAAAGTGCTCCGTCTGAGCGAGCGGCGACCACTTCGACTGGTCCAACGCGATCGACACAGCCTTGGCCATGTGTTCGCTCAAGATACCATACTGAGCGGACGATGCAAACGTGGTATCGCTGACCTCGGATCCAGAGCCAGCGTCTGATTTCGTTTCGCACTCCAAGAGTTGCTTCTTCGCGGCGTACGGCTTGACAATCTCTGACGCACCGAGCTCTGAAATTGTTGCTCGCACTGCATCCTCTAAATCTGCACCCATCGGTGCCGTGATGCCGCGCGCGTTGAGTTCTTCGAGCACGAGCTTGATTTTCGTCGGTTCGATGCCTGCAAACTCGGGTATGCGTTCCGTCAAAATGGCCGGACTATGAAAATGTTCGCACGCCTCGCGACTGGCGCGCACTTTGACAAACGCCCGAGTCACCATCTCGCGATAGAAGCACGCCAGAGCAGTGTGAGGAGGGGCTTTTTTCAACCACTTGGCTAACGACCAGGCGTCGAAAAGCGCTGTGTTTGCGCCTTGGCCCTTAAAAGGCGACATTGGATGCGCGGCGTCGCCGATGCAAATAACTCTCGAAGACGACGCGCGAGGAGTCATGTGCGGCTTTTCTTTCGCTTGCGCTCGCGATACCGGCGGCTCTTCTCTATCGTAAAGCGGTCCGGCCCACGCATCTTCCCAATCCGTGTGATCGAACATGTCACTGACCGGCTCGTGCCATCCCTGCGTGTGCTCCAACACAAAGCTCTTCACCTCGCTTCTCGGCGCCTTGCTCAACGCCCGCGCCGTCTCTTCATCCACGCGCACGCTCAACTGCCACATACTCCTCGGCGGCGTCCCTCTCTCCTCGTTCGCCGCCTCAAAAGGCATGGTAAACATTCTCGAACGTCCATCCACCGTGTAAAACCCTTGACGTCGAAGAAGCGCGTGGTTCAAATCCGTAAATCCCGTGCACAGCGCCACGCCGAGATACCTCAATTCGCCGCCCGATTTAAGATCCCCACCAGCGTTCGGTGCCCGACGCACCGCCGATCTCACACCATCCGCCGCGACGAGTATCGTTCCTCTCACCGTCTCCCCGCTCTCGAGCGTCAAAGTCACCCCAGATTCGTCCTCAATGTAATCCTTCATTCGCTCGCCCCAACGCAACCAATCCTTTGGAATTTTCTTCAACAAAATTTCTCTCACAACGTTTCTCGGCACTCGCAGATTCGTCGGTTTATCGTCCCCACCCTCGGAAGACGTCTTCGTCTCATTTTTTCCATCCAGAAACGCCCCTCCGTAGTACCCCAAAACCCGTCCACTCGCGCTAAACGTCCAATGCGCCGTCGATTTCGTACTCGACGCTCGCAACGCTTCCCAAGCGCCCAACCCTCTCAACGCCCCATTCGTCTCGCTGAGCGTCACCCCGTACCCTTGTCGACGCGCCGACGCCGAGGCATCGCGCTCAAAGACCAAACACCGCGGTCCGCGCTTCTCGGCGTCGTCTCCATCGTCGGTTTCGTCGCACCACCCGGTGTGAATCTGCGCAGCGAGCGCGAGACCAGCGATACCGCCGCCGACGATGAGCACGACGTCATCGGGTCCGAGCGCTGTTTTACACCCCGGTGGCTTCGTGCGTTTGGTCGACGACGACGGAAACGACGACGAGGACGACGACGTACCGGACGCCGGCGGGACGTCGGGGTGCATGCCGACGTCGTCCGCCGAACGACGAGGTGTGAGGCGTCGCGTACTCGAAGGAGAGTGTGTGGAGCGGAGTGGGAAAAAATGCGCAATAGTTACAACAGAAATAGAAAAATACATCATCGCGTCCTCACCCGATGTCACCGGAACCCCGTGAAGACCAACATTGACCCAGTCCACTCGCTGCTCTCCAGAGGCATCTTCTTAAATCCCGGCAGTGCGTCTTCAGAGGGAACGCGCGGGCGCTTGTACGCGATGTCGCGCTCGAGCGTCACGCGAATCCCGAATCTCGGTTCCCACTCCGCGTTCGTCCGCTCAATCACCCGCTCGAGCGCGGATAAAAACTTTTCCTCCCTCGCGCTCGACTTGCACAGCGACACGCACGAGTACACGCAACAAAACGGGGCGAGCACGACTGAAAAGATGCCCGCCACCGCGCACAATCCAGAGACGTAGTCGACGCTCGACGCCAACGTCTCCTTGACGTCGGTTATAAACACATCGAACGTCGGCTGATCCATCCCGCGTTCGCGCAACAACATCGACACATTGACGTGGCTTCGCATCGCCGTGCGCGATTCCCGTTCCGGGGCGAACATCGACATCGAATCCGCATTCCAGCAGCACCCTCGCAACGCGCGCGAGTGCGAAGACAAGGCGTGCGTTTCAAAGGGTAACCGCACCGCGACCGCGACCGCATCCACGGTTTCCGGCGGCGGGTACGACGGCGGCGGGGTGTTCCCGCCGTGTCCGCCCGCGTCCGACATTCCCCGTTCCCGCGACGCGCGTCAGCCAGTGCGGTCGCAACCATCTTGTCGCGAATTTGTGTTTCGTGAAACCGACAGAGTGACCGTTCATGACTCGTAGAAATAGGTGAGGGTCGTACCGAATGGGAACCAACTCGTTCCAGTTTTGCCGTCTTCACTCGTCTTTGCTCGCGTTTTCTTTCGTAAGCGACGACGACGACGAGGGCAGAGCGACGAATCGAGCGCGGGGGAGACGAAGAGAGAGACCGACGGGTCATCGGTTTCGCGGAGGATCACGAACGAGAACCGCGCGCACACCGCGCGCGCACACACTTTTGGGGTGACTTTTTGCAAGGCGAAAGCGAAAAGAAAAGCAAAGTGACGGTGACGGTGAAACGGCGACGGTTGCGGTGAAGGGACGGACGGACGGACGGGATGAGGACCGAGAGCTCAAACGAGGCAGCAGTCGGAGCGTATACGCCGCTTCCGGACGACGTGCCCATTTCGGAACGCGTGCCCATGGAGGTACGGTTGCGGTGCGCGGTCCATCACTCGGGGTGGGTCAAGCGAGAGTTTTACCCGTCTTCGCAGTTGTACCGTGGCTTGTCGTCTTGGTTCAACAAGGATGAAAATTTGGTGATATATGAGCAAATTCCATTAGTCGCGGGTAACTTGTACGACGCGATCAGTGCGAACGATTACAGCGCGGTGGGGGCGATGATGTACCAATACACGGATATTGCGTATTGGCTCTTTGTGAAGAAGGCGTCGGCTGACTCGGGTAACTCGCCGTTTCACGGTACGTCTCTCGATGGATTGATTCGTTTCTTTTCGCTGATTGACTCTTGTTTTTGCTTTTTGTCTCTCTCGATTGATTGAATTGAGGCGTTTATTTGCGATCGATGACTGATGATGAAACGCTTTGATTTTCCTTCACGACGCGCAGTCGCGGCGGCAACCAACAACGTCAAAATGCTGCAACTTTTGGAAAAGCGCACATTAGATCTCGCGGAACAGTTAGATCTCAACCGGAAGGATGGACCAACAGATTTGAGTGACGTTATAGATCTTAATATGCTCGATCCAAAAGAGAGGGCATGGAAAAACATAAACACGCAGCGCCTGTTTGAGACGATCATTTCGGCTCGCAACCTTAGTGGAGGCTCTCCGTTACACGTGGCGTGCGCCGTCGGAGCTATAGACTCGGTCAGGTGGCTCGTTGCCAAAAATG
>Ga0181601_10005611_pt1 | contig 10431 bp, 4 predicted proteins | sample 041ome_8_FD_133020 | JGI IMG/M metagenome (GOLD analysis project Ga0181601, IMG submission 133020) | Coastal salt marsh microbial communities from the Groves Creek Marsh, Skidaway Island, Georgia - 041407BS metaG (megahit assembly) | ecosystem: Environmental > Aquatic > Marine > Intertidal zone... | reverse complement strand
GTCGTCACCGCGCTGAACACAGCAGACCCGCATGAAAAAGCCCGGCTTACCCGCCAGCTTGTGGCCAACTGGCGTGATGACAGTTCGGTTGAGCTTGGCAATACGCCGCCGCCAGCGCGTCCAGCCCGACCAGCTAAGCCGGCACTGTTACCACCCCGCGATGTGCCGCGCCGCCGTATCACAGCAAGCGACAGCGGGCGTGTCGCTTTGTTGCATGCGATTGCCCATATCGAACTCAATGCCATTGATCTGGCGCTTGACATGGCGTGCCGATATATCGCGCAGGGTCTCCCCCGGGATTTTTATAGCGACTGGCTTGGCGTTGCCGATGATGAGTCCAGACATTTTCTGATGCTGAGTGATCGGCTTGCGGCGCTGGGCGCATCCTATGGTGATTTGCCGGCGCATGACGGGCTCTGGCAGGCGGCTGACGCCACCAAAAATGATCTGCTGGCACGCTTAGCGATTGCGCCGCTGGTGCTTGAAGCGCGCGGTCTGGATGTCACACCTGCAATGATTGATAAATTGACCAGCGTTGGAGATGACGACAGCGCCGCCGCCCTCACCATCATTATGACCGACGAGGTTGGGCATGTGGCGGTTGGCAAACGTTGGTTTGATTTTGTCTGCGGCCTTAACCGGCTCGACCCGGTCAGCAGTTGGCATAAGCTGGTGACGCATTATTTCCATGGCGAGCTGAAGCCACCTTTTAATATTGCGGCGCGCCGCGCTGCAAAATTTTCCGCTGCCTTTTATGGGCCGCTTGCCACACGCGATGACTTGGTCGGCCCCGCCAGTAAGCCCTGCTCCACCCGCTAACGCTGCCCCGCCAGCTAACGCTGGTTGCCGACGCGGGATGCCAGACTTGCCGCGATAAAATCGTCAAGATCACCATCCAGCACGCCCTGCGCATTGCCCTTTTCAACCGACGTGCGCAAATCCTTTACCATCTGATAAGGGTGCAAAACATAAGACCGAATTTGATTGCCCCAGCCAATTTCGGTTTTGCTAGCCGCCGCATCATTCGCAGCGTCTTCGCGGCGTTGCAATTCCAGCTCATAAAGACGTGCCTTCAACATGTTAAAAGCGGTGGCGCGGTTGCGGTGCTGCGATCTGTCATTCTGGCATTGCACAACAATATTTGTCGGCAAATGCGTGATCCGGATGGCCGAGTCCGTTTTATTGACATGCTGTCCGCCCGCACCTGATGCCCGGTAGGTGTCGATACGCAAATCTTTTTCTTCAATTTCAACTTCGATATTATCATCCACAACCGGATAGACCCAGACGCTGGCAAAGCTTGTATGGCGTCGCGCAGAGCTGTCATAGGGTGAAATTCTGACCAGCCGGTGCACCCCGGATTCGGTTTTCATCCAGCCATAAGCGGTGTCACCATTCACCCGCATCGTGACTGATTTTATGCCAGCTTCCTCGCCTGCACTTTCTTCGATCATCTCAATCTTAAAACCGCGCGCATCGCACCAACGGCTATACATGCGGACCAGCATCTGCGCCCAATCCTGGGCTTCGGTGCCGCCAGCACCGGCATGAATTTCAACAAAGCAGTTATTGCCATCGGCCTCACCAGACAGCAGGCTTTCAAGCTGCCGCTGTTCCGCTATTGCAACAAGCGACGTCAAAGTGGCCTCGGCTTCAGCAACAATCTCGGCGTCGCCCTCAGCCGTTCCCAGCTCGATCAGGTCAACCGCATCGGTCATTTCACCCTGCAAGGAAGTAATCGCCTGAATCTGACGTTCGAGATGGTTCTTTTCCCGCATAACATTTTGTGCCACCGCCTGATCATTCCAGAAATCAGCGGCTGTCGTTTGCGCTTCCAGATCAGCAAGCCGATCCTGTGCGTCATCAAAATTGACATGCTTGCGCAGCAATTCTAATGACGATTTGATCACCTCGATTTTCGCAATTGTTTCCGCCTGCATCATGCTGTCCTGTAAAATTTGCGTAGATGGCACCGAAGCCGACCGACTGTTCCTAACCCCGCAAATGGGGTGTGGCAAGCCCGAAAACATTGCAACGGGCGCGACAGCCGTTAGTACAGACCCTGCGTTGTGAGTGCCCCACCGGTCACCGTGCCACCCGAGTCAGTGGCAGCTTGCGGCACATCAATCAACGCCCCTCCCGGCCGCTGGCCGGGCTTAAACACCTCGACAATCGCGTTCTTGTCTCCCGGCAACACCCGTTCACCGGTTTCAGCATGCACCGGAATCAACAGAATATCATTTGGCCGCCGGAACGGGATCACCGGCTTGTCTATCTGCGATCGCGCAATGAAATCTCCAAAAATTGGCACCGCGACCGTTGAACCGGTCTCGCTTTTGCCAAGAGGGCGCGGCATGTCGTAACCAACAAATACGCCAACCACAAGGTCAGGCGTAAAGCCGATAAACCAGCCATTCGTATTGTCATTCGTTGTGCCGGTTTTACCAGCCACCGCCAGACCCAGATTATTGATAAACCGGCCGGTGCCGCGCTTGACCACGCCTTCGAGCATCGACACCATCTGAAAGGCCGAAGCAGGCGAGGTGATTTGTTGCCGATCATCGGATAACACCGGCACTGTGTCGGCGTCAATGCTGCTGCCGCATTTTACACAATCGCGGCGATCATGCCGATAGATGGTTTTGCCATGCCGATCCTGAATACGGTCAATCAGGCTCGGGGTGATTTCATGACCACCATTCACCAGCATGCCATAGGCAGCGGTCAGACGTAGCAAGGTGGTTTCACCCGCACCAAGCGACATCGACAGCAATGGCGGCAGATTATCATTGAGACCGAAACGCCGGGCATACTCCTGTACCTTGTCCATGCCCAAATTCATCGCCAGCCTTGCGGTCATCAAATTACGCGATTTTTCAATCCCCAGCCGCATGATCGATGGCCCATAAAACCGTTTTGTATAATTTGCCGGTTTCCATTTTGGTTTGCCCGGCCCCTGATCAACAACCAAGGGTGCATCCAGAATCCGGGTTGTCGGGCTAAAGCCTGCGTCAAGCGCGGCCAAATATACAAAAGGTTTGAACGCCGACCCCGGCTGGCGCATCGCTTGTGTTGCCCGGTTAAATTCAGACTCGGCATGATTATAGCCACCAGCCATCGCCAGCAACCGCCCGGTATGTGGATCCATCGCAACGATGGCGCCTTCGGTCGCCGGGCGTTGCCCCAGCGCAAAATCATCTTGTTCTGGCACAAACCCGTTTATGATCAGATCAGGGGTAAAGCCCGGCGGCTGGACAATCACAATGTCATTGACCTGTAACGCCTCGCGTAAATCACGCAGCGGTGGCGGGCGCACCCCCTCTTCATCACGCGGCGGATAGGCCCAAAATGCCAGTTGAAATGGTATTCTGGCATTGCGGCCCTGCACATAAATATCAGCTGAACGCCGGCTCACTTTGGTGACAAGCGCAGCATAGTGATTGGGGCGCAGTTTTGCCGTGTAGGATTGAAGCGTGGCATCAATATCGGCACCATCCTGCATCTGCCCGAGTGGGCCGCGCCAACCCTGCCGGCGATCAAGCGCCTCTAGCCCCCGCTCCAGCGCATCATCAGCCAGTTGCTGCAAATGCGGATCTAGCGTCGTGCGCACTGATAAGCCGCCGCCATACAGCGCTGTCTGGCCAAATTGCGCCAGCAGCTGGCGACGGACTTCTTCGGTGAAATACGGCGCATTTGCCGAGTCAAAACCTGATTGGCGTTGCAGCTCCAACGGTTCGGATTTCGCCGTTTCGGCCTGATCAGCGGTGATATAACCATTCTGCCACATTTCATCTAACACCCAGTTGCGGCGGGCAATGGCAGCACGGTTATTGCGCTCCGGATGATAGTTATTCGGGGCTTTTGGCAGCGCCGCCAAATAGGCCATTTCAGCCAGCGCCAGTTGATCCAGTGGTTTATCAAAATAATTCAGCGCCGCGGCGGCAACACCATAGCTGCCCATGCCGAGATAAATTTCGTTCAGATAAAGCTCTAAAATCTGATTTTTACTAAAGGCGCGTTCCATCCGAAGCGACAGAATGGCCTCCTTAATTTTGCGGTCGATCGATAATTCATTGCTGAGCAGAAAATTCTTTGTCACTTGCTGGGTAATCGTCGAGGCGCCAATCGGGCGGCGGCCCGAACCATAATTCATAATATTGGTAACGGCGGCGCGCATCAAAGCCCGCAAATCAACGCCAAAATGCTGGTAAAACCCCTTGTCCTCAGCCGAGACGAATGCTTCGACAAGTTTGGGCGGCATCGCCTGCACCGGCACAAATAACCGCTTTTCATTCGCATATTCGGCCAGCAACGCCCCGTCACCAGCGTGGATGCGCGTCGCCACCGGTGGCTCATAATCGGCAAGCTGTTGGTAGTCAGGCAAATCACGCCCATAGGTCCAAAACACCCACAGCACCATGCCGGCGGCGATAATCACCCCCAAAAACACCAATGATATGAAAAAGGATATAAATCTAAACATCGTACCTATCTAAGCGGCAATTTTGGCATATATGTGGCAGCCATCCTGCAAATCTTGTTCCGCCCCGATCGGCTCTAGTCTGGTTCGGGTTACTATTTCGGGCCATAGGCCGTGAGATAATTTATGATCGCCGTGGTCAGCCGCTGGTTCAGCTTGCTGATATAGGCAGGGTTGCGCAAATTCTTTTCATCTTCACGATTTGACAAAAACCCCATCTCGACCAGCACTGATGGCATGTCCGGCGCTTTTAGAACGGCAAAGCCGGCAAACCGGTGACCACGCCGGTCACCCCCCGGCATGTCGCGGATTTGCGCCAATATAGCCGCCGCCAATTGCGATGACTGATTCATCGATTCGCGCTGGAACATGCGCAGCAGTTCTCCCGCCGCGTCGGGATCTTCAACCCCTAGATCCGGCCCGCCAATCAGATCCGCTTTATTTTCCTTGCGCGCCAATGCCGCGGCTTCTTTATCAGATGCGGTATCAGATAGCGTAAAAACCGATATGCCACGGGCTTTGCTCGAATGCGCCGAGTCAGCATGAAGTGAGATAAACACATCAGCCTGCTGGCGGCGAGCCAGCCGGATACGTTCGCGAAGCCGCAGATAGCGGTCGTCACTGCGCGCCAGAATAGGTCGGATCTTTCCCGTTGCCTGCAGTTTTTTGGCCAGATCACGCGCCGCGCCCAGGGTGATTTTTTTCTCCAGCGTACCGGCTTTGCCAATCGCCCCCGGATCTTTGCCGCCATGGCCGGCATCGATAAACACAACCCAGCGCCGGTTCTTGCGCGTTGGGACTGTTTGGGGGGCAGTCGCCGCCTTGCCGGTGCCGGCAGATCGCCTGCTTAATAAGGCTGACTTTGATTTTGGCAGCTTCATTTGCCGGGTGATGGCAGTCGTCGCGCTGCTGGCGGTTTTTGCATCAGCCGGAATCTGCGCAAAACTAAAAACCGGATTCTTTTTGAGTGCCGCCGCCGCCACCATAAAGGCCGTATCACCCACATCAACAAGATCGACGACAAATCGCTGACCGCCAGACGCCGGTGGCAGGACAAATGCACGCACCGGGGCTGCTGGCTGCGCAAGTTCAATGACCAACCGCCCGGTATCGGGCTGCGGCACACCAAAACGATAGGCGCTGGCCGGCCCAACCGACAAATCACCGCGTCGTGGCAATGTCGTCACTTGCCAGCTGGTATCAGCCATATCAATGATCAAGCGATAGGGATCACGCAGCAGCGACAATTGTGCCTGTAATGGCGAAACTGTCTCGACCACAAGGCGCAGCCCCGGCGCCTCATCAATTGTCACCATGCCAACCCGCATGCCGGTGACGGCATTTTGTGCCGAGGCTGCGGTCACAGACGCCAGACCAATGCCCAGCCCAATACCCAGCCCAAAACATAGCCGCGCCAGCATCGCAAGACCAAAATGCCAGACAGCAAACCAAAGGCCAACTATTTCGGCTCCGCCAGCCCTGTCGGTTCTGTCGGCTCTGTTGGCTGAAGAGCGGCACCCCACATGCATGCTTTTAAACACCGGCATAGTCGCGCTGTCCTGTCGAAACCAAATGATCTGATTCTTCGCAACCTAGCCGATCCATCAAATGCAACAAAGTAAAAATCAGGTAAATCGCAAAATGAGCATTAGTTTCTTGGCAAATGCATTTAATAGCGTATATATAGATAGATGTAAGGTGTTGAGATTTGGATATTCTCACTTCATTTGCCGGGCAAAAAGCGACCGGATTATTGAGAAATTCATGTTCATCAGCGCCTTTATTTATGTATTCCTGCTGGCGTTGCCCAGCCGCACTATGCGCCAAAGCGCGATTAAATCAATAATCGACGCGGTCGTCAAACGGCCCCGCATACCATGGCAGCACCACCGGCTAACAAACCGCGTAACGTGACAACTATCGGATCAGTCCAATGACCTTCAACGCCCAAACATATGATCAGCGCCGCCATGCTATTGCGGCCTGTGATGTCGGCGGTCTTTGCGCATTGCATCCTTCTACTACATGCCTGCCATCATCTGCGCCGTCGCCACATAGCTGGCACCGACAGAGTGATCCGGCCGGGGAAAGACAATTTAATGACAAAGCGTATATTAATCGACGCCCGCCAAACCGAAGAAACCCGGGTGGTGCTGCTTAGTGGCACCCGTATTGACGATTTCGACTATGAAACAGAGAACCGCAAACAATTAAAAGGCAATGTATATCTTGCCAGAGTGACGCGTGTTGAACCCTCGTTGCAGGCTGCCTTTGTTGAATATGGCGGCAATCGTCAGGGGTTTCTGGCATTTAGCGAAATTCATCCGGACTATTACCGAATCCCGGTGGAAGACCGTGAAGCGCTGATTGAGGCAGAAACCGCCGTTAGTGACGACGAAGCCGAAGATGCCCCCGAAGATGATGCGCCGGAGACAGTCGGCGGCGAGAGTGCAGAAGACGAGGATATTCGTCCAAAACGCCGGATAAAAAAATATAAAATTCAGGAAGTCATCTCGCGCAAGCAGATCATGCTGGTGCAGGTTGTCAAGGAAGAGCGCGGCAATAAGGGTGCCGCATTAACAACCTATCTGTCGCTTGCCGGACGTTATTGTGTGCTGATGCCAAATAACAGCCGCGGTGGGGGCGTCAGCCGGAAAATCACCAACCCAGCTGATCGCAAACGGCTGAAAACGGTCGTTGGCGGGCTGGATATTGCCAAAGGCATGGCGGTGATTGTGCGCACGGCCGGGGCCAAGCGTACGAAAACAGAAATCGCCCGCGACTATGCTTATCTATCTAAATTATGGGATGAAATCCGTAACCGCACATTGGAATCACAGGCCCCATGCCTGATCCATGAAGAAGGCGATCTGATCAAACGCTCAATTCGCGACATGTATACCAGCGAAGTTGACGAGGTTTTGGTCGAGGGCGAAGAGGCGTATAAAATTGCCCGCAACCAGATGAAAATGCTGATACCCAGCCATCTGAAAAACGTCAAAAAATTTGCCGAAAGCCAGCCGATCTTTCAACATTTCAACGTTGAAAGCCAGATGGAAACGATCCAGAGCCCACAGGTCACACTGAAATCCGGCGGTTATCTGGTGATCAACCAAACCGAAGCGTTGGTCGCGGTTGACGTGAATTCGGGCAAGTCGACGCGCGAACGTAATATCGAAGAAACCGCGCTAAAAACCAATCTTGAGGCGGCTGATGAATTGGCCCGCCAGCTGCGCTTGCGCGATATGTCTGGTTTGATTGTCGTTGATTTCATCGACATGGAAGACAACCGCAACCAGAACGCGGTCGAACGCCGCATGAAAGACGCGATGCGCAACGACCGGGCGCGTGTTCAGATTGGCTCGATAAGTCATTTTGGATTGCTCGAAATGTCGCGCCAGCGCCTGCGCCTTAGCATCAATGAGTCAATCAGCAATCTGTGCCCGCATTGTGAAGGCACAGGCCGCGTCCGCTCAATCGATACGGCCGCCATGCAGGTGCTGCGGTCGATCGAGGATGAGGCGCAAAAAGGCAAAATGGATGTTCTGCACATCACCGTGCATCGTGACATTGCCCTATTCATTCTGAATCATAAACGCATCTCATTGGCAGATATTGAAAGCCGCTTTGGCCTGACCATTGTACTGCATTCAGATGATACTTTGATCGCGCCGGAATATCGTGTCGAGCGTGAGGGCTTTCAGGGCAAGTCACAGCCCCGCCAGAATAACCGGCAAGATCAGCGCAGGGTGCAAAAAACCGAGCCGGTTAAAGCCAGCGATGATGACGATGATCAAAGCGATGCGGCTGATGGTAATGGTCAGTTTGCCGATGATGAATCGGGCGATGGCGACCAACCAAAACGCCGCCGCCGCGGACGTCGGGGGGGTCGGCGTCGGCGCGGCAAACGCAATGGCGAGGAGGCGCAACAAATTGACGCCAGCACGGCTGAGGATGCAGCCGCCAAAAGCGATAATGCCAAAAATGACAATGCCGAAAGCGACAATGACGCTGTGTCCGCACCAAACGATGAGGATGCAAAACCGAAAAAGCCAGCACGAGGCCGCAGCCGCGGTCGGCGTGGTGCGAAAAATGATACCGCTGATGGTGAGACTAACGCCAAAAGCCAGATCGACCCGTCACCAGCCGATAGCACATCAGCCGCTAATGCCGCGCCAGATGCCGCAAATGCCGCAAATGATGGCGAGGTGGTGAAAGACAGCAAAGCCGCACGCAAAACAACCCGCAAAAAAGCCGCGAAAAAGCCGGCGAAACAAAGCGCCGATGCTGGCAGCGATGATGCTGGCAGCGATGATGCTGGCAGCGAGACGGCAAAGCCGGTTGCGAAAAAACCAGCACGCGGCCGCAAGCCGAAAATGGCGAGCGCGGCGGCCAATGACGCGGCGGCATCCGATGATGCAGAGCCAAAAGCTGTAGCGAAAAAACCAGCCCGGGCGACGCGCCCAAAAAAGGCAACAAAAGCCGCAGCCAGTCTGGCCAGTGATGCCAGTGATGCGAACTCGGCCGGCGATACCAGCACAACGTCAGCGAATGGCGATGCTGAGGCTGGTTCGGCAGCGGCAAACCGCGCGCCAATCAGCTCTGCCCCACAGGATGTGATCGAGGTTGGCAATGCAGACCCGGCCGCCCGCAAACGGGGATGGTGGTCGCGCAGCGACTAGGTATGACAGCTGAAAGGCCGGCGCTGTTTTTTGCGCTGGCCTAGCCTGCGGTTGGCAGCCAGCGATTGATTCGCTCAATCGCGGTGCTGATGGTGGCGTGACTGCCAGCATAAGACAAGCGCAGATATCGCGCCCCTTCTGCCCGATCGAAATCAACACCGGGCGTGACAGCGACGCCAGCCTCATTAAGCAGACGTTGCGCAAAGGCGACAGCATCAGTGCTCACCGCGCTGATATCCGCATAGAGATAAAAGGCACCGTCGGCCGGTGCATGCTGACCTAAAAACTCGCTCGGCAATCCGCGTAGCAAGCTGTCGCGATTTTCCTCATAACGCGGCAGATGCGCATCAAGCTCTGCATAGCAATCAAACGCTGCCACCGCCCCATATTGGTTGATTGTGGATGCCGAAATAAACAGGTTCTGAGATATTTTTTCAGCATTATCAACAAGATCATCAGGAAAAATAACCCAGCCCAAACGCCAGCCTGTCATGCAAAAATATTTGGAAAAGGAATTGATGATAATCGCATTCTGATTGAATTGCAGCGCACTGCTGCCGCGCCTGCCATAGGTCAGCCCATGGTAAATTTCATCCATGATAAGCCGCACCCCATGCCGCGCGCACCAGCCGCAAACTGTTTGCAGATCATCATCACTCATCACCACACCTGTCGGGTTTGCCGGGCTGGCCAGCAAAATTCCATCAGGCAAATTTCCGGATGATTCCAACGCGTCCAGATCCGGCATCCAATGTTGATCAGCACGTGCCGGCAGCAAATCCGGCACCAACCCCAACGCCACCATCAAATTGCGATATGCCGGGTAACCCGGCGTTGCGATCGCGATATGATCGCCAGCGTCAAATGCGGCCAAAAATGAAATTGCAAAGCCGAGCGATGATCCGGGCGTGATGGCAATATGATTCCAGTCAGGGCTTAACCCGTACCAGTCCTGATAATGAGCGGCGATGCGCTGCCGCAAGACCGGTTGGCCAAGCGCCACCGAATAGCCATGCGCCGCGGTATGATCAAGCGCGGCGGTGAGTGCCCGGCTGACGGCCGCGGGCGGCGGGGTTGATGGCTGCCCCACTTCAAGATGCATGATGTCCTGACCGGCGGCTTCCAGATGCTGGGCATTCTGCATCACTTGCATAGCAAGAAAAGCCGGAATCTGGTTGGTTTTGCCGATCTTTAAGGTCATTGTTTTGTCCAGAGAACCCATGCCATGCTGTGTCGACGGACGGGCGGTTGGTTTTTGCAAAAAACCCG
>Ga0181601_10005610_pt1 | contig 10432 bp, 7 predicted proteins | sample 041ome_8_FD_133020 | JGI IMG/M metagenome (GOLD analysis project Ga0181601, IMG submission 133020) | Coastal salt marsh microbial communities from the Groves Creek Marsh, Skidaway Island, Georgia - 041407BS metaG (megahit assembly) | ecosystem: Environmental > Aquatic > Marine > Intertidal zone... | reverse complement strand
GATCCCGCCAGAGCACCTCGCCGGTCTGGAAGTCGAGGCAGCTCATGAAGCCGCCCTCGTTGCCACCGTGAGCACCGTAGAGTGCGCCGTCGACGACGATCATGCCGCCATGGTGGTTTTGCATCCGCGGCGAGAAGTAGACCTCCTCCGCCGACACGCCGCTGCTCTCAGATGCAGCCAGCCGGACCGCGCCGCCACCGGTTCCGTAGGCCGACGCCGCAAACACCAGGCCGTCGGCCATCAGCGGCGTGGAGCAGTTGATGCCCATCGGATTGGCGGGAGCCTTGTATTGCCAAAGCAGCGTGCCGTCGGCAGCATCAACGCCGACCAGCGACTTGGCGGTCATCTGCACATACTGCTTACGGCCGGCCGCCTCGATGGCGATCACTGACGAGTAGCCGGCGCCGCTTCGCGGGCCGCCACGGCCCCGGCCGCGACCAAAGCCACCACGGCCAAAGCCTCCTCTGCCGCCGCCAGGCGGGCCTGCGTTCTCACCCTGCGGCCGCGGTGGCTGAGGGGCAGCTTCTTCTGCCGGCTGTTCTTCTTCGGCAGGGCCCTCGGTCTGCCAGATGGTTTCGCCGGTCTTCGCATCGAGGGCGACGAGCAGCGCATCGGCAGCGCCTGGCGTGCAGATCACCCGCTCGCCATCAACCAGCGGCGACTCTCGATAGCTCCAGGCGGGCACCATGCCGCCGAAGTCGTCGACGAGGCCTCGCTGCCAGACGATGTCGCCAGCGGTCGAGAGGCAGGCCACGCGGCCGCCCATGCCGATCACGTAGAGCCGGTCGCCGACCACAGTGGGCGTGCCCCCAGGCCCTTCCTTCGACTGCCGGCGTTCCTGCTCCACCGCAGCTCCCAGCGACGTGGCCCAGACCTCGCTGCCGTCCTGCTCTGAGAGGCACCAGACAATCTCGTTGCCATCGCGAATGCTCAGGCCGTAGAGCCGGCCGCCGACAACGGCCGGGGCACTGTCGCCACCACCGATGCCTTCAACCCGCCAGGCCACCGCCGGGCCCCCATCCGGCCAGGCCTTCAGCAGCCCGGTCTCCAGTGACACAGCATCCCGGTTGGGCCCCTGCCACTGCGGCCAGTCAGCCGCCTGCAGGCCGGGCTGGCAGGCCGATAGAAGAATCGCAGACAGAAGAAGCCGATGCGCGTGGAAGCTCTGCATGGTGTGTCGATGCTCTCGCGAGGTCGTGCTGAATGAGCGGCGGAAATCAAGGTTTCCGGCGGAACGCTCGGGCGTGGCCGGCATCATGAACTCGGCCCGCTGTTCCTGTAAACCGGCAACTGGCGAGAAAGTTGCGAACGGCGTGCTCAGGCGGCTTGATCGCGACGAGGAGGGCTGCAGCATTTTGGTGGCATCTCTTTCTTGCACCGCTTCGGCTCGGCGCTCAACCACCACGTGCACCTGCACACCTGCGTCACGAACGGCGTCTTCGTGCCGGCTGCTGACCAAGCAGGGTGCGACGTACCGCCGACGTTCCTGCCGGCCCGGCCAGTCACCGCTACGGACGTGGCGGCACTGACCGAGCGAGTCCGCCGCCGCGTGATCCGCTGGTTCAGGCTCGCTCGCCTTCTCGACTTCGCCGAGGCGTTCCAAGACGAGTTTCGCAGCGGCTCCCCCTGCGAGCCATTTCTCCACATGGCGGTCGGTGACGACGACATCGTCAGCTAGACCGAACGCGACTTCTGTGAGCTGGCAGCCGACGGTGGACCACCGGACAGTGACGACTCACGCTAGCTTGGGCTGCCTGCTGGGGCTGCGGAGTCTCGGGCGGCTGCGTCGCACACGTGTTTACTGACGCAGGTTCATATGCCCACAAGAGCGAAGAAAACCTGACTCAAACCAGTGCTTCTGCCGACAATATCCGAAGTATCAGATTTCGCACGATGTTACCGGCGATCATCAGCAGGCTGGTGGGAGGTGTGGATGTTGCCACGTGTGACCGTGAACGACGCTTTGAGAAACCGGCAGAACGTGCTGGTTCTGGCCTGCGTGTTTCTCATCGCCGCAACGCCATCGGTTGGAGCCACGGCAGCTGCTCCCGCCAGTGGTCTTGCTCCGATTTACGGCGGGAGCGAGGGTTGGTTTGCACCGCCGCCAAAGTCTGCGTGGACATTGGATGTTATCCCCTACGGCTTCCTCGCGTGGGCTACCGGAACGACAACCGTTTTGGGGCGATCGGCGGATGTGCACGCGAGTCCAACACAGGGCCTGGCACACCTCGAGAAGGTTCCCTTCATGGGCTACGTCGAGGCACGTAAAGGTCCACTCGGCATCTACGGGGACGTGCTCTTCGCGGAGGTCGGGCTGACCCGCTACGCGGTCACGAGTCACCAGACCGCGACGGTCTCTGCCGCAGCGGGCCTCGACTCAACGGTGGTGATTGGCGAGGTTGGCGGCACCTTTCAGCTTGGTGAATGGGCTTCCAAAAGAGGAACCACAGCGGTCGATGTGCTGGGCGGGGCTCGTTACTGGTATCAAAACGCCGGCCTTAAACTCGATCTGACGCAGAGCCTCGATCTTCGAGGCCTCGTGATCGAGAACAATGTGGCAGTCGCGAAGTCAGGCGATATTGATTGGGTCGACCCGTTGGTCGGCGGCCGGATTCGTCATACCCTTCCCAACGGACATCTCATTTATCTGCGGGGTGACGTGGGAGGATTTCACGGTGGCAGCCAGTTCACCTGGAATCTCTCTGCTCTCTATGACTTTGAACTTCGCGTCGGGAAACTAGCAACCTTCTCCGGCGTCGCTGGATACCGGCTGCTCGATGTCGACTATTCACAAGGCGAGGACCTGAGTCTCTACGATTTCGACATGCTCCTGCAGGGGCCGGTTGTCGGCCTGGATATCGCTTTTTAGTTCGGCAGAGCGTTTTCATTTTGCCTCAGCCCTGCACACGATCCGAGGTGGCGGCCAAACTTGACCATGCGGTGCTCAAGCCGCAGGACAGCGAGGGTGATCTGGCAGCCGCGGCTTCCATGTGTCGCGAGCGTGGTGTGTTTTCCCCACGGCAGCCACCGCACAGACGTGAAGGCCTTCGAGGCGGCCCGAGCGCTAGCGGATCGTGTTCATCACGGATCCAGGGGTGATTCGGAAGATCTTGACACACCTCGGAGGGAGAAGGAACGCGGGATGCGAAGGCCCGGCGCTCACCCGGGAGCCAGTAGCACGCCACTCACGAGTCGCTCATCAGTCCGGCGGTGCTGGGCGGAAGTGCCGTTGACCGGACTGTCCTCCACGGCAGCATCACTCACTACTCCGGCAGCTGGAGCACATCGACGGGGTGCTGTGTGCCGTCGGGATCGACGTAGACCACGTCATAGTCGCCTGCGAGATCGGGCGGCAGGCGAAGCCGGTGGCCCAGGCGAAGCTCATCGTGCTTGCCCGCCAAGGCCGTCACGACAGTCATATAAACCGTCTTCCCTTCAAGCGTGGTCTCGACATTCAACGGCGCGATCGCCGAGTTCGCCGTCCACTCGCCCCCCTGGTAGCTCAGCGGTACCGAGATCTCCTGCTTCGAGATTGCAGGGGCTTCCAGCTGGACCTGGCCCACATACGACAGCGGCTGTGGCTGCTGTGTGGCGAACTGCATCATCGGCTGGCAGCCGAGACCAGTGACCAGTCCACAGACGGCCACGAGCGACATCCAAAGCCCCGTTGTCAGCGTGGTGATGGTAGTGGCGGAGGGCAGCGGGGCAGCGGCTGGGAGTGTGCTGCCGGGGTGACGTCGGTTTCGCATGCGGAGGGCTCCAGGTGAAACTGCCGTTGACCGTCGTGCTCGTTTTTTTGGACGATTTTCAGGAATGACGCCGTGGATGGTAGGGGGTTGTCGGAAACGAGTCGAGGTCGCGAGGTGCGGGATGGGCGTTCGCCGTTGGTGGGGAAAACTGCTGCAGACTGCGGGTGTCGCTGCTGGGGCAGCCGCGACGCACCGCTCCTTTGCGGAAACGCTTGACGACTTGCACGTGGTGCCCATCCACGGCCGCGATCTGACGCTTCGGCTCGATCCTCAGGATTCACTCGAGCTGCTCAGTCAGCCTTTTGAGTCGAGTGAAGTCAGGCTCGTGAAACGGCTGATCAGCCCAGGGCAGACGGTGGTCGATGTCGGGGCCAACATCGGCTACTACACCCTGCTCTTCTCGTCGCTCGTCGGCGAGCATGGCCGTGTGATCTCGTTTGAGCCTGATCCCGATAACGCCGCTCTGCTGCACCGCAACCTCACCGATAACAACTGCCAGAACGTCGATGTGCATCAATCCGCTGTCGGTGCGGAGCAGGTCGAGCTGAAACTCTATCGATGCGCTGGCAACAACGGCATGCACCGCGCCTACGAATCGATCTGCTGCGGCGATGCGTATGTGACGGTGCAGTCGGTGGTGCTCGATGAGCTGCTGGCCGACGAGCCGAGCATCGACTTCCTCAAAATGGATATTGAGGGCTTTGAGTACTTCGCGTTGCAGGGCATGAGCAGGCTGCTTCAGCGTCATAGCCCCACGATTCTGATTGAGTTTTCTCCTTCAGCCTTAGCGGAGGCGGGCGTGACGGCCACGGCGTTCATTCGCTTTCTGCTGGAGCAAGGCTACGGGATCTCGCGGGTGTCAGAAGCAGCCGAAGGCGGCCTGGAGCCGCTCGATGCAGACGATCTCCTTACGCGGGCCGGGCTGTTTGATGCCCAGGCGGCAACGCTGCTCGATCGGGAACGTTGTCAGGATCTGCAGGAGTTCGGGACGCACCTGGTGACGGCGTTCGATCAGATGGGCAAACCGTTTGAGATCCTGCAGAACTGGATCTGCCAAAAAGTCTGAGCGCGTCGCTGCCTGTGCGAAACCTCAGCGGCTCCCGCGGCGGATGAGTGCCAGCCAGTCATCCTCCTCTGCGCTGCTGTCATCGGAATCCTGCGGCCGGCCTAGGTTCACCACGCGACCAGCCGCTACCTTCTTGACCGAGCCGCGGGCAAGTGCCCCGCCTTCGCGCGGGTTGAACCAGAAGACTTCAAAGGAGCCTGCGGTATCGCTGAGATCGAGCGTGGGGGCTGACGAGGGCGAGCCGATCGCAGGGCAGTAAATCAGGTAGAGGTCGCCAGGCTTGGCGAAGCAGAAGCTGGGGCGTGCAGCTCGGGCATCGGCTGGCACCATGTCCCAGAATGGAATCTCGTTTTCGTGAAAGAACTCGAGAGCGATGCGGCAATAGTCCCAGCTCTGGTCGCGGCTTCGCCAGTCTTCGCAGACGAGATCATTCTCCTCGAACTGATAGCCGAAGTAATACTCGTTGCCTGCTCCGCCGCCCATGAGCGTAGCCCAGAGGGTCTGCTTGCGAACGTCGTGCTGGGTGTGTGCATAGACACCTTGTCGGTCATGGCCGTCGAAGCCGCGATAGCCGAGGTCAGGGCACTGGGCGTGCGCAGCAGATCCCGACTCATCAAACGCCACGATCCAAGGCTTGCCTGCCTTCGTCGACTCGGTGACCCACTTCACCGTCTGCTCGTGTGTGGTGGCGAGTTCGCTGTTTTGCAGGGAGACGCCGGTGAGCGGGCTCTCGGGTCCGAGGAACGGCCGGTAGACCTGATCTTGCTGCTCCGGATAGGTGTGGATGACGCGTGGATGGTCGTAGGGATCGAGGGCGGCGATGTAGTCGAGCATGGCCCGCTGCTGCTCGGTTGACTGCGTGTTTTCTTCACCGAGATTCCAGTTGAGGGCGAGGTTGTGGCCGAAGCGGGCAGTTAGCTCTCGGCAATAGAGCTTCCGTTCACGGCCAAGGTCGCCGCCGTCGAGCGCCTCGGGAATCGACTTCTTTTTGCCATGCCTCGTGTCGTCGTTTTCGGTCTCCTGCATTTTGAAGTGCAGATACATGCCGAGACGGGTGCCGTGGTCAAACACGATCCCCCACTGATCGAGTTTGGAGCAGTCGTAGTGCAGCGGATCGTCGCGATCGACAAACGGCCAGACGTTGTCGCCGTCGCCGCCAGCGTTGTAGGTCAGAAAGCTGAAGGCGTTGCAGCCTTTGCCTGAGAGGTAGTTGATCGCACCAATCAGGCCCTTCCCCTTTCCGTCCTGCCAGGTGGGGTCGCCTTCTCGCCAGTCGTTGAGGTGTGGGCTCCATGTCTTCAGAGGCACCTTGACCGGCTTGCCGGCAATCGTGTTGTCGAAGTCGGCATAGCCCAGCAGGGTCTCCGGGGCATCCGCACCAGCCTTGAGAAAGTATTCGCCACTTCCCACAAACTGCAGGTATCGTCTGCCGACATACCGCAGCAGTCCGTGGGCACGCAGATCGCGACCGCTCGCTGTCGACTCGCCGATGTCGACAAAGCCAGTCGCCCCATCGAAGGTCGGGAGTGGCTCGCCGGCGGTGTCTGTCGCGAGGGCACAGTCCACACCTGTGTGGAAGTGCACCCGGTAGTGCCAGCGGCCTGTGGCGGTCGGAACAAACAACGCCCGCCAGACGGTGCCGCTGCTTTCGCTGCTGTTGGCCGCGTCTCCGTCGGCAGCGAAGTAGCCAGGGATGGAGAGCCGCTGACCATCCTCGTGGGTGAGCACGAGCGTCATGCGATGGTCTGTGAAGGGATTGGGGGAGGTGTCTGTTTCGCTGGCATACGGTCCGGCGAGATCAAACTGGACGGTGTGCCAGAGCTGCTGCGCTCCCGTGATCCGCAGGCTGCCGTCACCATCGGGATGGGCAGCTTGGCCGGCCTGAGAAGTGGCGACGGTGGCGAGCCCGACGCAGAGCGTCAAGGAGAGGACGATGCGGGTGTGGAAACAAGTCTGCATGGTGCACTCTCGGGGGCAGGCGGGTCACTTGAAGGTGCCTGCGACCTGTGGCGTCTAGCCAGCACTCATTATTGCCGATCGGGAGCGCTGTCGTGCGGTGATGAAAACCGGCCGGTGCGATGGAGCCCGATAGTGCCGCGGGGGTGAAGTGTCCGCCGTTGTTGGCGGGGTGGAAGGACGTTCGCCTTGCCAGTCGCAAGCGGTGAGCCGGCTGGCTGGGTAAAATCAGGAATCCCCGCTGGCTGTGGAGAGACCGCAATGCCCGAAGTCATGATGTTCTTGTTCGGGCTCGCGTTCGTTGTGTTTATCCTCTTCGTCGCGCCAGCGATGGTGCTCTCGCAGTTCCTCAGACGATTTCGCGATGAGCAACGGGGCCGTGACATTCGTCACGAGTTGCAGCTGCGAGAACTGCGACAAGAGCTGCAGACGCTTCGTGGTGAGCCGGCCGCTGCTCCCCCGGAAGCCGCTTCCCCCCCTGCTCCGCCTCTGCCTGGAAGTGGCGATCTCACGCTGGCCGACGAGCCGCAGCCAGCTGCGTCGTTATTTACCAACCTGACACCACCGAAAGCGGAGGCCGACCTTGAGTTTGTGGAGGACGATGAGCATCCGCTGACTCGCGAGGCCGAAGTATCGCAGGACCTGCCGCCGGCACGGCAGGCGGAGGCATCGCAGCATGGGGAAGACAAGGCTGCAGATGACACCGCCGCGAAAGACACGCGATGGCAGCCGCGTGAACCCAGCCGCTTTGAGGCGGCCGCCGTTGAAACGCTGCGGAAGATCTGGAGCTGGATCATCGTCGGCGAGGAACATGTGCCGCCGGGCGTCTCGTTGGAATACGCCATCGCCAGCCAGTGGCTGCTGCGGATTGGCGTGGTGATCCTCGTCGTCGGGATCGGGTTCTTTCTCAAGTATTCAGTCGAGCACGACCTGATCACGGAAGTGGGCCGGGTGGCTCTGTCGGCAGTCACCGGGCTGAGCCTGCTGGTTGCGGGAACGCAGCTGCTTGGCCGCAAGTATCACGTGTTTGGACAGGGCCTCCTCGGGGCAGGTTTCGCCACGCTCTATTTTGCCGTCTACGCGGCGGCCAACTTCTATCAGCTGATCGAGCCGCCGGTGGCGTTTGGGGGCATGATCCTCGTCACCGTCTTGGCAGGCGGCGTGGCTGTTCGCTTCAACTCCATTCTCGTGGCCGTGTTGGGCATTCTTGGTGGCTACGGCACCCCGGTGATGCTGCCTTCGCCGGAGGTCAACTTCATCGCCCTCTACGGCTATCTGATTGTGCTGGGGAGTGGCGTGCTGGGGGTGTGCTACCGCAAGCACTGGCCACTGGTGAACTATCTCGCGTTTGGCTGCACGCAGGCGTTGGTCTTTTCTTCGCTGACGATGTATCGCCAGGAAGACTTATGGCAGGTGATGCCGCTGCTCACCGGGCTGTTTGTGCTCTTCTCGATGATGAGTTTTCTTTACACCCTCGGCACGAAGACGGCATCGAATCTGCTCGATGTGATCGCACTGCTGGTGAATGCGGCGATCTTCTACGGGCTTTCACACCAGCTTATAGGCGATGCGTATGGCACCGAGTGGGTCGCGGTGGCCACGCTCTCATTGACCGCCTTCTATGCGCTGCACGTGCTTGTGTTCCTGCAGTGGCGGAAGGTGGACCGGACTCTGCTGGTCTGCTTCCTGGGGATGGCGGCCTTCTTCCTGACAGTGACGATGCCGCTGGTGCTGTCACGGTCGTGGGTCACGGTGAGCTGGGCCGTGCAGGCGTGGGTGCTGCTGTGGATTGCCGGACGGCTGCCGAGTGTGTTCCTGCGGCATGTCAGTTATCTGCTCTACGGGATCGTGTTGGTTCGCGTGGCGTTCGTCGACTTTCCGACGCAGTTTGCCGGCACGCAGCTCCTCCGTCAGGTGGCGGCCGATGCGGTGCCGTTTGCCGACTATCTCCGGCTGTTGGCTGAGCGGTTCGTCGTGCTCGGGGTGCCGATCGGCTCGCTCGCTGCCGCAGGCTGGCTCTCCCGCCGCGATGCGACGCGGCAGCCCTCAGAGATTGCGGCCGCCAACGACACGCCGGTGGTGGTGGAGACGGGCAGTTTCATGCGATTTGCCATGGCCGCGGCTTTGTTGATCCTGTTTGTCTATCTCAATCTTGAGTTTTCCAAGACGCTCGGCGTCTTCTACGCCCCGCTGAAGCTACCGTTGCTAACAGTGTTGTGGCTGGCGCTCTGTGGGCTGCTGTTGGTTGAGGCCATCAGCACGAGCAGGCATCTCATGCTGTTCGCCTTGGGAGCGGCTGTCGCGTTTGTGTTTGGAAAAGTGCTGCTCTTCGATATCCCGTCTTGGAACCTCGCCGCCGGCTTCTATTACGGAGGCGACTACTCATTCCGGGACAGCATGCTGAGGCTGCTCGATTTTGCATCGGTGATCGGCTTTCTCAGCGTGGCGTCCATCGCTCTGGTCAAACAGGCCGATGCTCAAGAGAAGGCCGGGAAGGTGCTTGGCCTCTCAGCGGTCGGCATGCTGTTTCTCTATCTCACGCTTGAGGTCAACACGCTGCTCCACGCCTACCTCGATGGCCTGCGGCCGGGAGGCGTGTCGATTCTGTGGGCGGTGTTTGCCCTCGGACTGATCCTGCGCGGCATTGCCTGTCGGGAGGCAGTTGTGCGGTATCTCGGGCTCGGCCTGTTTGCGATCGTGGTCTGGAAGGTCTTCTTTCTGGACCTTTCGCAGCTCGATCAGATCTACCGGATCGTCGCGTTCCTGCTGCTGGGTATCCTCGTGCTCGCCGGGTCGTTTGTGTATCTCAAATATCGGGACTCTTTTGCCACGACGATCGCGGAAGACGAGGCTCCCAGTGCCACCGAGTGAAAGGTCAGCCGTGCAGAACAGGTGTTTTCGCGCAAACGTGCTTCTGGCTGTGGCATCCGCAGTCGTTGCGAGCCAGGCGAGTGCTGAAGATACCCGCTCGCAGCAGTTTCGACGGCAGGTAGTGCTGCAGGCTGCTGCAGCCGACGAGATGGCGGATGATCGTCTGGTACGTGTCACGCTCGATGCCGATCTCTACGACGCCACAGAGCCGAGCCTGGCGAACCTTCGTGTGGAGCATGAGCGAGGAGCGTCAGTGCCGTTCCTCGTGCAGGAGGCACGCGGTAGTGAGACACGAACCGTACGGTCGACCTGGCAGCCGAAGAGCACCGCCGCCCAGCCCGAGACTGTTGACGGAAGCGATCGGCTGCTCGTCACGCTCACACTCGACGAAAAGGCGACCGTGCCGACTGGGCTGCGGATCGTGACGCCGCTGAAGAACTTTGAGCAGACGGTGCTGGTGGAATCGTCGGCAGATGGAGAGGCCTGGGTGCCGTGTGGTGAGGCGGGCCTGATCTTCGACTACTCACAGTTCATCGACATCCGCAACGACGAACTGCGGCTTCCGGCGACTGAGCATCGCTTCTTTCGGCTGACGATCACCGAGCCAACGCTGGAGCAGGAGTCGCAGCTGCTGGAGATCAGCCGCCGACTGCAGGGAGATCGCGAAGCCTCCCGTGATGAGCGGACGCGTGTTGAGCGGGTGCCGTTTCGGATCGCCCGCGTGGAGTTTTGGGCCGAGGCGGATGAATCGATCGCGAGCACGCCCTTGACGCAGGTGTATTCGCCGCAG